>Ga0070667_100001006_pt1 | contig 25830 bp, 25 predicted proteins | sample KBSS33metaG_FD_64659 | JGI IMG/M metagenome (GOLD analysis project Ga0070667, IMG submission 64659) | Switchgrass rhizosphere microbial communities from Kellogg Biological Station, Michigan, USA - KBS S3-3 metaG | ecosystem: Host-associated > Plants > Roots > Rhizosphere > Soil ...
TGGTGACCCCTACGGGAATCGAACCCGTGTTTCAGCCGTGAAAGGGCCGCGTCCTAGACCGCTAGACGAAGGGGCCGTCCGACTGCGCCGGAAGGCAGGCCGGCCCTCTAGCGGGGGTCCACTAGAGGGTCAAGCCCCTGCGGCTGTTAAAGTGACGGCTCCAGGTCAGTTCACGAACGCCGCATCATCGAGGTGCAGTTCAGCCTGCGGACGGCTGCCCCAGTCGTCGATCCTGGCGCGTCCGGCCAGCCACAAGCGGCGATCCGGACCCGCGTGAAGCAGCGCCTGACCCAGCTCGGTCTCTCCGGCGCGAAACGCCATCGCCTTGAACCGCGCACCGTCGTTGCCGCTGACGATCAGGCGCACGTGATCGGTGCCGACCATGTCCGCCTTGACGATCCGCACCGGCCCCACTGCCACGCGCGGGCCGGGCCAGCCCATGCCGAATGGCCCGGCGCTCTCCAGCGTGCCGACCAGCTCGGGCGACAGGCCCCGCGGGGCCAGCGCGAGGTCGAGCAGCATCGACTGGCTGGCACTCGCCCGCGAGACATCGGCCGCCAGCCGCTCGTCGAGCCAGTCGGCCAGCGCGTCGAGCTTGCCCGGCGCGACCGTCAGCCCGGCCGCCATCGCGTGCCCGCCGCCGGCGACGAGCAGGTCCGCCTCGCGCGCGGCGATGATCGCGGCGCCCAGGTCCACGCCGGCAATGGAACGGCCCGAGCCCTTGCCGTTGCCCGCCTCGTCGGCATCGAGCGCGATGACGAGCGCCGGCTTGCCGGTTTTCTCTTTGATGCGGCCGGCCACGATGCCGATCACGCCAGGATGCCAGCCGGCACCGGCGAGGACCATCACCGCGCGGTTGTGCTGCCGCTCGATCTGCGCCTCGGCCATCTCCTGCACGACTTGCTCGATGCCGCGGCGCTCCTCGTTGAGGCGTGAGAGCTGGGCGGCGATCTCGCGCGCTTCGTCGGGGTCGGTGGTGGTGAGCAGGCGCACGCCCAGCGTCGCTTCGCCGACACGGCCGCCAGCGTTGATCCGGGGACCGAGCGCGAAGCCGAGGTCGCTGCAAGTGGGTGCGCGGCCGAGCCGGCTCGCGTCGATCAGCGCGGCCATGCCGATGTTCTCGCGCTTGGCCATGACCTTGAGGCCTTGCGCCACCAACGCGCGGTTAAGACCATGCAGCGCGGCGACATCCGCGACGGTGCCCAGGGCGACGAGATCGAGCAGCGCGAACAGATCCGGCTCGCGACGCGTCTCGAAGTAGCCCCGCGCGCGCAGGGTGCGCACCGTCGCCACCCCGAGCAGGAACGCAACGCCAACCGCCGCCAGGTGCCCGTGCGAAGCGGCGAGCGAGTCCTCGTCGAGGCGGTTGGGATTGACCAGCGCCGCGGCGCGGGGAAGTTCCGGGGAGCACTTGTGGTGATCGACCACGATCACGTCGACGCCCGCCTGGTGCGCCATCTCCAGCGCCTCGTGAGCCATCGCGCCGCAATCGACGGTGACGATCAGGCTCGATCCCTCGCCAGCGATGCGCACCAGCGCCTCGCCGCTGGGACCGTAGCCTTCGAGCAGGCGGTCGGGGATGTAGTAGCGCGCATCGTGGCCCAGGCGCCGCAGCAGCAGGATCAGCAGTGCGGCGCTGGTGGCGCCATCGACGTCGTAGTCGCCGTAGACGGTCACGGTCTCGCCGGTCATCACTGCCTGGGCGAGGCGGTCGGCGGCGGCGTCCATGTCGCGAAAGGCGGATGGGTCGGGCAGAAAGGCGCGCAGCGACGGGGAGCGGTGGCGCGCCAGGTCATCGCGAGCCACGCCGCGCGAGAGCAGGAGCTGGGTGACGATGTCGTCTTCGAGCCCGCCCACACCCTCACCGGGCCCAGCGGTGCCGTCGCACAGATCCATGTTGCCGCCGCGCCAGCGCCAGGCCTTGCCGGAGAGCGAGCGGTCGATGCCGAAGACGCTGGCGGGCCGCGAGTCCATGGGTTTGCCGATAGGGCATGTGGCCGCGGACGGGAAGGGCGGCCGTCAGGTTGTGCCCTGGCGAACCAACGCGAACGCACGACAATTGTCGCTGGCTGCGCGTGCGATCTGAAAGTACCTTCTTGAAAGATCGAGGAGGATGCATGCTGGCGATCGTCTGGCACAGTCGTACCGGCGCCGCTCGTGCGATGGCGGAGGCGGTGCACGCCGGCGCTGGGGAGCGCAGCCTGCTGCTGCCTGCCGCGGATATCGAGCCGGAGGCGCTGCTCGCCGTATCCGGCTATGCCTTCGTCTGCCCGGAGAACCTCGCCAGCATGAGCGGCGCGATGAAGGAGATGTTCGACCGCTGCTACTACCCGTTGCTCGGTCGCATCGAGGGTCGGCCCTATGCCACCGCCATCGCCGCAGGGTCGGACGGCGAGGGCGCGCAGCGGCAGCTCGACCGGATCGTCACGGGATGGCGCCTGCGCCGCGTCGCCGAGCCGTTGATCGTCCGCCTCGGCGCGCAGACGCCAGAGGCGATCCTGGCGCCCAAGAAAGTTGCGGAAGCCGAGCTCGATCTCTGCCGCGAACTTGGTGCCGCCATGGCCGAGGGACTTTCCATGGGCATCTTCTGAGCGCGAGATCGGCTTGGTTTCCAATGACGTGAAGAGACTCGACGCAGCCGCACAAATGAGGCCTATTGCGCCTGCGGCACGACGCGAAGGAGGCAAAACGCTGCTCACGACCATGAGAGAAGGCAAGACCCGGAGCGCAGGCGTGTCGCTGCTGTTCGCCCGCGGCGACCGTCCGACGCAGGACGACGTCGTACGGGTCCTGGCAACCCTCAGTGATACCGGGCTCACCGCGCAGGTCTCGCATCGTCCGTCCGGTCAAGCCGACTGGCTCGAACTGCTCGTGAGCGGATTGACCTTCGATCTGATCGGCCTGGCTCCGTCGGAAGGTGCCGATGTCGAGCCTCCGCTGCACTTGTACGGCTTCGAGACCGGGCTCTCGCTCGAGCTGGAGGCGATCACCATCGTCCCGTCGGGACACATCGCCGCCGCCGCCTCGCTCGAGCCGGTGGTGCGGGGCATCGCCGGCCTGGCCGCGAACCTGGCGCTGCACCTGCCGGTCTCGGCGGTGCTGTGGCATTCGGCCGGCACGGCGATGGAGCCACGCTACTTCTCGCGTGCGGTGCTCAACTGGCTGGCGGGCGGCGCTTTCCCGGCGCTGGGCCTGACGGCCTTGGTCGTAGCCACCGACGGCAGTCTGTCCACCACCGGCCTGAGCCATTTCACCGGGCAGGAGCTGCAGCTCGAAGGCAGTCCCGGAGAGGCTCAGACAGACACCGTGAAGCTCGCGATCCGGCTGGTCGACCATTTCGTGCAGGGCGGCCGGCTCACGGCCCCGCAAACGATCGAGGTGGGCGGGATGAAGCTGCTGGCAGAACCGTCCGCAGGCGGGCCCCTCGTGCTGGTGTGGCGGGAAACCTGATCCGGTAACGCGACGCTTGCATTTGCCCCTCTCTGCTGGCGATGTCGTCGCTGGGGGCCTTGCACATATGACGTTTTCGGGGACTGGCCGGGGGGTCGGGCCACTTCGTACGGTCCTGCCATTCCGCGCTGTCAACCGCGCGGATCGCGCCGGCCACAACGCGGAATTGCAGCGCCATCACCTGCTGCCGCGCGAGCTCCTCAAATACCGTGCTTTCGCCTCGATGTTCCGGGCGATCGGAACGGGTGCGATCGACTTCGAGGACTTCCGCGCCAACGGCCTGCTGCTGCCCTGCCGCGAGAGCGCCGCGCTGGCGATGGCACTGCCGCTCCATCGCGGGCCGCATCGCCGCTACACCGAAGTCGTGACCGAACGGATCGGCCAGGTCGAGGCGAGCTGGTCGTTGGCCGCGCGCTCGACACCGGTGCGGGCGCGCGAGGCGGCGCAGATGCGGCTGACCGTGCTGCAGCGGGCGCTGCGCCGCTACCTGCTCGAAGGGCGCAAGCGTCGGCCGGTGCTCAACCGGCGCGATCCTGCGCGTGCAGAAATTGACTATGCCGATCTCGACGCGATGGCCGAACTGGTCTGGTCCGGCACCGTGATGCCGGGCGCTCAGCCGATGCCGATGCGGGCGAGCAGCTCGTCGCGCGCGTCCTGATACTGCGCGGCGAGGCGATCCACTCGCGCCGCCACCGGCTCCACCGCATCGATTGCGCCGATACCCTGGCCCGCACCCCAGATGTCCTTCCACGCCTTGGCGTCCATGTTACCGCCCGAACCGAAGTTCAGCTGGCTCTTGTCGCCTTCGGGCAGGTTGTCGGGGTCCATGCCAGCGGCGACGATCGAGGCGCGCAGGTAGTTGCCGTGGACGCCGGTAAAGAGGCTCGAATAGACGATGTCGGCCGCGCGGCTCTCGACGATCGATTGCTTGTACGCGTCGGGCGCGTTGGCCTCGGGCGTCGCGATCCAGGGCGTGCCGATGTAAGCGAAGTCGGCGCCCATCGCTTGCGCCGCCAAGATTGATCGGCCGCAGGCGATCGAGCCCGACAGCGCGACGGGCCCGTCGAACCAGGCGCGGATCTCCTGCATCAGCGCGAAAGGCGACTGCACCCCCGCGTGTCCACCGGCGCCGGCGGCGACCGCGATCAGCCCATCCGCGCCTTTCTCCACCGCCTTTCTGGCGAACACGTCGTCGATGACGTCGTGCAGCACCAGGCCGCCCCAGCCGTGCACGGTGGCGTTCACTTCCTCGTTCGCGCCGAGCGAGGTGATCACCAGCGGCACCTTGTGCCTTTCCAGCGTCGCCAGGTCTTCCTCGAGCCGGGGGTTGGTGCGGTGGACAATCATGTTGACCGCGAACGGCGCGGCACAGCCCGCGGTTTCCTCCTCGATCCGGCATAGCCACTCGTCGAGCTGGCTGGCGGGGCGCGCGTTGAGCGCCGGGAAGCTGCCGACGATCCCCGCCCGCACTTGCGCGATCACCAGCTCTGGGCCCGAGGCGATGAACATCGGCGCCGCGATGACGGGCAGGCGCAGGGATTGGAAGAGGGGGGACAAAGGCATTGCCGCTCCGGTTTAATCGATCGATTAAACCGCCGCATAAGACCAGCGAAGGCAACTGTCGAGTGCTGCCGCCTTTCAACTGCGCTTAGCCGAGCAGGGCGGCGCGAGTCCCGCACCGCCCTGTCGCCATTACATCGTCTTGAGCATGGCGATGTGCTGCTCGACCACCGGCACGATCATGCCCGCGGCGGCGCGCAGCGGCTTGGCGGTGCCTTCGCGAGCATAGGCCTGATGGACCGCCAATGCCTGGTTATGCGCCATCTTCTGCTGCGAGATGTAGGCCATATCGCGAGCCTGGCCCTTCTCGGTATTGAGCTGCGCGATCATCTCGGACTGCGCCGGCGTCAGCCTGGGAGGCATGACCTTGACCTTCGAGGCCATAGCCGCCTTCTTCACGTCGGCCGTGCTCTTGGTGTGGTGCTTGATCATCATCTGCGCAAAGTCACGCACGGCCGGGTTGGTGGTGCTCGAAAGCACGATCTGGCTCGACTGCTTCTCATAGAGGTCACCTGCGCCCGCGGCGGCGACGTATTGCCCCGGTGTCATCGCCTGGGCCTGTGCTGCAGCCGGTAGTGCAAATGCACAGACACTCACGGCAGCGATCATCATAGCTTTCATGGTCTTCTCCTTCGTCCCGTCACTCAGTTCTTCAGCGCCGACTTCAAGCGCCCGACGGCGTAGGCATTCGCATCGTAGGCCCCGCGCACGACCGTCCCCATTCCGAAGAATTCGTGGGTCACTCCGGCGAACGTGCGCTGATCGACCTTGCCGCCGGCCTGGCGGAGCGCCGCCGCCAGCGTCTCGCCGTCCGAGCGCAGGGGATCGATCTCGGCATTGACGATCGTCACCGGGGGCAGGTTGCGCAGGTCGGCAGCGACGAGATTGATCCGGGAGTCCTGCTGGTCGGCCTTGGTTGTGGAGTAATAATACCCGAACCAGTCCAGCATCGGCGTGTTGAGCGGCTTGGCATTGGCCGAGTCCGATCGCGAGGGCAGGGCCTTCGAACTGTTGGCGATCGGATAGACCGACAGTACGTGGCGGGGCATCATCAGCCCGTTGTCCCGGGCATAGATGGCGGTCGCGACGGCGAGGTTGCCGCCGGCGCTCTCACCGGCGAGCGCAAGACGGTCGGTATCGCCACCCCAGGAGCGCGCATTGGCGAGCACCCACTGGTACGCCGCCGCAGCATCCTCGTGCTGGGCGGGGAACTTGGCTTCTGGAGCGTGGCGGTACTCGACCGAAACGACGATCGCTCCGAGTTGCCGGGCCAGCATGCGCGGCGTCGCATCGTAGACGTTGACGTCCGCGATCACCCAGCCGCCACCATGATAGTACACCACCACCGGGCGGGCACGATCGCCGCCCGCGACTGGAGTATAGATGCGCACGAACTGCCAGGGATCGGCGCCGTAGGCCACGTCCTTGGTGGTCACGGCCGGATCGGGCGCGGTGGACATGCCCTTGGCGCGCATGACCGCCTTGGTGGCGTCGGCGGCGGTGGGCTGGGTGCGCGCCTTCACCGGCGTAAGCTTTTCGATGGGCGCGGGTTGCAGCGCTGCGAGGGCGTTGAGCACCGCCTGCATGTCGGCAGCGGCGGCCGGCGGCTTAGTGGCGACCGGCTTAGCGACAGGCGGCGGAGGCGCATTGGTAGACGGCGTGGATTGAGCCGAGGCGGCGCCGCCAAGACCAAGCGAAAGGAATGAGCCTATCAGGAGGATTTTCTTCATGCGGTGCCCCAGTTGGAGATCACCCCCACCTGCGGACAAACGCAGCGTCGCGTCCGTTGGTTGCCAAGTACAGACAACTATTGAGTTTTTTCTTTGTCATCACAGAGGACGATGGAGGAAGGGGCGGCCCTCGACCGCCCTTACCCCCGACGATTATACCGCGTTGGCGGCGCTCAGCACGGCGCGCACGCTGGCGGTGGCGACATCCTCGTCGATGCCGACGCCCCAGACGGTGCGGCCATCGGCCGTCACGCACTCGACATATGCGGCGGCGCGCGCGTCGGAGCTCTTGCCCAGCGAGTGCTCGGCATAGTCGCGCACGTCGAGCGCCACGCCAAAGCTCTCGGCGAGGGTTGCCGTCACGGACGAGATCAGACCGTTGCCCTTGCCCGAGACGGACTGCTCCTGCCCGTCGACGCCGATCCGGCCCGCGAACATGCGGCTACCGTCGGCGGACTTGCCCTCATCCCAATCGATCAGCTGGAACTTGTGCGTCCCGTCGAGCCGATAGGTGCGCCGGAACACGTCCCAGATGTCGCTCGCCTGCAGCTCGCGGCCGAGCTCGTCCGCCAGTTCCTGCACGTGGCGCGAGAAGTGCGCCTGCATCTTCTTGGGCAGCTTGAGGCCCTGGTCCTGCTCGATCACCCAGGCAAAGCCGCCCTTACCCGACTGCGAGTTGACGCGGATCACCGCCTCGTAGTTTCGGCCCAGGTCCGCCGGGTCGATCGGCAGGTAAGGCACGGCCCAGAGCTGGTCGTTGCGCTGTTCCTGCGCTGCGAAGCCCTTCTTGATCGCGTCCTGATGGCTGCCGGAGAATGCCGTGAACACGAGCTCGCCGCCATAGGGATGGCGTTCGGCGACCTTGAGCTGGTTGCAGTACTCGACCGTCTGGATCACCTCGTCGATGTCCGAGAAGTCGAGACCTGGATCGACGCCTTGGGTGTAGAGGTTCAGCGCAACCGTCACCAGGCAGCAGTTGCCGGTGCGCTCGCCGTTGCCGAACAGGCAGCCCTCGACGCGGTCGGCGCCGGCCATGAGGCCGAGCTCCGCCGCCGCGACGCCGGTGCCGCGATCGTTATGGGTATGCAGCGAGATCACCGCCGCGTCGCGGTTGGGCAGGTTGCGGCAGAAATACTCGATCTGGTCGGCGTAGATGTTGGGCGTCGCCGCCTCAACGGTAGCCGGCAGGTTGAGGATCAGCGGGTTCTCGGGCGTGGGGCGCAACACCTCCATCACCGCCTCGCAGACCTCGATCGAGAAATCGAGCTCGGCGGTGGAGAAGGTTTCGGGGCTGTACTCGAACTGCCACCGGGTCTGCGGGTACTTGGCCGCCTGGTCGCGCAGGACCTTGGCGCCGTTGACCGCGATCTGGCGCACTTCCGAGCGCTCCATGCCGAACACCACCTGGCGCCACAGCGGCGACACCGCGTTGTAGAGGTGGACGATCGCGCCGTGCACACCGGCCAGGCTCTCGAACGATTTCTCGATCAGGTCCTGACGCGACTGGGTCAGCACCTGGACCAACACGTCTTCAGGGATGCGATCGCCATCGACGAGGCCGCGAATGAAGTCGAACTCGGTCGCTCCGGCGCTGGGGAAGCCGACCTCGATTTCCTTGAGGCCGACATTGACCAGCAGGTCGAAGAAGCGGGTCTTCTTCTCGGCGCCCATCGGATCGATCAGCGCCTGGTTGCCGTCGCGCAAATCGGTAGAGAGCCAGCGCGGCGCCTTCTCGATCACGCGCGACGGCCACTGGCGGTCGGGCAGGGCGATCTGCGGGAAGGGGCGGTACTTGACCGAAGGGTCTTTCAGCATCGTCATGGAGTGTCTCGCTCGGGGATTCGTCTTCCGGCAGTCTGCTGCCGTTGCCTGGTGCCTGATCTCCCTTGGGCGCCGAGCGCGCCGCGGGAGCGACGCGTCACCTCACGCCCAAGGGCGTGTAAGTCGCAGAAGAAGGCCGAGCGGCAGAGACATGGCGCAGCCTATGGGGATGAGGCGGCGCGATGTAAAGCGCAAAACCGGCGTGACAGTCAGGGGCGGCGCTGGTCAGCCGCAGCGCAGCCGCGTGATGCGGCGGTCGAGATCGGTCTCGATGTTGAGACGATCGGGACGGTAATCCATCGTCACTGCCGAGCCGGGCCGGATGACGCGCATGGTACCGGGATTGGCGGCCTTGCCGATCTCGGCCAGCAGCGGCTCGGTTTCCTTCTGGCCCAGGTAGCCCTGCACTTTCGCGGCGCCGCACTGGGCTTCGGCAGTGGGCGGGGCAGGGGTGCCGGCGGGCGGTTCCTTGGCCTCGCAGGCGCCCACCGCGAGAGCGGTGCCGAGTGCCAGGAACATGTGTCCGGTGCGAAGTGTCATCTCTGTCTCCAGTCGACCCGCGGCTAGCCTAGCGCCGATAAACCTCAGGGCAACAGGAACTGCCCTCAACGAAATGCCCCGGCCCCGCCCGAGCGGAACCGGGAGCATCGCATTCAAGCCGAACGGATCAGTTCTTGGCCTTGTCGACCAGCGCGTTCGCCTTGATCCAGGGCATCATCGCGCGCAGCTTGGCGCCGGTTTCCTCGATCGGGTGGCGCAGCGCGGCCTTGCGGGCGGCCTTGAGCTCGGGCTGACCGGCGCGGTTGTCCATCACGAACGCCTTGACGAAGCGGCCCGACTGGATGTCGGCGAGCACGCGCTTCATTTCCTTCTTGGTCTCTTCGGTGATGATGCGCGGGCCGATGGTGATGTCGCCGTATTCGGCGGTGTTCGAGATCGAGTAGCGCATGTTGGCGATGCCGCCCTCGTACATCAGGTCGACGATCAGCTTGAGCTCGTGCAGGCACTCGAAGTAGGCCATCTCGGGGGCGTAGCCGGCCTCGACCAGCGTCTCGAAGCCGGCCTGGACGAGCGCGGTGGCGCCGCCGCACAGCACCGCCTGCTCGCCGAACAGATCGGTCTCGCATTCCTCACGGAAATTGGTCTCGATGATGCCCGAGCGGCCGCCGCCGACGCCCGAGGCGTAGGCCAGCGCGATGTCGTGCGCGTTGCCGGTCGAATCCTGGTGGATCGCGACGAGGCAGGGCACGCCGCCGCCGCGCTGGTATTCCGAGCGCACGGTGTGGCCCGGACCCTTGGGCGCGATCATGATGACGTCGATGTCGGCGCGCGGCTCGATCAGGCCGAAGTGGACGTTGAGGCCATGCGCGAAGGCAAGCGCGGCGCCCGGCTTCATGGCGGCGTGCAGGTCCTCGGCGTAGATCGCCGCCTGGTGCTCGTCGGGCGCGAGGATCATGATGATGTCGGCCCAGGCCGCCGCGTCCTTGTTCGACATGACCTTGAAGCCGGCGCCTTCGGCCTTCTTCGCGGTGGCCGAGCCTTCGCGCAGCGCGATCGCCACGTCCTTGACGCCGCTGTCACGCAGGTTCTGCGCGTGCGCATGGCCTTGCGAGCCGTAGCCGAGCACAACGATCTTCTTGTCCGCGATCAGGTTGATGTCGCAGTCGGCGTCGTAATAGACTTTCACGTGAGCTTTCCTTCAAGAGAGTTCGTCATTCCCGCGAAGGCGGGAATCCATCTCCGGACTTGGGTCCATTCGCACTCGCCGGAGATGGATCCCCGCCTTCGCGGGGATGACGAGTGGTGGTGTGAAATCGTATCTGCTCCGCTCAGGCCTCGCTCGCCCCGCGCATCATCGCGACGATGCCCGTGCGGCCGACCTCGACGAGGCCGAGATCGCGCATCAGGGTGACGAAGGTGTCGATCTTGTCGGGCGCGCCGGTCAGCTCGAAGATGAAGCTTTCCGTGGTGGTGTCGACCGCCTTGGCGCGGAAGATGTCAGCCAGCCGCAGCGCCTCGACGCGCTTCTCGCCCACGCCCGCCACCTTGATCAGCGCCAGCTCGCGCGCGACGTGCGGGCCCACTTCGGTAAGGTCGACCACCTTGTGCACCGGCACCAGCCGCTCGAGCTGCGCGCGGATCTGGTCGATCTGGCTCGGCGGCCCGTGCGTGACGATGGTGATCCGGCTCACCGAGTGGTTCTCGGTGATGTCGGCCACGGTCAGGCTGTCGATGTTGTAGCCGCGCGCGGTGAACAGACCTGCGATCTTGGCGAGGATACCGGTCTCGTTGTCGACCGTGACGGTGAGGACGTGGCGCTCCTCGGCCTCTTGCTTGATGTGCATCATGCTTCTCCCCCCTCACCTTCAGGGGAGGGGTCGGGGGTGGGGGCTATCGGGGGCAGCGCGGTCGCAGCGGCAGTCATCACACCAGCGCCTTGGCTTCGTCGTCCATCGTGCCGAGCACGTGGTCGCCGTAGAGCAGCATCTCGGTATGCGCCGCGCCCGAAGGGATCATCGGGAAGCAGTTCGACTCCTTGTGCACCAGGCAGTCGACGATGACCGGACCGGGATGGTCGATCATCGCCTGGATGCCGGCGTCGAGCTCGCTCTCGTTCTCGATGCGGATTCCCTTCCAGCCATAGGCCTCGGCCAGCTTCACGAAGTCGGGCAAGCTGTCGGAGTACGAGTTGGAATAACGGCTCTCGTAGGTCAGCTCCTGCCACTGGCGGACCATGCCCATCCACTCGTTGTTGAGGATGAAGACCTTGACCGGCAGCCGGTACTGCGTGGCGGTGCCCAGCTCCTGGATGTTCATCTGGATCGAGGCATCGCCGGCGATGTCGATGACCAGCGCGTCCGGCGCACCGACTTGCGCGCCGATCGCGGCGGGCAGGCCATAGCCCATGGTGCCGAGGCCGCCCGACGTCAGCCACTTGTTGGGGCCGAAGAAGTGGAAGTGCTGCGCCGCCCACATCTGGTGCTGGCCGACCTCGGTAGAGATGATCGGGTCGCGGTGCCGGGTCAGCTCGAACAGGCGCTGGATCGCGAGCTGCGGCATGATCGCGTCGGCATTGGCCGGGAAGCCCAGGCTCTGGCGCTCGCGCCACGTGTCGACCTTGGCCTTCCATGCCGAGATATCCTGCGGCCTGCGGCTGCCCCACAGATCGAGGATCTGCTCCAGCACTACGGCGCAGTCGCCCACGATCGGCAGATCGACAGGCACCGTCTTGTTGATCGAAGAGCGATCGATGTCGATGTGGATCTTCTTGGAGTTGGGCGAGAAGGCGTCGAGCCGCCCGGTCACGCGATCGTCGAAACGGGCGCCGACGCAGATGATCAGGTCCGCCTCGTTCATCGCCATGTTGGCTTCGTAGGTGCCGTGCATGCCCAGCATGCCGAGCCAGTCGGCGCTATCGGCCGGGAACGCGCCGAGGCCCATCAGCGTGGAGGTGACGGGCGCGCCGGTCTTGGCCTGCAGATCGCGGAGGAGCGCGCTGGCACGGGGCCCGGCGTTGATGACGCCGCCACCGGTGTAGAGGATCGGCGCCTTGGCCGCGGCGATCATCGCCACCGCTTCGGCGATCTCCTCGCTCGTACCCTGCGTGCGCGGCGCGTAGCGCTGCTTGCGCTGGACCGGGCCGTCGGTGAGCACGGCGGTAGCGATCTGGACGTCCTTGGGGATGTCGATCAGCACCGGGCCAGGGCGGCCGGTGGTCGCGATCTGGAACGCCTCGTCAACGGTCGCCGCCAACTCTGCCGGGTCCTTCACCAGGTAGTTGTGCTTGGTGCAATGGCGCGAGATGCCGATAGTGTCGGCTTCCTGGAACGCGTCCGAGCCGATCAGCGCGGTCGGCACCTGGCCCGAAAGGATGACCAGCGGGATCGAATCGAGGAAGGCGTCGGCAATGCCGGTGACGGCGTTGGTCGCGCCCGGGCCCGAGGTGACGAGCACGACGCCGGGCTTGCCGGTCGAGCGCGCATAGCCTTCGGCGGCGTGGGCGGCGCCGGCTTCGTGCCGCACAAGGATGTGGTGGATGCGCTTGTCGCCGAAGAGCGCATCGTAAATCGGCAGCACTGCGCCGCCGGGATAGCCGAACACGACTTCGACCCCCTGCCGGACCAGACTTTCGACCAGGATGTTCGCGCCGCTGCGCTCTTCACTCACGACTTCATTCCTTCGACTGCGCCGGGGATCGGGAAACGGGGAACCGAGGCTCCGGCGGCAAAACTCGCGAGAACGGCAGGATCGCCGCCGCTCGCGCGAGCGCTCTCTAATGAAACAGACCCAGCACGACAATGGCCGCGCCGGGTCATCTTTCCTCTCCCCCCTGCATACTTCCATCAGCAGGTGACGGTGCCTCTAAGCGACGTGAAATGTCAGGTCAACCCAAATTTGTGAAATAATGTGTCTCTAATAGCGTTCGTGGAGAAATCATCGTATGCGATGCGCGGCCAGTCGGCGGGCGGCTGGTGTCGCAGCCAGGTGAATTGGCGCTTGGCGTAATTGCGCGTCGCCTGCGCTCCCCTCGCGACAGCGGCCTCGAGCGTGATTTCGCCGCCGATCAGCGCCCGCAGCTCGGGCACGCCGATCGCACGCATCACCGGCAGGTCGGGGTCCAGCTTGCGGGCCATTAGCGCATGTACCTCATCAACCGCGCCGCGCTCCACCATGCGGGCAAAGCGCAAGTCGCAACGCTGGTAGAGCGCCGTCCGCTCGGGCAGCAGGATCGCGGCGTGGAGCGAGACTTGCCCACCGATCCCGCCCTCGCAGCGCGCCTGCCAGTGTGCGAGGCCGTGCCCGGTCGATCGCACCACTTCCAGGGCACGGGCCACGCGGGCACCGTCGGCGGGAGCGAGCCGGGCCGCCCGCTCCGGGTCCTCGGCGCTAAGCGCGGCGTAGGCTTCGCTCACCGGCAAGGACCGCACTTCCTCTCGCACCACAGGATCGATCGGCGGCACCGGCGCGATTCCGTCGAGCAGGGTGCGGATGTAGAGCCCGGTGCCGCCGACGAGGATCGGCACCGCGCCCTCGGCATGGATCTGCGCGATCTCGGCGCGCGCCGCGCCGGCCCAATCTGCGGCGGAGCAGGCTTGCGCGCCATCCCACGTGCCGAACAGGCGATGCTCGATGCCGCCCATGTCCTCGGTCGAGGGCCGCGCACTCAGCACTGCCAGGTCGGCGTAGACTTGCGATGCGTCGGCGTTGAGCACGATGGCGCGCAGTTTTCGATCTTGGCCGCGCCGCTCCAGTTCCTGCGCCAGCGCCACGGCACAATCGCTCTTGCCGCTCGCGGTTGGCCCTGCGATGAGCGCCACCGGCGGCCGCCCGGTCGCGGGATCGAAGGTCGCATCGAGGGAAATTGCCGTGCTCATCGCCCGCCTGATAGCAGAACCCGACCACCTTGCCGCAAGGCTCGAGGCGGCGCGGGCGCAGATGGAGCAGGGCGGGGTTCGGATCGCATCGGCCGCCATACTCGATTTCTGCGACAAGACCTTGCAGATCGGCTCCCCTGACGATGACGCTACCGTGCTGCGTGCAGCCATCGATGCGCACTTCGGTCAGAGCGACGGCCTGATCGGTAGCGACGAGCCGGTAGTGCCGCGCGTGTTCATCTCGGACATGGATTCGACCATGATCGGGCAGGAATGCATCGATGAACTGGCGGACTTCGCCGGGCTCAAGGAGCACGTCGCCGCCATCACCGAACGCGCGATGCAGGGCGAGCTCGATTTTGAAGCGGCACTGCGCGAGCGGGTCGGCCTGCTGAAAGGCCTGCCGGTAACCGCTATCGAGACATGCCTGGACGAGCGCATCCGCCCGATGGCTGGCGCCCGCATTTTGGTCGACACCCTGAAACGACGGGGCTGCCGCACCATCCTCGTGACCGGCGGCTTCCATCACTTCGCGGATCCCGTCGCTGCGCAACTCGGCTTCGAGGAAGTCGTGGGCAACCGGCTGGAAGTCGCCGACGGCAAGCTGACCGGCGGCCTGGTCGGCCCGATCGTCGATTCCTTCGTGAAGAAAGCGACGCTGCTCGCCGCCATGGCCGAGGCAGGCGAGGGAGCGACGAGCCTTGCAACCGGGGATGGCGCCAATGACATCCCGATGCTCGAGGCAGCCACCTGGGGCATTGCCTACCACGCCAAGCCCAAGGCGCGGGCCGCCGCCAACGGCTGGATCGATCGCGGAGACCTCACCAGCGTGCTGCGCCTCTTGGGCATCGATCCGCAGGAGTGGGTGCGCTAGAGAGAAAGACGAGGCACGAGAGCGGGGACGCGAGGATGACGGATCGAATCAGGCACCCTCGCTATGTGTTGTTCCTGCTGGCTTTCGTCCTCGCTTCGCTGCTGGCGAGCATTGTCCTGCCGCTGAAGATCGCCATAGTGGCCGGCTTCGATGTGGCAGTGCTTGTCTTCATACTGTCTTGCGTGAGGCTGTGGCGCTGTGGGGACCCCGAGATCATGCGGCGCCAGGCCAAGCGCGACGATGCCAACCAGCTTCTTCTGCTGCTTCTGTCCGGCCTCATCAGCGTGATCATCCTGGCGGCCATCACCACGCTGCTGCTGGACAAGGACAACCTGACCGCAGCCGAGGCCGTGCTGGTCGTCACGACGCTGCTGTCGAGTTGGGTCTTCACCAACCTGGTGCTGACCTTTCACTATGCGCGCCTGTTCTATTCGAGCGACGGCGACACCGGCGGCGATCGGGGCGGGCTGGATTTCCCCGGCAAGGGCGATCCGGATTTCTCGGACTTCGTGAACTTCTCGTTCGTGGTGGGCATGACCTGCCAGACCGCGGACATCGCCATTACTGGCCGCGCGATGCGGCGGGTGTCGACCTTTCACGGCCTGTTCGCCTTCGCCTTCAACCTGGGGGTGCTGGCGCTCGTCGTGAACGTCCTCGCTTCGGCGACGAACTGACCGATCAGATCGTCATCCAGTCCCGGAAGAACCCCTCGTTTGCCTCGCGCAGCGCAGAGAGCTCAACCCCAGCCACCGTGCTGCCCCCGACCGAACCGATATGCGTCGCCCCGTCCAGTTCGGCGCCCGCGGGCACGGTCACGATGTAGCGCGATTGGTCCTCGCCGAAGGCCTCGGCGGTAGTGAGGTCGCTGTCGAGCTGGCAGCCGACGCCGCCGGCAAGCGCCATCTCCGCCAGCGCCACCAGCAGGCCGCCATCGCTGATGTCATGCACCGCGGTGACCGCGCCTTGCGCGATCCACCCGCGCACCGCGGCGCTGTTGGCCGCCTCGGCTTGGAGGTCCACTGGCGGCGGCGCACCGGCCTCGCGGCCGGCGATCTCGCGCAGCCACAGTGACTGGCCCAGATGCGTGCCTTCTCCGCCCAAGAGGTAGATTTCATCGCCGGCGGTCTTGAAGGCCACCGTCGCCATCCGGTCGTGATCGTCGAGCAGGCCGACGCCGCCGATGGCGGGCGTGGGCAGGATCGCGCTGCCGCCGCCGGTCGCCTTGCTCTCGTTGTAGAGGCTGACGTTGCCCGAGACGATCGGGTAATCCAGTGCCACGCAGGCCTCGGCCATGCCATTCAGGCACCCCACGATCTGGGCCATGATCTGCGGCCGCTGCGGGTTCGCGAAGTTGAGGCAGTTGGTGATCGCGAGCGGCCTGCCGCCCACCGCGCTGATGTTGCGGTAGGTCTCGGCCACTGCCTGCTTGCCGCCTTCGTAGGGGTCGGCGTAGCAGTAGCGCGGGCTGCAGTCGGTGCTGATCGCCAGCGCCTTCTTGGTGCCGTGGACGCGCACCACCGCGGCATCGCCGCCCGACTTCTGCATGGTGTCGGCGCCCACCTGGCTGTCGTACTGCTCGAAGATCCAGCGTCGGCTGGCGAGGTCGGCGCTGCCCATCAGCGCGAGCAGGTCCGCGCCGACATCGGTATGCTCGGGCACCTCGCCCAGCTCAGGGACTTTCGCCCAGGCCTTGTACTCGTCGGGGCTGACATAAGGCCGCTCGTACTCGGGCGCATCGTCCGCCAAAGGCCCCAATGGGATGTCGCAGACCACTTCGCCGTCGAACTCCAGCACCATGTGGCCGGTATCGGTGACTTCGCCGATCACCGCGAAATCCAGCTCCCACTTCTTGAAGATCGCCTCGGCCATCGGCTCCTTGCCGGGCTTGAGCACCATCAGCATGCGCTCCTGGCTCTCGCTCAGCATCATCTCGTAAGGCGTCATGCCTTCTTCACGACAAGGCACCTTGTTCATGTCGAGCCGGATGCCCGCGCCGCCCTTGCTCGCCATCTCGACCGAAGAGGAGGTGAGGCCCGCCGCGCCCATGTCCTGAATGGCGACGATCGCGTCGGTCGCCATCAGCTCCAGGCAGGCCTCGATCAGCAGCTTCTCGGTGAAGGGATCGCCCACCTGCACGGTGGGGCGCTTCTCGTCGCTGTGCTCGTCGAAGTCGGCGCTCGCCATGGTGGCGCCGTGGATGCCGTCGCGCCCCGTCTTGGACCCGACGTAGACGATCGGATTGCCCAGGCCGGTCGCGGCCGAATAGAAGATCTTGTCCTGGTCGGCGACGCCCACCGTCATCGCATTGACGAGGATGTTGCCGTCGTAAGCCTTGTGGAAGTTGGTCTCGCCGCCGACGGTGGGAACGCCCACGCAGTTGCCGTAACCGCCGATGCCTGCGACGACGCCCTTGACGAGGTGCTTCATCTTCGGATGGTCGGGCCGGCCAAAGCGCAGCGCATTCATGTTGGCGACGGGGCGCGCGCCCATCGTGAACACGTCGCGCAGGATGCCGCCCACGCCCGTCGCCGCGCCCTGATAGGGCTCGATGTAACTGGGGTGGTTATGGCTCTCCATTTTGAAGATGGCTGCCTGCCTGACGCCATTGGGGCCTTCGCCGATGTCGATCACGCCGGCGTTCTCGCCCGGCCCGCAGATCACCCAGGGCGCCTTGGTGGGCAGCTTTTTTAGGTGGAAGCGGCTCGACTTGTACGAGCAGTGCTCGGACCACATGACCGAGAAGATGCCGAGCTCGACCAGGTTCGGCTCGCGCCCCAGCGCGTGCAGCACGCGCGCGTATTCCTCGGGGCTGAGGCCGTGCGCCTCGACGACATCGGGGGTGATTCCGCTCATGCGAGGCGCCTTAGCGCCGGCGCCGCCGGGAGGCTAGGGCCTGTCCTTTGAAACGCGCGCAGCCGGTGCACAGGCGCTCTGGCCTCTCTTGACCCTCGCAATCGGTGCGGCCATTGCAGGGTCATGGGCGAAGAGACCGAAAGCATCGATACCCTCAGCTTCGAGGAGGCTCTGCGCGCGCTGGAGACGATCGTGCGCCAGCTGGAGAGCGGCGACGTTCCGCTGGAGGATTCGATCAATCTCTACGAAGAGGGCGAACGGCTGCGCCAGCACTGCCAGAAGCGGCTCGACGCCGCGCAGGCGCGCATCGAGCGGATCGTCCAGGGACCGGACGGCGGCGCCGCCTCGACCCGACCTTTCGACGCCGAGGGCCGCTGAGCCGTGAGCGCCGCCGGCGTTGCCGACTCTCTGCTGACAGGCGGCCTGTCGCGCATCGCGCTGGAGATCGACGGGGCGTTCGATGCCCTGCTGCCGGTGCCCGACGACGCGCGGGCGAGGTTGATCGAGGCGATGCGCTATGCCGCGATCGGCGGCGGCAAGCGACTGCGGCCGTTGCTCCTTTCCGCGGTGGCCGAACTCTACGGTGTCCAGCGCGAGCCGGCGATCCGCGCCGGAGTCGCGATCGAGGCGATCCACGTCTATTCGCTGATCCACGATGACCTGCCGTGCATGGATGACGATGCCCTGCGCCACGGAAAGCCGACGCTGCACCTCGCCTTCGACGAGGCGACCGCGGTGCTGGCGGGCGATTCGCTCCACGCTTTCGCGTTCGAAGTGCTGTCCGACCCGGCGACCAGCCCCGATCCCTTCACCCGCATCGAGCTCGTCCAGTGCCTGGGCCATGCCAGCGGGGCGCAGGGCATGGCGGGTGGCCAGATGATGGACCTGGTGGCCGAGACCACCGAGTTCGACCTGCCGACGGTCACGCGCCTGCAGCAGCTCAAGACCGGTGCGCTGCTCGGCTGCGCGGTCGAGATGGGCGCGATCCTGGGCCGCGTTCAGCCCGAGGGCCGGGCACACTTGCGCGGCTATGCGCGCGATATCGGCCTGGCCTTCCAGATTGCCGACGACCTCATCGACCACGAGGGCGACGCCAAAGTCGCCGGCAAGGCGGTGGGCAAGGATGCGGACGCTGGCAAGCAGACCTTCGTCTCGCTGCTCGGACCCGATCGCGCCCGGGCACAGGCGCGCATGCTGGTGGACCAGGCGATCGGCCACCTTGCCCAGCATGGCCGCGAGGCGGACCTCCTGCGCAGCCTTGCGCGCTATATCGTCGAGAGGGATCATTGATGAGCCAGACGCAGCGCATCGGCGTTTATCCGGGCACGTTCGACCCGATCACGCTGGGGCATGCCGACATCATCCGGCGCGGCGCCAAGCTGGTCGACCGGCTGATCATCGGCGTCACCACCAATCCGTCGAAGAACCCGCTGTTCAGCCCCGAAGAGCGGATGGCGATGGTTGAGCGCGAAGTCGCCAATCTCGGGATCGATAACGTCACCGTAACCGGATTCAACGCGCTGCTGATGAAGTTCGCGCAAGTGCAGGGCGCCAGTGTGATCGTGCGCGGCCTGCGAGCGGTCGCCGATTTCGAGTACGAATACCAGATGGCGGGGATGAACCAGCAGCTCAATGCCAGCCTCGAGACGGTGTTCTTGATGGCGGACGTCGGCCTGCAGCCGATCGCCTCCAAGCTGGTCAAGGAAATCGCCATGTTTGGCGGCGACATCTCGCGCTTCGTGAGCTCGGCCGTGCGTGAGGACGTGGTCGCCCGCGTCGAACGCAACGGTCTATTGGGGGACTACTGAGGCCCGCCAGCGCCGTATCGTCTCCAAATCGTTCATTGTGTCGACAGCGCGGCGGTTCTATCGCCCGCACAGGATCGGCCCGAGCCAGTGAGTAATCGATGAAGTTTCGCCTGCCTGTAGCTGCATTGATGATGGGTGCCGCGCTCGTGGCCACTCCGGCGCTGGCCAAGAAGAAGGAGCCGCCGACCCCGGCGCCCACGACGCTGCCGACCGTGGTCGATACGGACATCTCGCATGATCCGCAGGACGTGCTGCTGCTCGACCTGTCGGACGGCGGGCGCGTCGCTATCCGGCTGATGCCGCAGTGGGCTCCACACCACGTGGAGCGGATCAAGGCGCTGGCGAGCCAGGGCTTCTACAACGGCCTCATCTTCCACCGCGTGATCGACGGCTTCATGGCGCAGACCGGAGACCCCACCGGCACCGGCGAGGGCGGGTCCAAGCTTCCCGATCTGCAGGCCGAGTTCAACGCCATGCCGCACTTGCGCGGTACCGTCTCGATGGCGCGGACCAACGATCCCAACACCGCCAACAGCCAGTTCTTCATCGTCTTCTACCCGCGCTTCGCACTCGACCGGAAGTACACCGTGTTCGGCCGCGTGATCTCCGGAATGGAGTGGGTGGACAAGATCGAGCGCGGCGAACCGCCGCAGAACCCGACCCGGATCCTGCAGGCATCGCTCGCTTCCGAAGGCAAGGCGCCTCCGGTCGCGCCCGTGGCGCCGGCGGCCACGTTGAGCGCGGCGCCGGTCAAGGCACCGGCCTCGAACTGAGGTAGGCACGGGGGACTGGCTTCCACCGCCCGGATCGTCTAGCCGCGCCGCCATGCGCGTCGACCTCTTCGATTTCGAGCTTCCTGCGGAAAACATCGCGCTGCGCCCCGCGCGGCCGCGGGACTCCGCGCGGATGCTGGTGGCCGAGGGGCGGCAAGGCATCGTGGACCGTACCGTCCGCGACTTGCCCGCGTGTTTGCGCGCGGGCGATGTCCTGGTCTTCAACGACACCCGCGTCATTCCCGCCCAACTCGAAGGTACGCGCGGAGAAGCGCGGATCGGCGCGACACTGCACAAGCGGATCGACCTCAGGCGCTGGCAGGCGTTCGTGCGCAACGCCAAGCGCCTGCGGGCCGGGGACCGCGTTTCCTTCCCCGCTGATGTGTCTGCGTTCGCCGAGGAGCGGCATGAGGACGGCAGCTGGACGCTCGCTTTCGAGGGCGAGGAACCGGTCGAGGTGCTGCTCGAACGCGCCGGGCGCATGCCGCTGCCGCCCTATATCGCCGGCAAGCGCGAGACCGACGAAGCCGACGCCAGCGACTACCAGACGATGTTCGCGCGCGAGAAGGGCGCCGTCGCCGCGCCCACGGCTGCATTGCATTTCACGCAAGATCTCATCAGTGCCCTCGATGCTGCAGATATAAAAAGAGAAACCTTGACGCTGCACGTGGGCGCCGGCACCTTCCTGCCGGTCAAGGCCGACGACACGGCCGACCATCGCATGCACGCCGAGTGGGGCCGCATCGACGCCGCCACCGCCGAGCGCCTCAATGCCGCGCGCAAGGCCGGCGGACGCCTGATCGCCGTGGGCACGACCTCGCTGCGCCTCCTCGAAAGCGCGACGGGAGAGGACGGCGTGATCCGCCCGTTCGAGGGCGACACGTCGATCTTCATCACCCCCGGCTACCGCTTCCGCGCGATCGACGGGCTGATGACCAACTTCCACTTGCCGAAATCGACGCTGTTCATGCTGGTCTCGGCGCTGATGGGGTTGGATCGGATGCAGAACATCTATCGCCACGCGATCGCAACCGGCTATCGTTTCTACAGCTACGGGGATTCGAGCCTTCTGATCCCCTGAAACGGGGGAAACGGGATCATGAAATTTGTCGGTCTATTATCGGTTGCCGTGATGGCTGGTCTTGCCGTCCCGGCTTCAGCTGCCACCCCGCTGCCGAACGTACCCTCGCTAGCCCCAGTGACGGCGCTCACGCCGGGGCAAGAGCAGGCCTATGCCGCGGAGCTTTCCAATTGCTTCGCGTTGAAGTCCACCGGCGGAGATCGGCTGGACATTGCTCGGTGGTTCGTCGCCGCGCTCGCCTCGGCGCCGCAAATCGTTGGTGTCGCGACCGTCGACAAGGCAAGAAAAGACGCTCTCGACAAGCAGATGGCCGGCCTGTTCACGCGACTGATGACTCAGGACTGCGCAGAGCAGGCGCGCCCGTTATTTAAAGCCCGCAGCGCTGCTGGGATTCGCGCCGCGGGCGAAACGATGGGCCGTCTGGCGATGCAGGAGTTGCTGAGCGATCCGGCAGCTGCGAGCGCGACACTTGGCGGCTACACCGCCTATCTGCGCGAGGACGATTTTGCGGCGCTGACGAAGTAAGCGGGGTTGGTCAGCGCGCCTAGGCTGAACTTGTATTTGGCTCGCGATACGCCATCTTCACCCCCGTGCCTGAACCCATCCTAGAAATCCGCCGCCTGACCAAGACCTACAAGGGCGGGCTCACCGCACTTCGAGAAGTCGACCTCACCATCAACAAGGGCGAGATCTTCGCGTTGCTTGGCCCCAACGGCGCCGGCAAGACGACGCTGATCGGCGCAGTCTGCGGTCTGGTGCGGCCGACTTCGGGCACGATCACCGCGTTCGGCGAGGACATGGGCTGGCACTGGCGCACCTTGCGCGCGCGCATCGGTCTCGTCCCGCAGGAGCTGGCGACCGACATGTTCGAGCCGGTGCTGCGCTCGGTCAACCATTCGCGTGGGCTGTTCGGGTTGCCTGCCGATCCAGGGCGGGTGGAGGAAATCTTGCGCGCGCTCAGCCTGTGGGACAAGCGCGACGCGCAGATTCGCACGCTTTCGGGAGGGATGAAGCGGCGCGTGCTGATCGCCAAGGCGCTGGCGCACGAGCCCGAGCTGCTGTTCCTCGACGAGCCGACCGCCGGCGTCGATGTCGAGCTGCGGCGCGACATGTGGCACCAGATCGCCCTGCTGCGCGAGCGCGGCACCACCGTGATCCTGACCACCCACTACATCGAAGAGGCCGAGGAGATGGCCGACCGAGTCGGCGTCATTCGCCAGGGCGAGGTCCTGATGGTGGACGAAAAGGCGGCGATGATGGAGCGTCTCGGCCGCACCGAGGCGCTGGTCACGCTGGCGTCGCCGCTGGCCGAGCTGCCAGCCGAGATCGCCCGCTTCCCGGTCTCGCTGATCGAGGACGGCCGGGTGCTGTGCTACCGCGGTGGCGGTGGGGAAGGCAGCGGGGCCGGCTCGGCCGAAGTCGCCGAGTTGACCAAGGCACTGACCCGCGCCGGGATCGACTACACCGACATCGACATCCACGAATCGAGCCTCGAGGACATCTTCGTGAACCTCGTCGAGGGCGGTGACGGGTCTGCCCAGCGCGTCCGGGGAGAGGCGGCATGAGCCTGTTCAACGGCCGCAGCGCTTGGACCATCTACAAGCAGGAGCTGATGCGCGCCTTCCGCACGGCGCTGCAATCGATCCTCGCGCCGGTGCTGACGACGACGCTCTACTTCGTCGTCTTCGGCGCGGCGGTCGGTAGCCAGATGAGCCATGGCGTGGGCGGGGTGAATTACGGCGCATTCATCGTGCCCGGCCTGCTGCTGCTGACGTTGCTGGGCGAAAGCACCTCCAACGCCAGCTTCGGCATCTACATGCCGCGCTTCACCGGCGCGATCTACGAGCTGTTGTCCGCGCCGGTGGGCGTGGCCGAGACATTGGTCGGCTTCGTCGGCGCCGCGGCGACCAAGTCGGTGATCCTGGCGGCCATCATCCTGGCGACAGCGACGATCTTCGTCGATTACACGATCGTCCATCCGCTCTATGCGTTCGGCTACGTGCTGTTGGTTTCGGCCAGCTTCTCGCTCTTCGGCTTCATCCTGGGCATCTGGGCCGACAGCTTCGAGAAGCTCTCGGTGGTGCCGATGCTGATCTTGATGCCGCTGACGTTCCTAGGCGGCACGTTCTACTCGGTCTCGGTCTTGCCCGAGCCGTGGCGGACGGTGGCGATGGTCAATCCGGTGGTCTACCTCGTCAACGGCCTGCGCTGGACGTTCTACGGCCAGTCGGACGTCGCGATCGGCGTTTCGCTGGGGCTGACGCTGGCGTTCCTGGCGGTTTGCATCGCATTGATCTGGTGGATCTTCCGCAGCGGGTGGCGTCTGCGTACGTAATTGGTTAAGATCGTCGCGCCATGACGACGCGACTGACAGCTCTCGCCGCCGGGCTCCTCCTGACGCTCGCCCTGTCCGGCCCGGCATATGCCGCCGCCGTGCAGGCGGTCGTGCCGGAGGACCTCGCCGTTCCTGCTCCTGCCGGGGAGCCGCCCGCGCCGGTCGTGCTTGTCCTTGTGCTGCCGCCGGCGCCCGAGTTCGTGCCTTTCGTCGATGCTCCGGCACCGAGCCTCGCTCCGCAGGTGCGCGCGATGATCGAGGAGGCGATCCGCAGCGATGACAGCGCGGCGGTGGCCGCCGTGGTCAAGCTCGCGATCAAGACGCAGCCCTACGATGGCGACGAGATCCGTGGCATGCAGCGCGCCTTCCTCGATCGCAAGGCCAGGGCGCTCGCTGCCAAGACCGAGGCCGAACTGCGGCGCATCCGCGAGGCGGGGCTCACCGAGCTGTGGAAGGGTCAGGTCGAAGTCGGCGCCTTTCGCTCCACCGGCAACACCAGCAACTTCGGCGTCAGCGGCGCCCTCAAGCTGTCGCGCAAGGGGATCGACTGGGAGCATGCGGTCCAGCTCAATGCCGACTACCAGCGCGACCGCGGCACAGTCACGCGCGAGCAGGTCCTGGCCGCCTACCAGCCGCGCTACACCCTGAACGACAGGCTCTTCACCTACGGCCGCGTGCAGTATGAGCGCGATCCGATCCAGGGGTACAGCAGCCGCTACACGCTTTCGGGCGGCCTCGGCTATCGCGTGCTCGAAGGCCGGTCGATGACCCTGTCGCTCGAAGCGGGCCCGGCGCTGCGCCGCACCGACTTCGTGACCGATCCCACCGCCTCCACCGCCTCGATGCTCACCTCGCTCGATTTCGACTGGAAGCTCAGCAACACACTGAAGCTGACGCAGGACGCCAGCGGCTACATCGAATCAAGCAACAGCACGATTACCTCGGCCACGTCGCTGGAAGCGGGCATGGCCAAGGGGCTGAAGGCCAAGTTCTCGTACTCGGTCGAGCACGAGACCTCTCCGCCCGACGGCACCTTGCGCACCGACACCATCTCGCGCTTCTCGCTGGTCTACGGGTTCTGATGGCAGTAACGGGCGGGCCATGACCGCGCCCGCCTCCAAGCCCCGCTTCGAATTCTCCGTCCACGCCACCGACGGCAAGGCGCGCACCGGCACCATCCGCATGCGCCGTGGCGAAATCCGCACGCCCGCGTTCATGCCGGTGGGCACGGCAGCCACCGTCAAGGCGATGAAGCCGCAGGACGTGCGCGCGACCGGCGCCGACATCATCCTGGGCAACACCTATCACCTGATGCTGCGCCCCGGCGCCGAGCGCATGGCGCGCCTGGGCGGCCTGCACCAGTTCATGAACTGGGACCGTCCGATCCTCACCGACAGCGGCGGCTACCAGGTCATGAGCCTGGCGGCGCTGCGCAAGATCACCGAACAGGGCGTCACGTTCGCCAGCCATATCGACGGCTCGCGCCACATGCTCAGCCCCGAGCGGTCGATGGAGATCCAGCGGCTGCTCGGCTCGGACATCGTCATGTGCTTCGACGAGTGCCCGAAGATCGACCAGCCGCGCGAGGTGATCGCGCAGTCGATGGCGATGTCGATGCGCTGGGCCCGGCGCAGCCGCGATGCCTTCGATGCCGGCGGCGAGCACGCGGGCAACGCGGCGCTGTTCGGCATCCAGCAGGGCGCGCTGGACGAGGGGCTGCGGCGCACCTCCGCGGACGCGCTGGTCGACATCGGCTTCGACGGCTACGCGATCGGCGGCCTGGCGGTGGGTGAGGGGCAGGAGGCGATGTTCGCGACCCTCGACTTCGCACCCGGCCAGCTGCCGCAGGACAAGCCCCGCTACCTCATGGGCGTGGGCAAGCCCGATGACCTGGTCGGCGCGGTCGAGCGCGGAGTCGACATGTTCGACTGCGTGCTGCCGACCCGCTCGGGCCGCAACGGCCAAGCCTTTACATGGAACGGCCCGCTCAACATCCGCAATGCCCGCCATGCCGAGGACATTGGCCCGCTCGATCCGCGCTGCGCCTGCCCGGTCTGCGCGACCTACAGCCGCGCCTACTTGCACCACCTCAACAAGGCTGGCGAGATGCTCGGTGCAATGTTGATGACCGAGCACAACCTGTCGTTCTACCAGCAGCTTATGGCCGGCA
>Ga0070667_100001007_pt1 | contig 25811 bp, 19 predicted proteins | sample KBSS33metaG_FD_64659 | JGI IMG/M metagenome (GOLD analysis project Ga0070667, IMG submission 64659) | Switchgrass rhizosphere microbial communities from Kellogg Biological Station, Michigan, USA - KBS S3-3 metaG | ecosystem: Host-associated > Plants > Roots > Rhizosphere > Soil ...
CGGACAAGCCCGCGGCATGATGGAGGGCCACCTGATCGGCATGCGCGGTGAGGAAGACCACCGGCAAGTCCAGTTCCCGGCAGATGCGCTCTGCGGTCTCGATGGCGTCCATCGTGCCTTTCAAAAGAATGTCCAGCAGAACAAGGTCGGGGCGCTCCCGGCGGGCCACGTCAATCGCCTGCTCGCCGGAACCGGCGAGGGCATCGATCACGCGGTAGCCCAGATGCTGGAGCCGTGCTCTGATCTCCTCGGCGAACAGGACCTCGGCGTTGACGAGCAGGATGCGAGGGCGGGAGTGGGGGTCGGAGTGCATCACCATGTGGTGATCTCGCCGCCGCTCCCGTCGCGGGTACGCGAAAGGGCACGCGCCATCCGCTCGAGGGGTTCGCCGGTGTCCATCGCGTGTGTCATTGGTCGACTGCCCGCCACAGGGCGTTGATCCATTCGGGGCGGAACGATCTTCTTCATTGCGGCAACACCTGGCCAGGGCCTAGCGCGGGATCTTTTGATGCATGTCAAAAATGAACATCACACGCGTCACGTGCTGTCCCAGTCTTCGAAGACGGAAGCTACCCTGACGCTGCGGACCGATCTGTCGGGAGACCTGTACAACCGGGTCGTGGCTGGCGGTTCATGTGGCGCCAACCGTGAAACGCCACACGCGCGACTAGCCGCCAGGAGTCAGCCCATGTTCCACCGCGAACTTCACCAGCGCGGTGAGCTCGGGCACACCGAGCTTCTTCATCAGCCGGCTGCGGTAGGTATCGATGCTCTTCGGAGAGAGGTGGATCAGGGCCGCGATCTGCGAGCTCGAGTGGCCTTCGACCACGAGCTGCAAAACCTGACGTTCGCGCGCGCTCAGGCTGTCCAGCGGGCTGCGCAGATCATGGCGTGCGGTTGGCGCTGCATCGACGCGCGCCAGCGTGCGGCCGAGGTACTGGCGGCCCGCCCGCACCGCTCGAACCGCCGCCACGATCTCCTCGCCCGCGGAGTCCTTGAGCAGGTAGGCGGACGCGCCCGCCGCCATCGCGCGGTGCACGTGCTGGGTGCTCGAGTGCATCGAGAGGATCACGACGCGGGTCTGCGGGCAACGCGGCCGCAGGAGTGCGGCGGCGTCGATCCCGTTCAGGCCGGGCATGCTGACGTCCAGGATCGCCACATCGGGCGCCAGCTCCTCGGCAAGGCGAAGCGCCTCGCGCCCTTCGCGTGCCTCGCCGACCACCTCCATGCCGGACATCTCGAGCAGCGCGCGCAGCCCGAACCGCGTGACCGCATGATCGTCGGCGAGGAGCACCCGAATCTTCATGTCGCCTCGCGCGGCGCTTGTGCCGTGATGCGCGTGCCGCACCCCGGCGCGCTCCGGACCTGCAGTGTCCCGCCGAGCGCACGCGCGCGTTCGCGCATGTTCTTCAGACCCCAGTGGCTCGGCCCGTTGCCCGGCGTCTCGAGATTGAAGCCGATCCCGTTGTCCTCGACGGTCAGCGTGATCCGCCCGTCGCTTTCGCCGATGGCGATTGCGATGCGGCTGGCGCGCGCATGGCGCGCCGCATTGATCACGGCCTCGTGCGCGATCCGGAACAGAGCGCCTTCGACCAGCCGGCCGAGCCGCGGCCGCGGTTCCTCGCCCGTCACGAGGACCGACAGGTGGAGCCGCGTCGACTGCGACTCCGCGAAGATGCGCAGCCCGGCAAGCAGCCCGTAGTCATCGAGCGCCGGCGGGCACAGTTCGGCCATCAGGTCGCGCGCCCTCGCGATGGTTTCCGTGGCGACCTCTCGTGCACTGTTCAGCTGCGTCATGGCGGCCGGGCCCTCGTCGCGCGCCAGCAGGCCCGCAATGACGTCGAGCTGAAGCCGCAATGCGAAGAGGTTCGCGCCGACCTGGTCGTGCAACTCGGCATGCAGCGCGCGCCGCTCCTCGTCCTCGACATTGGTCAGTCGCGCATAGAGCTGGCGCATCTCCTCGGTCGACGCGCGCAACTCGGTCTCGGCTTGCCTCAGGTCGGTCAGGTCGTAGAAGGAGAAGATGTAGCGCATCCCGTCCTCGAGTTCCAACCGATCGGCGTTCACACTCATCGTGCGCGCCTCGCCGAGCCGGTCAATGGTCACCTCGCCTGCGACCACGCGGCGACCCGCCTCCAGCTCGGACTGGAACCAGCTTACGCCTTGCTCGGCGGTCGTCTTGCCGGTGCCCGACGCAGGCGAAAGCTTCAGCATGTCGTAAGCGAGCGCATTGCAGCGCTCGATCTCGCCATTGGGCGGGCGGGTGATCACGATCGGTGCCGGCGCGGTCTCGAAGATCTTCTGCAGGGTGCGCTCGCTCGCGGCGAGCTGGCGCCCGCGACGCTGGTACACGATGATGACCAGACTGAGCTCGAGCGGGACGTTGAACAGCGGACCGATGATGCTCCGGGCGACGTCCGGTCCGAGCGTGGACAGGCCGAGGGCGAACCATCCGCTCCAGCACACGAAGGTGATGGCCGCGAAGGCATGTCCGGACAGCCGCGTCGCCCGGTACGCGCCCCACAGGCAGGCGCCGTTGAACAGGAACACCGCCGCGACGAGCGCGTATGACATCTCTATGGGCACGCCCGTCCTGATGGCTGCGACACCGTAGACCAGCAAGACCCCGGCCGTGCTCGGGACGACGTATCTGCTCTTCCACGGCTTGGCGGGCAGCAGGTCGTAGGAGCCGAGCGTGTTGAAGAAGAACAGCATCGGGAACAACACACCGACCTCCACCGCGCGCAGCGGGGGACTCGAGTCCGCCGGAAAGTGAATCATGAAACGCAGGGTGCCGGCCGTCCACGCGAGCGCCCAGAAGAGCGGGTAACGCTCGCTCCTTTGCTGGGACCATACGTACAGCCCCACGGCCGCACCCGCTGCGTTGGTGCACGCCCCGACGATGGCGACCTGAACCGCGGGGTCGTTCAGCATGGGGCCAGCGGCCAGGCGTGGAACAAGTCGACCGCCACGACGTCGGTCGCACTGATGCCGACGTCGTGCGTTTGCGAACTCATCGGGGCTTTCTCGAAGTGGAGCGGTACAGCCTCAATCAGGACGCCGCACGGTGAAATCATTCAGGCCCGCGCGCAATCCCAAACTTCTACGGTACGGCTCGGGACCTTGGCAGCAGTTGATGGGGATCAAAAGCGGGCGCTCGGCCGGAAGAACCCAGCCCCGCAGCAGCAAACGAACACAGATATTTGATCTGCGTCAATGGGCCTGCTGCCCTGCAGGTGCCACCGGTGGGATCATGGCGTGATCATGGCGCGCGAACATTCATGGCCCGAGTCTCGCGACCCTGTTCGGCTGCTGGTGGATCATGTGTCGTCCATGCTGGCCTACTGGGACAAAGACCTGCTTTGCCGGTTTGCCAACGATGCTTACAGACAGTGGTTCGGTGTCGACCCCGACAAGCTGATCGGCACTTCGATCCGGGACCTGCTCGGCCCCGCTCTGTTTGCACTCAACCAACCCTACATCGAGGCCGTGCTGCGCGGCGAGGAGCAATTATTCGAGCGCGCCGTGCCCGGCCCGGGCGGCGTCATGCGCCACAGCCTGGCCAACTACATCCCGGATGTCGTCAATGGCGATGTCGTCGGCTTCCTGGTGCCGGTGACCGACGTCACCTTGCTCAAGACAGCGGAGGCCGCGCTGCGAGTCGAAATCGCTGGGCGCGAGCGTGCGGTGACGGCCCTGCGCGAAGCCCAACGCCTGGGGCGCATCGGCAGTTGGGAGTGGGATGTCCAATCGGACACCACCACCTGGTCCGACGCGATGTACGACATCTTCGATCTAGACCCTTCGCGTCCGCCGCCTCGCCTTACGGGAAGTTCGCAGCGATACGAGGCGCGCAGCTTCGTCAACCTGACTGCAGCGGTCGAAAAGACCCTGCAAACCGGCGAGGGTTACATCGTGGAGTTGGAGTATCTGAAAGCTGATGGTGGTACCGGTTGGATCGAAGCACGTGGCGAATGCGTACGCGACGACCTCGGACAGATCGTCAAGTTGCGCGGCACCGCGTTGGAGATCACCGCGCGACGCCGCGCCGAAGAACTGCGCATTCAACGAGACGTGGCGCACGTCGCCAACCGGAACAAGACCGAGTTGCTGTCCCGGGTGAGCCATGAATTGAGGACGCCGCTCAACGGCATTCTGGGCGGCGCGGAGGTGCTCAGTCTCGACCGGAATATCGGCGACAAGCAGCGGCGTTGGCTGAACCTCATCCTCAGCAGCGGACAGCACATGCTCAAACTGGTCGATGAGGTGCTGGACATTTCGGCGGCGGAACTGGGCCACGTGACGATCCACCTGGTGCCGATCGATTTGAGCGAAGTGTTGCGGGACAGCCTGCTGCTTTGGGCGCCGCGGGCACGCGAAGCACGCGTCGATCTGGTCAGCCACATTCCAGACGGCGACCGCCTGGCCGTCATGGGTGACGCGAAGCGGCTGAGGCAAGTGATCGACAACCTGCTGTCCAACGCGATCAAATACAACCACGCCGAGGGGGAAGTCAGCGTCGCGGCGGAACGGATCGGCGGGCACGTGGCGCTGACGGTGGCCGACACCGGCATCGGCATGTCGCCGGAGTAACTCGCCCGCTTGTTCACTCCCTTCGACCGACTCGGCGCCGAACGAACCACGGTGCAGGGCACCGGTGTGGGCCTGGCGCTGATCAAGACCTTGATCGAGTTGATGGGCGGAACACTGCAGGTCGCGAGCCGACCAAGGGCAGGCTCTCGGTTCATTGTGTCGCTCCCTGCGGCCACGCGATCAGACGCCCCCGGCTAGGGGCCGGGCAATGGGGCGCGAGATGTCCTCATGCCGTGCAACCCGACCGCATCGCGCCTTGTCTGCTCAACGACGAGCGCGACACCCATGCGTCAGCAATTCACTTCAGTTCGATCTCGACGAACGCGAACTCGTAGTCGTTGATATTGATGACCTTCTGCGCGACTCCTGTGAGGCGCGCGTATGAAACACCTGCCGACAACTCGACATCTCGGGTTCCGGTGGGCTCTACCAGCCTCAGTTTTCCGGTCGTCAGCGGCACCACGACGTAGTCACGAGCGTGAACGTGATCGCCCGTATCGGCGCCCGGCGGGAAGTGCCACTTCGTGACAACGACCCGCTCGTTCTCAACATGAACCATCGGGACTGCGGACATTTTCATGGCTTGGACAACGTATGCGCGGCAAACCGCCACGCGCGCGGACCAATGTATCCAAGCGTAACTTAAGATTCACTGAAGACGGTCCCGCGTCAAAAGCCGCGGCTCGGAGGTCTCGGGAAGCGCATGAGGAGGAACGGGCCCCGTGGCGGCCCGTTTTGTCGATCACGCTTGCCTCATTTGCGCACGGCGGCACGCCAGTCCTTGAGCACGCGCCCGAGCGCCTGCAGCGACAGCGGCTTGGACAGGAAGTCGTTCATCCCCGCGCTCATGCACCGGCGCAGATCGTCGTCAACTGCGTTCGCGGTCAGCGCGACGATGGTGGCGCGTTCACGCGCCGCGCGCGTCTCGATGCGGCGGATGCGCCTGACGGTCTCGTAGCCATCGATGCCCGGCATCATGCAGTCCATCAAGATCAGGTCGAAGGCCAGCGACTCGACCCAGCGCAGCGCCTCGTAGCCGTCCGTCGCGAACTGCGGCTCGAGGCCGTGGTAGGCGAGCATCGCGCGGACGACTTCCCGGTTGACCTCGCTGTCCTCGACGACGAGCACCGATGGCCTGCGAACCTCGTCCCCCGCGACCGACAGTTCGGCCGCTGCGGTGTCGGACGGTGCTGCGGTCACCAATTCCGGCGCGTCGTGCAGGTTCAATACGAACGAGAAGCACGTTCCGTTTCCGGGCTCGCTGTCGACGCTCAAGGTGCCTCCCATCAGGCCCACCAGGCGGGCACAGATTGCCAGCCCGAGGCCGGTGCCGCCGTAGCGGCGCGCGGTGGAACTGTCGGCCTGCGTGAAGGCGTCGAAGATGAAAGGCAGTGCCTCGGGCCGGATGCCGATGCCGGTGTCGACGACCTCGAAGCGCAACGGCACCTCGCCGGCGACCGTGCCCGCCGCCGCGCGCGCAACGCGCAGTTCGATGCCGCCCTTGTGCGTGAACTTGGCGGCGTTGCCGACCAGGTTGACCAGAACCTGCCGCAGTCGCAACGGGTCGCCGCACAACCGGTGCGGAACGTCGTCCGCCACGTGGACGACCAGCGAGAGCTGCTTGGTCGCGGCCATTCCGATGAAGGGCGCGATGGCCTCGCATGCTAGCTCGCGCGGCTCGAGCGGCGCGTTCTCCAGGTGCACCTCGTTGGCCTCGATCTTCGCGAGGTCGAGCACGTCGTTGACGAGCGCGAGCAGGTGCCGGCCCGACATGCGCGCCGCCACGACGAGCCGCTGCTGGTCGGCATCGAGCGGTGTGGTCGCGAGGAGCTCGTTCATCCCGATCACGCCGTTCAGCGGCGTGCGGATCTCGTGGCTCATCACCGCGAGGAAGTCGCTCTTCGCCTGGCTGGCGGCGCGTGCCTGCTGGGTTGCCGCCTGAAGATCGGCGGTGCGGCGACGAACCTGCTCTTCGAGATCTTCACGCCGCGCGACCGACTCGGTGATGTCGCGCGCGATCGCGAGCACGGAGGTGACGCTGCCATCCTCACCGGTCTCGGGGCACATGCGCACGTCGAGCCACCCGGCCTCGTTGTCCGCCCGGCGGTAGCGCAGCTCACCCAGGCGCGTCTCGCCGCTCGAGATCACCTGCGCGAGCAGCGCGAGATAACAGTCGGCGTCCGGCGTGAACGACCAGTCGTCGGCCAGCGACTCGTGGGCGCTCAGCAGCCGGGTGAGTGCCGGATTGGCGTAAACGCGCCGGCCCTGGCGATCGTGCCGCGCGACCAGGTCCGGCGAGTTGTCGACGAGGGCGCGAAATTCCTCCTTGCGCCGCTGCGCCGCGTGTTCGGCGCGCTTGACTTCGCTGATGTCGCGGCCGATCACGAGCGCACCGACGATGGTGCCACCGGCATCGCGCTCGGTGACGACGCGCAGATGGTAGGTGTGGCGCGCGCCGTCGCTGTGCGTGCCGGCCATCTCGACCTCACCCGGCGTGCCGGTGTTCAGCACATGCCGCAGCAGCCGCTCGCAGTGGTGCAGCCAGTGACGCTCGTGCGTGGCGATCTCCGACGGCAGCAGCCCGACCAGCCGGTGCGTCTCGACGCCCCAGGCCTTCGCCACTGCGGGGTTCGCGTAGAGCAGGCGGCACTGGCGGTCGAAGCGGGCGATGTTGTCGGGCGAGTTCTCGGCGAGCGTGCGGAACTCGCGCACGCGCTGACTCAGGGTGTCCTGCACGCGCTTGCGCTGGGTGATGTCGCGCGCCACCGAAAGCAGGCTCGCCGGCTCGCCGCGGGCATCGCGTTCGACCACGACGCGGCAGCTCTGCCAGGTGATCTCGCCTTTCGGATTGCGCGCGCCGAACTCGAGTTCCTGCGGAACACCGGTGTCGCGCGCCGCTCGCAGCGCGTCCTCGATGGCCTCGGCCTGCTCGCCGCTCAGCGGCAGCTCGGACGGTGTCCTGCCGATGTACTGCTCGGGACGCCACCCCGTCAGTCGCTCGAACGCCGGGTTGGCGTAGACGCGCCGCAGCGTGAGATCGTAGCGAACGATGGCATCGGGCGAGTGGCGGATCGCGCCCATCAGGTCGCGGTGCCGCCGGTGCGCTGCGCGCCGCACGGTGCTGTCGACATCCGGCAGGCGTCGTGCGAGCCCGAGGCAGTAGTCGCGCGCGCCGGCCCTGAAATGGCTCAGTCGTATTTCGGCTGCAATCATGTGTCCCTCCTTGGAACGAAGGCTGCGCTCGAAGCGCAACGACGCGCCGTTGCACACGCGGTGCCACGCGCGCCCCCAGTGGCCTTCGCGCACCGACGTATCGACATCGGACAGCGTCAGGCCCAGCATCTCTTCGCGCCCGTAGCCCAGCACGCGGCACGATTCGTCGTTGACGAACAGGAAGCGGGCGTCGCGATCGATGAGCCACGCCGGCTGACGCACCTGGCCGAGCACGAGATCGAGCTCGGCGAGCGGCAAGCCCGTGGCCGCGCTTCCCGCGGCGCCGAAATCGGCAGGTTTCATCCCACGAGCCCCCCGGTCGCCGCGGCCGACCGCCGCCCCGCTGCCGGGGTCGCCGGCGCTACTGCACGATCCCGTGCCGCACCGCGTAACGCACCAGTTCGCTGACGTTCTTCAGACCGAGCTTGCGCATCAGACGGAACTTGTGGGTGCTGATGGTCTTGGCCGAGAGGTGCAGCTCCCCGGCGATCTCGACCAGGCTGCGGCCCTGCACCAGCGCGACGAAGACCTGGTACTCGCGGTCGGACATCTCGGCCGCGCTCGGCGCCTGAGGGTCGGTCGGCGCACCCGCATGAAAGACCATGCGCGTCGCGAGCGATGGGTCGATGAAGTTGCCGCCGCGGCTGACTTCCCGGATTGCCTCGATCAGCACTTCCGGCTCGCTGTCCTTGGTCAGGTAGCCGCTCGCGCCGGCCTTGATGGCGCGCGACGCGATCTGCCAGTCGGCATGCATCGACAGCACCAGCACCGGAACCCGCGGCGCTTCGGCGCGGGCACGCCGGATCAGGTCGATCCCGCTCAGGCCCGGCATGCTCATGTCGAGCAGCAGGACATCCACCCCGCCTTCGCGCAGGCGCTCGATCGCTTCCCAGGCATTCTTCGCTTCCGCGACCACGCTCAGCTCGGGCGCGAGCGAAAACAACTGGCGCAGACCATGCCGAACCACCGCATGGTCGTCTGCCACAAGGATGCGAACCATCGGCGGACCTCCTTCTTGTGTCGACTGGCGCGACCGGGCGTTCCACTGTATCCGAGCCCCGCACGCAGACGCGAGCAACGCAGCGGGCGAGCGCCCGGTGACGTTCGGGTCGATGACGTTGGACTCGCGCGTTCATGACCACTAAGATCGCCCCAAAGGCGCCTACGCTCAATCAGGCAGGACTGCAAGACCGTTCGGACTTCGATGAATCGGCGTTCAGACTTCCCTGACAAGACGGTGGTGCTGCCAGCGCTTCGACGCGCCGTCGCGTGCGCCAGGGTCCGAACGGTGTGGCTGGGGTGGGCGCTGTCGCTGTGCGCGGCGTGGCCCGCGTCGGTACAGGGGGCTGTCTCGCTCGAGGACTGGCGTGCCCGGGCCGCCGAAGTGCGGACGCTGGAGGAGAGCGACGCACCGGCCGCCTACACCGAGGCGCTGCGCATGCGCGATGCGGTCCCGCCGGAGGCCACGCCCGCTGACCGGGTGCGCCTGCTCAATCTGCTGGCGCGCGTCGAGATCTACCTGGCCCAGACCGAGCGCTCGGCCGAACACACCCGCGAGGCCTTCGAGCTGGCGGCGCGCAACGGCGACAAGCTCGGGCAGGCCGAGGCCGACCTCAACACCGCGCTGAACGCGGTCAACGAGGCGCGCATCGACAAGCTCGTCGCGGCGACCACCCGCAGCCTGTCCGAGCTGGAAGGGACGAGCCGGCAGGATCTGCTCGGCGAGGCCCTGCTTCGCACCGGGACCATGTACCGGCGCATCGGCCAGGTCGACGATTCGGTGGCGATGGCGATGCAGGCCATGGAGATCGCGCGCCGCTCGAAAGACCCGCTGGCCCTGACGTACGCGCATCAGGGCATGGCCATCTCGTTCGACCAGAGCTTCCGGCGCAAGGACGCGCTCGACCACTTCACGCAGATGCGCGACCAGGCGCGCGCCGCGCGGTCGAAGCAGCTCGAGGCCTACGCGACGATCGGCATCGGCAGCATGACCGCCGACCTCGGTGACGTGCCGGCCGGCGAGCGCATGATCCGCGGGGCGATCACGCTGTTCCGCGAAGCGCGTGCGCCGTTCGCGATCGCCTACGGCGTCTCGCAGCTCGCGACGAACCTGCGCGAGCAGAGGCGCTTCGCCGAGGCGTTGGCGGCGCTCGACGAGCCGTTGGAGATCTACCAGCGGTACCCCAACAGGATCGGCCTGTGGTACACGCTGAACGCTCGCAGCGACAACCACGAGTCGCTCGGCCATGCGGCGCTTGCCAAGGCCGATGCGGAGCGCGCGTATGCACTGTCAAAGGACATCGACTTCCCGCTCTACGTGAGCGGGAGTGCGCAGCGCATGGCGCACCTCGCAGCCCAGGAGGGCGACTTCCGCCGCGCCTACGCGCTGACGGTCGAAGCCAACGAGATGACGGGGAAGGCGGCGCGCGAGCGCGCCAGCGCGCGCATGGTGCAGCTCGCGCAGCGCTACGAGAGCGAGAGCAAGCAGCGCGAGATCGATGAGTTGACGCGGCGCAACCGCGAGCAGCAGGCCGCGCTGGCGCAGGCCGAGCTGCGCCAGCGACTGTTGTGGACGCTGCTCGGCGCGGGCGTGATCGTGTTTGCCGGCTCCGTCTACTTCCTGATCCGCCTGGGCGGCTCGCAGCGCGACCTGCGGCGATCCGAAGCGGCGCTGCGCGCCAGCGAGCAGGCCTTTCGCGCGCTCGTCGAGCACTCGCCCGACCTGGTCGTGCGCTACGCGCCGGACGGTCGCCGCACCTATGTGAACCCGGCATTCGTGCGCCTGCTTCGGGTCGAAGAGGCCGCGCTGGTCGGCTCGAAGCCGACCGACCTGATCGACATGTCGCAGGTGCAGGCCGTTCGCTACGAGGCGAGCCTGCGCGAGGTGTTCGCGAGCGGCGAAGGGACGTCGATCGACGTGGTCGTCGGCAGCGCCAGCTTCCAGATGCGCCTGGTGCCGGAGCGCGGCCTCGACGGCGGCGTTGCCAGCGTGCTGGCGCTCGGCCGCGACATCAGTGAGGTGATGGCGACGCAGCGCCGGCTGACGACCCTGCTCGACAACATGCCCGACATGGTGGTTCGCTTCGATCGCCAGGGCCGCTATCTCTACGTCAATCCGGCAGTCACGAGAACGTTCGGCATGTCGGCCGAGCAGTTCGAGGGCAAGACCATCGGCGAGCTCGGGCTCGACCACGAGGGCATGCTCGAAGAGGCCGTGAAGCGCGTGATCGCGGAGGGAGTGCCGAACATGCTGGAAGTGTCCTGGCAGTCGCCCGAGGGCGAGCGCTGCTTCGAGGTGCGCCACGTCCTGGAGCGCGACGATCTCGGCGGGCCGGTCACGGTGCTCGGCATATCGCGCGAGGTCACCGAGCGCAAGCGCGTCGAGCAGCTCGTGCGCGACCTGGGCTTTCGCCGCGAGGCGGCGCGCGAGGACGAGCGCAAGTTCATCGCCCGCGAGCTGCACGACGAGCTTGGCCAGCTCCTGTCGGCGCTGCGCTTCGAGGTGTCGGTGATCCGGATCCGCTTCGGATCCGACCCGGTGATCGCCGAGCGGGCCGCGAGCATGCTCAAGCTCGTCGATTCGGTCATCCGGTTGCAGCGCGACCTGGTGTCGAGCCTGCGGCCGGCGGTGCTCGACATGGGCATCGCCGCCGCGCTCGAGTGGCTGGTCGGCGAGTTCTCCGAACGCAGCGGCGTCAAGTGCGAGCTGCGGATGAGCGAGTCGCAGATCGAGCTCGACGCGAACCAGACCACCGTCGTCTTCCGCATCGTTCAGGAGTCGCTCACCAATGTCACCCGGCACGCGCAGGCCACGCGCGTGCTGGTGGCCGTGGAGCGGACATCCGAGGGCTACGCCATCTCGGTGCAGGACAACGGGCGGGGCTTCGACCCGCTGGGCCCGCGCGATCGCAAGTCGCTCGGACTCGTGGGCCTTCAGGAGCGCGCGCAGATGCTCGGCGGGAAGCTCGAGGTGCGTGCGACACGCAGCACGGGCACGACCATCCTGGTGAGGTTCCCGGCGCCGACGCGCGCCGGCGAGCGGCGATCGGTCGGCGTCGGCGCGCTCTGAACGCAGATTCAGGAAAGTCTGAACGGATTTTCAGCGCACGCCGATCGATCGCGGTCGCCGCGTGGTCGAAATCCTGGCACGGCCCCTCGGGTCGACAGGACTCGATCATGAAACTCACGGAATTCAAGCTCGGCACGCAGCTCGGCGCGGCGTTCTTCGTCCTCGTCGTACTGACGGCGGGGCTCGGCGCGTTCGCGGTGTATCAGATGGCGACGATCAACGCGCACATGGAGACGATCGCCGGGGACAGCCTGGCGGGCGTCGAACTGGTCGGCAAGCTGCGTCTGGCGGCGAATCGGATCCGCCGGGCCGAGGCCGACCATGTGCTGTCGATCGACGCGCAGGAAATGCAGGCCATCGAGAGGCGCATCGACGAATTGAAGCGCGGGCTCGATCAAGTTCAGACCACCTACGAGCCTCTGGTCGGGGCCGGCGACGAGCGCGAGGCATACGAACAGTACCGGCGCCATCGCGATGTCTACCTGACGGGGCTCACGACCTCGCTGTCGATCTCCCGCGGCGGCGCGCCGACCTTCGACCAGGCCAAGACGCACTTTCACGACGTGACGGCCGGCGCTTTCGACGTCGTGGCCGACGACCTCACGCACCTGAGCGACATCAACATGAAGGCGGCCGAGCAAACACGCCAATCGGCCCAAACGACCTACGCGCATGCGCACGCCTGGACGATCGGGTTCGTCGCGATCGCGATCGCCGTCGCGGCCACGCTGGCGGTCGCGCTTGTCCGCTCGATCACCCGCCAGCTCGGTGGCGAGCCCGCCGAGGCCGCGAGCCTCGCGCGCAGCGTCTCGGCCGGCGACCTCGCGGTGCCGATCCGGCTGCGCCCGGGTGATGACACCAGCATGATGGCGCGGCTGAAGGTGATGCAGGCCAGCCTGTCGAACGTCGTCCACGGCGTGCGCCAGAACGCCGAGAGCGTCGCGAGCGCGTCGATGCAGATCGCGCAGGGCAACGCCGATCTGTCGAGCCGCACCGAGCAACAGGCGGCGGCGCTCGAGGAGACGGCCGCGTCCATGGAGCAGCTCGGCTCGACAGTCAGCCAGAACGCCGACAACGCGCGGCAGGCGAATCAGCTCGCGCTCGGCGCGTCGTCGCTCGCGTCGCGCGGTGGCGACGTGGTGGGCGAGGTGGTGAACACGATGAAAGGCATCAACGACAGCTCCAGGAAGATCGCTGACATCATCGGCGTGATCGACGGCATTGCTTTCCAGACCAATATCCTGGCGCTCAACGCGGCCGTCGAAGCCGCGCGGGCCGGCGAGCAGGGTCGCGGTTTCGCGGTGGTGGCGACCGAGGTGCGCAACCTCGCGCAGCGCAGCGCCGGGGCGGCGAAGGAGATCAAGGATCTGATCGGGGCCAGCGTCGAGCGCGTCGCACGCGGCACCACGCTGGTCGACCAGGCCGGTACCACGATGGGCGAGATCGTCGCGGCCGTGCAGCGCGTGGCCGACATCATGGGCGAGATCAGCGCGGCGACGACGCAGCAAAGCGCCGGTGTCGCCCAGATCGGCGAGGCGGTGAGCCAGATGGACCAGGCGACGCAGCAGAACGCCGCGCTCGTCGAGGAGGGCGCGGCGGCCGCCGAGAGCCTGAAGCGCCAGGCGCAGGAACTGGTGCAGGCCGTCGCGGTCTTCAGGCTGGCCGGGGGCGAGGCCATGTCGGCCATCGGATCCGCTGGCGACCCCGGTCGAACCGGAACACAATGAAGTCTGGACTTCTAGAATGTCGCGTACGTGCCGGGAGTGGCGGCACAATGTCTTGAGAGTGCCCGCATCGTGAGATGCGTCTTCCCGAGACAGAGACATCATGTCGACCACGAACGCCGAACAGATCGCCGACTGGAACGGCGCGCAGGGTCAGCGCTGGGCGACGCTGCGACGCGAGATCGATGGCATCGTTGCGCCCTTCGGCGAGGCCGCGCTGAGGCTCGCCGCGCCGCAGGTTGGAGAACGGGTGGTCGACATCGGCTGCGGGTGCGGTGACACGTCGATCGAACTGGCTCGCGCGGTGGGCCAGACCGGCGAGGTCCTGGGTGTGGATGTCTCGCGACCCATGCTCGATGTCGCGCGGGCCCAGGCCGGGCTGGCGGGCTGGGGCAAGCTCGCGTTTCGGGAAGCCGACGCGGCCGAGGCGGCACTGCCCGCCGACGTGGACCTGTTGTTCTCGCGCTTCGGGGTGATGTTCTTCGGCCAGCCGGTGCCCGCCTTCCGCCACTTGAGAGGCTCGCTGCGATCGCAGGGCCGCTTCGTCTTCGTGTGCTGGCGAGCCCCGCGCGACAACGGCTGGGCCATGACGCCGCTGGCCGCCGCCCGCCAGGCCATGAACATCACACCCGTGCCAGCCGATCCGAACGCGCCTGGGCCATTCGCGTTTGCAGACGACGAACGATTGCGCGGCATCCTGGCGGACGCGGGCTTCGAGAAAGCCTCTATTCAGCGCTTCGATGCACCGATCCATTTGGGCGCGACGCCAAGGGCCGCTGCCGAGAACGCGGCGCGCATCGGGCCGGTCTCGCGCTTCGTGCGCGAGGTGGGCATCGAGAGCCTGCCCGTGATCGTCGATGCCATCGAAAGCGCCCTGCGGCCGCTGGCGGCGCCCGATGGTCGGGTGAGCCTGGTCGGTTCCACGTGGCTTGTGGTCGCTTCGAATCCGTAGCGCCCGAGGGTCCGGTTCGGCATCACGTGCCGGTGTCCAGACGTGACAGCAACTGCGACAACGGTGGTGGGATGTTGCCGAGATCAAGTGCAGCTGCCAGCAAGGCCCCGTATCGAATCTTGCGCCCCGCCCTCGTGCCCATGAAACGCCGCAGATGCGCATCCACTGGGCGACCGTGCTGTGCCGGTTGCGCCTGGAAGCGCCGGAACGCACCGATCTCGCCCTCGGCTGCGATGACCTGCTCGACCGCTTCTGGCCCGAGCGCACGGATCAGTTCATCTTCAAGGTCCTCGCTGCAGGCGTAGAACCCGAGACTCTCGGCACCGGTCTGACCCGGAGCCGCGCTCACAACGCCTGCACGTGCCGCGCGGAGAAAGTGACGCTCTTCGGGAAGGTCGTACAAACCAGCCAAGCGCAGCCGAAGGCCTTGAATGCCGAAGCGGACGGCGAACTGATGTGCGTTCGTCGCGCCACCAACGGGCAGAACGACGATGGCCCTGGCCCGGAGGTTCAGTCCAACGCGGCGGGCCAGCGTCTCGATCGCGGCCTGATCGCTCCAACCTTCGACGAGCACGACCGTGTCTGCGTGGGTCTCCGTCACGACACGCTGCGCGTCGTCGAGGGTTAGCGGGGGGCGTGGTCCCCTCGTGACGCCATCGTTCAAAGTCGGACGAATCACTTTCGGTTGCGAAGGGTGCGGCGCCGAATGCGATCGAGCTCACCGCTCGCCGACGGCACGACGCTTCGGCGTGGCTGCCGCCCCGAGCACGAAGAAGAAGCGGGCGCCCTCCCCTGGCGCAGCCTGTGCCCAGATGCGGCCGCCGTGGCGCTTCACGATGCGCTGCACGATGGACAGCCCAACGCCGCTGCCCTCGAACTGGTCGTCACGATGAAAGCGCTGGAATGCCTGGAACAGCCGGTCGGCCTGTGCCGTGTCGAAGCCTGAGCCGTTGTCGCTGACTCGGAAGACCGCCTCGTCTCCTTGCTGCTCGCAAGCCACCTCGATCTCTGCCGTCTCGACCTTGCGGGTGTACTTGTAAGCGTTCGACAGCAGGTTGACGAACACCTGTCGCAGCAACAACGGGTCGGCCATCACCGCGGGCAATTCGCCGACCCGCACGTTGACGCGGCGTTGCGGCTGCTCGTCGCGCAACTCGTCGACGACGCTGTGCACCAGCGGCGCGACCTCCACGACCTGCAGGTTCAGGGTCTGCTTGCCCACGAACGACAGGCGCATCAGCGCGTCGATCAACTCCGACATCTGCCGGGCCGCGCGCTCGATCTGGAGCAGCCAGTCGCGCTGCTTGATCGGAATCGTCGGGCCGAGATTGCTGACCAGCAACGATGAGAACCCCAACACGACGTTCAGGGGCGAGCGCAGATCGTGCGAGGCCGATCGGGTGAAGGCATCGAGTTCGCGGTTCATCGTCTCGAGCTCGATCGCGTGCTCCTGCACGCGCCGCTCGAGCGCCGCCTTCTCCAGCCGCAGGCGCCGCATCGCCAGGGCGCGGCCGAGCACCGGCAGGATTGCGCTCAGCTTGAACGGCTTGAGGATGTAGTCCAGCGCCCCGGACTTCATGGCCTCGACCGCGGTGCCTATCGTTCCCTCGCCCGTCATGATGATGCCCACCAGCATCGGGTCGATCGCCAGCGCCGCACGCAGCAGGTCGATGCCGTTCACGCCAGGCATCATCAGGTCGGCCAGCAGCAGGTCGACCGACCCGCGGTGCAAGGCGGCCAGGGCGGCTTCGCCATTGGTGCAGCCGATGACTTCGTAGCCCTGCTCCTGCAGCGTGTCGCACAGGGCCTGCATGTGGGCCACTTCGTCGTCGACGATGAGCAGCCGTGCACCGGCGGGTTCGATCATCCTTCCTCCCGTGTCGATTCGCCATCGGCACCCTGTTCGACGCGCCGTGTCAGCCGGGCCAGCGCGAGGCGCAACTCGCGCAGCTTGGGTGGCTTGCTCAGCACACTGTCGACATGCGCCGGAACCTCTCCGTCCGCCACCATGCGCTGCCCCCAGCCGGTGAGCAGGATCACCGGCGTCGTCACGGCATGCGCCTTGACGGCTTCGGCCACCTTGCGCCCGTCCACATGGGGCATGCCCAGGTCCGTGATGACGACGTCGAAGGGCGGGTCAGCGGTGTGGAAGGCATCGATGCCCGCCTGGCCGCCGTTCGCGGAAACGACGACGTGGCCATCGAGACCGAGGGCGTCGCCCAGCGACCTGAGCAGCATCGGGTCGTCGTCGACGATGAGGATGCGCAGCCGCGACGTCGGCGCCTGCAGCGCCGCCGCCGTGGCCGCACGCGGCGCGACCGCCGCAACAGGGAAGCTCAGGCGCACCGTCGTGCCGCGCCCGACCCGGCTCTCGATCTCGACGTCGGCGCCGTGCCGCTGCGCGACGCCGTAGACCATCGCCAGGCCGAGCCCGGTGCCGCGCTCGCCCTTGGTGGTGAAGAAGGGTTCCAGGCAGCGTCGCCGCGTGTCGTCGTCCATGCCGACGCCGCTGTCGATCACTTCCACGAGCACGTGGCGCAGCGGCGCATCGATGCCCTGCCCCTCGACGCAGCGCGTGCGCAATGTCAGCACGCCGCCGTCGGGCATGGCGTCGACCGCGTTGAAGATCAGGTTGGTCAGCGCCTCGCGAACCTCGTTCTCGGCACCGAGCATCGCGGGCAGGTTCGGCGCCAGGTCGGTCTGGAGATCGATCATCGCGCCGCGCTGCTGCGGCATGTCGCTCCAGCGGGCCCGCGTGAGATCCAGCACCTGCTGCACCAGCGGGTTCAACTGCACCGGCTCGAGCAGCACTTGCGGCTCGCGCTGGCGATAGAACTCGCGCATGCGTGCCACCGTTGCGGCGACGTCGTCGATCGCGCGTGCGATCGTCACCAGGTAGCCGCGCCCGCGTTCGCTCAGGTTGGGCTCGCGCTCCAGCAGGCTTTCGGTGTACAGCGCCACCGGCGAGATGGCGTTGTTGATGTCGTGGGCGATGCCGCTGGCCATTTCGCCGAGCGCGCGCAGCCGCTCCTGCTGCATCACGGCCTGCTGGGTCCGGCGCAGATCGTCGTAGGCTTGCTGCAGCGCGCCGTGCAGCTCAGCCTGCTGCGCCGCCAGCGCCACATGGGCGCTGAGCTGCCGCAGGAACTCGCAGTCGCCGCTGCTGAAGGAGTCGGGCAGCTGGCGTGCGATCACCAGGACGCCGAAGACGCGGCTTTCCGAGCGCAGCGGCGCCATCACGACCGAACGCAGGCCGCCGCGCGCGAGGCGCTGCGCGAACGGGAACGGGACCGCCTGGACGTCCGGTTCGTAGACCAGCTCGCCGCGCACGCAGCGCGACAGGCCGTTCTGATCGATCTCGATGCCGGAATGCTCATCCATGGTCAACGCCGTCGCCAGCGCCTCGCTGTGCGCTCCAACGCGGATGACCGTCAGCGTGTCGTCGACCGCGTCGTGGCTGCAGACACAGGCGAAGTCCACCGGCAGCCGCTCCTCGAGGCTGCGGATCGCGACCTGGTAGATGCTTTGCAGATCCTGCCGCTCGCCGATCGCACGCGTGATCTGGTCCAGGAGGTCCAGGCGCTCGACGTGGGCCTGCAGCCGGTGCTGCGCGAGCCTGCGCTCGGTGATGTCGCGCACGAAGGCGCTGAAGCCGATCGCACCGCCGCTTCGAATCGGCGTGATGGACAGGTCGATGGGGAACTCCCGCCCGTCGCGATGCAGCGCGGACAGTTCGACGCGCCGATTCAGCACCGCGCCCTCGCCGGTCGCGAGGTAGTGCGCGAGACCGCGTTGATGGGCCTCGCGGTGCTGCGGCGGAATGATCGTCTGGGCGAGCGATCGCCCCAGAACATCGCTGCGCGGCCAGCCGAACGTGGTCTCGGCCTGCGGGCTCCAGCCCGTGATGGCGCCCGCGCTGTCCATCGTGACCACCGCATCCAGCGCGGTGTCCACGATCAGGCGCATGCGCTCCTCGCTGGCACGCAGTTCCTCTTCGGCCTGCTTCTGCTCGGTCACGTCCTGCAGCGTGCTGAACCAGCGCGTGCGGCCGTCGGCATCGGCCGGCCCCGGGATCGGCTCGATCACCTGGCGCACGTGGATCCAGGTGCCGTCGGCGCGCCGCAGGCGGTACTCGACGTCCTGGCGCGACGCGGTGACGCCGGCGCGGATGCTCGCGCTGCGGAATGTCTCGCGGTCCTGCGCATGCAGCAGTCCCATCCAGGCGCGCGTGCTCGGCGGCATGTCGACGGGCGCGAGCCCGACCAGCGGCGGCAAGGTGTCGGACCAGGTTTCGAACGAGCCGTCGGGACGCGTGATCACGTGCGCGAGCTTCGTCATCACGTGGGCACGGTGCAACGCGGCGTCGCGCTCGCGCAGCACGCTGTCCATGTGCGCCCGCCGCGCCATCTCGGCCTGAAGCTCGTGGGTCGTGCGCATCAGTTCGGCCGTGCGTTCCTGAACCTGTCGGTCGAGTTCGTCACGCGATTTCTCGAGCGCAGCCGCCTGCGCCTGGATGCGTTCGGCCATCGCATTGAAACTCGCGTCGAGCCGGCCCAGCTCGTCGCCGCGACGGCCCTCGACACGGGCCGTGAGGTCGCCGCCGGCGATCGCCGCGGTCGCCCGGCCGAGGGCCCGGATCGGCTCGAGGATGCTGCCCGCGAACAGCAGCCCCGTGATGCCGGCCACGGCGATGACGGCCGCGGCGAGCAGCAGGCGATCGCGGGTCGCCTGCGCGATCTGGGCGTCGAGGGCGGCCTCGGGGACCATGTAGAACACGGTCCACGGGACGACCTCGAAGCGGCGCGCGACACCGTAAGTCCAGCTCCGGCTGACGGGCGCGAAACCGCGGAACACGGCCCGGTCGGGCACGGCGGCGCGCGCGCGCTCGAACTGCTCCGGGAACGGCCGCACGTCTTCGAGCAGCGCGCGCGTGCGCATGCCGAAGCGGCGCTCCGCGACCAGCCGCTCCAGCGTCGCCGGCGCAAGGGGCCCGCCGGGGTGGAAGACGATCTCGTCGCTGTAGGTGTGCGCGATGCGTATGCCTTCGCGGTCGAAGACCACCGCGAAGCTGTCGGGGCCGGCCAGCGCGTTGGAGGTCTTGACGGTGTTCCACAGTGCCTTCGCATGCACCCAGAGCACGGCGACACAGGACACCTTCCCGTCGGCACCGGTCATCGGTGTCATGTAGGCGATCGTCGGGACCGAACCGCTGCGTGGCGAGGAGATGAACGGGTCGGAGACGACCGGACGACCCTGCAGCGCCTCGTGCACGACCGGTCGGTCGGAGAGATCCGCGCCGGTCAGCTGCGGCTCGGTCCCGATGATGACGCGCCCGCTGCCGTCGAGCATCGCGGCCCCGCGGATGCCGGCGTCGCTGGCGGGGTACGCCGAGAGGAAGCTCAGCATCGCGTCGCCTTGGGAGGCGCGGCGCTCGGGGGACGCGTTGCAGTACGCGACGGGCTCGGGAAATCGCGCCATCCGCCCGACCGCGCGCTGATAGCCGCGATGGAAGCCGTCAAGCTCGCGCGCGACCTGATCGCCGCGGGCCTCGAGCACGCCCTTCATGGCGGCGAGCAGGCGCGCGTGGTCCTGGCGCAGGTCGACATAGGCCCAGATCGCGAGCGGGAGCAGCGAGACGAGCACCAGCAGCGCCGCCATCTTTGCGCGCAGCGGCCAATCCGCGAATCGCAGCGACATCGTCATCCGCGAAACCTTGCGCGAGGACAAGGCTGCCCGTCTTCGACGCGCAGCGTCACCATGGTCGAAGGCGGGGCAAGATGGGCAAGGCAGCGCAGCATAGCCGCGCCAACGGCCGGGCTCAACTGGCAAGTCTGACAGTGGGCGAGGCGCCCGGCGCGCGCAATGGGCATGCGGCGCCGAGCCTCACGCCCCAACGTTCGCCTCGGCAGGAGGGGTCGGCTGCAAGCTGCGCCGCCTCACGCGGTCTTCAACCAGTCCAGCGCCTTCGCTTCGTCGAGGAACGGGAAGTGCCGCACCTCGGCCGACGTGAAGTGCTCGCCAATGGCCTGCGCGATGCGGGCGAAATGACTGTCCGTCACGATGGCCACCCGTTCCACCTTCTGGTGGTGCTCACGCACGAAGTGCATGTGGGCGGTGAAGCCTCCGAAGTCCTCCCATCCCGGGAAGCCCTTGGAGCAGATCAACACACCACGGAGCTTGGCGTGGTCGACGAGGTAGGAGTCGACCAAAACGCCAAGGCCGCCAAAGTCCTCCTTGCTCAGCGGCGACTGAGGCTTGAGCAGCAGGATGCCCTCAGGTTTCAAGATCGAATAGTCGAGCATGCGAATCTCCTCGAGGCCGGTGTGTCCTGCACCGTAGGCTACCGACGCCGACCGTGTCTGTTCGCCGGCGAACATGTCGGCCCGGGACAAAACCATCAGAACAATTCGATGTCACCGGTGACCCTCTTCTCGACCATCAGACCCGCTCGCACCAGGTCCTCGAAGTGCACCACTTGGTTGCGACCGTGGCCCTTCGCGTGGTACAGCGCCTTGTCGGCGCGCGAGAAGGCGGACGAAGGCGTCTCGTCCGCAACGGCCAGCGTGAAGCCGACACTGACAGTGATATGGCTGACCTGCGGGAAGACGAACCGTTCGACGTGGTCGCGCAGTCGTTCGAACGCGCTTGCCGCCTGTTCGGCGGCCAGGCAATCGAGGACCACGACAAACTCTTCGCCGCCAAAGCGGTACAGGCGGTCATGGTGGCGAAACGTCGAGCGCAACAATCTGGACAGCAGCAACAGGACTTCGTCGCCGATCAGGTGGCCATAGGTATCGTTGACGTGCTTGAAGTGATCGATGTCGACCACCCCCAGCCAGACCGCCGATGCCGGCATTGCGGCGCGTCGGCCCGACAGCGCCGCCTCGTCCGCGGGGTGCGAGGTTGCGGCGCGCGCCATGAACGCCGCATCGAAGGTCTGCCGGTTCAGCAGCCCCGTCAGCGGGTCGCGTTCGCTGTGATCGAGCAGGTCGTGAAAGTTACCGTAGATGCGCAGGATCGTGCGGATCATCGCCCGGTCGCTGGCCGTCAGTGCCTCGGCCGTCTCGATCTCGAGGACGCCGATGACCTCGCGCTCCGTCGCGATCGGGAAATCGCTGAGCTGCGGCCCCGCGCCCACCGTGACGACCTCGGCTCGCGTCATGCAGTCGCGCCGCGCCGGTACGTCGTCCAGGCGCGGCAGCGCCGACAATTCAGCCCACAACGGATCTGCGGTGGCCGTGGCGTCCTCGGGCCCCATTCGCGCGCGCGTCAGCCAGCGCTGCGCGCCCGGCTCGCCGATGCAGCGGTAGATGCTGACGCAGCGCGGGCGCAGCACATCCTTGATCGCCCGAACGACCGTCACGTCGAGTTGGTCCCGGTCGCGATATCCCGTCAGGTCCGCAAGATGCTCGATGAGCTGCGCCATGGCGCCTCCAACTGATCGGCCGTCTCCGCAGGAGCGCCTGGCCGTCACCCGCATTGTCACGCTTCATGGCGGCCGCGGACCGCGTCGCCGCGAGCCACCGGAAGTCAGGGACTTCCCTCCCACCGCCCACCTTGGTACTCTGCGATCGCGCCATCCCGGCCGAGCACGCCGGCCGGGCGTCTACGCGGCCACGTCGAGCTCGAGGTTGTCGATCAGCCGGGTCGTCCCGAGCCTGGCGGCCGCCACCACCACCAACGCGTCGCCGCTCGTCGGCAGCGCCAGGTCGGCGCGGCGCCGGACCGCGACATAGTCGGGCTGCCAGCCGCGCGCCTCGAGCGTGCGCAGTGCGGTGTCTTCCAGTCCTGCCCAGTCGCGCCGCCCGCGCCGCACGTCGTCGGCGATGGCTTTCAAGACACGCGACAAGGTCACGGCCTCGGCCCGCTGGCCGGGGTCGAGATACCCGTTGCGCGAGGACAGCGCCAGGCCGTCCCCGGCGCGCGTCGTCTCGCCGGCGACGATCTCGATCGGCAGCGCCAGCTGCTGCACCATCCGGCGGATCACCATCAGCTGCTGGTAGTCCTTCTTGCCGAACGCCGCCACCTTGGGCTGCACGCAGTTGAACAGCTTGAGCACGACGGTGCACACGCCGGTGAAGAAGCCGGGGCGAAAGTGCCCTTCGAGGATGTCGGCCAGCGCGGCCGGCGGCTGGACGGTGTAGGTCTGAGGCTCGGGATAGAGCTCGGCTTCGTCGGGTGCGAACACGAAATTGCAGCCCGCGCCGCGCAACAGCTCGCAGTCGCGCTCGAAGGTGCGCGGGTAGGTGTCGAAGTCCTCGTGCGGCGCGAACTGCAGGCGATTTACGAAGATGCTCGCGACCACCGGCCCGCCGGACTGCTTGGCGCGTTCGATCAGCGAGAGATGGCCGGCGTGCAGGTTGCCCATCGTGGGCACGAACGCGACGCCGTCGATGCCGGCCAGGGCTTGCCGCAGCTCGGCGATGGTGTGGATGACGCGCATGCTGGATGGGTCGGAGCGACTCAGTAGGTGTGAATGGATTCGACGGGGAAGCTGCCGTCCTTCACGGCCGCGACATACCGACGCAATGCCTGCTCGATGCCGGCGCTTCCGGTCATGAAGTCGCGCACGAAGCGCGGCAGCCTGCCCTGCGTGATGCCCAGCATGTCCTGCAGCACCAGCACCTGGCCGCTGCAGGCCGTACCGGCGCCGATGCCGATCACGGGGATGGTCAAGGCCTGGGTGAGTTCGCCGGCGAGCGTACTCGGCATCAGTTCGAGCACCAGCATCGAAGCGCCGGCCTCGGCGAGCTCGCGCGCGTGGCGCCGCAGGGTCTGCGCAGCCTGGTCGTCGCGCCCCTGCACGCGGTACCCGCCGAGCGCGTGCACCGATTGCGGCGTCAGCCCCAGGTGCGCGCAGACCGGGATGCCGCGCTCGACCAGCAAGCGCACGGTCTCGGCAGTCCAGCCGCCGCCTTCGAGCTTGACCATGTGCGCGCCGCTGCGCATCAGGCGCGCCGCGCTGTGCATGGCCTGGTCAAAGGAAGCGTGGTAGCTGCCGAACGGCAGGTCGCCAATGATCCATGCGTGCGTGTTGCCGCGCGCCACGCATTGCGTGTGATAGGCCATCTCGTCGAGCGACACCGGCACCGTGCTGTCATGGCCCTGCAGGACCATGCCGAGCGAGTCGCCGACCAGCAGCACGTCGACGCCGGCCGCGTCGAGCAGCCGCGCGAAGCTGGCGTCGTAGCAGGTCAGCATCGCGATCTTCTCGCCCTGGGCGTGCATCGCACGCAGGCGATGCAGTGTCATCGGCTTGCGCAGATCGCTCATGCCTTGACGCGCAAACCGAGCCGGTCGAACAGCGCCCGGTCGCGCGCGGCCTGCGGGTTGGAGGTGGTGAGCAGCCGGTCACCGTAGAAGATCGAGTTGGCACCCGCGGCGAAGCACAGCGCCTGCACCGCGTCGTCCATCTGCTCGCGCCCGGCAGACAGGCGCACCATCGTCTTGGGCATCGTGATGCGCGCCACCGCGATCGTGCGCACGAACTCGAACGGGTCGAGCGGCGCGGTGCCGGCCAGCGGCGTGCCTTGGACCTGCACGAGGTTGTTGATCGGCACCGACTCGGGGCAGGGATCGAGGTTGGCCAGCTGCGCGATCAGGCCGGCGCGCTGCGCCCTGCTCTCGCCCATGCCGACGATGCCGCCGCTGCACACCTTGATGCCGGCCTGGCGCACATTGGCAAGGGTGTCGAGCCGATCCTGGTACGTGCGGGTGCTGATGATCTGGCCGTAGAACTCGGGCGCGCTGTCGAGGTTGTGGTTGTAGTAGTCCAGGCCGGCGGCGTCGAGGGCCTGCGCCTGATCGGCGTCGAGCATGCCCAGCGTCATGCAGGTCTCCAGCCCGAGCGCCTTGACCTCGCGCACCATCTCGCTGACGCGTTCGATGTCGCGCGGCTTCGGGCTGCGCCACGCGGCGCCCATGCAGAAGCGCGTCGCACCCTGCGCCTTGGCGGCCGCCGCCGCGTCGACCACCTCTTGCAGCGGCATCAGCTTGCTCGCCTGGACGCCGGTGTCGAAGTGCGCGGACTGCGGGCAGTAGCCGCAGTCTTCGGGGCAGCCGCCGGTCTTGATCGACAGCAAGGTGGACAGCTGCACCTCGCTCGCATCGAAGTGCTCGCGATGCACCTGCTGCGCGCGGTACAGCAGGTCCATGAAGGGCAGCTCGAAGAGCGCTTCGATGTCGGCGATGCGCCAGCGTGATTCGGCAGCGGCAGGCGCGCGCGAGGCCGTGGCACGCAGCGTGGACAAGGGGATCGTGGCAATCGTGGTCATGCAGCTCGTTGCGCGAAGGGTTGGGAAGCACGCCGGCATCGCCCGTTCGGGGCTGCCAGAGTTCATGTCCATTGGCGTGACGACGTCCGGGTGACGGGCGCAAGGCCACGAGACCGCGACACGGTGGTGCGCGTCGTGGCGCAGACCGCATCGAACAGAAAAGTGGCGGGATTATGCTGCATCGCAGCAGCGGCTCGACGGTGCTGGATCCGGTCGTCCGACGGATCGTCGATCGAGGTTCCTGGCCGGGGTGTCCGGGACCGTTCCGGGAGTGGCGCGCTTGGTGGGTGCCGGGGCGCGTCAGCCCCAGGTCGCCCAGATCAGCGCCGCGCCGAGCAGGCCCAGGCCCAGCCACACGTTCATCGGCAGCGCGCTGGCGCTCCACTTCCAGACCGGTTCGGGCGCGGCCCGCTTGATCGGCGCCGGCTCCAGCCATTCACGCTCGAAGCGCGACCATTCGACCAGGCACGAGTCAGCGGCCCAGGCGCTGCTGCCCCATTCGAGTTTCTTCGCGGGCTTGCCGCGAGGGAAGGGATCCGAGAGTCGAATCGTTCGCATGGGCGAATGATCGTCCGGACCGCCGCGGCCCGATCGGGCGAACAGCACCCGTGGTACCGGCTATTTCGGCCGGATCAGATCGCGGTACAGGGCCAGATACTTCTGCGCCGCACCGTCCCACGAGAAGTCCTGCGCCATCGCACGCGCCATCAGGCGGCGCCAGGGCTCGGGCTGCGCGTAGAGCGCGCCGGCGCGCTGTATTGCAGCGTCGAGCGCAGCGGGTGTCGCGGCGTCGAATGCGAAGCCGGTGGCGCGATCGGCCTGCAGCGCCTCGTCGCTCGCGTCGACCACGGTGTCGGCCAGCCCGCCGGTGCGGCGCACGACCGGCAGCGTGCCGTACCGCAGGCCGTAGAGCTGGGTCAGGCCGCAGGGCTCGAAGCGCGAGGGCACGAGGATCGCGTCGGCGCCGGCAATCAGCCGGTGCGCGA
>Ga0070667_100001011_pt1 | contig 25767 bp, 22 predicted proteins | sample KBSS33metaG_FD_64659 | JGI IMG/M metagenome (GOLD analysis project Ga0070667, IMG submission 64659) | Switchgrass rhizosphere microbial communities from Kellogg Biological Station, Michigan, USA - KBS S3-3 metaG | ecosystem: Host-associated > Plants > Roots > Rhizosphere > Soil ...
ACGGCCGGCACGGTCACCTCGCGCATGTATTTCTCGGTGGTGAAAGCGTGGCAGATCACGCCGTCGGAGACCTCGGCGGCGGCCTGGGTCATCAAGGGGCCGACCGCGGCGACCACCACCCGCGGTCGCCCGGCCTCGATGTTGCCCGGCATGAACCGCGGCGTCATCAGGGTGTGGGTGTAGAACTCGCCCCGGAAGTTGAGCGCCTTGCCCTCATACCAACTGTCCCAGATGGCGTGCAGGGCCTGGATCATCTCCTTCATCCGGGCCGCGGGCTTGCTCCAGGGCATGTTGAACCGCCACAGCACGTGGCTCTTCACCTGCGAGCCCAGGCCCAGCACAAAGCGGCCGCCGGAATAGGCGTTCAGCTCGTGAGCCACCGCAGCCAGCGTCATCGGGCTGCGCGAGAAGGCCACCGCAATGCTGGTCATCAGGTCCGGTTTGCGGGTGTGCTCGGCCGCCAGCATCAAGGGCAGGAACGGCTCGCGCGCCACTTCCGAGCTGTAGAGGGCTTGGATCCCGGCTTCCTCCAGCTCCTGCGCCCGGCGAGGGATCGCCTTGAAGTCTTCGCCCAGCGCGGCCCCTACTTTCATATCTCGTCTCCAGAAGTGATCGACGCCGTGAGCCCCTGTGTGTCCGCCGAGCGTTCGGCCGCAGGGACTTCGTCAGAGGCGCACGGGATTGAGCGCAGGCTGCAACCCCTCGGACTGGCGGTGGCGTAGAGCAACGGTCAGCGTCCGGCGGGCAAGTCTTGGAAGGCCACGTCCTTGTCGACCCGGATTTCGCCCGGCAGGCCCAGCACCCGTTCGGCGATGATGTTGCGCAGGATCTCGTCCGTGCCGCCTCCCAACCGGATGCCGGGCATGGTCAGCAACGCGGCGTGCAAAGCCCTGTGCGCCGGCGCCGCCTCCGGATCATCGATCACCCCAAATAGATCGAGCATTTCCACAGCCTGGTTGGCCATGTCGTGGATGTACGAGGTCAGAACGAGCTTGCCGATCGAGCCCTCCGGACCTGGGGTCTGCCCCCTCGACAGGGCGGTCATGGTGCGATTGCGCACATGCCTCACGCCCTCGGCCAGCACATACCAGTCCGCCAGCTTTTCGCGGAGCGCAGGATCCTGCAGGGCGGTGCGGCCGCCGTCGGCCGGCGTGTCACGGGCGGCCTGCATGAACTGGCTCCAGTTGGCGTGACCGCCGCCGCTCACCGACAACCGCTCGTTCATGAGCGTCACCAGCGAGACCTTCCAGCCGTCGCCCACGGCGCCCAGCCTCTGGCCGTCCTTCACGCGCACGTCGGTGAGGAACACTTCGTTGAACTTCGATCCGCCGGACATCTGATGGATCGGACGCACCTCGACGCCGGGGTCGTGCATGTCGACCCAGAACATGGTCATCCCCTTGTGCTTGGGCACAGCCGGGTCGGTGCGGGTGAGGATGATACCGAAGTCGGCGTGCTGGGCGCCCGTGGTCCAGACCTTCTGGCCATTGATGATCCAATCGCCGGAGCCGTCGGCGGCCCTGACCGCGCGCGTGCGAACGGCGGCCAGGTCCGAGCCGCCAGAAGGCTCAGAGAACAACTGGCACCAGACCTCCCCGCCGCGTAGGGCGGGACCCACGAAGCGGGCCTTGGTCGCCTCGTGGCCCACGGCGATGATGGTGGGCAGGCACATGCCCAGACCGATGGAGAACAACCCCACTGGGGTATGGAAGGAAGCTTCCTCCTCGCTGTAGATCACGTTCTGTATGGGCGTGCCCCCCTGGCCGCCCCATGCCTTTGGCCAGGTGATGCAGGCGTAGCCCGCGGCGGCCTTCTCGGCCTGCCAGGCCTTGGCGCGGCGCAGGTAGTCCGGCGCCTCCGGATCGAGCGGGAAGCCGTGCTTCGGCGCATGGGCGCCAAGCCATTCGCGCACCTGGGCGCGATAGCGGGCATCTTCGGGAGAATCCTTGAAATCCATCGGCTAGGCCATCCGTCCTCAGGTCGCACCCGTTCGAGCCGGCTGAGCAGCGGCTAGCACCGCAGGATCATCGAGCTGCTGGGCACCGGGCTTGGTCCGCCGGTCACGAGCACCAACTCCGCGTCCTTGACCTGAGAAGTCGATGTCCCGCGCAATTGCTTGACGCCTTCGACCATGTGCGTGGTCGCATGCAGATAGACTTCCGACAGATTGCCGCCGTGCGTGTTGACGGGGATTTCGCCGCTGTCCCAGCGCAATGCGCCGCTTGCCGCCAACGGACCCGACTCGCCCTTCTTGCAGAAGCCGTAGTCTTCCAGTTGCAGCAGGACCATGCCTGTGAAGTGATCGTAGAGTTCGGCGACATCGATGTCCTCAGGGCCGACGCCGGCCATCTTGTAGAGATCGCGCGCGAGCTGGCCGTGGCCGGCGGTGGCGTAGATTTCCTCCGGCATGGTTTGTTGGCTGATCGAATTGCCCCAGCCGCCAGCGCCCCCCTGGGCCACGCCCATCACATAGGCCGGCTTCTGCTTCAGATCGCGCGCCCGCTCGGCTGAGACCAGGATGAGGGCGCCGGCGCCGTCGTTCTCATTGCAATAGTCGAAGAGGCGAAATGGATCGGAGATCATCCGTGAATTGAAGTAGTCGTCCATAGTCATCGGATCGCGCCGCAACGCCTTCGGATTGCGGCGTGCATGCAGGCGCTGCGTGATCGCCACATGGCCGAGATGCTCCGACGTGGTGCCGTAGAGATGCATGTGGCGGCGCACCATCAGCGCGAACATCTGGCCCGGGGACATCAAGCCGTACGGAGCGATGAAATCGCGGCCCGACGCCACCCCGGAGCCTCCCGGGGCGGGCGGGCGTGCGAACGTCTCACCGAAGCGTTCGCCAGCCGGCTGGCGAATGCCATGATAGATCGCCACGACGTCGCAATAGCCTGCGTGGATGGCAGCCGCCGCATTGCCCACCGCCGCGCAGGAGCCGCCCCCGCCGCCGCCCCACACCAGGTTCGAAAACCGCACTTCCTTCGCGCCCAGCGCCGGGGCCACGAGCGCGGCGTTCATGTCGTCCCGGTAGGAAGCGAAACCGTCGATTTCCTGCGGCTTGATTCCCGCGTCGTCACAAGCCTTCAAGATCGCTTCGAGACACAGAGTCAGGTGGGTCTTCGCACCGGATTGGCCACGGCGATAATAATCGGTCAGACCGACACCAACGATGGCCGTCTTATCTTTTATGTTCACTGCACATTCCCCGAAATTCGTATCGGTTCCATTCAAGTAAGTGCGACCTCAACTTCGGCGCGGACGAAATCGTGGAATCACTACACCAGGCGCTTGCTCTTCCCATGCGACCTCGACCGGCATGCCGATAAAGACTTCCTGATTGTCGGCGTCGACCAAGTTACTTACGAGACGAATTGGCGCGTCATCCAAGTTGACCAGTATTATGTTGTAAGGCGTTTTTTCGCGCAGCGCGGGGTGCACGGGGTGGTGAGCGATCGTGTAAGAAAAGATCGTCCCATACCCGCTCACTGGCGTGTATTGATATTCGAAGGAGTTGCAATTCGGACAAGTCGGCCGCGGCAAATGTCGAAACGTCTTACAGTGCAGGCACTGTTGAATGGAAAGGTCCCGACGCGCACAGGATTCCCAATATCCGAGTGACACTTCGTCAGGTCGGAGTTCCGCGATTTCCGCAGGAAGGTAAGCACCATACTCTGACATCCGATTTATTCCTCAATAGTGCTCGCGCCGCCGGACACACGCGTTGCGTGGCTGGCCCGCTATAGGTTCGTAAAATCTTGGCGTCCGCACAGCCGCGACGGTGCAATATATGTCTATAATGGCGAGAATCTCGCCGGCTTCGCAAGGACTTTTTTCGATTCTCGCCGCATGTGCCTGCTCGTGACGATTAATAGGTGCTATAAATGACCTCGGTTGGCTTAAGAACGCCGTCAACGGCGTCGCCGACCGTCGCCCCAGGAGGCGCCGTCAGATCGACACCCGGGATCGCGGCGCGCGACGCTAGCCACTGCGGCCGGCGCGCCTACGGCTCGATGGCCGGATCGGCGATCGAGGGGCCGCCGCGCAGCGAACGCTCGCAAATGCCGTGGGACACCTCACCGTTCAGCGTCCACTCGGCCTGGCCCTCGCTCAGCCAGGAACCGCGCCCGATGCCGCTCAGCATCTGTGACCTTAGAACGCCGTCCATGCGGTGCGTCCGGCCGTCAACCGTGCGCAGGGCGACGGTTACCTTAGGGTGGGGATCCCTCTCGTCCACCATGGGGGTGCACTCGACAACTTCGGCCTCAAGGATGCGGTCGTCCTCCACCACATAGGCCGCGCAGAAGGTCTCGTTTCCGCCGAGGTCGAACTGCCGCAGCAAGCCCATCCCGCGACGCTGCTTCGGGAACCAGGCGCTGTTCAGGTCGTGCGCGCCCCATTCGGTGAGCGTGCGCGGTCCACGCGAATGGTCGCGCCAGACCGGTCCGTCGAACCTGAACGCCTGGCCGTCGATCCGGAACATCCCCACGCCGTGCATGAGCTGTTGATGGTGGACGCGGAACCCGCGCTGGGCGTGCTGCTCCGGCGTGGTCCCATCGTCGGCGCCGATGCACCAGAGCGGGGCTACGGCGTCGCAGACGATGTCCATCGTCACGGGCGTGCTCGCCGGCGCGACCTCCCGCTGCGCCAGCATGTCGTCCATCGTCTGGCGGCTGCAGTCGAGGTCGACATAGGTCCGCCAGCGGCGGAACGGCTCCAGGCACTCGGCATGGAACTTCGCCCCGCCCGGTCGGCGCTCGACGCGGTCATCGCTGAAATGCACCGTCTTCAGGAATTTCTGCCCGCCGGGAAGGAAGACGAGATAGTTGAACCGCCACGGAAACGGCCGGGCTTGAATATGGATGAAGAAGCCCATGTCGGCCTCGCCATCGTATCCGAAGAAGCAGTATGTCTCGTTGAAGTTCGGAATGTCTTCCGGCTTTGGAAGGATGTATTCGTCCGATGGGGCGAGGCCTGAGGCAAAGTCTGTCACGTGCTACGTCCTTCCGCTGTCCATATGTCTTCCAGCTCGTCGTATTCCCGCGCCCACCACACGCAGCCGCCGGCATCGTCGACGTGGGCGAGATCTTTGAAGGTGGTGGCGAGCAGCACGCTCATCGGAAGGCGGCGAAGCTGGCTGAGGCGTGCCTGCCTGCCCAATCCGCGCAAGTCCGCGCGAGCGACCCCGTTGGCGACCACCTGCTCTTGGTAGAGACCGATAAGCTCGCTCTCGTGGGCACGGCGGTCCTGAGGGCTGATGGAATCCCGCAAAAACCAGATCAAATCGACCGTTCCCTGCCCGACCAGGGGACTCTGCCAATCCAGCGTGACGACGTCGTCCTCGCCGGCGAAAAGCATGTTGCCGACGCGGAAGTCGTAGTGGATCAGGGTCGGCGCCAGCACGCCGCCCGTGAGCCCCTCGCCAAAGCGCGCGATGCTTTGCTCCACCATCGAGATCTGGCGGCGCGGCACGTGATGCGCCTCGGCTTCGGACAGAAACGTCGGCCAGTTGGCTTCCGCCGCCGCGCGCAAGCGCCGCTCGAAACTGCGCTCCGTCTCCAGCCACGGAAAGGTCGCGGCCGTCTTTCCCCACCATCGACCGTGCAGGTCGCCCAGCCAGCGCATGGCGGCGGCCGCCCGACGCGGCGAGACGTGCGCCGGCTGCTCACGCCCGCTGAGGTCCTCGAGAATGAGCGCGTAAGCGCCGCGCGAGGAATCTGCGGCGACGAAATAGCAGCTGGGCACCCGCACGCCGATGCAGGGTGCAATGTCGCGGTAGAACCGCGCTTCGCGCTCCCAAAGGTCTGTCGCCACGCCGTGAGCGCGATTGGCGGGATCCGTGGTGGGCAGCTTGGCCACCACGCTGGCGGGACCATTGAAGCCCGCGTACGTGAGCTCGTACCGGATGAGCGAGCCCTGCACTCCGACATTCTGCGTGATTGGCTGGGCGTTCATCGACGCGACTTCGACCTCCAGCCCGCCCGCGCGGAACGCCGCCGTGAGCCACCCAGGGTCGATGTCCTCTGGCGCCGTGGGGGCCGGCGGACACGGGTGCGCGACCACGACTAGAGGCCCGCCATGCGAGCGCAGGCGGCGTCGGCCTTGGGATACGACCGCCACCAGTCCTCGCGGTCGGGCAGGGCGATATGCTCGCCCATCCAGACTGACTCGAAGCCACAGGCCTCGGCGAGCTGCGCAGCCTCAATCAGCGCCTCGGGATGCACGACGCTGAGATTCAGGCCCAACTTCACTGGAGCCGCCATCAATCCTCCCGCGAGACTTCCGCCAGGACCTCCAGCTTCTAGGACACCCTGACAGGTCCAGTTATTGGCGTTCGCGCCAGATGTTTCGGAGACGGCGCCAACTTGGTGCGAGCGGTCCGCCTTCCGATCGCTCGATCCGCAGAAGTCCCTTCATCCCGGCTGCAAGGTGGCCCGTGGCCTTCGTTTCGCGTCTCGGAGGACCGCCGCGCCCCGCACTTTGGCGCTTCTTCCTGAATTTCTGGCGCGACTGGGAATATAGGGCCTGGCCGCGTCGACCCTAGGATCGGGCGACTGAACCCCTGGCGAAATCGGGGGCGGGAGCGCGCTGCGGACGAAGCTCGGATGGCGACAGTGTCGAGACGATCACCAACGCCGACCAAGGCGCCCACGCCCCCAAACACCGGCCGCCAGCGACCATTTCGTGGACCGGTCGCGTCGTGGTGAAATCCAAAGCCCTATGGTCGGCGCCACGGGCGGGCTTGACGCCACCGGCGTCCGGGATCGACGCGGACGCCCTGGTCAAGTCGACCCAGATCTTGAGTGGAAACTTCACCGCGCTTGGGCCTGGGCTGGAGCAGCGGCTTCGCGTTATGGTCGAATGGATCAATAGCCTGCAGCCGCTTTCGGACAGCCAGTCGAGGGCGGCCGAACGACAGGTCCGCCGGCTACTCGCGAACCGGCTGCGCCTCGCGGCCGACCGGGCGCGCATCCCGCAGATCGCCGAGACCAGGATTGAGCGGCCGATATTCGTGATCGGATTCCCCCGCACGGGGACCACCCTGCTGCATTCTTTGCTGGCCGAGGATCCCGACGCCCGCGCGCCCCTGCGCTGGCACACAACCGAGCCGTCACCGCCCCCCGGCGAAGTCCAGGTTGCGGAGGCGCGGATTGAGCGCGCCGGACGCGACGTCGACCGGATGCTTGACGAGTTGCCGGGCCTGCTGACGCTTCATCCCTATTGGGATCGGCGAGGGCGTTGCCCGGTGGAGGACGAGGAGATCGTCACGCTCGATTTCCACGACGCCTATCCGTCGCTGCTCTACCATGTCCCGGGGATGCCCGACGCGGGCAACAGCGGCCAGGGCTACGGCTTCCACCGCGAGTTCCTCCAGCACCTGCAATGGAACCAGCCATCCCGCCACTGGGTGCTGAAGGGCGTCTTCCACCAATTTGCCCTGGATGCGCTGTTCGCGACCTACCCCGACGCGCTCTGCATCTGGCCGCACCGCAACCTTGGCGAGGTCTGCCCGTCGCTGATGGCCCTGCTCGCGACAATCTACGGCTCGCTCACCGACTGGCGTCTCGACTTCCAATCCATGGGCCCCGCCTTCATAGAGGGGATCCGTCAGGGGCTTGAAGCCAGCCTCGCCAATCCTCGGATCGACGACCCTCGGATCGTACACGTGCGGTTCGACCAACTCACCCGCGATCCGCTGTCCGTGATCCGAACGGCGTACGCGGCCTGGGCGCTGCCGATGTCCGGCGCGTTCGACCGGCGCATGCAAGCCTGGCTCGACGATCCCACCAACCATCCCAGCCGGCATGGCCGTTACCCCTACGCCCTGGAGCCGTTCGGCCTGACGCACGCACATATGGCCAGCGCCTTCGGCGCCTATCACGAGCGGTTCGGCCTGGTTCGCGCTGTCTAGGACGGACAATCCCACTCTGGAGTCGCCCATGACCGATCTCGAGATGCTCTTTGCTATCGAAGGGATTCGAAAGACAAAGGCGACCTATTGGTACGGGCTGGACACCAAACGGTGGGACCTGGTCGCATCGGCCTTCACCGAGGACGCGATCGTCGATTTCAGGGGCGGCCGCGACCTGAAGGTCGGCGAGGACCACGACCGCCTAAAGCCATTGGAGCAGGCTTTAGCTGAGGGGGACGGCATGGTCGTCAAAGGCGCCGCCGCGATCGCCAACTTCATGCGCGAAGGAGTAGCAGCCTGGGTGACGGTCCATCACGGCGCGAACCCGGTGATCGAGATCACAGCCGCCGACACCGCCGCGGTGATCTGGCCGTTCTTCGACCTTCTGGACAACGGTGAAACCGTGCAGAGAGGCTACGGCCACTACCATGAATCATATCGCTACGACGGCATGGCCTGGCGCATCCACCGGATGCGGGTGACCCGCCTGAGGATCGACGGAGACCATCCGTTGCATGGTCCGCGCGACCGACCCTAGCCCAAACGGTCAACCTGTCGACAAGGGCCGCTTTGGCGGCCGCAGCGGTCGTCTGCATGGACGCCGGGGCTACTTGCGAACCCTCGAGACGAACGAGCACGAGGGTTCGCAGGCGGCCGCGATCTGACGACATGCACGGTCCTGCGGTCTGGTGCGCACCTGATCGGAACGCTGGGCGACCTGAACGCTGTCGGCGCGCGATAGCTAAGGGGACCTCATCAGCGCCGCATTGTGGCGGCTCCACCGTTCTCGCGAACCTCTTCGAGCCAACGCTCCGCGTCGATCGCCGCCATGCAGCCGGATCCCGCGGCTGTGACCGCCTGCCGATATCTGGGGTCCTGCACAGCGCCGCAGGCGAACACGCCCGCGACGTTGGTGTGAGACGACTTGCCCGTTGTGACCAGGTAGCCGTTCGGGTCGGTGTCGAGGACATCGACAAATAGATCAGTGTCCGGTCGGTGACCGACGGCGACGAAGAGCCCGCTCACCGGAACGGTTGTCGAAGCGCCAGTTCTCACATTGCGAGCGACGATCGCCTCGAGCGTCTCGCTGCCGATCACCTCTCGGACCTCCGAATCCCAGAGAAACTCGATCGTCGCATTCGCGAACGCCCGCGCCTGAATGATCTTCGATGCGCGGAGCTGGCCGCGCCGGTGGATGACAGTGACCCTCTCGGCGAACTGCGACAGGAAGAGGGCCTCCTCCAACGCCGAGTCGCCGCCGCCGACGACGGCGACCCTCTGGTTTCGAAAGAAGAACCCGTCGCAGGTCGCGCAGGTCGAGACTCCCCTGCCGATCAAGCGTTCCTCGCCGAGGCCGAGCATCCGCGACCGGGCGCCCGTGCTCACGATCACCGCCTCCGCCTCGTACGTCGCAGCCGCCACGGACAGGCGGAAGGGGCGCCTCGTCAGGTCGACCGCCGTCACCCGTTCCGTCAGGAACTCGGCGCCGAAGAGGCCCGCCTGCTCCCGCAGGCCCGCCACGAGCTCCGGCCCCATCACCCCCTGCGGAAAGCCCGGGAAGTTCTCGACATAGGTTGTCAGCATCAACTGGCCGCCAGGTTGGTCGCTCGACGTCGACGGCGCGCCTTCGATGACCAGCGGCGAGAGGTTGGCGCGAGCGGCATAGATCGCCGCCGTCAGACCGGCCGCGCCCGAACCTATGATGATGAGTTGGCGTACGTTCTGGGTCACGGCGATCCATTGCAACTGGCTGGAGCGGTCCGGTCTTTCGGCGCACGCGAGCCGTCAGCTCCCAGGTCGGCCTCGGGCCGGCTCCTGCTGATTTCGGGTATATATTAGCACCTCTTGACGCGCGTCGACAGACGGTTTGAAACTGTTGCCGTGTTTCTACCGTCGGATCAGACGCAATGTTGGATAATAATACAACCTCGCCCGCGCCGACATCCACTGCCGACTTCAACGTCGTCTGGCCGTCAAGCCCGAGGGTCATGGACGCGGTCATTCCAGCCCCGCGCCACGCCGGCCTGGGCGGGGTCAAGGTCGCGCTGCTATGGGACTGGCTGTTCGACGGCGATCACGCCTACGAGCACATCAAGGACGAGCTCACGCGTCGGTTTCCGGGCGTCACGTTCGTCGGTTACGAGCAGTTCGGGAACATCCACGGCCCCGACGAACTGGAGGTCATCGCACGTCTCCCGCGGCTGCTCGAGCGCCATGGCTGTCGAGCGGTGATCGCGGGCGTCGGGCACTGCGGCAGTTGCGCACCCGCCGTCGTCCGCGCGGCGATCGTCGCGGAAAGGGCGGGCATCCCCGCCGTCGCCATCGTCTCCAAAAGCTACGAAGGTCAGAGCCGCAGCGTCGCCAGGATGGCTGGAATGCCCGAGGCGCCGCTGGCCATCTATCCGGGCCTCATCGGCGTCGACGATGACGGGCTCTTCGAGATGAAGATCCGCGCCACGGTCACCGATGCCATCGTCGCCGGTCTGACCAGGACCGTACCGGCCAGCAGGACCGACCCCAGCGAGCCCACGCCGCGTCAAATCGTCGGCAGCGGGACCCTCGAGGAGGTCAACGACGACTTCGAGGCCCGGCACTGGACCGACGGTCTGCCGATCATCCCGCCGACCATCGACCGCGTGGAAGCGTTCCTGGCCTGCACGCCGATGAACGCCAATGACGTGCTGGGAATCCTGAAGCCCGACCGCCGGCAGGCCACCGTCTGGAGCGTCGCGGTCAACGGCGTCATGGCCGGTTGTCGCCCCGACTACATGCCCGTGCTCGTGGCCATCGCAAGCGCGATCGCAGACCCGGTTTTCCGGCTTGAGGACTCGCCCAGCGGGGTCGGCTGGGAGCCGCTGGTCACGATCAGCGGGCCGGTGATCGAGGATCTGGAGTTCAACTATCAGGCCGGCGCCTTGCGTGTCGGTCGACGGGCGAACACGTCGATCGGTCGCTTCGTGCGCCTGTACATGCGCAACGTCGCCGGATTGCGCATCCCTCCGTTCAACACCGACCGCCCCGGCCTCGGCAACAGCTTCCGTGTCGTGCTCGCCGAGAACGAGAAGGTGGTCCGCGGATTGGGCTGGCCGACCTACGGCGAGGACCGCGGACTGGTTGTCGGCGAGAGCGGCGTCACGGTCCAGAGCGTGGTCGCCGAAAGCCCCCCCATAAATGCGAACGGCAAGGCGGGCGACGTCGAAGCTTTCCTTGAACCCCTCGTCGAGGTGTTCGGCAAGGCGGTCGCCGGGCACTGGCTCCACGTCGGGCTCGCCTTCGGCGCGTGGCATCCGATGGTGATCATCAATCCTGGATTCGCCGAGCTTCTCGCCGAACAGGGGATGTCCAAGGACGACTTTCGAAGCGTGCTGTTCGAGCGATCCCGGATCCCGGCGCGCAGGATCAACGAACGCATGGAGAGCTTCTTCAACGTGACCTTGGAGGAGCAGGTGCGGAACGGCGTCCTGCCGGCCACGTTCGCGCAATCGGATGATCCCGATCGGCTCATCCCCACCTTCATCGCTCCCGAGATGACCGGAATCGTCGTCTCCGGCCGCGAAGGCGCCGGGTGGCAGCGCGGGCTGATCAACAATCACCGGCATGGGCAGCCCGTGACGCGCAGGATCGATTTGCCCGCCGACTGGGCCGAGCGGATGGAACGGCGGCCTCGCCTGTCTGCTCCGTAAGGTCATCTGGCCGAGACCTCCGCCGCGAACGACCTGAAGGGTTTGCGACGGCCGCGGGTATGAATTGCGGGACCCTGAATCTCACGCGGTTGTCGCGGGCAGCCCCTGCAGGACGCTGCCCTGCCGGGGTGGGGCGGTGAACGTCCGCCAGACGAGAGACGCTGAAAGCGGCGCCTGCCGGTTCCACGGCAGCAATGAAAGAAGACGGGCAAGCGCGCAGTAGCCGAAAAGGACCTGGGCTGTGGTTCCGATCGTCGGCGCCCAGAGCCAGGGCCGGATCGGCTCCCAGGCGCCCAGGGCGAGGATGGCTGCGTAAGCGATGCGGACCTGTACGGGGAAAGCCCGGAACGATCCCTCCCGGAGTCGGAAGTGGCCGACTTGCACGAGCGCAAGACCGAGCGCCAGCCAGAGGCCGGCCAGGGAGCCAATGCCCCAAACCAAGAGCAGCATCGCGCTGGCCAGCCAGTACCACCAGCTCATTTCACGGATCTGGATCATCATGATGGTCTCCGTTCGCACCGGTCAGCCGGCGACAGATTCAGGAACCGGCGCGGGCTTGTTGAGCAGCCAGCCCGGCAGCAAGGCTTCGGGTGAGAAGCCTGGCGCCGGCGCCATGGAGAGGCTCACCTTGGCCAGCATGTCCGCCAGTCGGCCGGAGCGGTAGGCGTCGAACGCGTCCGTGCAGCCGCCAAGATGCTGGCCGCCGACGAAGATCTGCGGAATCGTCGGCGCGCCGGTGCGACGGCCCAAGGCCCGCCGAAGCCGCAGACCGAGCTCGTCGGTTTGGAACTCGACCGCGTCGAGGGCGACATCCCGGTAAGGGACGCCCAGCGCTTTCAGCAGTTTGCGGGCTGACCAGCAGAATTCGCACCATTCGAGCGCGAAGAGAACGACTGGCTCGGCGGCGATGATCGCCTCGAGCACGGCTTCGGCGTCCGAATCCGCCGCCGTCGCTGCGGGTTGCGGAGCAATCGCCGGCGGGCCGCCAAATCGCGCTCCCGACGTGGATTCCGAGATCGCGACCTCCTCGTCCGTCATATCGGACGCGATCCCATCGAACAGTGGCGTGGACAGATAGCGCTCGCCGGTGTCGGGAAGCATGCAGAGGATCGACGCCCCCGGCGGCGCCCGTCTGGCCACCTGCAAGGCTGCGGCGAGAGTCGCCCCGGAGGAAATGCCGGCCAAGATCCCTTCGCAGGTCGCGAGCGCCTGGGCGAGACGAAGCGCCTCGGCTCCGGCCACCGGCTCAACCTCATCCACCAGCCCATCGGCCAGGGCGTCGCTGGCGAGCTTGGAGATGAAATCGGGCGTCGCGCCCTGGATAGGATGCGGCTGGAACCGGGGGTGGGTCGCCGGAGCAAGGCCGTCGCCCTGCGGCTGCGCAATCCCGCTGCCGATAAGGGGGGCGTTTTCAGGTTCGGCCACGACGATGCGCGTCTGCGGACTGCCGCTCCGCAGGGCTCGCGCGACGCCCTTCAGCGTTCCGCCGGTCCCCACCGTCGTCACCCAATAGTCGAGGCGGGTGGCGCTGAAGTCATCAAGGATCTCGCGGCCGGTTGTCTGCTCGTGGATGTCGGCGTTGACCTCGGTCTCGAATTGGCGAGTGAGGAACCAGCCGTGGCGCTCCGCAAGCTCCACCGCCTTCAGGTACATGCCGCTGCCCTTGAGCGCCGCCGGTGTCAGCACCACCTTGGCGCCCAGGAACCGCATGAGCCTGCGCCGCTCGACGCTGAAGCTCTCCGCCATGGTGATGACCAGCGGATAGCCCTTCGCGGCGCAGACCATGGCGAGCCCGATGCCCGTATTGCCGCTGCTGGCTTCGACCACCGTCTGGCCCGGCATCAGGCGCCCCTCCCGCTCGGCGCGTTCGATGACCGCGAGCGCCAGCCGATCCTTCACAGAGCCGCCGGGATTGCGGCTTTCAAGCTTGCCGAACAGTCGGATTCCCGAGGGCGCAAGCCGCTTCAACTCGATGATCGGCGTGCGCCCCACAGTCTCAAGTATGGATCCGTGGATCATGGCTGCAGGTCCTCTACGGCTGATCTTGGAGCCTGACCGGCGCAGGTCTGCACACCTCGCCAAGGCCGCCGCTCGGCCAATGTGTCGCGATAGCGCGTGGCGTGGGCGCAGGCGCGCTCGAAGAGATCTCGATGGCCCATGGTCCGCTCCCTGAGTTGGCTGGGCGGGAGGTTCAGGAAAAGGCCGGGGCGGCGGCGGCGATGGTATTACGCATCGTCGGGCTCAGGCCGCCGACCGTCTTCAAGAACATCGGGTGCGACATGCCCGACCCGATATACGTCCAGCGATTGGCCTGATGCTGCGCTGCCATGAAGGCGGCGCGCTTGTCCGAGTCGAGGATGCAGCCGGTCGCGCGCTCGAGCGCAGCCATGTCGAACTGAGTTTGCTGCTTGAGGGCGTCGTCGATGAACCCGCCCAGGGCCAGGTAGCCGTCGATGCCGGCCTGGATTTCGACCGCGCTCATCTCCGACGCCAAGGTCTCGACCATAAGGGCGTCAAGCTGGGCATGCTGCTGTTCCTCCATCCAGTGATGCAGCAGCAGGCTCTTGAACTGCGGGTCGAGTTCCTCGTCGGTCGAGACGCTCTCGCGAAAATGTCTTTGGGTCATCCATTCGATGTGAAGCGTGAGCAGGGCGACCGAGAGCGGAGGATGGGAAAGAACATGGCAGGCCACCGCTTCCGGCGGACCGATCACCTCGCACCGAGCGCCGAAACCCGCGGTGAACACCTCGCGGAATTTGTGGAACAGGTGGATATGCTTGGCCTCCTCCGACGCAAACTCCAGGAAGGCGCGGGCGCGGTAATCGTCCCCGTTCAGCCTCAGCCGGGCATGGTCCAGGACGAATGGCAGGATGAACTCCTCCACCAACCCGAAGATGGCGAGGTAACTGTGGCCGCGGATCTGGTTGAGCGTGCGCTTCTGATCCGCCGTCAGGAAGTCGAGCTGGCCGGTTCGAGCCAAGCCTTCCGGCATGAAGGGGCGATCGAAGTTCAGCCCCCTGCCCTCACCGATCAGGTCTTCGACGCGCCAACTGATCCGCTCTGCGCGCTGCAGGATCTCCTTGAAGGAATACTGATAGGTCATTGGATGTCTCCGGCTGGGCGGAAATCGCCCGTCTCATGGCCGGCACCCTGCGCCGGGGCGCTGGCCCCTTGAATGACCGGAGCGCCGGATCTCTTGACCGATCCGCCGCCACGAGGCGCAATCGGCGCATGGATGCGCTCTCTGACGTTCTGAGAGTTGTGGGGCTGACGGGCGGCGTCTTCATGGACGCCGAATTCACCGAGCCATGGTCGGTCACCGGAAAAGTCGCGCCCGAACTCTGCCGCCCCTTCATGGTGCAGCCTCGACAGGTCGTCTGCTTTCACTACGTGGTGGAGGGCGGCTTTCAACTGCAGGTCGATGACGACGAGCCGATGGAGGTCGCCGCAGGTCAGGCCATCATGCTGCCGCGCAATGATGTCCATGTCTTCGGAAGCCGGACCGGTCTGCGACCGGTGAGCGCCGGCGACCTGATCAGTCCGCCGGATTCCCTGGGAGTCTTTAAGATCCGCCACGGCGGAGGTGGTGCGCGCACCCACCTCGTTTGCGGCTTTCTTGGGGGCAACGAACAACTCCAGCCGCTGCTCGCCAGTTTGCCGGCCGCGATGAAGATCGATTTCGCCGCCTTGCCGGGTGGAGACTGGATTGGCGGAACTTTCGGCTACGCCGCTCAGACCCTGGCGCGAGGCGACCCGGGCGCCGCGACGGTGCTGGCGAAGCTCTCGGAACTGCTCTTCGTAGAGTCCGTCAGACGGTATCTGGTCCATCTTCCGGCAGAGCAGACCGGCTGGCTTGCCGGGCTACGCGACCCCGTCGTCGGTAAGGCGCTCGCTCTGATGCATGCACGCGTCAGTGAGCTATGGACTGCGGAGGCCCTGGCCCGCGAGGTGAACATGTCGCGGTCGGCTTTCGCCGAACGCTTCACCGCGATGCTGGGAAGGCCGCCGATCAGGTATCTGACCGAATGGCGCATGCAGCTTGCGCGCCAGAAGCTGCGCGAAACCCGCGATACGATCGCCGAGATCGCCTACCACGTCGGCTACGAGTCCGAGGCCGCATTCACCCGCGCGTTCCGGCGCGAATGCGGGGGTCCGCCGGCGCGCTGGCGCAAGGAAGAACTGCTTCGCCCAGCGTAGATTGAACAGGATCGCTGGACCGGCGGGTTGCGCCAATAGGAGACCCCAAAAGAAGTCGCCTGGCTCCCGGCGGGAGATGCCGGAAGCGGATTTTCTGTCGAGGGCGCGGCCTCCCTGCCCCTCTTTGTCGTGGCTCGCTGCCTGCGCAGGGCGCACACCTATCCGTGTTCGGTGCTCAGACCTCGCGGCCCAACGCCGCGCTCAAGGCCGCCAGGTCCCCGACATAGTTCGGATCGGCGCCCTCTCCGAAGGACTGCAGGATCTCGTCGAAGTGTTTGCGCAAGATCGGCTCCCACTCGCCGTGCGTCATTATGTAGAAGTCCCCCTGCAGGATCGACCGCACGACGAGGTCTCCGACCTTGTCCGGATCCACGCCTTGCGCCAGCACGCCGCTCATGGCGCTGTCCCCGGGGCTGTCGGCCCCGAGAACGCGAGCGGAATTGGATACGAAGTTCGTCCGGACCATCGCCGGGCAGAGGACGGAGACGCCTACGTTCGACCCTTTCAGCTCTTCGCGGAGATCGCCGCTGAACCCGACGACGCCGAACTTCGAGGTGATGTAGGGCGATCCGCCCCTGGGAAACATGCCCGACAAGGAAGCGGTGTTGACGATGTGCGCCTCTTCGCGGCGGGCGAGCATCCGGGACAGCACCGTTCGGCATCCGTAAAAGACCCCGAACAAGTTGATCTCGATCACGCGCCGCCAGACGTCGATGTCAAACTCCGCAACGGGTCCGTGCGCGCCCAATCCGGCGTTGTTGCAAAGGACGCCGATTGGCCCGACCGTTCGCTCAACCTCCTCGACAGTCTCGCCCCAGGCCCGGTGATCTGCGACGTCGAGGGCCCTGCCGTGGGCCTCGAAGCCTCGGCCCCTTAGCTCGTCCACGCAGTCCTTCGTCCGCGATGGATCGATGTCGCACAGGACCAGCTTCGCCCCCCTCCCACCGAACGCCCGCGCCATTCCCATGCCGACGCCGCCCGCGCCCCCGGTGATCATCACCACCCGACCGTTGAGTTCCTTCATGATGTCCCTCCGCGACCGCCGACGATCGGCGCCAATTCATTCTCCGGCGCCGAATGACTTTCGGACCTCGACGCCCCACATTCTCGGCTCCTGGGTCATGCCGGCTTGAAGACCGCCCACATTGCTCTGATTGAACTGCGTGAATTGGTATTTGCGGTTGAGCAGATCGGTCGCGAAGACACTGACGCGCGCGTCATACTTCTCCCACTCCAAGTCGACGCGGGCAGGCGCAGGCTATGCGCCCACCTAACCGTCCTCGGTTGCCCAGTCAATTTCTTCGCTTGATTGGAAGGAGAATGAGGAAGCGTTTTCAATTTCCGCTCGGGCGACCTAAGGACGGGCGGCTACGACGTTGATTGTGCGAAACAGAGGATGAGATGGCACGCCCACGCTCCACCGGCAGGCGAGACGCCCCGAGAGACCCGGTCGAGGCCCGGAGTGCGTCGCAAGGGCGTGACGCGGAGGTCGCTTCCGCCACCCCCGTACATCCTGCACGCACCGCGCGCGGCGAAGCTAGCCGCACGCGCATTCTAAATTCGGCCATCCGATTGATGTGGCGCGATGGATATGATGGCGTTAGCCTCGACACCATCCTGAGCGAGGCCGGCGTTTTAAAAGGAAGCTTCTATCATTACTTCACCTCTAAAGTAGAGCTTCTTCTAATTTGCCTAGATCATCTTTGGAGTATTCAGAGGCAACACCTGAAGGTGTCGAAAGGGGCGGCGAACACCGGCCGAGCCGAACTATCGGCCCACCTTGCTTGGTTGTGTGAAGCGCAACTGACCGCGCACCGCAAGTACGGCTACGTTCCGGGCCTCTTTCACATGTCCGTGGGAGCCTCCGCAGTCTATAAAGATCCTCGCCTGGCGGAAAAATTCAAACAGTTTTCGGAAGAACATCAGCAAATTTTACGAAGTTCGTTGGAGAAGATGTTTTTAGAGGAAGGCCTTACAGCCGACGCATATTTCCTGTCAGACATCATCGGAAACTATATCAGTGGAACCATTCTTCACGCACGCATCTCAAATGACATTTCCCCTATTCTGGAAATGTCGGCGGGCGTAATGAAGTTGCTGCGACACTTTGAGAAACATTAGCCCCCACCTTTCAGAACCTGCAGTTCAACAAGAAATTCTTTAGGTTGTGCTTGCTGCGATTCTGACCGCCTCGCAAACGGCCTGGTCAAGGCTCACGTCGCCCGCTCCGAAATTCCACCAGCAATCCACTGTTCCAGCTGGATGCGCGAACGTTCTTCCACGAGCTCCAGGCGTACGCCGCAGAGGCAGCGCGGATCCGACTGGGCGATCGTCGTCCCTGAGGGCGACGGCAACAGCGCCTCTATGTCCAAGTCGCCGAAACGTTCCTTCCATTCCGGCGAACCATATTCTGGGACCCACAAGCCCACATGATGGACCCCCTCGCCTTGAGAGATCGCGAAGTATCCCTCAGTTTGTCCTTCGATAAGCTCTAGGTATGGCGGTTCCTTCGAGTAACTTACTCGTACATCCATCTCAAGCTTCCTTCCGTGCCACTCTATCGGAGCTCGCAAGACACTCGGTGGATTGAACGTCGCTCCAAACAGCTTCTCGAATTTAGGAATTGCAGTGTCGAGATCGGCGACGAGGATTCCGATATGGTAGTAACCGTTGCTCATGGCTCACCTGTGCTCGTTTGCTCTGGCCGGTGGATGTGAAGGGCTCGTCCGTCCGTCAGTGATCGCCGAGCAGGTCCCCAAACCGCGTCCGGTAGTTGGGGAACTGGCGCGGCACGTCGAGTTCCGGCACGCCGAATTCCTCCAGGCTGTACTTGTGGGCGCCGTGGCCGGTCTTGCGGTCGGCCGCGAGGTGGTCCTTCACGCGCTGCTCGAAGGCCTCGGTCCATGGCAGGTCGAAATGATCGTATATCCGGCGCAGCACGACGAGCGGCTGGCTGATTGTGTCGCGGTAGGCGACATCGATGAACCGGGCGTCGATGGCGGGGTTCTCCCGGCTCTTGGTTCCACGCTCCAGCGCCTGACCGAAATGGCGCAGCACCGAGCGGGCGATCGCCTTGGGCTCCATCAGTTCCGGCACGTCGGCGAAACGCATCTTGCGAAGCGATCGGATCATGCTGGCCAGCGACGCCACGATGCGGGTCGGCTCCCGGTGGGTCTGCACGAGGCAGGCGTCCGGGTAGGCTTCGAGGAGGTCCTCAAGCATCAGCAGGTGCGGTGGAGACTTCAGGATCCAGCGGCCGCGCGGCCCTTTCCACTGCAGCTGCTGCAAGACCCGCCTGTGGGTGTTGAACACCCCTTCAGGGCGACCGAAGCTCAGCCAGTCGATGTAATCGGGAACCGCATACGCGGCCCAGAAATTCGAACTGGCGAAATGCAGCGTCGTGATTGAATTGCATTCCTGCGGAAGCTGGGCATGGAAGTTGTGCATGGTGGCCAGTTCGGGCGCCACCTTCAGCACCGCCTCGTAATTGGCCTGCAACGCCGCGATCCGCGGATCGGTCTCGAAGGTCGCAGCCTCAGGCGCGGGCCAAGGACTGTTCACTTCCCAGTCGAGCGGCGCGCGGGTGGCCGGGTCCAGGGAAAGCAGTTCGAAGAGCCACGTCGTGCCGGTGCGCGGCATGCCCGTCACGATGAGCGGCCGCTCGATTCCCTGCAGCAGGATGGCGGGCGTCTTCAGCTCGTCGTCGACCAGCCGTAGGCGCGTGGAGAGCAGACGAACGATGTCCGCCTCGAGCGGCGCCCTGACCTGATCGGCGCACGACATGCGTTCGGCCGCGTCGATGAGCCGTGCAAGCCCTTCGCGGAAGGTCGGGTCCGCGCCCCAGGCCGACAGACCGGTTTCCGCCTCGGCCCTGCTGATCAGCCGTACCGGTTCGAGCGGCGCTTTGACTTCACCGATGCCCATCGAAATTCAGTCCCAAAGTTGTTGTGACGGCGCCTTGACGCCAACATGCTCAGGCGATCGTCGACACCCGGCCGCCTTCGCAGAAGATGACCTGACCGGTGGTGTAACTGGACGCCGGCGAGGCCAGCAGCAGCGCCGCGCCGACCACTTCGTCGGCCAGCCCCGTGCGCGGGATGGCGTTCTTCCTTACGTGCTCGGCGAACGCAGCGCGCACCTCGCCGTCAGGGCTCATCGACCCAGGGCAGATGCAGTTTGCGCGAACCTGCTCGCCGCCAGCTTTGGCCAGATAGCGCGTCAGCATGTGCAACGCAGACTTGGTCGAACCATACGCCATCTGCGGCAGGATCGGCGTGAACGCCGCACAGGTGAGCAGGTTGATGATCGAGCCGTAACCGGCCGCGCGCATACCCGGCACGAGGCGCTTCGCGAGGCGGTAGGGCGCCATGACGTTGACCGCGAAGGCGTTCTCCCAGACGGCGTCGTCAGCCGCGAACGGATCTGAGTCGATTGGAAGCGGCCCGGTGAACGCGTTGAAGAACAGGATGTGGACGGGACCAAACGCCTGCTCCGCGCGATTCACGAGCCGAGCCAGGTCGTCCGCCTTGGCTGCATCGGCGGCCACGGCGAGGGCTGAGCCGCCCGCGTCCCGGATTTCGGCCGCCAGAGCCTCCATGCGCTCTGCGGAGCGCGAACTGACCACCACATTGGCGCCGACGGCTGCGAACGCCCTTGAGACGTGCGCGCCGATTCCAGGCCCCGCGCCCAGTACGATCGCGGTGCGGCCATCGAGACGAAACCGATCCAGCACTGACGTTCCAATCATCCTATTCTCCAGATCCTTGCGCCCCCAGAACGCACGCCCAAGCGCGTTGGCGGAAGCATTCGTGCGCTTCCCTCAAACCACGAACCCCGGATCGTGCGCGTTCTTGACCAAATAGTACAATGTCATTCCGCGCGCCGCAACGGCGCAGATGTGCGCCAGCCGCGGATGTCGCTGCATACCCGACGGGCGTAAAGACGCTGTCGCCTATGATTATGATGCGCCGCGGAAGGCGACAGGATCCTCCCTCAACACGCTCGATGCGATATTGACCGTTTAGTTAATTCCTGAGCATTTGCAGCGGAAACTGGCGTGGGGCAGGCTAGCTCGCCCGTGGCGTGACTCACCAATTGAGGGAGACAAGCGATGGAACTCGGCTCGATATCCTTGTGGGGCGATGATCTCGAGGCCTTTCGCAAGGAGATCCGGACCGCGGAGGATTTGGGTTTCACCCTGATAACGGTTGGGGATTCCCCGGCGGGCTGGCACGAACTCTACACGTCGTTGACGGTGGCCGCGCTGGAGACCACGAGCGCCACGCTCGCGCCGATGGTGACGATCCCGATCAGTCGCCACCCGGTGGTGGCGGCCAGCGCCATGACCTCCCTGTACGACCTCGCCGGCGGTCGTGTCGCCTTCGCCCTCGGCACAGGCGGCAGTGCGGTCACCGGCATGGGCCGGGAGATGGCGACCCAAGACGAGGCGCGCGAGTACCTGCTGACCTTGCGCCGCCTGTTCAACGGCGAACCGGCGACATGGCAGGGCCGCACGATCCCGGCGCTTCGCTTTCCACGTCCCGTACCGCTCTACTACTCGGCAAGCGGCCCCAAGGCCCTGAAGCTTGCCGGCGAGGTGGCGGACGGCGTGGTCCTTTCGGTGGGGTCCTCGATGGAGGACGTCGACCACAAGCTCAAAGCCGTACGTGAGGCCGCCGCGGCCGCAGGGCGGGACCCCGCCGCCGTAGACATCTGGGCCTACAGCTTCATTTCGGTCCGTGAGACCAGAGACGCGGCGGTCGAGGACGTTTCGGGCTTCCTGCCCACCATCGGCGCCTACGGTCTGCGGCCCAAGTGGGCGTTCGAGACGGTTCCCACGCAGTTCAAAGACAAGGTGCGCGAGCTGCAGCAGCGCTATGACACCTCCGAACACGTCGTGGTGGGCGGCGTCAACGACAGGCTCGTGCGCGAGCTCGGCCTCACCGACTACCTTGCCGGCCTGCGGACCATCTCCGGCACGGCTGCGCACGCCAGCGCCGCGTTGCAAGGCCTCGCCGAGCGCGGCGTTTCCCGCTTCATGTGCGCCCTGCCCGGCAACGCTGACCCGATCGGCACCATGATCCGCGTCAACGCCGCCTACAAAGGCGGCTGAGAGCGTTCATTCAAATCTTGCCGTTGCGGCATAGTCGCCGGCGGCTATCGCCTGTCATCGTTACCGACGACGGCCCGATTGTCGGGCAGGCTGGCGGCGTGGCGCGCTGCGACGAAGCCGAACGTCGCCGCGGGTCCGATCGTGCCGCCACCGCCGGGGTAAGCTCCACCGAACACCGTCGCCATGTCGTTGCCCGCCGCGTACAGGCGCGGGATAGGTTCGCCGCTGTCGAGCAGCACACGGGCCTCGCCGTCGGCGCGGATGCCGGCGAAGGTGCCAATGTCGCCAGGGTAGACCTTCACCGCGTAGTAGGGCGGCGTCTCGATTGGAGCCAGGGTCGGATTGGGGGTGACGTCCGGATCTCCCAGAGCCCGGCTGAACTTGCCTTCGCCGCGGTGGAACTCGGGATCCCGGCCCTCGCGTGCGTTGCGATTGAAGGTCTCGATCGTCGCGGCCAGGCCCTGCGGATCGATGCCCGCCGCGCGGGCCAGTTCGTCGAGAGTCCCCCCGCGCATCAGATAGCCGGTGGCCAGGTAGGGCCACAGCGGTACGGGTGAAGGCTTGGCGAAGCCCAGGCCGAACTTCCGCACGGCCCGATGATCGCCGATCAGGAAGGACAGCGCTGGCTTGCCCGCGCCGCGGGCGGTGAGCATCGGTTCGGCCACGTCCTGCCAGGCTTGGGACTCATTCACGTAGCGCGCGCCCTCGGGCGTCACCGCGATGAAGCCGGCCTTGGCTGTGCTGAAGCTATGCATGAAGGTGTGGGCGGGCCCGCGCCGTTTCGGAACCCGGGTGACGGGCATCCAGGCGCCGTTGTTCGCCGCGCCGACGACGCGTCCGCCCAGCGATTCCGCGAGCCGCGCCCCATCGCCCGTGTTCGTGGACGGGGCCAGGGAGAAATGCTGATCAGGGCCCGCGGGATGGGGGTACCAGGCAGCGCGACGTTCCAGGTCGAAGGGGAAGCCGCCGGTCGCCAGGACGACCCCCTTGCGCGCCCGCAGAACGCGCCGCCGGGCCCCGACGGTGACCTCCACGCCCGACACGCCTTCGGGCGACGAAAGCAGTCCTGTGACCGGCGTCGACAGACGGATCTGCACGCCGGCGTCGATCGCCAGCTTGGCGAACTGCGCAATAAGCGCATTCCCATTCACTAGGTGCATGGCGCGCCCGTAGCGTACGAGTTCCCAGGCGTGGTTCAGCATGCGCTTGGCCACATAGGCCGCCGACTTCCAGGACCGCGTCACATTCATGAAATGCTGCATGTCTGGGCCGGAGCCGATCCTGATGCCCAGGAACGTGGTTTCCGGAAGCGGCTCGCGCAACTCGGATAGCCGTTGGCCGAGAATGGAGGCGTGTACGGGCGCCGGGGAGACCGCGCGCCCGCGTCGAGCGCCCGGAACCTCGCTGTGAAAATCGCCGGCGTAGGGCTCGGGATTCACGCACAGCCCCGCCTCCAGGAAGAGGTCGAGCATCTGCGGCGCCTGGGTCAGGTAGGCCTCCACGCGCTCGGGGTCGAAGTGGTCGCCCGCCAGATGCCGGATGTAAGTCCGCGCATCCTCCACTGAGTCCCTGAGACCGGCCTTGGCGGCCAGCGAGTTATTGGGAACCCACATGAAGCCGCCGGAGTAGGCTGTCGTTCCGCCGAAGTGTTCAGTCTTCTCCAGCAAAGCCACGTCCAGGCCCGCCTTCGCGCCGGTCACCGCCGCCGAGAATCCCGCGGCTCCAGAACCGACGACGATCAGGTCGAAGGTTTCCTGGTCGGCATCGTCCATCCCGGAGTCCCCCCAAGTTTCGCCGTCGCCGGCTGGCCGGGGCGAGCGGCGACGTACGACGCATCTGCGCTCTTCATCGTCGTCGCCATACGTCGACGCCGGGGAAACGTGTGTCAACAGGAACTTGACCAACCGGTTCAATGTTGGTCATCTGCGGGCGCATTTTGACGGTTTGCGAAAATGGGTCCAAGTCAGGAGCGGTCGGGTCGTCGACAGGGGAGGTGCGCATCGCCTCTCGACTTTTCGGGCCGTGTCGCGCTGGTGACCGGCGGCGGCACGGGATCGTGCGAGCCACCGCGGTAGGGTACGCCCGGCGTGGTGTCTACGTGATCTCGGCAGGCCGCAAGGTCGGGGCGCTGGCGACGGCCGCGCGACAGACTCCGGCTAGGACGCCCTGTCAGACGACTACATGCATTCAGTTTGAATTCACCAAAAACTCGAACAACGTTCTATTGTGGATCCTCGAATTAGTTACTCATAGCCGGCTGGGAAGTTAATATGGGCTCCGAACTCGACTTTTTGGAAATTTTCCGTAGGCACGGCGCTGCGGAACGGACACTCGAGATCGACAAAATAATGGCCACGATTTCAGACCACCCTGTTTGGGAAGTCTGGCCTTACCTGCGATTTGAGGGACGCGAGGCTGTGAGAGCCTGGTATGAACGGCAAATCATTCACTACTATCCCTACACGTCTAATACCAGAAGCTTAAATCAGTGGTGTGTAGGAGAAACGGTCATCGCCGAAGCCGAATTCGTATACACGCCGCCCGGAAGTAAGGACTTAATAGGTCGTGCAGTTGCAATTTTTTCCTTTGACGACAACCGATGTTCCAAGGAACGGATTTATTTTACTGGCTCGGCATTTCCAACGCTCTTTTGGCACGCATACTCCCAGGACCGGACAATATCAAAGATCAAAGGTATCAGTATATTTTCCACGCCTCCGCTGCAAGATCACCAATCCTACCCTAAATTGACGCGTTAAGATCTTAAGTCTAAAATATAGGAGGCCGAGATGAAGGTCGGAGTGGTATATCCGCAAATTGAACTTGGCGGCTCGGCCGAGGCGGTCCGGAGCTTCGCCAAGGCGGCCGAGGCGTTCGGTTACGACTACATCAGCGCCTACGACCACGTGCTAGTCGGCCCGCACGACGAACGTGACCCTCCCCTCGTCGGCGGAGGCTATACCGAGAAGCATCCCTTCCACGATCCCTTCATGATGTTTTCCCACCTGGCCGCGATCACGCCAAAGCTGGAATTCGTTTCGGGCGTGCTGGTCCTACCCCAGCGGCAGGCGATACTGGTGGCCCGACAGGCGGCGGACCTCGACCTCTTTTCCGGGGGACGGTTACGACTTGGAGTGGGCACGGGGTGGAACTACCTGGAATACCAAGCGCTGGGGATGGATTTCCCTACCCGCGGGCCAAGGCTGGATGAACAAATCGATGTAATGCGGCGCCTGTGGAGCGGCGGCGTACAAAGCTTCAACGGTCGCTACCACCGCGTGGACCGAATGGCCTTGAATCCGCCGCCGACCCGTCAGATCCCGATCTGGATGGGCGGACGCAGCGAAATTGCGTACCAGCGGGCGGCTCGGACAGGCGACGGCTTTATATTCGCAGGCCGACCGGAGCGGGCTCGGGAGGCCTGGACACGGATTTACGACCTCCTGGTGGAGGCCGGCCGCGATCCTGCGCACTTTGGCCGCCAACTGGACCTCTGGGCCCAACCGACACCGATGGAAATGCGCGACCTAGCGCTGCGGTGGCAAGAGGCGGGTGGCACACATGTCGGGGTTGGCACGGTAAACAGGGGCCTGGCCACCCTAGGCGAGCACATCGCCTACATCGCCGAGGCGAAGCAGTTGATAGACAATGAAGGCCTGCAAACCGGATGAGGGTGCAGCCGCCGCCTATGGCGGGAAGAAACTACCCCTGCAAGCGTAGCGACTGCGCAAGCGCCCAGAATTTCTCGTGTTGCAAGTGGTGACGACTAGCACGTCGCCGCACAAGATTTATGATTATTCTAGGCGAACCCTCCAGCGGCTTGAGAACGACTTCGCCGTGCGCCTGAAAATCATAGTCTGTGG
>Ga0070667_100001017_pt1 | contig 25653 bp, 27 predicted proteins | sample KBSS33metaG_FD_64659 | JGI IMG/M metagenome (GOLD analysis project Ga0070667, IMG submission 64659) | Switchgrass rhizosphere microbial communities from Kellogg Biological Station, Michigan, USA - KBS S3-3 metaG | ecosystem: Host-associated > Plants > Roots > Rhizosphere > Soil ...
TTCGTCCTGCGCAGCAAAGAGAACCTGGCGGCGATCCGCAGCGACGGCAACGTCCTGACGTTGACGACGATGCGCTTCGCCGACGAGGTCGTGCCGGTCGACGAGCTCGACATCCTCCCCGAGAAAGCCCAGAAACCGGCGAAACGGGAGCAGGAGATGGCCGAGCAGCTGATCGAGTCGCTCTCCACCGACTTCGAACCGAAGGACTACCACGACGAATACCGCGAGCAGCTGCTGGCGCTGATCGAACGCAAGGCAGAAGGCAAGGAGATCGTCGCCGCCGACACCGAGGCGCCGAAGGCGACGAAAGCCCCGGACCTGATGGCGGCGCTCGAGGAAAGCATCGCCGCGGTGGCGGACAAGAAGGGCGGCGCGGCGAAAGGCAAAGCCAAAGCCTCGAGAGCGAAGAAATCTGCCGCCAAACCGAAAAAAGCTTCGAAAAAATCGACTTCGAACGGCTCCGGCTCGTCCAAAAAATCGCCCAAAAAACGGGCCAAAGCCAAAGCGAAATAGGTCCCTCCTGTGGCCGGGACGAGCCGCCAGGTCGAGATCGAAGGTCGTGAGCTGAAGCTCACCAACGTCGAGAAGGTCCTCTACCCGCAGACCGGGTTCACCAAGGGGGAGATGATCGACTACTACGCCAAGGTGGCGCCGGCGATGATCCCCCACCTGAGCGGCCGCGCGGTCACCCTGCGCCGCTTCCCGGAAGGGGTCGAGGACCTCGACGCCGCATTCTTCGAGAAGCGCTGCCCGAAACATCGGCCGAAATGGGTCAAGACCGCGACGGTCGAAGCGGGCCCGCGCGCCGGGAAGATCGACTTCTGCGTCTGCGACGGCCTCCCCACCCTGGTCTGGATGGCACAGCTGGCGACGGTCGAGTTCCACCCCTCCCTCTCCAAAGCACGCGCCCCGAAACGCCCGACCGTCCTCGCCTTCGACCTCGACCCCGGCCCGCCCGCCGACATCGTCGACTGCTGCCGCGTCGCGATCCGCCTGCGCGACCTCTTCAGCCACTTCGGCGTCCAGTGCTTCCCGAAGACCTCCGGCTCCAAGGGCATGCAGGTCTACGTCCCGCTGAACAACAAAAAAGTCAACTACGAGAAGACCAAACCGATGGCTAAAGCGATCGCCCAGCTGCTCGAGAAGCAGACCCCGGACAAGGTCGTCTCGAAAATGAAAAAGGTGGAACGGGAGAACAAGGTCTTCGTCGACTGGTCCCAGAACCACGAGCGCAAAACGACGATCGCCGTCTACAGCCTCCGCGCCCGCGAACGCCAGACCGCCTCCACCCCGGTCACCTGGGACGAGGTCGCCGACGTCGCCGACTCCGGCGACAAGTCCAAGCTCGTCTTCGAGTCAGACATGGTCCTCGACCGGATCGAGAAGCACGGCGACCTCTTCGCCCCGGTCCTGGAGCTCGAACAGGAACTGCCGGACCTCGACGGCTAGGGCGCGCGACTTCCTGGTCGCTCGCCGTGTGGGAAGGGACGCGAGACGTTGCCGCGAGAGGGCCGTCTCACCCACGGCCCTGGCTGGCTGTGGCCGTGGGTGAGACGGCCGGGGATGTGAGGTGATGGGGAAGTCCGACGCCGTTGCGAGAGACGCGCGGGAGATGTCGGGAAGTACAGGCTTCCGTGCGTGAGAGCGTGGGAAGTCCTGACTTCCATGCGTGTTGCACAACAGCGGATTCACCGCTGCAAGCATTACCGGTGCTATAGCCCCGATAATGCTTGCAGCGCGTTCTGGGCTACGCCCAGGAGCGCCGTCTTCGTCACGGAAGTCCACGGATCCCGACCGAAGACGCGCGGAACCGTGAAGTTCTCGACGTCTTCGTCAACGACCCCGGCCGGGTGTGGCGAATCACGCACGAACCCCCGGCGAAAGACGCACTCCCTCCCGTCCTGGGCGTCTCATCGCGGTCACAGCCAGCCAGGACCGCGATGAGACGCCCAGGGCTCATCTAGGACTGCCACCCCCGCTCAGGCCGACGCTCGGTTCCCGTTCCCGCCCACCGCCGCCGGCACCACCACCCGCCGGTCCTCGGGGCCCGGGCGCAGGATCATCACCTCGGCAGGAGCGCTCTCCAGCAGCCAGACGAGGTCCTCGCCGGAGAGTCCGTGGGCGCCGGTGGCGCCGGCGGAGACGACGACGCGGTCGAAGTCCTCTTCGGACAGGAGGCGGGCGAGGGCGTGGCGATAGGTGCGGCCGCGCTCGATGCGGGCGTCGACGGGGACGCCCTTGGCGGCGGCGCGCTGTTCGATCGCCTCCAGCATCGCCATCGCCCGCCCGGCCTCCTTCGGGATCGAGCAGTCGAGCGGCAGGCTCTTCGGGACCTCGGCGAGGTAGGCGGGCATCAGCGTCGCCCCCTCGGCGCGGGAGAGGCGCAGCGCGGCATCGACGGCGCGGCGCGAGATCTCGACCCCGGTGAAGGGCAGCAGGATGTGGTGGACGGCGTCGGGTTCAGCGGACCCGCGGCGGTGCCGGGACTTGGCGAGCCAGAAGCCGCCGAGGAGGCCCACGCCGAGGGCGGCGGCGACCAGGAAGTGCTCGAGCCGGATCGCGGCGAGCGGGCCGACGGCGAGCGTCGCGACGATCGCCCCAGCCGCGCTCATCGCTTCCCCTCCTCGTCCTTGAGTTCGCGATTGGCGACGATGCGGACGTCGACGCCGGGCGGGGTCGCCCGCATCAGCCGTTGCGGGAGCGGCTCGCGCAGGCGGGCGAGGCCGCGCGGCGCGGGCGACTCGCCGACCATGATGTAGGTGCTGCCGCGCTCGCGGGCGACCCGGGCGGCGCCGGCGACGACATCGTCGTGCTCCTCGATCAGGAAGGTCGCCCCGAGCACCGAGGCGAGCCGCCGCAGCGCCGTCACCTGGCGCTCGCACTCCCCCTCGATCGGCGCGCCCGGCGGCTTCACCCAGAGCAGGTCGAGGTCGGTCCCCAGCCGCTGTGCCGAGCGCCACGCCCGCCGCACCAACCGCTGCGCGCTCGGCTGCGGTCGCACCAGCGCCAGCAGCCTCTCCCCCACCGCCTTCGCGGTGTCGTCGGAGACCCGTTCGCGCTCGCGCGTGCCGACCGTCTCGGCCTCGGCGAAGACGAGCCGCTTCGACTCCACCTCCTCGGCCACCTGCCGCAGGCTCACCTCGCGCAGCGCCGCCAGGTTCTCGATCTTGAAGAAGTTGTTGAGCGCCGCGTCGATGTTCTGGGACGGGTAGATCTTGCCGTCCCGCAGCCGCCCGATCAGCGCCTCCGGAGTCAGGTCGATCAGCACCACTTCGTCGGCGCCGGCGAGCACCGAGTCGGGCACCGTCTCCCGCACCCGCACCCCGGTCAGCTCGGCGACCTGGTCGTTCAGGGACTCGAGGTGCTGGACGTTGACGGTGGAGAAGACGTCGATGCCGGCGGCGAGCACCGCGGCGATGTCCTCGTAGCGCTTGCCGTGCTCGATCCCCGGCGGGTTGGTGTGGGCGAGCTCGTCGATCAGCGCCAGCTCCGGGGCGCGCGCGAGCACCGCCGGCAGGTCCATCTCCGCCACCGTCGCCCCGCCGCGGATCGCGACCTCCCGCCGCGGCACCAGCCCCAGCCCACGCGCCTGGTCGCTCGTCTCCGGCCGGTCGTGCGGCTCGAGGTAGCCGATCGCGACGTCGCGTCCGGCGGCCGCCTCGGCGTGCCCCTCCTGCAGCATGCGGTAGGTCTTGCCGACCCCCGCGGCCATCCCGAGGAAGACCTTCAGCCGGCCCGCCACGGCTCGGCGTCCCCGGGCATCTCAGGCCCCCAGCAGGTTGTGGACGACGAGGTCGATCGCTTTGATCCCGACGAAGGGGACGATCAGGCCGCCGAGGCCGTAGATGAGGATGTTGCGACGCAGCAGGGCGGTCGCGCCGATCGCCCGGTAGCGCACGCCTTTGAGGCTCAGCGGGATCAGCAGCGGGATGATCAGGGCGTTGAAGATGATCGCCGAGAGGATCGCCGACTCGGGCGTCCCCAGGTGCATGATGTTGAGCGCGTCCAGAGGGCCCGTCTTCTGCCCCGCGGCCGCGTAGGTGGCGGCGAACATCGCCGGCAGGATCGCGAAGTACTTGGCGACGTCGTTGGCGATCGAGAAGGTCGTCAGCGCGCCGCGGGTGATCAGCAGCTGCTTGCCGACCTCGACGATCTCGATCAGCTTCGTCGGGTTGGAGTCGAGGTCGACCATGTTGCCCGCCTCGCGCGCCGCCTGGGTGCCGGTGTTCATCGCCACCCCGACGTCGGCCTGGGCCAGCGCGGGCGCGTCGTTCGTCCCGTCCCCGGTCATCGCGATCAGCCGCCCGTCGGCCTGCTGCTCCTTGATCAGTTCGAGCTTGCGCTCCGGCGTCGCTTCGGCGAGGAAGTCGTCGACGCCGGCCTCTTCGGCGATCTTCGCCGCGGTCAATTTGTTGTCCCCGGTGACCATGATCGTGCGGATGCCCATCGCCCGCAGCTGGTCGAAGCGGGCTTTCATGCCCTCCTTCACCACGTCCTTGAGGTAGACGACGCCGAGCACGCGCTCGTCGCGGGCGACCGCCAGCGGGGTGCCGCCTTCGCGGCCGATCCGGTCGAGCTCGATCCGCAGCTCCGGCGGCGCGTGGCCGCCCTCGGTCGCGATCCATTCGGCGACCGCGTCGCCCGCCCCCTTGCGCAGCTGGGTCCCGTTGTAGTCGACGCCGCTCATCCGCGTTTCCGCGGTGAAGGGGACGAAGGTCGGTTCGGTGCCGTCGAAGTCGTGCTCGCGGATCTCGAAGCGCTCCTTGGCGAGGACGACGATCGAGCGCCCCTCCGGCGTCTCGTCCGCGAGCGAGGACATCTGCGCCGCCTCGGCCAGCTCCCGCTCGCTCACCCCGGGCATCGGGATGAACTCGGTCGCCTCGCGGTTGCCGAGCGTGATCGTGCCGGTCTTGTCGAGCAGCAGGACGTCGCAGTCCCCGGACGCCTCGACCGCGCGGCCCGACAGCGCCAGCACGTTGCGGCGCACCAGCCGGTCCATGCCGGCGATGCCGATCGCCGAGAGCAGCGCGCCGATCGTGGTCGGGATCAGCGCGACGAGCAGCGCGATCAGCGTCGTCTCCGAGAGTTCGGTGCCGGCGAAGAGCGCGAACGGCCGCAGGCTGACGACGACGAGGATGAAGACCAGGGTCAGCGCCGAGAGCAGGATGCCGAGCGCGATCTCGTTCGGCGTCTTGCGGCGGGAGGCGCCCTCGACCAGGGAGATCATCCGGTCGAGGAAGGAGCCGCCGGGCTCCTGGGTGATTTCGACGACGATCCGGTCGGAGAGGACCTTGGTGCCGCCGGTGACGGCCGAGCGGTCGCCGCCCGCCTCGCGGATGACCGGGGCCGACTCGCCGGTGATCGCTGACTCGTCGACCGAGGCGATCCCCTCGATCACGGTGCCGTCGCCGGGGATGCCCTCACCCGCCTCGACCACGACGATGTCGCCGCGGACCAGCTCGGCTGCGGACTTCTCGGTGCCGTCGCGCATCTTCGCCGTGGCCTCGGTGCGCATCGCGCGGAGGCTCGCCGCCTGGGCGCGCCCGCGGCCCTCGGCGAGCGCCTCGGCGAGGTTGGCGAAGACGACGGTGAGCCAGAGCCACACGGTGACCGCGAAGGCGAACCAGGCGGGCTGGTGGCCGCCGCCCAGGCTTTCGCCGCCGAAGGCCTGGATCAGCCAGCCGACGGTGGTGATCGCGGCGCCGATCTCGACCACGAACATGACCGGGTTGCGGACCTGCACGCGGGGGTCGAGCTTGCGCACCGACTCGAGCAGCGCCGGCCGCAGGATCGCGAGGTCGAAGAGGGAGCTCGCCCTTTTGCGCTCGCCGCCGCCGGGCGTGCTGCCCGGGGCAGGCGCGTCGGCTGGTGGCGCGGTGGTGCTTTCGGTGGCCATTTCAGTTGCCTCCCTTCAGGGGCGACGCTTCTTCGAGCGCGATGTTCAGTTCGAGGACGTTCACGCCGGGCTCGCCGAAGACGCCGAGGCCGCGGCCTTCGACGGCGCCGTCGACCAGCGCTTCGACATCGTCGAGCGACAGCCCGCGGACGGCGGCGACGCGGCGGGCCTGGATCCGCGCGTTGGCTTCGGAGATCTGCGGGTCGACGCCGGAGGCCGAGTTGGTGACCGCGTCGACGGGCACGTCGTCCTTGGTGAGGCCCTTGTCGTAGGGCTTGTTCAGCTTGAGGTAGGCGGCAAGGTTTTCGCGGACCTCTTCGCGGCCTTCCTTGGAGTTCGGGCCGACGTTGGCGAAGAAGGTCGCGTCGCCGGAGTATCCGGTCGCCGAGGGGCGTGAGTGGAAGTAGGCCTTGCCCTTGAATTCCTGGCCGATCAGACGCGAGCCCACGACGCGGCCGGCGAAGCTGACCTTGGAGCCGTCCGCGGCGCCCGGGAAGAGGACCTGGCTGATCCCGGTCACCACCAGCGGGTAGGCGAGGCCGAGGACGAGCGTCATCGCGACGATCGCGATCAGCCCGGTGCGCAGATCCTTGCCGAGGCCGCGCATCAAAAGAGCCTCGTCGACAGGCCCTGCGTGACCGGGCCGAGCAGGATCGCGGGGAAGAAGGTGAGAGCGCCGACCAGGACGATGATCCCGAGCAGCAGGAAGACGAAGGTCGGGTTGTCGGTGCGCATCGTCCCGAGGCCCGCCGGCGAGACCTTCTTACCCGCCATCGCGCCGGCGACGGCGAGGACGAGGATGATCGGCAGGAAGCGGGCGCCGATCAGGACCAGGCCGCCCAGCATGTCGGCAAAGGAGATCCCGTAGGCGCCGACGTTGCCCGGCCCGTGCGGCTGCAGGAAGCCGGTGTAGCCGGCCCAGGCCGAGCCGTTGTTGTTGGCCTGGGAGAGGTAGGCGTAGAGGTTCTCGGAGAAGCCCTGGGGGTTGAAGCCGGCGTAGAGCGAGCGGGTGCCCGCGGGCGTCGCCGAGGCCAGGCCCGCCGACAGCAGCGCCATCAGCGGCGTGACCAAGACGCCGAGCGCGACCAGCTTGATCTCCCGCGCGCCGATCTTCTTGCCGAGGTACTCGGGGGTGCGTCCCACCATCAGGCCGCCGATGAAGACGGCGAGGATCGCGTAGAGGAGCATCGAGTAGAGGCCGGAGCCGACGCCGCCGAAGATCACCTCGCTGAAGCCGAGATTGGAGAACGGGACCGCGCCGCCGATCCCGGTGAGGGACTCGAAGGCGCTGTTCACCGCGCCGGTCGAGGTGGCGGTGGTGACGGCGGTGAAGAGGGCGCTCGAGGCGATCCCGAAGCGCTGCTCCTTGCCCTCCATGTTGCCGCCGCTCGAGCCGTTCATCGCATGGGTGTGGAGGCCGGCGAGGTGCTGCGCCGGGGTGCCGTGCTGCTCCGCCATGTAGGCGACCACGGTCCCGGCCATCAGCAGCACCGCCATCGCCGAGAAGATCGCCCAGCCCTGGCGCTGGCTGCCGATCATGCGCCCGTAGGTGTAGGTGAGGGACGCCGGGATCAGCAGGATGAGGAAGAGCTCGAAGTAGTTGGTGAAGGCGCTCGGGTTCTCGAACGGGAAGGCGGAGTTGACATTGAAGAAGCCGCCGCCGTTGGTGCCGAGCATCTTGATCGCCTCCTGCGAGGCGACCGGGCCCTGGCCGAGGATCTGCGTCCCACCCGCGAGGGTGTGGATGGTGGTGTAGCCGGAGAGGTTCTGGATCACACCCTGGGAGGCGAGGACGAGCGCGGCGACGATCGAGATCGGCACCAGGATGTAGAGCAGGATCCGGGTGACGTCCTGCCAGAAGTTGCCGAGCGAGCTGCCCGAGCGGGCGGCGAGCCCGCGGATCAGGGCGACGAGGACGGCGATGCCGACCGCCGCGGAGACGAAGTTCTGCACCGCGAGCCCCGCCATCTGGCCGAAGTAGGAGAGCGTGACTTCGCCGCCGTAGTACTGCCAGTTGGTGTTGGTGAGGAACGAGCTGACGGTGTTGAAGGTCACGTCCCATGGCGCTGAGTGGAAGCCGCGCGGGTTCCATGGATCGATGCCCTGGGTGCGGAGGATCAGGTACAGCAGGACCCAGAAGAGGAGCGAGAAGACGATCAGGCTCTTGGCGTACTGCTTCCAGTCCTGGCCCTCCTCCTCCGGCCGTACGCGCAGCACCTTGTAGGTGAGGCGCTCGATCGGCCCGAGGACGGGGGTCAGGAAGACGCGTTCGTTGCGGAACACCTTCGCCATGTAGACGCCCATCGGCTTGACGACGGCGAGGACGACGGCGAAGAAGACCGCGATCTGCACGTACCCCTCGGCCATCAGAGGTTCTCCCCGCGCAGCAGCGCGTAGAAGAGGAAGACGCAGACGACGAGCGCGGCGACGAGCCCGAAGACGTCGGCGCCGGTGAGCGCGGCGAACGGTGCGATCGCGCCGCTCATATCCGGTCGATCAGGTCGATCGCCCAGAAGAGAAGGGCGAAGAGGACGAAGGCGATGGCGATGGCGAAGACGTCCGCTACGGGACTGCCACCGCCGGGGAAGATGTCCGCGAGGAAGAGCACAACAGCATCGTGCGCCCCACCCCGTCAAGGCCGCATGAAGTTAGGCCCGCGGCGTATACAGATCTTGTGAAGAGCTACTCGGCGAAGCGATAACCGACGCCGGGGTCGGTCTTGATGTACTTCGGACCATCGCCTCCGGGCGGCTCGATCTTGCGGCGCAGGTTGGCGATGTGGGCGCGGAGGACCTGGAAGTCGTCTTCGTACTCGACCCCCCACACCTCGACCAGGAGGGTGCGGTGGGTCATCAGCCGGCCGCGGTTGCGGGCGAGGGTGCGCAGCAGGGAGAACTCGATCGGGGTGAGGTGGACCGGCTCTCCGTCGCGCTTCACGGTGCGGGCGGCGAGGTCGATCTCGAGGCCCTCGGCGACGATCTTCGGCTCCGCCCCCTCGGGCGCCGCGCGGCGCAGCACCGCCTGCAGGCGGGCGACCAGCTCACGCGGGCCGAACGGCTTGGTGACGTAGTCGTCGGCGCCGGCCGCGAGCGCCTCGACCTTGCGGTCCTCCTCTCCCACTGCGGAGAGGACGAGGATCGGGATCTGGGTCCACTCGCGCAGCCGCCGCGTCACCTCGACCCCGTCGATGTCGGGCAGCATCAGGTCGAGGATCGCCGCCTCGGGCGGTTTCACCGCCGCCAGGTCGAGCGCCTCCTCCCCAGTCGCCGCGGTCACCGCCTCGAAGCCCGCGTCGCGCAGGATCACCCGCAGCGCCCGCAGGATCTGCGGCTCGTCGTCGCAGACGAGGATCCGCGGGTTCATGCGCCGTCCCGAGCGAACGTCACCACGAAGCTCGATCCCTGGCCGGGGAGCGACTCGACCTCGACCTCGCCGCCGTTGGCCTCGATGAAGCCGCGGGCGATCGCCAGGCCGAGGCCCGAGCCGCCGCCGCTCGCCGCTCCCGGAGCGCGGTAGAACGGCTCGAAGATGCGCTCGCGCAGGTTCTCCGGGATGCCGGGGCCGCGATCGACCACCCGCACCACCAGCCGTGGCCCGACCAGGCGCGAGCGCACCAGCACCGGCTGCCCCTCGCCGTGGACGACCGCGTTCTCCAGCAGGTTGGCGAAGGCGCGCTCGAGCTGGGTCGGGTCGGCGCGCAGCGGCGGCAGGTCGTCGTCGAGAGCGAGGCGCACGTGCTCACCGTAGGGACCGATCGATTCGCGCGCCGCCGTCAGCAGGTCCCCGAGCTCGACCGGCTCGCGATGCGGCTCGGCCACGCCCGATTCGAGGCGGGAGACGTCGAGCAGGTTCTCCACCAGCCGCGAAAGCCGCTGCCCCTCCTCGACCACCGCGTCGCTCAGCTCGCGGCGCTCCTCCGCGGTGACGCTCGGCGAATCGAGCGCCGCGCCCGCGGCGATGATCGCGGTCAGCGGCGTCCGCAGATCGTGGGACACCGAGCGCAGGAGCGAGGTCTTCAGCTCGTCGGAGCGCCGGACCGCGTCGGCCTCGACCGCCTCTTCGCGCATCCGGTCGCGCTCCGCCGCCAGCGCCGCGGCCTCCTCCAGCGCCCGATCGGCCTCCTCGCGCCGCCGGTCTGACTCGGCCGCCCGCGCCCGGGCCAGCTCCGCCAGGGTGCCGCCGGCGCTCGCGACGATGACGAAGACGACCAGGGCGACGATGTCGTGCTGGGCGTTGATCGTCAGCGTGCGCAGCGGCGGCAGGAAGAAGAAGTTGAAGACGAGCGCGCTGACGACGGCGGTGCCGATCCCCATCCAGAGGCCCCAGACGGTCGCGATCAACAGCACCCCGGGGATGAAGACGATGCCGAGCGAGACCGGCTCGGCGATCGTTTCGAGGGCCGCCGCGATCCCGGTCCCGATCGCGACGACGACGAGCGCCGCGAGGATGCCGAGCCAGGGCGATGGCGACTTGGCGGAGAGCCGGAACACGGGCAGAGGCTAGCCCTTCGTCGCTTGTCGCCCACAGGGCTACAAGCGACGAAGGGTCACTCGTACTGGAGCGATTCGAGTACGTCGAGCCGGGAGGCGCGGCGCGCCGGGATGATCGCGGCGATCACCCCGAGCACCGCGGCGACGACGAGGATCCCGAGCAGGGTGCCGACCGGGTAGCTGAGCGTGAAGCCTTCGGCCTTCAGCGGCTGGGCGATCAGGGCGGCGAAGACAACGCCGAGGATCAGCCCGAGGATCGCGCCGATCAGCGCGGTGATCACCGCCTCATAGCGGATCATCGTCCGCACCTGGCGCCGCGACATGCCGATCGCGCGCAGCATGCCGAGCTCCCGCGTGCGCTCGTAGACCGAGAGGCCGAGGGTGTTGACGACGCCGATCAGCGAGATCACCACCGCCAGTGCCAGCAGCAGGTAGAAGAGCTCGACGACCTGGTCGATCTGGCCTTCGCGTTCTTCGCGCAGTTCCCCCTGGTTCAGCACTTCGGCGGTCGGGAAGGCGCGTTCGGCGCCGAGCGTGAGGATCGCCTGCACTTTTTCGGCGTCGGCGTCCGGCTCGAGGATGACGAAGTCGGTCGTGTCCTGACGCTGGTTGAAGGTGTCCGCCATCACCTTCTGGGTGACGAGGACATCGCCGAACACGCCCACCTTCGATTCGAACTCGCCCGCGACGCGGAGCTTCGCGTGGGCCTCCGACTGGCTCAGCAGTTCGAAGGTGTCGCCCACCTTCAGGCCCTGTTCGTTGGCGAAGTCGTCGGAGACGATCGCTTCGCCGTTGCGCAGTTGGCGCAGCTTCTCCGGCCCGCCCTGCAGCCATTCGATTTCGACGCCTTCTTCGATGTTCGGGCTCGGCCCGTTCACTTTCACCGTCTTGCCGGGGCCGACGACCTTCGCTTCGGCGCCGCGGATCGTCGCCACCGACTTCACCCCCGGCACTTTCGCGGCGGCGAAGGCGGCGCCCGCGGGGATCGGCGAGAAGCCGTCGGAGTTCTCGATCACGAGGCCGCCGGAGAAGTTTTCGTCGATGATCTGGGCGACCGAGCTCTTCAGTCCCGAGGCGAAGACGGTGACGAAGGTGACCAGGGCGAGCGAGATCATCAGCGCCGCCGCGGTGACCGCGGTGCGGCTCGGATTGCGCTTCGAGTTCTCGCGGGCGAGGCGGCCGGTGAGGCCGCGGATCAACTGCAGCGGACGGCCGACGAGGTCGGCGAGCGGCCGCACCAGGCTCGGGCTGAAGAGCGAGACGGCGACGACGACCGCGACGCCGCCGCCGCCGATCTTCGCCGCGCGGCCGCTGATCCCACCACCGCCCGCGAGGCCGAGGACCACGAAGGCGACCCCAATCGCCGCCAGGAGCGCCGCCAAGGCGACGAAGACGACGCGCCGCCCGCGGCTGACCGCCGGGGTGAAGCCGTGCAGGGCGGCGATCGGCGGCACCCGAGTCGAGCGCCACGCCGGCACCAGCGCCGAGAGGAAGGTGACGACGAAGGCGACCAGGAAGGAGACGATCACGGTGCGTCCTTCCAGCACCAGGCCGGTGGTCGGCAGGTCGAAGCCGATCGCCTTGAAGAGGGCGCGTAGGCCGAGCGCGATGACGAAGCCGCCGGCCACGCCGACGATCCCGCCGATCAGCCCGATCGCCCCCGCTTCCATCATCACCGAGCCGAGGATCTGGCGGCGCGACGCGCCAAGCGTGCGCAGGACGCCGAACTCCGACACCCGCTGGGCGACGGTGATCGAGAAGGTGTTGAAGATGATGAACGCGCCGACCAGCACGGCGACGTAGCCGAAGACGAGCAGGATCGTCTGCAGGAAGCCGAGGTTGTCGCGGATCTGTTCGGAGCTGCGGTCCGCGCTTTCCTTCGCCGTCTCCACTCGGGCCGAGAGCGGCAGCACTTTCTCGATCCGCTTCTTCAGCGCCGTCTCGGAGACGCCGGATTCGGCGGCGATCGAGATCTGGTCGAAGCGCCCGCGCTTGTGGGTCAGCGCCTGGGCGACCGGCAAGGTCACCTGGGCGATCGAGGCGCCGCCGAAGGAGGCCTGACCGAGCTGGGTCAGGCCGACCAGCTTGAACGGCACGACTTTCCCGGCGCCGATGATCTTCAACGTGTCGCCGAGCCCGAGCCCCGCCGATTCGGCTGCCGACTTGTCGAGCGAGGCTTCCCCAGGGCCGCGCGGCTTGTGGCCGTCGACATAGGTGAGCGACTCCAGTTCGTTCGGCAGGATCGAAGAGATGAACTTCGGCGCGAATTTCGTCCCGATCGCGTCGTTTTCCTCGTCGAAGAAGCCGCCCGGCGTGAAGATCGCCCCGGCCGCTTCCTTCACCCCCGGCACCGACTCCACCTTCGGCAGGTAGGAACGCGGAACGGTCGCGACTTCGCCGCTTTCCTGTTCGACCGGGTTCTGCGCGGTGACTACCACCGAGGTCCCCTGCAGGGACTCGGTGAAGATTTCGTCGAAGGCGGCGAGGATCGTGTCGGTGAGGACGTAGGACCCGGCGATGAAGGCGACGCCGAGGATCACCGCCACCGAGGTCGCGACGGCGCGCACCTTGCGCGCCCAGAGGCTCTTGAGCGAGAGCCGGATCACCCCTAGTCGAGCTGCTTCATCAGCTCGATCACGTCGTCCGCGCCACCGGGCGCGCCGTCCTGGACGATCTTGCCGTCGCGCAGGGTGATCAGCCGGTCGGCGTGGGCGGCGGCGACCGGATCGTGGGTCACCATCACCACGGTCTGGCGGAACTCGTCGACGGCGCGGCGGAGCAGGTCGAGCACGTCGGCGCTCGCCTTCGAGTCGAGGTTGCCGGTCGGCTCGTCGGCGAACACCACCGCCGGCTTCGACACCAGCGCCCGGGCCACCGCGACCCGCTGCTGCTGGCCGCCGGAGAGCTCGCTCGGACGGTGCGTGCGCCGATCCTCCAGCCCCACCGTGCGGATCAGCTGGTCGACCCACTCCTTGTCCGGTTTGCGCCCCGCGATCGACAGCGGCAGCACCAGGTTCTCCTCCGCGGTCAGAACCGGCAGCAGGTTGAAGAACTGGAAGACGAAGCCGAGCTTGTCCCGCCGCAGCTTGGTCAGCTCCCCGTCGTCGAGGTGCGTGATGTCGACCCCGTCGAGCGTCACCGTCCCCGTCGTCGGCGTGTCCAGCCCGGCAAGGATGTGCATCAACGTCGACTTCCCCGAGCCCGACGGCCCCATGATCGCCGTGAACCGATCCCGGTCGAACGCGGTGCTGACCCCGTCAAGGGCGACGACCTCGGTCTCCCCGGAGCCATAGACCTTGCTCAGCTCGGAGGCGACTACGACCTTTGCATCCGGGGCGCCCACGCCCCTGCACGGTAGCGATCCGGGACGTGAGAGGCGCTCATTCGAAGGGCGAGCCCGCCCGCAGGTGGGCCTCGAAGCGCGGCCCCGTGAGCGAGAGCGGCCGACCGCCGAGGATCGGCACCCGCAGCGAGCCGCTCCACCGCGGCTTGCCGTCGGGGCGACGGGAGAAGGTCGCGCTGCCGGTGAACGGCGCCGCCGGCCGGATGGTCGCGGTGCCGGCGTCGACGTCCCAGCGGAACCGGTTCCGGCCGATCCCGATCTGCGCCCCGCGGATCACCTCCATCCCTTCGCGGCGTTCCCAGCGAAAGCCCGCGACCCCGCCTTCGAACCCGTGGACTCCCCACTCCCCGGTCGCGGTCAGCGTGTCCAGCGGCCAAGGGCCGGGAGTGATCGCCTGCAAGGTCACACCACGCTTCTTCGCCGCGGCAAGAGCTATCCGCGATCGATGAGAGCTCGCGCGATCGCTGCTGGAACACGACCCGGCCGTGGTGTGTTCGCCGCTGATGCGGTGGATGTCGAAATGGATGTAGCGGTGCTCGCCGGTGAACTCGAAGTCCCCGGTGAAGATTCCCTGCGACTGCACGATCGTCCCGCAGCGGCGGACCTTCCCGGGGGAGGGCGTGAAGGTGAGATCGAGTGAGCCGAGCCGACCGAAACGGGCCCTGACCGAGCTGCCTTCGAAGTGCGGCTTGGTCCGGTAGTCGGCGGATGCACCGTGGCGGACGACCGTGAGCGCGAGTTTGTTGCCGGGCCCCTCCATCTCGACGTACACCAGGTACGGACCTCGGTGGAAGTGAAACCCGATCGAGGCCCGCGAGACCTCGGAGATCCCGAGTGACGGCGGCGCGGCCGCGGTCGCCAGGGCCGGAGCCATGGCGAGCAGACCGGCGAGCATCACCCCTGCGATGACGAGAGCGCGGCGCATCGCTCAGTCGAGGATGGAGCCTTCGATCAGCTGCGCCTGGAAATCGCCTCCAACGAGAGGGAACGGCCGCCCGCCGAGCAGCGGGGCTCGTAACGAGCCGCTCCACCGTGGCTTGGCGCCGGGACGCCGTTCGAAGGTCGCGCTACCGGTGAACGGGGCGGGCGGCGCGATATGTGCGGTCCCGGCTTTGAGGTTCCAGGTGAAATCGCGACGCGGAGCCACCGCCTGGGCGCCGCGCGCGATCAACATTCCTTCTACCTTTTCGGACTTGAAGGCGCTGATGAGGACACGCCGGCGATGCTTCTCTTCGATTTCGAAGACGAGCATCGACCGGACCGGTAGCGGGCGCTGACTGTGGACCAGTAGCGAGGCTTCTTCTTCGCTCGCTTCGGTGTCCGCGCGCGAACCGACCGCCACTCGCCGTCCTCCCTTGCATCTCTGCGACCCGGGCCCGAGGACGGTGGCGGAGGCGCGGTCGGCTTCGAACTTCACGTATTCGTTCTCACCGGTGAAGGCAAAGGTCCCTTCGAACGTCCCGCCGCCGAGTTCGGCGCAGCGCCCGCCCCGCGCGGGCGTGAAGGCGTAGTCGAGTTCGCCGAAGCGGCCGAAGCGCGCCTTCACCGTGTCGTCGGTGAATTCAGCGTCGGTCTCGTAGTAGGCGACCTCGCCGTGGCGATAGAGGGACAGCGCGATCTTTTCTTCGCTGGCCTCGCTTTTCACCGTCACGAGGAAACCGTCCTCATGCAGTTCGAAGTTGACGCGGAGCGGCGCTTCCGCCGCGTACGCCGCCGGGCCGAGGACCACCAGTGCCGCGAGCGACGCGACGAGGATGAGGACGACACGCTTCACTCGTCGAAGGGCTTTTCTTCGAAGAGGCGGGCGCGGAAGTCGGGGCCGGTGAGCTCGATCGGTTCGCCGCCGAGGATCGGCACCGTCAACGACCCTTCCCAGGTCCCCTTGCCTGCTGGCCCTGGGACCAGCCTCGCCCAGCCGCTGAACGGGCCGGGCGGCTTCAGCGTCGCGGTGCCGGCCTTGAGGTTCCGGCGGAAGGCCGCCGGTCCCCCGCGGACGATCGCTCCGCGCGCCTCGCGCATCCCTTCCCCTTCCCCGACCAGGAAGGCAGAGATTTCCGCGGACCGACTGCCGTCCTGCCGGCGCCACTCGTTGACCGCGACCCGGCGGGAGGCACCGTGCTTCCGCGACCCCGCGATCGCCTTCAGGTGGACGCCGTCGAGGGCGTGCCTGAAGCCGATGCCTTCGTAAGGGGGGGTGCAGCCGGCAAAGGCCCCTTCCGCCGTGGATCCCTCGGCCTGGTCGGCATCGACGTGGACGAAACCGTTCTCTCCGGTGAAGGTAAAGCTGCCGCTGAAGGTCAACTCGCCGCGACATTTCCGCTTCCCCTTCTTCGGCGCGAAGTGGAAGTTCAGGTCACCGAGGCTGCCGAAGGTCGCCGTCAGCGAGTCGTCGGTGATCGTGGCCGGCACGACGTACTCGGCCAGGAGCCCGCCCCGCGAGATGAGCAGGAACGCGGTCTGGTCGCCGTCGTTGTCTTCGGCGAAGACGTTGACGGTGAAGCCTTCGACGGGAAGCGTGAAGGTGACGTCTTCCTTCTCTTCGACGAATTCTTCTTCGGGCGGCGGAGGCGCGGCCGTCGCCAAGCCCGGGGCCATGGCGAGCAGACCGGCGAACATCGCCCCTGCGATGACGAGAGCACGGTGCATCGCGGCGAACAATACGCTGGCGGCCGTGCCGATCTTCGAAGACTTCGATGGTTTCCTGGTCGACCTCGACGGGGTCGTCTGGACCGGCCGCGACCCGGTGCCGGGCTCGCCCGAGGCGCTAGCGACGATGCTGGCGGCGGGCAAGGAGATCGTCTTCGTCACCAACAACCCGACCAAACGGCCGCAGGAATACGCCGAGCGGCTGCACGGGATGGGCGTCGAGGTGGGCCCGGAGCGGATCGTCACCGCCGGCATCACCGTGGCGCGGCTGGCCGCCCAGGCCGCGGGCCCGGGCGGGCGCGCTCTCGTCCTCGGCTTCGAGCCGCTGCGCGAACTGGTCGGGGGCGAAGGCCTGCGGCTCGTCGACTTCGACGCGCCGACCGACGCCGACGTGGTCATCGTCTCGGGCTGGCGCGAATTCACCTACATGAGCCTCTTGGCGGCGAAGCAGGCGCTGGACGCGGGCGCGGCCCTGTTCGCCACCAGCCACGACGCGACGATGCCGATGCCGGGAGGCGAGTGGCCGGGCACCGGCGCGATCCTCGCCGCGGTCGAAGTCTCCTCCGGCAAGAAGGCCGAGATCGGCGGCAAGCCCGAGCGTCACCTCTTCGAGCTCGCCCTCTCCCGCATCCCCGAGGCCAAGCGTGTGGCGATGATCGGCGACCGCCTCTCCTCCGACATCGCCGGCGGCCAAGCCGCGGGCCTCGAGACGATCCTCGTCCTCAGCGGCACCTCCGGCACAGGCGGCGGCTCCGAGGACCCGGCGACAGCGGCGGTCAAACCAACCCTGACCGTCGCCAACCTCGCCGCGCTGGTCGCCTGACCTCAGCGCTCGGCGACCAGCAGCGTCTGCAGTGCGCGGCCGAGGCGGCCTCGCTCGTCGCTCAGCACCGACTCGGCGGTGGCGTTGCCGCGCTCGCGGGGCAGGGTGACGGCGTCGACGCAGACCCACTCGCCCTCTGGCAGGCGCTCCAGTTGCACGGTGAGGTCGACGTTGACGAAGAGGAAGCGGCGGAAGTCGACCGCGTTGGAGATGCCGTTGCCGACGTCGGCGGCGATCAGGGTCCGTTGGAGGGGAGTCGGCTCCTCGCCGGCGACCAGCGGCTCGCGCATGCGGAGCCAGGCGCTCGCCGGGCCGATCTCGGTGAAGGCGCCGGAGACGAAGCGGATCTCCATCGCCGTGTGGTACCCCTCGTCCTGGCCGGTCGGGAAGAAGTTCGAGGGGCCGGGCTCGTCCGGCAGCGCCGGTCCCGGCGGGATCGCGACCGCGTCGGCGGGCAGGTCGACCGGCGCCGTCCGCAGCCGCCAGGCGCGCGCCATCATCAGGATCTCGCCGTCGACCCGCAGCTCGGCCTCGAGCAGCTGCACCCGCCGACCCGGCCGCACGATCCGCGCCTCCACCTCAACCGGCCCGATCGGGATCGAGCGCAGGATCTCGAAAGTGACCCGGCAGACCTGGAAGTCCGCGGCTTCCGGCAGCAGATCGAACTCGCGGCCGAGGAGGGCCGCGGGCGGCCCGGCGTGCTGGGCGCCCGGATCCCAGGGGCCGCGGGTCAGACCCGAGGCGCGGAAGCCACCGCCGTCGGGCTCGTAGAAAGCGGACACGACGGCCATCCTAGGCGGACCGCGTTCAGCACTTGTGGCTGCCGAAGTCCTGCGTCCAGACCGCGGCGTTTTCTTCGCCTTCGACCTCGCCGTCGCGCACGCCGATCCCGATTTCGCGATACGGGCCGAGGATGTTTTCGTGGTGCTCGGGCGATTCGAGCCAGGCGGTGAAGATCGAGCCCACGGTCGAGTAGCTCCCCGTCCCCCAGGCGATGTTCTCGGCCGCTCGCCAGCACCCCTTCAGGTAGCCGAACTTCTGGATCCAGAACTGGAACGGACGGCCGCACGCTTCGTGGCTGAATTCGTCGCAGCCGATGATGTCGGTCGACTTCTGTTCCGCCGCGCGGGCGAGCTGGCGGTTCAGCGTCAGCGGCCCCAGGCCGTGGACGGCGCGGGCGAAGTTGGTCATGCAGAGCATCACGCCCGCCTGTTCTTCGGCGTCCAGGTCGGTCGCCGTCTGGCCCGGGCAGGCCGAGGGCGGGGCTACTTCTTCGGTGCTGAATTCGAAGGACATCTGGGTCCGCGGCCCCTTGCTGATCCCGCGGGCGCTCGCCCCGGCGGCGAAGGTCAGGGCGGCGACCGCAATGGCCACGAAAACTAGGTATGAGAACCGTATGCGCATCCCTACTTGGATCGGCCGACGTCACCGGCTCGTAAGGAAGGGGGCGTACTCTGGACACAGCGACGAAAGGAGAATGGACGTTATGGCCACGAAAGTGGAGAAAACTGATGAGCAGTGGCGCCAGGAGCTGACGCCGGAGCAGTACGAGGTCACTCGCAAGGCCGGCACCGAGCGTGCCTTCACCGGTCCCTTCTGGGACAACCACGAGGCCGGCAGCTACGACTGCGTCTGTTGCGGCACCGAGCTGTTCGACGCCGACACCAAGTTCGAATCCGGCACCGGCTGGCCGAGCTTCACCGAGCCGAAGAACCTCGAGCACGTCGAACTGCGCTCTGACAACAGCCTGTTCATGCGCCGCACCGAGGTCGTCTGCAAGAACTGCGACGCCCACCTGGGCCACGTCTTCGAGGACGGCCCGCGCGAGGCAGGCGGGATGCGCTACTGCATCAACGGCTGCGCGCTGGACTTCAAACCCGCAAGTGGCGGAGACCGGGCCTAAGCCGTCCCGGCGGGACTAAGCGGTCCCGCCGGCCCCGAGGTAGCTGAACTTGACGGCCAACGCGACCGCCTCGGTCCGGGTATCCACCTCGAGCTTGGCGATCGCGTTGCGCACGTGGGTGTGAACGGTCGCCGGGCTCAGCTGTAGTCGCTCGGCGATCTCTTTCACCCGCAGGCCCTCGGCCAGCAGCTCGAGGATCTGCCGCTCACGCGGCGACAGCTCGAGCAGTTTCTCGACCTCCGACGGCTTGCCGCCGGCGAAGTCGCCGCCGAGGAACGTCCCACCGCCGGTCACGGCTTTGACCGCTTTGGCGATGTCCTCGGCCGGCGCCGACTTCAGCACGTAGCCGGAGGCCCCGGCACGCAGCGCCAACGCCAGCAGATCGGGCTGGGCGTGGGCGGTGAAGATGATGACCTTCGTCCGCGGGCGGACTTTCAGCACCTCGCGGGTCGCCTCGATGCCGTCGCGCTTGGGCAGCTCGACGTCGATGATCAGGACGTCGGGCTCCAGCTCCTTGACGACGTCGACCACATCGCGGCCGTTGGAGGCCTCGCCGACGATCTCGACGACGCTCGAATCGGACATGCGGGCCTTGATCGCCTCGCGGACGATCTCGTGGTCGTCGCAAAGGACGACGCGCCTTGCTTCACGGACGGTGGTGCTCATCGGGCGGAAATTCTTTCAGGCGCGCCGTAGGCATGCAAAGAACTGGGTAGCGAAAAGCTCCCGTCCGCTTCCTGTCGGTTCTCGATCAAAGCGATGATCGTCCTTCCTACCGCGGTCGCGGTCCCGTTCAGCGTGTGCACCGCCTCCGGGGATTCGCCATCGCCGGGCCGATACCTACAACCCAGCCTACGCGCCTGGTAGTCGGTCGTGTTGGAGCACGACGTCACCTCGCGGAAACGGCTCTGGGATGGGATCCACGCCTCGCAGTCGTACTTCTTCGCCGCGGGGGCCCCGAGATCGCCCACGGCGATGTTGACCACCCGGTACGGAATCTCCAGCAGTCCGAGGATCTTCTCCTCGATCGAGAGCAGCCGCTCGTGCTCGGCCTTCGACTCCGACGGGGCCACGAACGAGAACATCTCGACCTTGTCGAACTGGTGGACGCGGAAGATCCCCCGAGTGTCCCGTCCGGCGGCGCCCGCCTCGCGGCGGAAGCAGGTGGAGAAGGCGCAATAACGCAGCGGCAGCTGGTCGGCTTCGAGGATCTCGTCGGCGTGCAGGCCCGCCAGGGCGACCTCGGAGGTACCGGTGAGGAAGAGGTCGTCCTTCTCGATCTCGTAGATCTGGTCGCGCGCCTCGGGGAAGTAGCCGGTCCCCTCCAGCGCCTCGGAGCGCACCAGCACCGGCGGGATCACCGGTTCGTGGCCCTCGGCGCGGACGGTGTCGATCGCCAGCCGCACCAGCGCCAGCTCCAGCAGCACCAGATCGCCTTTCAGGTAGGCGAAGCGCGAGCCGGAGAGCCGCGCCCCCGCCTCCATGTCGATCACGCCCAGCTCGGTGCCGATGTCCAGGTGGTCGCGCGGCTCGAAGTCGAAGCTCGGCTTCTCCCCTACCTCGCGGATCACGACCGCGTCCTCCTCCACCATCCCGTCGGGCGCGTCGTCGTCGGGGATGTTCGGCAGTGCCAGGGTCAGCTCGCGCAGCGCCCCCTCGATCGCCTCCAGCTCCTCTTTGCCGGAATCGATCGTCTCGCGCAGGCGCCCCACCGCGGCGATCTCCGCCTCGGCGTCGCCACCCTCGCGTTTGATCTCGCCGATCCGCTTGGAGGCGGCGTTGCGCTCCGCCTGGGCGTCCTCGACCTGCGGCAGCAGCTCGCGACGGCGCGCGTCGAGCGTCAATAGCTCGTCGACCTCGCCACCCGCGCCGCGCCGCGCCAGAGCCGCCTTCACCCGCTCGGGTTCGGAGCGGAGCAGCTTGAGGTCAAGCATCGCGCGTCTCTACGGTTCGGCCGGGCCGGTTTCCTCGCCGGGGCGAGGAGATTCCTTGGCATCGGAGCCGGCGTACTTGGCGACGAATTCCGCCACCTCTTCGGCTTCTTTGCCGACGACGATGTTCTGAGGCATGATCGCGCCGGAGAAGCCGCCGTTGCGGATCGCGTAGAGCACGTCGTTGGTGCTCTCTTCCCGCTGGTTCAGGTTCGGGCCCTGGGTCCGCTCGCCGCGGTTGCCGCTGCCCTGGGTGCCGGCGGCGCTCAGCGTGTGGCAGCCGGAGCAGTGCTGGGCGAACAGCACGGCACCGTTGTAGTTGGCATCGCCGGACTTCACGGCAAGGCCTTCTTCGCCGTAGCCACAGGCGGAGATGCCGAGGGCGGCGGCGATCACCGCGACTATCAGGATCATCGTCTTCGGACGCACGCGGCGCGGATCATATTGTTTGGCGCCGATCCAGTTCAGTCCGCCATGCCCCGACCCACTCCAGACAACTTCCGAAGCGCGATGTCAAGCCTCCCGACGGGGGTCACGATCGTGGCCACGAGCGGGGACGACGGGCCCGCCGGGGCCACCGCGAACGCCGTCTCCTCCCTCTCGATCGACCCGATGCTGATGTTCGCCTGCCTCGATCGGGGCTCCCGCACCCTCCTCGCCGTCCAGGCCGCGGACCGCTTCTCGGTCAGCGTCCTCCACGATGGCCAAGAGCCCGTCGCACGCTCCTTCGCCACCAAGGCCCCGCCCGCCGAGAAGTGGGCCGGCGTCGCCTGGACCGAGCGCGACGGCCTCCCCGCCATCGACGACGCCCTCCTCTGGGTCGCCTGCGACCTCCAAGACGTCATCGCCGCCGGCGACCACGTGATCATCACCGGCGCCGTCACCGACCTGACGACCGCGTCGGGGACACCGCTGGTGTTCCACGGCGGGCAGTACCGGCCGCTAGCGTCGTAGCCCCCAAGGGTCCTGGCCTCGCGAAGCTGGCGCCCGAGGTAAGGGACGCGAGAGGTGTCGGCGAGAGCGGCCGGGAGTGCGGGGAGCGGCCGGGGGTCGTTCACCCGAGCGCCGCGGGTTCGTCACGCGAGGGACACGGATGCGTCCCGGAAGGCGCGCGGCGTCACAGAGAACGTGGGAAGTACACGCTTCCGTGCGTGTCGGCCAACAGCCAGGACCGGGCTGCGTGGATTTGGTCCCCCATAGGGGCCCAAACTCACGCAGCGCGTTTTCGGGGCCTCTCCTCAGGCCCGGAAAGCGCCCGGAAGTGACGGAAGGCCGCGGGAAGTGTGGAGTTCCCGGCGTCCCGGGCGACCGGATCTCCCACCGGGTGGAACGTGAGATGGCGAGGGCGCTCGGGCTAGGCGAGCTTGAAGACCGGGTGGTCCGGAACGATCGCGAGGAGCTCGGCGTCGGTCGAGTCGGGGCCGGTGCCGTCGAAGAAGGTGCCGACCTCCCACTTCCACTTCCGCAGGTAGGCGCGCAGGAGCGGGACGGCGGCGTCGCCGGTGACCTCCGTCGCCTTGAAGTCCTCGGTCTTCCGTCCCAGCTTCAGGCGGCCGCCGCCGGCGACCCGCATGTTGCGGACCCACTGGGTGTTGCCGCGGGGCGCGACCAGGTAGCGGGCGCCGTCGACCTCGAGCAGGTTGACCGGGGTCGAACGCCACTCACCGGACTTGCGCCCTTTGACTTCGAGGACCCGTGAGCCCTGGACGCTGATCCCTACGGCCATCAGCCCGGCGACCGCGCGATTGAAGACGTTGCGGGTGAACCACCCGGGTTCTTGGAAGCCCTTGGCGGGGGAGCTCGACGGGGTCGCGGTGTCGCTCATCGCCGCGATTCTCGCACGGTCGGGCGGCGTCCCGAGAAGTCCCCGGAAACCTGCCACATTCCCGTGTAGGGTTGCCCGCGTCCTGAGAGGCGAACACCGATCGGTCAACCGGACGCGAGGAGACGGGCAATGCCGGGCAAAGGGGGTGACGAGCGAACAGAACCGCGACCGTCGCCGCGCAATAAACGCGCCGAGATCGTCGCGATCGCGACCGAGTACTTCGGCGACAACGGCTACGAAAACACGAAATGGGCCGACGTCGCGGCCGCCGTGGGGCTCGGGCCGACCGCCCTCTACCACTACTTCGAATCGAAGCAGCACTGCCTTTTCGAGATCCTGGTCGAATCCGCCGACGAAGCGTTGACCGAGTTCGAGCGGCTGAACCACGGGGACTTCGCCACCGCCTTCCCGGCCGTCGTGCGGGCTGGCTTCGACCGCGACGACCGCGAAGTGCGCCGCGCCCGCGTCCTCGCCGCCGAGCAGGCCCTGGTCCGCCACCCGTGCGAGGCGCCGCGCGAGGAGGACGCCCGGCAGCGCGCCTACGCCCTGCTGAAGCGCTACGAAAAAGACTGGCGCGACCTTCTAGCCGCCGGGATGGCGGCGGGGGCGATCCCGGCGGTCGACACCGACCTGCTTGCCCGCGCCGTGATCGGCACCTACAACAGCGTCTGGCAGTGGTACCGCCCCGACGGGCGGCTGCGGCTGGAGGAGGTCGCCGACTTCTACGTGCCCCGGATGCTGAGGCTCACCGGCCTGGCGGCGTAACGACGGTGCGACCGGGTAGGGCGCTTCCCATGTTCGAAACTTGGGTCAGAGCCAAGAAGGGAACACCGCAAGGGAAGCGGCCGCTGGTGGCGGTCCTCGCCCTCGCGGTGCTCGGACTCGTCGCGGCCGGGTGCGGGGGCGGCGGGGACTCGGGCGGGGAATCCGAATCGGCGGCGCGCAAGAAGCTCGAAGCCGGGGCGACGAAGGTCTCGGGCGCGGACTCGATGCGGCTCTCGCTCGGCTTCGAAGCCGAAGAAGACGGCGAATCCGAGCCGCTCGGCTGCATCGACCTGGCCGTCGACACGGCCAAGCCCGAAAGCATCGACCTCCTCTTCTTCGACCAGAGCTGCGAGGGCGGGACCGAAGCGCACGAGCTGATCGCGATCGGGCGTCGCGCCTGGGGCTCAACCGGTCCCGGAAGCTGGCGCGAGGCGAAGATCACGCCCGCCCTGCTCCACGAACTCGCCGACGAACAGACCGACTTCGGCCAGCTGATGGCGGTTGCCGAAGACATCGAGGCCACTCCCGAAGGCGACGCGGTCGAAGAACCCGGCGGCAAGCTCGTCGACATCACCAGCTACTCGTTCGAGGCCCCCGCCTCAGCCTTCCCCGGCGCCGACCCCGACCTCGGCGACCTCAAGGTCGAATTCGAAGCGACCCTCGACCGCCACGGCTACCTGCGCGAACTGCGCTTCCACGGTGACGAAGACGGCGTCGGTGCGACCGTCACCGCGAAGTACGAGGACATCAACGAGCCCCAGCACATCGAAGCGCCGAGCCCCGCGGAAGTGCAGGGCCCGGTCAGCCCGATCCGCACCCGCGAGGAGCTCGATGCCCTCTTCGGCCTGCCGGGCTCCTAGAGCCCGCTGGTCGTCGCCGCCCGGACGGCGAGGAAGAAGATCACGATGCAGCTGACGGCCATGATGCCCATCTCGCGGCGGACGATCTGTTGGGCGATCTGCTCTTGGGCCTCGGGCGGGAAGGATTCGATGTCGAGCTCACCGAGCTCGCGTTGGGCGGCGCCGAGGCGGGCGCCCTCGGCGATGAAGGAGATGACGAGGGGCAGGATGCCGTAGAGGTAGTGGAGGTCTTCCTTGGCCGAGTGGCCGGTGACGAGGAGGAGGCCCCCCAGCGCCGCCTGGATGAAGACCACGACCTGGGCGAAGCGCAGCAGGTACCAGAACGGCACCGACGGGCGGACTTTGAACCAGGCCCAGCCACCGATGGCGCCGGCGGCGAGGTTGAGCAGGATGACCAGCATCCCTACGGCGATGTGCAGGCCAACCATTTTTGCCTCAAATCCTCCTGAAAGGGTCGGAATTCCGCTTGCTGATGCGGAAAATCACTATGTAGCAAGTTGTCACAATGTGCTTGTATAAAGCACGGCTAAGGGTTACCGAGGGGCCGTCGATGGGCCGGCTCGGAGCTCGAAACCGAGAGATAACACCACTTCGTGCTCCAGACCTACTTCCCGATCCTCGTCTTCGCGTTCCTGGGCCTCACGGTCGGCGGCGTCTTCGCATTTCTGAACCACCTCATCGGGCCGAAGAAACCGGCCCGCGCCACCGACGCGAGCCGCCGCCAGCACGAGCCCTACGAGTCGGGCATCCCGGTGGAGCCGATGAAGAACTTCCGCTTCGGCGTCAGCTTCTACCTACTGGCGATGCTCTTCATCCTCTTCGACATCGAGGTCGTCTTCCTCTATCCGGTCGGCGTGATCATGAAGGGCGCCGACAGCCTCTTCGTCCTCGGTGAGCTGGTCACCTTCGTCGTCCTGCTGATGCTGGCGTTCATCTACGTCTGGCGAAAGGGTGCACTCGATTGGAAATAAAGCGCCGTAGCCTGGAGACCCGACAGGCCTCCGCCCGCGACATGCTCCGCGGCGACCTCGAGGGCGATGACCTCGAGAAGTACGTCGAAGAGCGGGTCGTCACCACCACCTTCGAGAAAATGCTGAACCTGGCGCGGGCCAACTCGATCTTCCCGCTCACCTTCGGCCTCGCCTGCTGCGCGATCGAGGCGCCGATCTCG
>Ga0070667_100001018_pt1 | contig 25570 bp, 19 predicted proteins | sample KBSS33metaG_FD_64659 | JGI IMG/M metagenome (GOLD analysis project Ga0070667, IMG submission 64659) | Switchgrass rhizosphere microbial communities from Kellogg Biological Station, Michigan, USA - KBS S3-3 metaG | ecosystem: Host-associated > Plants > Roots > Rhizosphere > Soil ...
GGATATTCTTGCCGGCGAGCATCTCGTGCAGGGCATCCTCGCCGCTTTGCTGCAGCGCGGTAAAACCGGCCAGGGCGCCACGGTTGAAGTCAGCCTGCTTGAATCCATTCTCGACTTCCAATTCGAAGTACTGACCACCTACTTTAATGATGGCGGGCAACCTCCGCGGCGCGCAGACTGTCGCAATGCGCATGCTTACCTCGCTGCTCCCTACGGCATTTATGCAACCCGAGATGGGTGGATCGCACTTGCAATGGGCAAGATTGCTTCCCTGGCCGAATGGACGGGGTGTCCCACTCTTCTGCCATACGCATCGGACAACGAAGAAACCTTTACGCACCGAGACGAAATCAAGGGAATCTTGCAGGAACACCTCTTGACCCAGGACACCGCACATTGGCTCCAATGCCTTGAGCCCCGCGGGTATTGGTGCTCAGATGTATTGCGCTATGCCCAGCTTATGAACCACGATGCATACAAGGCGCTCGGCATGGACCAGCTTGTGCATCGCCGCAACGGAATGAGCATCCGAACGCTGCGTTGCCCCATACGCATCGATGGCCAGAGGATTTACTCCACTATCGCAGCTCCTGAACTTGGGAATGCAAATGAACTGTTGGACGGTGGATTGTGAGCGGCGGATATGGCAGCGGAATGACCGACATACGATTTTTCAACAATCGCTTGAAAACCATTGCAATTGTGATTTGGGGGGCGCGTGAAGCCTCTTGAGGGATACCTCATCGTCGACTTCAGTCAATTCCTCTCGGCACCCTCAGCGTCTCTGCGCCTTGCGGATCTCGGTGCACGCGTCATTAAAGTTGAGCGCCCAGGATGTGGTGACATTTGCCGCGAGTTATATGTATCCAACGTAGTACTCGATGGCGATTCGACGGTCTTTCACGCCATCAACCGGAATAAGGAGAGCCTCGCGGCTGATCTCAAGCAGCCTGCAGACCGCGAACTCCTACGGGGGCTTCTGGCTCAGGCCGATGTCGTCCTCCACAACTTTCGTCCTGGCGTGATGGAACGCCTCGGCTTCGACTACGAAGAAGTGCGGAAATTCAATCCAAGTGTTGTCTACGGAGTTGTGTCCGGCTACGGCCCGGATGGGCCTTGGCGCGACAAGCCAGGGCAGGATCTCCTTGTGCAGGCCCTTAGCGGACTTACGTGGCTCAGCGGAAATTCCGGAGACGGTCCGGTCCCCATGGGGCTTGCTGTTGCCGACATTCTGACCGGCCAGCAACTCGCCCAGGGTATTCAGGCCTGCCTCATCCGACGCAGCCTCACCGGTCAAGGAGGACTCGTCGAGGTCAGCATGCTTGAGGCTATCCTTGCCTTCCAGTTCGAGGTCCTCACCTGCTATTTCCAGGATGGAAACGAGGAACCGCACCGCACTCGCTACAACAACGCGCATGCTTATCTGGGCGCGCCATATGGCATTTACGCAACCGCCAACAGTTATCTCGCCATGGCCATGGGAAGCGTCCTGAAGCTTGCCGTTCTTATCGACTGCGCCCCACTTCTTGAATTCAAGGATCCCGCTTCATGGTTCGACTGCCGTGAAGAGATCAAGTCCATCCTTGCGCGGCATCTCAAGACTCGAACCACCGCCGAGTGGATGAACATCCTCGAGCCCGCTGATATCTGGTGTGCAGAGGTGCTCGATTGGCAGAGCCTTTTCGCGCATGAAGGGTACAAGGTGCTTGAGATGGAACAGACCGTTCGTCGCGGAAGCGGATTCGAGTACCGCACCACGGCTTGCCCGATTCGCATCAATGGCGAACGGCCGCGCGCCACATGCGGCTCACCCTCTCTCGGCGAGCACACTCACTCCATCCGCACAGAGTTTTTGCTATGAACAGTCCAATCATCGACACACATCAGCACCTGATCTATCCATACACCGGGCTATACTCTTGGACTCATGGACTCGATGCGCTAGACGGAAAGCCCTTCCACATCGAAGAGTACCGCCGACTTGCCCAGCCGGCTGGGATTGTTGGCTCGATCTTTATGGAAACGTCTCCGGACGACTGGCGCGCGGAGTTCGCCCACATCGCGCAGTTGGCTTCTCAGCCCGAGTCAGGCATGGTGGGCATCGTAGCCAACTGCCGACCGGAGGAAGAAGGCTTCGAACAATACCTCGAATCTATTCGCACCGAGAAGTTGGTCGGGCTGCGCCGCATTTGCCATACCGAACACGATGATCTCTCCCGTCAACCTCGCTTCGCTCAGAATGTCCGTCACGTGGGCACTCTCGGTCTGACCTTCGATCTTTGCTTCTTGGCTCGCCAACTCGGTATCGCACTAGAACTCGCCCGCAAGTGCCCTGGCACGCAGTTTGTTCTCGACCACTGCGGTGTGCCGGATATTGCCGGCGGCATAATGGATAGTTGGCGCTCTGCCATTCGCGACGTCGCCGCCCTGCCAAATGTTGCCTGCAAGATCTCCGGCGTTCTCGCCTATTGCGGTCCCGGAAATGCAACTGAGCAGGCGGTCCGCCCCTGGGTAGAGCACTGCATCGCGTGCTTTGGCTGGGATCGGCTCGTCTGGGGAAGCGATTGGCCCGTGTGTAACATCCGCTCATCTCTCACCGACTGGGTCGAAATCTCTCGTCAGATTGTCCAGTCGGCCTCGGAGGAAGAGCAGGCGAAGCTCTTTCAGAAGAATGCTCTCCACCTCTATGGAGTCCAACTATCTCAATGACGATGGACGTACCCTGCAAGCCCGCGCTTCCGCTCCGCCCTCGCCCTATCTGCATCATCGGCGCTGGCGGAATCGTCAACGACGCCCACCTGCCCGCCTACAAGTTGGCGGGCTTCCCGGTCGCCGGCATCTGCGATCTCGATCGCAGCCGCGCGGAAAAGCTTGCATCCAAATTCGGAGTCGCCAGGGTTTACGAGAGCGCTGCGCAGATGATTACTGATGCCCCTGCCGATGCGGTTTACGATGTTGCTGTCACCGCCGCGACTCTTCTTGAGGTTCTTGATCTGCTCCCCCCTGGCGCGCCCGTGCTCATGCAAAAGCCCATGGGCGAAGATTTCGCCATGGCCCAGCGCATTCTCGCTTGCTGCCGTCGCAAGGGCCTTCTCGCGGGGGTCAACTTCCAGCTCCGCTTTGCTCCGATCGTGATCGCCGCTCGCTGGCTCGTGGAACAGGGGCATCTTGGCCAGCTCTACGACGCGGAAGTTCGCGTGACGGTTGATACTCCTTGGCATCTCTTCCCATTTCTCAAGAATCATCCCCGCCTTGAAGTCCTTTACCACAGCATTCACTACATTGACCTGCTTCGCAGCTTTTTTGGCAACCCGGCATCTGTGATGGCCCGGACTTTCCGGCACCCCGCTAAGGACCTCTCGTCCACTCGCTCGACCATCATCCTCGATTATGGCGACGTCTTGCGCGCCGTTGTCAGCGTCAACCACGACCATGTTTTCGGGGCTCGGCATCAGGAGAGCTTCATCAAGCTGGAGGGAACTAGTGGTGTGGTCAAAGCGCGCATGGGCCTGCTCATGGATTATCCAGTCGGCGTTCCGGACACCTTCGAGTTTGCCCTGCTCGGCGCATCAAGCGGGCCTACCTGGCAGGAGGTGACACTGCAGGGAACCTGGTTCCCCCATGCCTTCATCGGAAGCATGGCTAGCCTGATGCGTTACGCAGAGGGAACCGATTCGATGCTCTCCATCAGCGTCGAGGATGCAATCCAAACGATGGCCGCCGTTGAGGCGGTTTATCGCTCAAGTGCCCGTGGCGGCGAGCCTCTCCCCGTAATCTAATAGTTCAGCTTATTGGTTTTGGCGCGCTCTGCAACAATTCAAGAAGCTTCTACTGCCACGCCTGCAACTGGACATGGCAATGAAGATGCGGGAGTTCTAAACGGCCGGCGAAGCCTGGGAGCGAAGATGTGTACGATGGGATGGGCCGCTGGCGCATTATCCCGGCGCCCGGGTAGTTGAAGCACTCCCAGAGACGATTGCGTCAAATATCCGTCCCAAAATGTTCTGAAGCCCTTCTTCTGAGAAGGTCTCGGGTTCGAAGTGACTCTCAAGCATCAAGCCCGAGACGATCGGCCCCAATGCCAGAAGCGACATATCGTTCTCCGCCTTCTCGGCCTCGGAAAGTTGACCGAACATCTGTTCGTATATCTTCTCGTCTCTGGATGTCTTCGAAAGTTTAGAGGTCTGCCGTACCGAGATCTCTGCAGAAATGATTTTGTCAGATGGTTTGGGTCTCTGGGAGAGGTTGCAAGTGGCAGATCAGGCGGATAATCGGAGTCGCGATGACGAAAGCGAGAATCCAAACGGACCACGTGCAAGAAAGATAGTCGACGAGGCAAGACGCCCAATCGAAGGAATTGATGTCTCATTTGAGCGGCCGACATTCAGCTCTATTCTCAAGAACATAAAGAGGATCTGCCGGTCCAATCATACTTCCTGAGTCAGTAATGAGTCGGCATCGCGTCAGTTTTCCTGAACGAATCCGCTTGTGCGATTTGCCGAGATACATGTCCATTTACCTGGACAATCCGACACTTGAGAATCGATGAGTCTGCACCCGTGTCGAAGGCCAGCAGGTCTATAGGATCTATGATTCAGCTTCGGGAAGGTTCACTAGCGGTCGCAATCTTCACATGAATGCCTAGTCGCTTACTCGGGTATATGTGTTAATCCAGTTCGTCTCCCAGGTATTGCCGCCGTCGGCGGAGAACGCCTGCTCCGAGTGGACTTCCGTCGCGGAGACCGGCCAGATCATGAAGCGGACGAGAATATTGCGCCCGTGAAAGAGTTCGCTGTCGTAGAATTCCCCGCGTCCGTCGTTGAATCCACCAACAGCAGGAACGCTGAGCACAGCCGAGTCACTGGTTGCGAAGCTCATATTCCACTGTTGCGCACGCGGATCGTAGAGACGTAGCGCGAGAAGTTCGAGGTGCCCGGAAGGACCATCCGCCTCGACGGTGGCGAGGTTGGCGCGACCGTTCCAAACTTTATTGTTGACCGTGGTCCCTTTCATCTCTGTCCATTCCGAAGAACCGGATAGCGGATGCACGAGTCGCCGAATCTCCATCTTCCAAGTGCCAAAGTCGAAATCGAAATCATGCTGGCCGTCTCTGGCGGGGGATTTCGTGGGCGCGTCCGCTCCGGCGGGCTGTGTGCTGGGACGTCCAGGCTGCGGCTGGCCCCATTTCGCATCGCCCGTTCGGGTCTGGTCGGTAATCCAGTTGACCTCCCAGCTCTTGCCTCCATCGGGCGAGAAAGCCTGCTCGAAGTGCGGCGTGCCGGATTTCATGCGCGACCAGTGAAAGCGAATAAGGGTCGTCTTCCCGCTAATCGTATCCGTGGTGTAGAAATCGCCATGACCGTCCCGGAACTCTCCGATCTGAGGAGGGTCGAGTCGACCGATGCGGCTGTTGGCCCAGTAAAGCCGCCACTGACGCGCCTCCCGGTCGTAGAGACGAAGAGTAAGGCCCTCGATATGGCTTCCGTCCGCGCTGTCGAGTTCTACCGTGTCGAGTTGCGCACGGCCGCCCCACACTTTATAGCAAGCGCCGGTGCCAGTCATGTCTGTCCAATCTGGCGTACCCGTGAGCGGATGACGCATGAAATGAAGTCGAAACGTAGAATTCCCCAGGACAGAATCGAAGTCATGCGCGCCGTCGTGCGCTACGGGTGGAGCTGGAACTGCGATGAGCGTCGTGGCTTGCTGGGCCTGAGCGCCGCCGCACGCGGACAGGAGAATCGAAAGCGGGAGAGCGAATCGCATCGTATTCCTCAAGAACAAATTAAGTCGCGCGTCGCAGGCTCAGGCGCGCTGTAGGTAATAGTGAGCCTTCGACTGGTAATCTGAAAGAGCCACTTTTTATGCAGCTTGCGATACCAATCTCGCGCAAAGGTGATCCGCTGTTTCGGCAGGTATACAGCGGTGTACGTCAGGCGATCCTAAGCGGAGCGCTCCGCCCCGGCGAGCGTCTTCCATCGACCAGAGATCTCGCCGAGCAGCTCGGCCTCTCGCGAACAGTGGTGCTGCTCGCCTACGACCACCTACTCGCGGAGGGATTCGTTACCGGACAGGCGGGTGCAGGCACTTTCGTCTCAGCCGAGATGTCACGCAACGTGGCTCCGGGCACCCGCGGCCTCGCGCGCATGCAGTTATCACGCTTCGGAAAAGTTGTGAGCGAATCGATTGCGATGGTGAACACCCCGCTTCCTCGTCCCAAAGCTCCGCGCTACAACTTCATCTATGGCCGCAGTGACCTGACCACGTTTCCCTTCGCCGTCTGGCGTCGGCTGCTTGCGCGGCAGGCGCGCGAAGGATCGACAAAGCAGTTCGACTACGGATCCGCCTTAGGCAATGCAGAACTGCGTGCGGCCATCTGCGCGCACCTGCGCCGTTCGCGTGCGGTGGTGTGCGAGCCGGAAGAGGTGATCATCGTCAACGGATCGCAGCAGGCACTCGATCTGGTGATCCGCGTTCTGGTCGATCCCGGCGACGCGGTTGCGCTCGAAGACCCCCACTACGACGGCATCCGTGGGGCATTGCGCGGAGCGGGAGCGCGGCTGCGCGGTGTTCCTATAGACCGCGAAGGTCTCGATCCGGCGCGGCTGCCCGACGATGCCCGCTTGGTCTTAGTCACGCCCTCGCACCAGTTTCCAACCGGCGCGATCCTTTCGCTGGAGAGAAGGCTGGCGCTGCTCGACTGGGCACGGCGCGAAAACGCCGTGATCGTCGAAGACGACTACGATGGCGAGTTCCACTATGCAGGCCGTCCTGTGGAATCGCTGCAAGGCCTCGACCGCGAAGGGCGCATCGTGTACATCGGAACGTTCTCGCGAACGGTCTTCCCGTCGATGCGCATCGGCTATGTCATCGCGCCAAAGTCGCTGGTTCCGGCACTCACCGCGGCAAAATGGGTGAGCGACCTGCACTCGGCATCGCTCGAGCAACAAACCCTAGCGAACTTTATCGCGGGCGGCATGTATGAGCGTCATCTACGGCGATTGAGGAAGAAGAACACAGCGCGCCGATCAGCGCTGCTGGAATCTGTCGCGAACTATCTGGGGGATCGCGTGGAGGTAACGGGCGATGGTGCAGGGGCGCAAGTGGTGCTGTGGCCGCGCAAAAAAGTGGTGGAGCAAGAAGTCGTCGAAGCGGCGGCACTAAGGGGTGTCGGAATCTACGGAATGGCGCACTGTTGGCTTGGCCGGCCAGCGCGTCCTGCCTTCATCCTCGGCTACGCATGCCTCGGTGAGCGGGAGATTCGAGAAGGAATCCGGATCCTGGCGTCGATCCTCTAGCCTATACGCATTGTGAGCGCGCCGATAACGCGACAACTTACGGGAATTGACATACTGAACCACTGCACATGTCGCTACCAATCTTCATTCGCACAGCAATTGTATAGACGGGCGGCGTTGGCAGATCAGTGAGTCCGGAGAAGTCAGAGTATCCAGCGATTCGGCAACAAAGGCCGCAGGAAGCGCCCGCCACGATATGGATCTTTGAAGACAAGCATAATGGTAGATTTCTTATAGACGCGAGGCCAATCGTCGTTCTCCGCCCTCGTCTTGTGGCCGATCTGTGGATTCTGCTTCGATGCCGAACACCGATATTCCGTTTGTTGCATCTGGTTCCTATCCGACGCGCGAGGGTAATTCGGTACGGCCCTTGATTGATGGCGAACCAGCTTTCCGGCGCATCTGCGAGGCGATTGAGGCGGCTCAACAGAGCGTGTGGGCCACAGTAACCTTTCTATGGGCTGCCTTTGAGATGCCGGACGGCCAAGGTAATACCTTTGATGTTATCGATCGTGCGGCTCGCCGTGGCGTGGACGTCCGGCTCATTTTCTGGCGGCCTGATTCAGAGACCGAGTGGCTTCTACGCAATGCATTCTGGGGGTCTGCGGACCACATTGGTCTACTCGAAAGTCGTCGATCTAGTGTAAAAATCCGCTGGGATCGTGCTCATCCAGGCTTCTGTCAACATCAGAAGACCTGGCTGATTGATGCCGGTGCTGAGATGGAGATTGCGTTCGTCGGGGGGATCAATCTCAATCCTCATTCGATGGTCGCGCCCGGCCATAGCGGTGAAGGGCACAATCATGACGTTTCCGTAGAATTAGCAGGCCCCTCAGTTGTCGACGTTCAGCACAATTTCGTGCAGAGATGGAACGAAGCCAGTGAGCGATTGGCAGAGAATGGCCGTTGGGGAATGGGTAGCGATGCCGATCTGCAACATCCTGTCCGCGTACCCATCGAGCGCGGTAATGCCGCTGTGCAAATACAAAGAACCATTCATTCTGGACGGTATCTCGACGGACAATCAACGCCAGAAGGAAGGTCGTTCGATATCGCCTCCGGTGAGAGATCGAACTTCGATCAGTACTGTGCGGCCATCCAGGCTGCACGTTTCTCGATCTACATGGAAAACCAGTATCTCGAGGTGCCTGAGATCGTCTATTGCCTCCTTATGGCGCTGCAACGCGGCGTGCATGTTATTTTGCTCATGCCTGCCAAGCCTGAGATCAGTTTGCCGATTTCACCAGAGCGGCGCGCCTTCCTCGACACTCGCTCAGATCTTGGGCGTTTCGAGCACTTCATGTTGGCCGGCATTGCAGGCCTAGGCGTAGATGGCCGACGTCGTCCGGTCTACGTCCACGCGAAGCTCATGCTCGTCGACGATAAATGGGCGACAGTCGGCTCGTGTAATCTGCATCGCTTCTCACTTTTTGGAAATAGCGAGATGAACGTTGCGTTCTCAGAGCCCAGCACGGTTCGGTCTTTCCGTTGCGAGCTCTTGCGCGAACATCTCGATCGGGATACTTCAGGTATGAGCGACCGCGAGGCCTTTTACCTATTTCGAAAGATCGCTAGAGAGAACCGGCGAAAGTTCGAAGTCGGTGATCCTGCTTGGCAAGGGCTTGCATTCGCGCTCGATCTTGCGACGTACATGGGGTAACGCTCCACAGGCGTTTTGGCGAGAAATCGGCACCGAAATGTCGCCTCTGCTGTGGGAGTCCATACTCGAACTATTCGTAGCGCAGAGCGACTGCAGGGTCGAACTTGAGAGCGCGAACGGCTGGAACCAGGCTCGCAAGCTATGAAATCAGCGTCAGGAAGCACAATAAAGCTCCAAGAGTCCATGGAAACTCCATAAAGAAAATCGTTGCTTTCTGGAGAGGCGAGAGTGCTATGTAGGAACAACGATATTCCCGCCCCCGCGACTGTTCCAATGCATAGGCTCAAGGCAACTGGACGAAACCACGGCAATGCGACCCCTCGCAGCACGCGTCCTGGCGTGGCACCGAGAGCCATACGCACTCCGATTTCCTGTGTTCGCTGGCTCACCATGTATGCCATGACTCCATAGATTCCAATGGCCGCAAGGGAGAGAGCGAGCAAACCAAGAATTGACGCGAATGCTGCGAGAACCCGCGCCATGGATCTGCGGGGAGCGACGAGCGAGATCTCAACGTTCCACAAAGACAGGCTTGGCAGCAAATTCCTGTCGACCTTTTCCACCTCGTGGAAGATGGACGAAAGAGCATTCCGCGGGTCAACTTTGACACTGATTTAATGTTGGATTTAAATCCGCAGCGTTTGTGGCAAGGTAAATATGCATCGGATCGATGCGTGTCAGATTACTGAAACGCACATCCCCGGTAACACCGATGACCTCATAGTCGGAGAGCTTCCCGTCGAATTTCTCATCGAGCTGGAAATGTTTGCCAAGCGGATCCTCTCCAGGCCAGAAGTGGCGGGCGGTCGACTGGCTGATGATCGAGACATGTGCACCAATTGCTGCCTCGAGCGGAGTGAAACCACGCCCGCTGATGAGCGTGATTCCGAGAGTGGCGAAGTAGGTATCTGAGGCGTAGCTCGCCAGCGTTCGATCATGCAACTCCCCTTGGAGAGCACCGGCATCTTTGACAATGATCGGAGGCGTCCAGGTGTTCAGCATCGGGCACATACCGGAGGCGACGCTATCGATCTCTGGCACCGCCTTAAGCGCGTCGTCTAGCAGCCTGCTCCTCGAAACAGCCTTGGCGCGATCATCTCCGAAACTTGCACGCACCAAGAACAGATGATGGGTATCGAAGCCCGGGTCCGCGGACTGGGCTTTGATTAGACCACGCAATAACAAACCAGCGCTCGTCAAGCGCAGCATTGATACGGTGACCTGACATGTAACGAGTACCTTACGCATCCAGCCCGCTATCGGAAGCTTCGTATGCCCGCAAGTCTGAGGTTGATAGTCGATGGAGCGCAGTGCCGCTGCTCCAGTGAGATTCGGTTCCTGGTCACGACCGTCTTGTTGAAGGCAAGACGTGGCTCCGAGCAATACCAGTCGATGAACGCACAAATCGCGTGATCGTAGGAACGCTGAGAGCTCTGGGAGGTCAGGCTGTTGAGAACAGTCGATTTCGACTGTTCAAGATCTGGGAGCTTTAGAACTGTCTTTGGCCGCCGTTTCTTTTTGTTTTTCGGAGATCTCGCCATCACCATGGCCTCCTTCAAGCCGTGGCACAAGCGTGTATCAACTCAGGGTTTCCTGACTACCTGCCCGTTTACGGAAGCCGATGTGAGTGGTCCTGCACTTGAGTGACTGGCTACTCGGCAGTTCTACCGAGGTTTAACCTGCCCGCCTGGCCTATTTCGACGATCCCAGAATCCTCATTTCCATGGCTCTAGGACGAAAATGTGGAGAGGCCTCCTATTCCAAGGAGAGGTCTCGCATTCCTCAATCTTCGCGGCTTGGATAGAATGCACCCGACTTTATGTGATCCTGACTCACCACGATCTAGCATGGAGCAGAAATCTCTGAAGTCCCGCCTGGAGAGTCCTCTGAATGACACAAGCATGCAAGGAAGGCGAATCGATTCAGGCGCTTAGTGCCGATGAGATATCCGCCCTCATTGAAGAAGGCAAGCCCGCCAACACTCTCATCAATGTCGTCGGGCTCATTGCAGCGCGGTTCAGTACTGATGTTTGTTCGATTTACCTCCTTGAACCTGACCGGTCGAATCTCGTCCTCGCCGCTTCTGTTGGGCTCCTCCCCGAGTGCGTCGGTACTCTACGGATGCCATTGCACGAGGGCCTTACTGGTCTGGTTGCGGAGCTTGTGCAGCCGGTCTCAGTTTCAGAGGCTGCGAATCATCCGCGCTTCAAGTTCTTCAAGGAGTCCGGCGAAAGCGAATATCACTCATTTCTGGGCATTCCGCTCATAGACCGGGGAATTCTGCAAGGTGTGCTGGTTGTTCAGACCAAAGCCGTTCGCGAATTCCGACCGGAGGAGATCCAGATGCTTCTAGAGGCAGGGGCTGAGATAGCTCCTGTGGTGTGCGAGGCGCGCACACTGGATCGGTTCCTGGCGCCCACTCAGGAGCGTCTGTGGGCGCTCGCCCGAAATATTGCCTGGAGTTGGGATCCGGAGTGCATTGCGCTTTTCCGCGATCTGAACCCAACGCGTTGGCGTGAACTGAACCAGAATCCTATTGCGCTGCTCTCAGAGATCCCCCTTAGCGAACTGGAGCGGCGCGCATCCCAATTAGGGCTGCACAGCAGGATCAACTACTGCTACCGGAGGCAGAGAGAGTATCTCAGCGCTGACAATACTTGGGGAACAATTAACGCGGGCGTACTGCGTCCCCGGCCTGTTGCGTATTTTTCGGCCGAATTCGGCCTACACGAATCGATTCCCATTTATTCGGGAGGACTCGGTGTGCTCGCCGGCGACCACATCAAGAGCGCTTCTGATCTTGATATTCCACTCATCGGTGTAGGACTCTTCTACGGGCAAGGTTATTTCCTTCAGAGGCTCAACTCAGAAGGGTGGCAACACGAAAAGTATGTCCATACGGACGTAACCAAACTTCCGATGCAGGTCGCCATTGGCGCGAACGGCGAGCCCGTTAGGTTGCGACTCCAGACCCGCACCGGCTCCATCTCTGCGAAGGTGTGGAGGATGCGGGTTGGACGATGCGATCTGCTGTTACTCGATTCAGATGTCGAGGGCAACGAACCGCAGGACCGCGATCTAACGTCCCGGCTTTACGGGGGAGACAATCGGACCCGGATAAGGCAAGAGTTCTTGCTTGGAGTTGGTGGATACCGGGTGTTGCGTGCAATGGGTGTGACCCCGGGCGTTCTTCACCTGAACGAGGGACACAGTGGATTTGCGGTCTTGGAGGCGATTCGCGACCGCATGCAGGAAGAGGGTGTCGATTTCCGAGCAGCAGCAAGCCAGGTCTCGCGAGAAGTTATCTTCACCACGCATACCCCCGTGCCTGCCGGACATGATCGCTTCGATGCTGAGTTAATTGAAGAGCACCTTGGACCGCTTCGTGATGAGTTGCGCATCTCTCAAGAGGATCTGCTGGGTTTTGGCCGCGTCCATCCCGGGGACTACAACGAACAGTTTTGCATGACCGTTCTCGGGCTGAAACTATCTCGTCGTGCAAATGCAGTGTCTGCCCTGCACGGTGAGATTTCCCGCTCCATGTGGTGGAGCCTTTACCCGAACAAGCCGGAGGATGCGGTTCCGATCGGGCATATCACCAATGGCGTTCATGTTCCATCCTGGCTTGCGCCACAAATGAAGCGCCTTTACGACCGGCATCTTGGCGTTGGCTGGCAGGATCGAAGTGGTGACAAGCACACCTGGGCTGAAATCGAAAAGGTAGATGACGGCGAGCTTTGGGAAACGCATCTAACTCTCAAAGCCCAGCTAATCGAATTTGCACGGCATCGTCTCACGACTCAGGCTGCGCGACGCGACGAGTCGAACGGGAGCATTGCGCGGCTGCAAAAGCTGCTTTCGCTGGATGCTCTCACCATCGGCTTTGCTCGGAGATTCGCCACGTACAAACGAGCAAATCTGATTCTTGCCGATATCGAGGAACTGGCACAAATGGTGAATGATCCCAAGCGTCCGGTTCAGTTCCTCTTTTCGGGCAAGGCGCACCCGCACGATGAGCCGGGGAAGCGCGTGCTTCAGGAAATTGCCCGTCTCATGCGCGACCATCCAACCCTCGCTGATCGTTTTGTTTTCATCGAGGACTACGACATAAACGTGGGCCGGCATCTCGTGCAAGGGGTGGACATCTGGCTGAACAACCCACGCCGCCCACTCGAAGCCTCAGGCACGAGTGGACAGAAGGTAGTGCTCAACGGTGGCCTCAATCTGTCGATACTCGATGGATGGTGGGCTGAAGCTTATGACGGCATGAACGGTTTCGCAATCGGCAAAGGTAGGACTCATCTCGACATGGATGTGCATGACCGGCGCGATGGAGCGGATCTCTACCGCGTTTTGCGGGATGAGGTCATACCGCTGTACTACCAGCGAGATCGCGACGGATTACCACGACTTTGGATTCAGCGGATGAAGAGGACCATCAAAACGCTCGGCTGGCGTTTCAATGCCGATCGCATGGTGATGGATTACTGCCAGAAATGCTACGTGCCTGCAACAGGAGGAATATCAAGCGAGATCAGGCCGGTTTGTTAGGCATCTCGGGAGCAGCATTCATCGGTTTAACAAGTCTCCCACAGAGGAGGCGCACAGTGAATCGGGTGAATGGTGAGCTATGCATGATTGAGGCTTACAATCGCAGCGAGATCGACACAGGCACTGAAGCAGTACGCCATTGGGCCAATGGATTCAAGCCGGGTGCCGATGTGCTCGAAATTGGATTCTGGCGCTGTGCGATTCCTCAACTGCTGATCGATGCGGGTCTGCGGCTCCATCTGGTTGAAGCTTCAATCTCTCGCTTAAGCAGGTTCCAGCAGCTGTTTCCGGAAGTGCCGTCTGAATGTCTGCAGGGAAACAGGTGCATGGTCTTCAGTCGCACCTTCGATGGAGTAATCGTGTGCGGTTTGACGCACTCCGTGCCAGAACCGACACAGATTGCACTGCTCGCAAGGATCGAACGGGTGCTACGCGCTGGTGGCCGTTTACTGGTTATCTTCCCACCTCCCGCTTCGATGCCGGCGGGTTTCAAAATACAATCCTGGTCCCCTCGTGCAAAAGGGAGTTACGAAGGGATTCTTTGGAATCTAGGTCTCGAGGTTCAGCCAGATCTGGTAGACCAGAGCGGTAATCAATACGTTTGCGCCGTGAAGCACGTACAAGCCGGTGTGCCAGACTAGCTCTCGCCATGAATATCGGACCCCACAAATTCCCATGCCCTGCAATCGGATTCTGATCAAACTCGGCCAGCATTGCAGTGTTCACGAAAACATGGCGGGATGGCGCGATGCCCGTTTCCGGGGAGTAATCGCCAGACGCCGGCCTTTCAGCGCGCAAATAACCTGTACTTGCAACTACTTACACGACGTTCATGGAACGCCTAGATACGTGAAAATACGTGTAAGACGGGTGGACCGAAAAGGATCTGCCCCTTCCCGGCCCGAGAAATGCTGCGCTGAAGCATCCCGAGTTTATGTGACAGTCTTTTTAACCGGGGAGTTTGCTTTAAGGAATCAGGCCCCGCCCGGACCTACAGGTGGGGCTCGGTTTCTTCTCTTCTAAACGACCACAAGCGGACGCATCATGTCATGTTCTTCGTGTTCGAGAATGTGACAATGCCACACGTACTCGGCACCACCAGTGCGAGGACTATTCGGCACCGCGTAGGGCACCTTCGGCAGATCAAATTTCATGATTAGCGTGGTGCACTCACCAGGATTCATCCGTACTGTTTCCTTCCAGCCGAATTCGTTGGGATCGGGCAGGCGTGCTGGTCCGGTGAACTCCGGTGTGCCGTTGTAGCTCGCGCTATCAAAGGGCTGGCGAGAAATGATCTGTACATTCACCAGGTGGAAGTGCATCGGATGTGTCCAATCCGTGGTGGGTTCGTCTCTGAGCACGACGTCCCTACTGTTCGGCAACCAGACGGTGAACACCACTTCTGCGAGCCAGACGGTTACGGTTGCCAATGTAGGAGCGGCAACCATCAACATCAATAGCATTACGTTGAACCCAACGACCAACTACACGTTCACGACTACCTGCGGTACAACTCTGCGGGCAGGAAAGAACTGCAATATCGTGGTTCGATTTGCACCGAAGTCTCTTGGAGTTCTGACAGCAGCTATCACAATCGTTGATTCTGCTGATCCACTACCCCAGGTCATTTCGTTGACTAGCACCGGTACAGCAGCGTTGGCACCAGTACTTCAGGTGTCCCCGCTCTCGCTAGCGTTCGGCAGCATCACCAACAGGACGACCAGTCCTGCACAGACGGTGACGGTGTCTAACACTGGTACTGGACCGATGGGTATCAACGGCGGCATCTCCTTAGGTGGCAACAATTCCAACCAGTTCACCCAAACCAATAACTGTCCGTTGACCCTCGCGGCTGGTGCGAGTTGTACCGTAAGCGTGCGATTTGCCCCCAACCAGAAGGGCGCAAAGACTGCAACTTTAAATGTGAATGTTGCTGCACCTACAGTTTCTCAGCAGGTGGCGTTGACAGGCACATCTCTTTAAATTCTGTGTAATGGCTTTTACAGGGGCATCTCGATTCGGATGCCCCTGCTTTTCTTGGGTGTTGCTAGACAACAATTCAGCTGTTCCCTCCGCGAGCGAATTCTCGACTCAGCTTGAACGATCCTTAATCTGCAGATTGCCAGTGGATTGACGCCGAGGCAAGCTGCCAATGAGTGAGCGAACCCACCTCAGAAAAATGCCCGAACGAGGGGCACATTTACGCTTCACGCCGGACTGATCGCTCGTCTGAATCCAGGCCAGGCGCTACGTGTGATGCGCAAATGGGAGCCTTCAGCAGATTGTGTATTGAGTCTCGGTATCCCAGACGGAAGCGCGAAAGCAGAGTGAGCCGCCGACACAACCCTAGGCATCGGACGAAGCTGCTAGCAAATTGCGGTCTGATCTTCTTGATCACTCAATATCGGCATCGAGGCGCGCAGCTTCTACCCAATCGACAAGCCTGATCATCAGAAGAGGAATGGTACTTTCTGAATCAGACTTGCCCAACGCGCCGATTGCCTCAGCAGGAATGAATCCGTTTCGATGAGAGCACATCAAACCCAAACGAATAAGCTGCGGTGGGTCATCTGGCTTTAGTTGCCTGACCCGGAAGCTTTTGGCCATACCAGTCCTCAATCTGTGCCCATGCCGTCCGCAAAGCGTCACCGGCATGGTGATCTTGACTGCGTCCACGTCTTTTTCTTTGTCGAGCAGCTCGCGGAAATCGGCATAGGAAGAGCATCCCTTGAACGCGCCGCCCGGATCGCCTGAACGAATGTCGTGATTCTGAGCCTGAGAGTTTGGGAACCATCTCACCCGCCGCATAGCGATGCCTAGGACCTGGCCTTGAGAATGCGTTTGAGGATTGCCTCGAGGCCAACCTTCGCATCGGCATACTCCGTGGCCGAGATCTTGCCGGAGACCTTGTCCTGCTCGAGCGTGAAGAGTTCCTCCTTCAATGATTCGATCAACGCGTTTTGCCCTGCGGCAGGGACTAATGCCGGACTGCGTGTCTGTTGAACTGGAGGTTCCGGAACCTCGACCCAGCTTGCGGCTGCATGGCCGCTCGCCTGAGTCCCGCCTGTGCTCAACGTGCTGCTGCGTCTGCGCACGACGAAGAAGGCGACACCACCCAGCAAAACTGCGATTCCTCCTAACAGCCACGTCTTCGATCCCGTCAAAGGATCAGGCGAGGCGATCGGTGCGCCGATACCACCACCCGGTTTTCCCATGCCAGACGCACCGGTCATTTGCATTGGCGGACCACTCGGGTCTTGCGGCATCTGTCCCTGGCCCGAGACGTTGAAGCCGATTTCGTCGCCGGGGTGGATGCTCTTCACGACGTGGGTCTCGACGCGAGGGTCTTCCTGCGTGGCTCTGAAGGGCGCGCCATTTTTGGCCGAGAACTCAATTCCCTTCGCTGTGTAAACAACGAAGTTGTCGGCCGGCATCAAGGGACGAATTGCAAACGCATGCTTACCGTCGTAGGCGAAGCGATACTGAACTTCAAAGAGCGTTTCCTTCTCACCCTGGTCAGGCTGAATGGGCACGTTGAACGCGTAATGCCCTTTCTGCGGAAGCGGAGCAAGATGGGTTCTCGTACCCAGCCCGCCTGGACGCGTTGCAGAAGCCTCTTCGAGTACGGCTCCTTCCGGCAGAACGATCTCAAAGCCGTTCTGGCTGAATTGTGTGCGGGGAGGTGAACTGCTGTTTCGGACCAGGTACCGCTCTCTCACATTCAGCGTGCTGCCCGTGGCTTCAATCAGCATCATGTCGGCGTCGATTCCGACACCCTCTACCTTGGCCGCCACATCGTAGACAGTGATGTCCGCCGGCGCACTGCCCTGCGGTGCGGCGATAAAATACGTGCCGCCCTGGTGATCGACACGGATAAGAAAAGCTCCCGGGCCGGGTGTCTGCAATGTATATTGACCTTTCTCATCAGTGACTGCGCTGGCTGCATCGGCCATGCCGGCGCTCACGTCTACGAGGACGACCTTGTCGCCGGCCGACGGCTTGTTCGCGGTCTTGTTTGTGACTGTCCCGCTCACCGATGCCCCAAGCGCAATTATCGAAATGGCTGCATTGGCGGTAAATACGGTCACCAGACGAAAAAAGCTGTTCATGCAATGCTCCTGGCTTGCAAGTGCGAATCGGATGTGTTCCCGCCAAACGCAATTCCTGCCGACTTCAGGAATTCCGAGGGTGATGTGCCGCCTGCAAAGATCCAGACAAAATCGTTGGGCAGTTCCCGTGGTTGTCCTGCAACATCAATCACCACACTCCCGGCCCGAAATTCGACCGGCCCAGAATTGAAGAGCACATCGAGCTTCCGAGATGCTATTTGTTCTGCGATGCGTCTGGCATTACGATCCTTGAGCCGGCTGAACTCTCCGCGCCGATAGGAAAGCGTGACCCGGTTGCCCGCCTGATGCGCGAGGCCCATGGCCGCTTCAACGGCGCTGTCGCCTCCGCCTACTACCAGGATGTTCTGGCCCGTATAGTGATCGGCTTCGATCAGCCGATAAAGCACATGAGGAAGTTCCTCGCCCTTCACTCCAAGCTTGCGTGGCGTGCCGGCTCGGCCCATCGCGAGAACCACCGCTCGTGCACTGTACTCTTTGATCACTGTTCTCACGCGGAACAGGCCGTTTGCGCTTCTCTGGACGGCCTCGACGCCTTCGCCGGTCCGAATGTTGAGGTCTGTGCGCGCCATGATCTTTTCCCAGAACCGAAGCAGATCTTCCTTGGAGAGGCTGGTCTTGCTGAACTTGCCGTGAAGAGGAAACTCCACCGGGCTCGTCATGACCAGCTTCTGCCGCGGATACTTCGAGACCGTCCCTCCGACGCTCTCGCGCTCCAGCGTAAGTGCGGAGAGCCGATGCTGAGCCGCCCGGAGCGACGCGCTGATTCCCGCTGGACCTGCGCCGACGATGATTACATCCCATACAGAGCTGTCAGTCGGCGTGGGCTGTGAGGAGGCGAAACGCTGCGCGATCGAATCCACACAGTCGCGGCCCTGATTCACTGCGTTCTTGATCAGCGCGAGCCCGCCGAGTTCTCCGACAATGAAGAGATTGGGAACGCTCGTTTCGTAATCATCGCCGATGATCGGCATATCGGCGCTGGATCCTGGCTTGGCCATCACCATGGTGATGGCGCCTACGGGGCACGCCTCTGCGCATAGCGCGTGACCGATGCATTTGTGCGCGTTTACGATCGTCGCTTTTCCGCTGACCAGGGCCAATACATCGCCTTCAGGACATACTGATACGCAAGCGCCGCACCCGATGCAGGCATCGCTCAGGATCTGCGGATGTTGTGCCCTGGGCCCTTCAGAGAACACTGGCCCGCGGGCAGCTTTTTCGCGTGCCGCCTCGTCACTGCGCTTGTGCTGGCGCCAATAACGAACGAGGAAGAATGCCAGAACGCAGCCGGCGATAACCCATGTAAGCAGTGTGTCCATCGCTCAACGCATCCCCATTCCGCCAAAACCAAGCCCCATCACAACCACAATATGCAGAATTGCAAGGAGTGCAAAGGCATAACTAAATGGCCGGTGAATAACGTGCCAAAGATGGAACACCCGCTGCGTCTGATCGAGAAACAGTACACGCTTCGATAGGGAGGCCTTCTGCCGCACAATCCCGATGATGTCCTCCACCTCGCGATTCCCTGTCGAGAGCAGACCTCCCAGCGAGCCGAATCCTGCGGAACTGCCGGCCTGGCGTCGCAGTTTCGCCATTTTGAATGGCATGGCGAGATCGAAGAATATCATCTGGACGATTGCAGCGAGCGCGCCTACGCGACTGGCATGTTCCGGAGACGGAGCCCTCAAAACCTTCCGCAGTTGCGCTTCGGTGAAGACAGATTGCACGAGCAGAAACTCCGCCAGGATCCGTTCGTCGTCGTGCAGTTCGCCGAGCGACATCTCAGCCGCATTCAAAGAGCGTGGAATCTGCGCGTACAGATATCTGCCGACAACTCCGCTCAGAGCTACAGCGAGCATGATCCAGAAGGCGACGCCGGCGATTCCCTGAAACTTGAACGAAGCATGAAAGGCAATCACTATCGGAGCTGATATTCCCGCGATCACATGGAAATCCATCCAGTGTCGAGCGGTCCCGATGCGCCCCAGCCAGGGAATCACTTTTCGAAGTGCATAGAGAAAGATGATGAAAAAAAGAACGGTTCCGAATATTCCGAGCTTAAGCCCGATCGTTCCGCTTGGCCTCAGCAATTCGTGCTTGTCGGAGTAGGGACGCTGGTCCAGTGGGAGGATGTAATAGTCGGCGCCATAGATGGCGATTACAGCCAGGGTCAGGAATGCGGCTACCGCTGCGATCTTTACCCGGATACGGTGCCCTAGTTCCTTCTGCTGCGCTCGCGAACGGCCGGATGCCGCCGCGCCGCCCTGGAGAAATGTACTGCTCATTGCTGCTCCTTGGGTATCGGCTGGTCGGTTCCCTGAGGTGTTGCATCAGGACGGACCTTGTAGTTCGGATCCTGCTGGGCATCCGTCGAAAACGATCTATAGCTATCGAAGACGTGTGTATTGCGCCAGTGCTGACGGGGAGTTGTCACGTCGACAACGGCCTTGAACGGCAGCGACAATGTTTCGCTGCCCAGGGTCTCCGGCTTGTACTCGACATGAATCTCCAGCGAACGCAGACCGACGTCGCTCATATCGTGCATCAGGCTTGCGTCCGCCTGAATGACCTCGCCTGACGATCTGTCGAGCCACGCTGTTCCCTGCAGTTCGAGCGGAAATTCGCGACCGCGCAGGGCGAGTGCTGCCGGCGTTCTGCGTCCTGAGATGTGCGCGAAATGGATGGGGACCGTGGTTTTGTTCTGGACGATTTGCTCCGGCCCCTCGTGAAACGAGAACGCGTCGCTGTAGTAAGGATGGAAAACGAGAAGCAGCGTCGTCATGCCATTGGTTGTGAGCATCGGCAGAGAGACTGATTTGTGCTTCGCGTCTGGCGATTCGATTCGCGATTCATTCAGCTGAAAGCTCTGGTTACTGCCGCTCATCATGATCAGGTAATCGAATCGTGAACGCTCGGTCGTGTCAGCATGCCCTTTGCCATTTAACTTCTGCTGCGTCACGGTCTCCGTGCAATGCAAGTCAGCGAGCTTTGTGAGATATCGCGAGACTTGCTTCTGCGCGAGCATCATGGGATCGGACGATGCCGTGGTCGGCCCATCGGCTCGAAGAGCCATGGCAATCAGAACAATCAGACTTGCTGCGAGGAATTGCCTACGGTACATTCGCAGCCTCCCGTCTACGGGTTGCTGCCCGATTGTCGAACCGATAACCCAGGGTCGACGTCCACTGGTTGTAATTCAGGGAACCGCCGCGCTGAATGGTGTACATACTTTCGAAGAAGAGCTTGGCGCCGAGATTCGAATCGAACACGAAGTTGACAAACGATGAGTCGCTGTTCGTTGCGACGTTTGAGGTGTACGCGTATTTCCCGAACTGCAGATTCAGGCGCAGGTTGTCCAGCATGTCGCGTGACACAGTTAAAGTCGTGTACTTTCCCGAAGCGAAAGAGCTGTCGAATTGCGCTATACGCGCATCGGCGGTCAACCCTGTCTTCCAGATATCCGCAACCGTGACGCCGAACATCTTGTTTAACGCATCCTTGGGATCATTCGAGTCGGTGCTGCTGCCCAGGCTGAAATACCCGGTGATGTGTCGTGGGAATTGAATACGCGCGCCGCCGTTGATTCCCTGATAAAGATACTTGTCGAGCAGGCCTGTTCCAACCAGCGTGGCATCGTAGGTGGGAACATCGCGGAAATAGGTATCCGTAACATCCAGCGCCACCCGCGGATGCACCTGCACGCGAAGAGAAAGAAGGCTCTGCCCTAGGCCCGTTCTGATTGCCTCCGCCCCTGGATTCGCTGCTGGACGATCGATCTGCATCGAGTGATAGACAGAAAAGATCCGCTTGAACGAGACATCATTCTCAGCGAATACAAATGGCCGATTAATATTCCACTTCAGCAGTTCGAGTCCGTAGCCGGCCGTCGTGGAGAAGCGGAATGTATCGAAGCTGCCGCCGCGAAAATTGATATATGCTCCTCCAATCCGCCGGTCGGGATTGTAGCTCCACGATGTCGGATCGGGAGTGGAGCCTGCAAACGTCCCCAGCATCGCATGCTTTGAGAATTGCACGCCCGTGTAGGCACCATCGATCGTCTCCAGACTGCTGGCGTACGGTACGTAGAGCCGGCCGATTCCCGCCGACCAGCGCGACTCCGGATTCACGTAGCTCAGGCTCATCAGATAGGTGCGGTTGATCAGGTCCTGAATCGAATTCTGATATGCGGATGAATTACGCCGCAGGTTGCCCCGCCAGTAGCCATTCAGATTCCAGTGAGTACCGAAGATTCGGGTAAAGTCCGCGCGAAACACCATTCCATACGAACTCGACGTGGATGAGCCCTGGCCCACTTCGCGGATAGAACTTATGTCAAAGCCGATGCGACCTCTAATCTGGTTGATCTCAGGCAGAGGCGGACGCGGCACCTTCTCGCGAACCTCCTCGTCCAGGGGATCGCCGGAGCTAAAGCTCACCACCATCGGGTACTGGCGGGTGTTTCCAAGGGTATCGTTCTCAACGCGCTTAGCAACCTCCGTGTCTGGTAGGGAAAGCACATCGCCCGACGTGACATTCCTGCTGCTGACCTCGATCTCGCAAACAGCAGATGCCGACGCAATCGCGACGACTTTGAGCTTTGCGATAACGCCAGGCTCGATGGCCTCATTGGCGGGACCTGACTTTGTCGGGTCCTGCTTAAGTATGAGTTCTGTTCCTTCTGCCAGGCCCGCGTCGCGTCCTCCGTCGAGGTATGCATTGTTGCCGTTCACATACTGAACGCGGAAATCGGTGCGAATGGAAGCGCGCGAGCTCGGGGTCTGTTCCTGCCCTTGTGGGACGGGATTCTGTGCCCAGACTGGAGCAACAAGGATCAGCATGATTGAGAGTTGTCGCATGGCCTAACCTCCACCACCGTTTTTGTGGCATGCGTAGCAGTTCACGCTGTTGTAGACATATCCCGATACACCGCTGTGCTGGGAGTTGGTCGAGGATGCCGAATGGCAGTTTGTGCAGGTGAAGATGGAGTAGTCGTTCGAATTCGTGTGGCAGGTGGTGCACACGCCGTTGGCATTGCCATGGTTCACCGGGAAGAATGTGTGATACTGCGTCGGCAATGTTGCAGGAAGCCATGCAACCGTTGTGTGGCAGGTCGTGCAGGTAGTCGGCCACCCGGCTGTGACGTGATTTGGGTTCGTCGTCGAGGTGAAGTCCCCCTTGTGGCACGAGTAGCAGTCTGTTGGCGTACCCGCAAACACGTTATTGATGTGGCACTTGGTGCACGCGACATTCACGTGCGCGCCCGTGAGCGGGAACGGGGTGTTGTTGTGATTGAATGTGGCGCCGGCCCACGATGTAGTCGTGTGGCACGTCCCACAAGTGGTCGGGAAGCCGGCCGCCGCGTGATTGGGATCAGTCGCGCCATTCCAGTCGCTCTGATGGCATCCATAGCAGGCAGTTGGCAGTGTCGTGTAGTTGTTATTTACATGGCATTGCGCGCATTGCACGGTTGTGTGTGCGCCGGTGAGCGGAAATGACGTGTTGTTGTGGTTGAACGACGACGGGCTCCAGGCTGTGGTTGTGTGGCAAATCGAGCAATCTGTCGGAAATCCCGATGACACATGGTTCGGGCTCGTTGCACCGGTAAAGTCTGCCTTGTGGCAGGAGTAGCACGCGGTCGGAGTCGAAGTGTAGTTGTTGTTGGTGTGGCACTGGGCGCATGGCACAGTCGCGTGCGCGCCCGTCAGCGGATAATTCGCATACGTAGCGTGATTGAAGTTGACGTTCGCCCAATCCGTCGTGTTGTGACACGTTTCGCACGTGGTTGGGAATGCAACCGTGGCATGGTTTGGATTGGTCGTACCTTTCCAGTCCGTCTGGTGGCAGCCGTAGCAGGTGGTCGGGAGCGTTGTGTAGTTGTTGTTGGTGTGGCACTGCGCGCAGGGCACCGTCGCATGCGCTCCCGTCAGCGGAAATACGGCGGCGTGATTGAAACTCGAGGGTATCCATGCTGTGGTTGAATGGCATACCGCGCAATCCGTCGGGAAGCCGGATGAGACGTGATTCGGGCTGGTGGCGCCCGTGAAATCAGCCTTGTGGCACGAATAGCAGGCCGTCGAAGTTGACGTGTAGTTATTGTTCGTGTGGCACTGCACGCACTGCAATGTCGCGTGCGCTCCCGTGAGCGGGTAATTCGCATACGTGGCGTGGTTGAAGTTGACGTTGGTCCAATTCGACGTATTGTGGCAGGTTTCGCACGTAGTGGGAAACGCCGCGGTGGCATGGTTGGGATTGGTCGTGCTCTTCCAGTCCGCCTGATGGCAGCCGTAGCACGTCGTCGGCAGCGTCGTGTAGTTGTTATTTGTGTGGCATTGCGCGCAAGGCACCGTCGCATGCGCTCCCACCAACGGGAAGACCGCCGCGTGATTGAACGTGGATGATGTCCAATTTGTCGTTGTATGACAGAGCGTGCAATCGGTGGGGAATCCCGCCGCAGCGTGCGCAGGGTCCTTCGTGCCGGTGTAATCGGCCTGATGGCAGCCGTAGCACGTGGTTGGAAGCGTGGTGTAGTTGTTGTTCACGTGGCACTGCGCACACTGCACCGTGGTGTGCGCGCCAGTCAGCGGGAAGGCCGTCTTGTTGTGATCAAACGTGGCCAGCGTCCACGATGTGGTGTTGTGGCACTGCGTACAGTCGGTCGGAAATCCTGACGACGCGTGTGGCGGATTATTCGCAGACTTGTAATCTGACTGGTGACATTCGTAGCAGGTCGTCGGAAGCGTCGTGTAGTTGTTGTTCGTATGGCACTGAAGGCACGGCACGGTGATGTGCGCGCCCGTAAGCGGGAAACGTGTGTTGTTGTGATTGAACGAGGACGGGCTCCAGCCGCTCGTCGTGTGGCAAACCGAGCAATCAGTCGGGAAACCCGAGGAAACGTGATTCGGATTTGTGGTCCCAGTGAAGTCTGCTTTATGGCATGAGTAGCAGTCTGTCACAGTCGATGTGTAGTTATTATTCGTATGGCATTGCGCGCACTGCAGTGTCGCATGCATGCCGGTCAGCGGGTAATTCGTATACTGCGCGTGATTGAAGGTGATGTCTGTCCAGTTTGTCGTACTGTGACAGGTTTCGCAGGTCGTCGGGAATGCGGCCGTGGTGTGATTGGGATTCGCTGTGCCTTTGAAGTCGGTCTGATGACACCCATAGCAGGTCGTCGGCAGTGTCTTGTAGTTATTGTTCGTATGGCACTGTGCGCAAGGCACAGTCGAGTGGGCTCCCGTGAGCGGAAAGACTGTTGCGTGGTTGAACGTCGAAGATGTCCAGTTCGTTGTTGTGTGGCAGAGCGTGCAATCCGTCGGGAACCCGGCTGCTGCGTGCGCGGGATCCTTGGTGCCGTTGAAGTCTGCCTTATGACACGAGTAGCAGTCCGTCGGGGTCGACGTGTAGTTGTTGCTTGTATGGCATTGCGCACATTGGACGGTCGTGTGCGCTCCGGTTAATGGCCAGTGCGCGAATGTTGCATGATCGAACTTCGCGTTCAGCCAGTCGGTTGTCGTGTGGCAGGTTGCGCACTCGTGAGGCAGCCCAAGCTGTACGTGGGGAGGATTCTTGCTGTTGTTGAACTCGGTTGCGTGGCAGCCAAAGCATGACGCCGGAGTTCCCGCAAAGACATTGTTCAGGTGGCAGCTGGTGCACGGCAGCGTGGCGTGTGCACCAGTCAATGCAAAGCCAGTCTCCTTCAGGTGGTCAAACTTCGCGTTCAACCAGGTGTTTGCCGTATGGCAGTTCTCGCAGGTAGTTGGGAAGTGCAAGGAGACGTGATTCAGGACAGGTGTTTGGAAATCCTTCTGATGGCATGAGTAGCATGCGGTCGAGAGGCCAACGAACTGGCCTGCCGCTGCATTCTTGTGGCAGTCGACACATGCGAGGAGTGCGTGCGCGCCGACCAGCGGGAATCGATTCAGGTGATCGCG
>Ga0070667_100001023_pt1 | contig 25550 bp, 18 predicted proteins | sample KBSS33metaG_FD_64659 | JGI IMG/M metagenome (GOLD analysis project Ga0070667, IMG submission 64659) | Switchgrass rhizosphere microbial communities from Kellogg Biological Station, Michigan, USA - KBS S3-3 metaG | ecosystem: Host-associated > Plants > Roots > Rhizosphere > Soil ...
AAAACGCGACGGCCGACCGTAGCCGAATTCGCCCAGATGCACGCCATTATCAACGAGGCCATGGACGCTGGCGCGCTCGGCGTTTCGTTCTCAGTCATGGGCGCGGAAGGCAATAGCCACGTCGATTTCGACGGCACGCCGATGCCCACTGACGCCATGGATCGTGAGGTGGCCGTGGAGATCGCGCGCGCAGTGGCGAACCGCGGCGAAGGCGTCATTCAAATCCTTTCGCAGATCTCACACCATGGCGATCGAAGCGTCAGCGAGGCGATAGCGCGCATGGCGAAGGGGTCTGGCGCCCGCGTAATCCACAACATCTTCAACACGTCGGAGCGCCACCCCGAAAGCGTTGATGGCGATCTGGCCTGGCTCAGCGCGCTTCGCGCCGAAGGCCTTGATGTTGCTTCTCAGACGATCATGTATCGAGCGTGGATCGAATGCAGCGTGCGCGACATGGACGTTGGGGGCGGCCAGCTGCAGGGCGTCCGAGACATCGTCGCTTGCCAGACGCAAGAGCAGGTGATGGCGCTCATCGGCGATGAGATGTTTCAAAGCCGGTTCGACGCAGAGTATTCCGCTACCGAGCTGTCGCATGGCGCAAGCGCGCTTCACCTCTATACGGTGATCGATACCGGTTCTCGTTCCGACCTAGCTTCTTTCGTCGGCATGACCGTCGAAGACATAGCGGCCGTTCGGAACGAAGGGCCAATGCAGACTCTTATGAAACTCGGCGTCGAAACAAATCTCCAGCTGCAGCTGAAATCGCCGTTGGTGGCGGCGCGCGATCCCTCTCAGGGTATTAAGCTGATGTCGCATCCCGCGGTGACGGTCGGCGTCTCGGACGGCGGCGCACACACCAAATCGAACGCACTAGGGCACTACGGTACGGATTTGCTCGTCTGGCTAGTTCGCGATCAGAAGGTGGTCACGCTGGAGGAGATGCACTTCCAGCTCAGCCTTAAGGCGGCTCAGTCGGTGCAGATCCGCGATCGAGGCGCCATCGTACCCGGATTCTGGGCCGATCTCGTTATCTATGACCTTGCGAACCTCTACGTCGACACCACCCGAATGAGCATCATCCATGACATGCCGGATGGCGACTGGAGACGCAAAACTCGCGCCGGCGGCTACAGCCACATCTTGGTCAACGGCGTGATCACGCACATTGCTGACGAACCAACAGGAGCTACCCCGGGACAGTTCGTTCAAGTGACCGCACGTCGATCCGCTCCATTGCCGAGCGCGGCCGAATAACAATGATTGCACACGATTCAAATCGTGCCCCTTCGTCCGGCCGCAGCAATTCCAATTTCTTTCACTGACACACTTGTTATTTGTTCAGCAATTATGCCCGCGCGTAGCTTCGCTTTAGAGAGGGTGATTGAAATGGGCCTCGATTCCAGCACCCGCAGGCAACTGCTTGAAGTGGTGCGGCGTTTCGTCGACGAACGACTCCGTCCGCTTGAGGCTTCTGTGGCCGAAGCTGACGTGATGCCCCAAGAGCTGGTGTCTGAGATGCGAGCCCTGGGCCTATTCGGCCTTTCCGTGCCCGCCGAATACGGCGGCCTCGAACTCACTATGGAAGACGAATGCCTCGTGATGTTCGAGATCGGCCGCGCCAGCCCGGCGTTTCGGGCCGAGTTCGGCACCAACCTCGGCATTGGCAGTCAAGGTCTCGTCCTCTACGGCACGCCGGAGCAGAAAGGGAAATATCTTCCTGGGATCGCCACCGGCGAAATTGTCACCTCGTTTGCTTTGACCGAGCCCGGCGCCGGCTCCGACAGCGGTTCGGTCCAAACGAGCGCGCGACGAGATGGCGATCACTATGTGCTGAACGGCGCAAAATGCTTCATCACCAACGCGGGCAAGGCCGGGCTCTTCACAGTAATGGCGCGCTCTGACGCCAGCAAAAAGGGGGCCAGCGGCGTTTCGGCGTTTCTGGTGCCGCGAGGGCTGGACGGCCTGACCGTCGGTAAGCCGGAAAAGAAGATGGGCCAGCAAGGCGTGCACATCCACGGTGTTACCTTCGACAATGTCCGAGTGCCGGCCGAGAACCTACTTGGCCGTGAGGGCGAAGGCTTCAAAGTTGCGATGCAGGTGCTCGATCGCGGTCGCCTCAACATTGGCGCGCTCTCTGTGGGCATCGCGACCCGCCTCATCGAAGATAGCGTCGACTACGCCGCGCAGCGCCATCAGTTCGGCCAACCCATCGCAAACTTTCAGCTTATCCAAGGGATGCTCGCCGACTCCCAAACTGAGATGATGGCGGCCCGCGCCTTGGTCTTGGAGACCGCGCGCAAACGCGATGCCGAGGACAACATCGTGATGGCGGCGGCAGCCGCGAAATACTTTGCCTCCGAAATGGTAGGGCGCGTAGCGGACCGTGCGGTACAGATTTTCGGCGGAGCCGGCTACATCGCCGACTACGGCATCGAGCGACTGTATCGCGACGTGCGCGTCCTGCGCATCTACGAAGGAACCAGCCAGATCCAGCAAATCGTCATCGCCCGCGAGATGCTGAAGGCCGCCAAGTGACCACTGGCCACCATATCATCCATTGGCATGAGGCGTCACGGAGCGTCGAGTGGAGGACGCTATGAACGATACGAATATTATTGAGGACACGCTACTGCTCCAAACAAATCGAACGTTCTGCCGAAATTGTGGCTCGTCGTGCGGTCTATTGATTGAGACTGAGGGCAACCGGATCACGACCGTTTCCCCTGATCGTCATCACCCCATGACGCAAGGGTATATGTGCGTGAAAGGCCTGATGAGCGGCGACCTTCAGAACGGCGATGGGCGGTTGTTGGAAGCACGGAAGAGAGCGGCTGACGGGTCTAGTAGAGTCATCGATGTCAAGATCGCGCTTGATGAGATCGCCGAAAGGCTGACCTCGATTGTTGATGAACATGGACCTCGGGCGCTTGCACTCTACTTCGGTACAGGAGTGAAATTTAATACGCTTGGCTCAATGGCATTGCGCGCCTGGCTAAGTGCGACAGGCTCGCCCTACCTGTACTCCAGCAGCACAATCGATCAGTCGGCCAAGTGGGTGACAATGGGGCGGATGGGCGTGTTTGAGCCCGGCAAGCACGTGATCCACGAGACCGACCTGATGCTGATCGTCGGCTCGAATCCGCCTATCTCACATCAAGGCCTTCCCGTTGGAGCATTCCCATCATTTCGGCCCCAGACCTGGATTCGTCAGGCTAAGGCGCGCGGCGCTAGGCTGATTGTCGTGGATCCACGATGCACCGAACTGGCTCGCGATGCTGATATCCACTTGCAGGCGTTGCCCGGAGAAGACGTCAGCCTTCTAGCTGGCCTCATCAATGTGATCCTCACCAACGGTTGGGAGGATCGTGCGTTTTGCGATCGTTTTGTCACGTCGCTGGATCGGCTGCGCGAGACCGTGCGCCCCTTCACGCCTGAATATGCCGCCAAGCGGGCCGGTGTCGATGCTCAGGCATTGCGTGAGGCAGCAGAGATATTCGCCAAGTCAAAGCGTCGCAGCGCTTGGTCTGGCACAGGTCCCAATATGTCGACGCGCTCGAACCTTTCTGAGCACCTGATCGAGGCGCTAAACGCCGTCTGCGGAGTGTACCGGCGGGCAGGGGACAAGATTCGCAATATCGGCTCCTTCTCTCCTCGTGGCGACGTATTCGAACGCGTGCGCCCCCCCAATCGAACCTGGGAAAACGAACCCAAGCTGTGGACTCAAGACACTGGCATGCTGGGCGGTGAATTTCCCAGCTCCCGCATTCCAGACGAGATCCTAGAGGGCGGGCTGCGAGCCTTGATCGTCGTAGGCGGCAACCTAGCCACCGCCCTCGGTCAGACGGAAAAAACGCTCTCCGCCTTGAAGTCTCTGGATCTGTTGGTGACCCTTGATCCGCGGCTTACCGAAACTGCGGCGCTGTCTGACTACGCACTGCCCACGAAATTGCCCTACGAGCGGTACGACGGGACACAACTTTTCGACGGCTTCTTCATGGAGACCTTCGCCCAGGTGTCCAAGCCCATCGTTGAGGCGCCCCCCGGCGTGCTCGACGATTGGGAAGTGTTCTGGGGCTTGTCACGGCGGATGGGCCTGCCGCTATCGCTTGCCGAATATAAGTGGGGCGGCGGTGGGGCGGCGAGCGACGTAATCGTTGACATGGAAACCAAGCCGACCTCGTACGCGCTGATCCGCGAGGTCTGTTCGCGAGGCCGCCTAACATTGGACGAGCTGTTCGATCATCCTGAGGGGGTGCTGTCTAAGGTCGACCCAATCATAATCAAGCCCAGCCCAGGCGACGATGGCGCGCGGCTAGACGTCTGTCCGCCTGATGTCGCCGAACAGCTGGGCGCCGTCCGCAACGAGATCATTGACCGCTCGGTGTTTCCCTTTCGATTGAGTGTTCGGCGCATGCGCGAGACTATGAACAGCGCCTTCCGCGATGCCGACGCCACGCGCCGGCGTTGGCCATACAACCCGGCTTTCATGAACCCCGCCGATATGGAGGTGCTTGGGCTTCAAGAGGCCGACCCTGTGGAGATCACTTCCGACACCGGCACGATCATTGGCTGCGCGACGCGCGACCCCACGGTAAGACAGGGCGTTGTCTCGATGCCTCACCAATGGGGCTCCCAGCAACCCGGCGACGTCACCAACCCGCTGCTGGGCGACTTCACCGGCCGCCTTGTCTCGCTCGACCGAGATTTAGCCGACATCAACTACATGCCGCGTCAGTCGGGAATACCTGTGCGCCTTCGTCGTAGGACGCAGGACGCCGAGGTGTAACGGCGCTCAGCGGCCACGCCAGACCGGTTTGCGCTTCTCAGCAAAGGCTGCCAGCCCCTCCCGAAAATCTTCGGACTCCAGGGCGCCAGCAGCGATCTTCTCCTGCTCGACCCAGGCCTCTGCGTCAGTCGACCAGGATGCCGACTGGTAGATGACCTCCTTGGACGCCGCGACAGCTGTCGGGCCGTTGGCGTTTATCTCATCGGCAAGATCCAGCGCGCCCTGTAACGCCTGGCCATCTGGCACGAGCCGATTCACCAGCCCCCACTCATGCAAAAACGCCGCGTCGCGCGGCTGACCGGTCAGAGTCATCTCGACAGCGATATTGTGCGGCAACTTTCGTGGCAGCCGGAACAGCCCGCCACCCAAGGCGAGGACGTTGTGCTTCACCTCTGGCAAGGCGAACTTCGCGGTCTCAGCGGCGACGATCAAATCACACGCCAGGCACATTTCGAACCCGCCGCCATATGCGAAACCTTCAACCGCAGCGATAAGCGGCTTACGTGATGGGCGCCGGAAAGCGCCCATGCCGCCGCGCCGTTCGGCCCTGGCGCGTTCACCCCGAGCTGCGGCCTTCAGATCCTGGCCCGCCGAGAAGGTGCCGCCCGCGCCGGTCACGATGCCAATAAATAGCTCATCCGCGTCGTCCAACAGGTCCATGGCCGCTTCCATCTGTTCTGCGGCCGCGCGATTGAACGCGTTCTTCACTTCGGGGCGGTTCATCGTCACGATCAGGACGTGCCCGCGACGTTCTGTGAGGATAAGCGATTGCTCAGTCATGCGGAGAGATCCTTAAATGTCGAAGCATAGGGGGTGGCGCTATCATGGTCTGACTAGGACATGGGCGTAGCCGACTGCCCCAAGACCAACCATGCTCGCTACGCCAACCTGCGCGCCCTGGTGCTGGCGAGGCCCCGCCTGGCCGCGCAGTTGCAGAGTGATCTCCCCAATTTGGCCGACGCCGGTGGGGCCGATAGGGTGGCCCATAGCGAGTAGACCGCCAGACGGGCTCACGGCACATTTGCCGCCGATGTCGAACGCACCCTCCTGCAGCAGCTTTGTGTAGTGGCCGGCCGGGCAAAGGCCCGCGGCCTCCGCATAGAAGGCCTCCTCGATCGCGAATGCATCATGCGTCTCAAAGATGTCGATCTGCGCGGCTTCGATGCTGGATTGGAAAAGCGCTCGCTTGATCACTTCGGTGGTGATCTCGCGATCAGAACCGTCGAAACGTTCACTTGCTGCGGCTCCCGCTGCGATCCTCACCGGCTTGTCGCCTGCAACGCCCAATCGCCTGATCGCATCCTCAGAGGCCACGATCACCGCAGCGGCCCCTTCCCCGACCGGGCAGCACTGTAAAGCGGTAAGAGATCCCGCGATAAAACGGCTATTGAGCACCTCCTCTAGCGAACGCGCCTTTTGCCGTTGAGCATTGGGGTTCAGCGCACCGTTTCCGTGATTCTTTACAGCGATCCGTGCGACGTCCTCCGGAGAAACGCCGTTGGCGTGCAAGTATTCATCGGCAAGCAGAGCAAAATGCGTAACCGGGGCGATGGCGTGATCAGCGATCGATGCTTGGTACGCTGGCGCGCGTGCTGCGCCACCGCCAGCTGGACGTTTATCCACACCGAGCACGAGCACCACATCGGAGAGACCGCCAGCGACCTGCGCGCATGCAAGATGGAAGGCTGCCGAGCCTGATGCTGACGCGTTTTCGATGTGAACCACTGGCTGACCAAGTGCGCCCAAGTGCTTAAGCATCGGTCGTCCAGACGCCATGCCGAGCAGCGCTGTACCTACGAATGTCTGCTCGACCTCACTCCACGGGATCCCGGCGTCCCCGAGCGCTCCCCTGATCGCCGTCAAGCCAAGCACCGAGTAGTGCGTGTCGCTAGGATTTTGGAAGGGATGCCACCCCGCGCCGATGACGAAGGTGGGACGCAGATCGGCCAACGACTTCGCCATCGCTAGTTCGCCTCCGCGCGCTTGAACCACAGCCGCAGATGCGCTTCGGCGTCGCTGTCCTGGTCGAGTTGCCCGACCACTGCGGCCCCGATCGGAACGATCTGTGGGCCCTCGCTGAGGCCGCGGACCACCGGACCATCATCGAGCTCGATCTCGATCGCGCCATACGGCGCGTCGATCTGAGCCGTTCCCATTTGCACGATCACGCCGCTTCGGACTCGGCCACTGGCGGCCAGCGTCCTCAGTGTGAGGTCCTGCCCAAACGCGCCGCAGCGTTCGCACCCCAGAGACTGATATGGGAAGAAGACAAACCCACATTGCCGACAGATGCCGCCCGTTAGGCCTGGCGGCTCGTTAGAGCGTTCGACTACGAGATCCATTTTGCGATTCTCCGCCCCTCGAGGCCGAGGCGCTGCTAATGATATGTTGATTGTTCAACAAGAGATCTCGCCAAGCAACAACTACGCTTGGCTCGTGCCTCCGTCGCAAGGGATGACCGCACCTGTCAGGTAGGCAGAAGCGCGCGATCCCAGGAAGATCGCCACGCCCGCCACGTCTTCCGGCTCACCGATGCGGCCGAGCGGCACCGAAGCGGCGACCTCCGCGCCCAAGGTGGCTAGGACGCTTTCTGTCATTCGGCTAACGAATGGCCCGGGCGAGATAGCGTTCACCAGAATCCCTTCACGCGCCAAGACCTTTGCGAGATGGCGCGTGAGCATGATGCATCCGGCCTTCGAGGCTGAGTAAGCAAAGCTGTCACGCGGCGGAGGGTTCATGCCAGCGACCGAAGCGATATTGATCACCCTCGACGGATTGGCTGCCGCGTTAGCAGCGCGCAGTAGCGGGAGCAATTTCTGGGTAAGGAAGAAGACGGATTTGACGTTGAGATCCATGACTTTGTCCCAGCCGCTCTCCGAAAATTCCTCAACGGGTGCAGCCCAGGTCGCCCCAGCATTGTTGATTAGGACATCCAATCGCGCCTCGCGCGCCGACACGGCGTCAGCCAAAGCTTGAACACCAGCATTCGAGCTGAGATCTGCAGGCAAGGCAGTGCAATCACCAATTCTCGAAAGTTCTGCGGCAACGCTGTCGCATGCGGCCTCGTCGCGGGAGGCGATATACACTTTCGCTCCGTTTTCGACGAAGCCACGCGCGATCATGGCGCCGATGCCCCGACTGCCACCGGTGACCAGAACGACTTTGTCGCGCACGTTGAACAAGTCACGCATAGTCGTTCCCCTTATCTCCCTAACCAGCGGCAGCGCCGCGGATAGCCACATCCGCGGCCCCGCGAAACGCCATATTCCGACCCACGGAGCTTAAAACATATTATTTGCTTGACGATCAACATATTTCTTGCAGTAGTGCGAGGAGCGATGTGCCCGGAGATCGGCAACCGCAACCAGATAGTAGAACGGGGATACGTGGGCCAGCTATTCAGGATTTCATCGTCGCATAGGCGCGAGGTCAATCCGGATTTCGCTCTGCTCATCCTATTTCTAGTAGCTACTCTAAATATACTTGATCGCAACATTATTCTCATCCTGCAAGAGCCGATTAAGGCAGATCTCGGCCTCAATGACACACAACTCGGCTCCCTAACCGGATTGTCTTTCGCGATTGTCTATTGTATAGCCGCTTTACCTTTGGCGCGGCTGGCCGACCGGTCCTCAAGAATCAGGATTGTGGGCGCCTCAGTCGCCGTTTGGAGCCTACTGACGGCAGCCTCCGGCGCAGCCACAAGCTTCATTGCGCTTGTAGCATTGCGAATGGGCGTCGCCGCTGGCGAAGCTGGGGGCAATCCCGCCAGCTTTTCGCTGATGTCGGACTACTATCCTCCACATAAGCGGCCCCTCGCTTTCGCTCTTTGGGCGCTATGCCAGCCTGTCGGTTCGGCTATTGGATTACTGAGCGGGGGGCTGCTCGCGCACGCTTTTGGCTGGCGCGGCACGTTCGCCTTCGTAGGCGTGCTGGGCCTGATCTTTGCGCCCTTCATCTTCCGAATGCGCGAGCCTCCGCGCGGACGCTTCGATGTAAATTATACCCTGCAGCCGCAGCCTACATTCAAGGAACTGGGACAGGTTCTCGTCGGGACGCCTGCCCTGCGATGGCTGTTGGGCGGCTCGGCGATGCAGGGATTTGCCCTATTCAGCATTCAGTCATGGGCCGCGCCTTTCTACGCACGCGTTTTCGGCGTTCCGTCCGATCAGCTCGCGTTGCAGTTATTCGTTATCATTGGCGTTGCGGGGGGAGTGGGGATCCTACTTGGGGGACTCCTCGGACGCGCACTGGGTCCGCGCGATCCATCCTGGCTGATGCTAGTTCCGGCAATCAGCTCTGTGGCCGCTCTGCCACTTTTGCTGGGTCAGCTCCTTGTGCAAAACCTCCTCGTTTCGCTGACGCTTGGCTTTTTCGCGACGATATCGCTCACGACCTACATGTCCTGCATCAATGCGGCGGCTCAGTTGCTTGTCGTGCCGACCGCCCGAGCCGTCGTGACCGTCATGATCGCTTATGCGATGAATATTGGCGGCCTGGCGCTAGGCCCCACCGCGGTGGGCATGGTCAGCGACTATCTGACATCCGAAACGCACATAGGCGCCGACGCACTGCGTTACGCGCTCCTTTTGTCGGCTGCGGCCACGCCAATCGCAGCTCTTTGCTACTTTCAATCGGCGCGTTTTCTCAAACCTTCACAGCAGCCCTCCTCACCGTCGTGACCTCGACAGACGGCGCACTGCGACCTTTCAATTTACATTTCCTTGTTGATCGTCTAACAAAATGAATCGGGGCATTCCGTGCAGAGTCCAGAAGATATGACGTTTTCGCCGAAATCGACGGAGCCGACCTCGCAGCCGCGAGAGGGATCCGTTGAATATTGGGCTCGGCGCAAGCCCGATGTCCGAGCCCTCAGTGACGAGCACATTTCGCTGACATGGGGCGAATTCGATCAGCAGGCGAATGCTCTCGCCGAAGGGTTGGCCGAGGCGGGCGTTAAAGCCGGCGACGTCATTGCCGTACGCACCCTGACGCGCGCGGAATGGGTCGTAATTCAAACGGCGATTGGAAAGCTGGGCTGTGTCCTGCTTGGTCTGAACTGGCGTCAGACACCGGCCGAGCTCGAGTACATGCTGAGTAACAGCGGGGCCGCTGCGTTTATCTGTGACGATGCCGATCCAACCGCTCTGTCGCCGACACTCGACAAATGCGGCGTCAAGGTCAGGGTATCGATTGAGAGCCGCCTCGACGAATGGCTGCGTTACGGGGATCTCGTGAAGGGCCGTGCGACCGCACAGTTCACTGCCGGCGACACTCCGCTCATTATATACACCTCCGGTACGACCGGCCGGCCGAAGGGCGTGCTGATGGGAGGACTCCCCGGCGCATCGCTGCCCACGCCTGAGCAAGTTGAATATTCACGCAGCATCATGGCGGCCATGCCAAAGGGCGAGTCCGATGTCGCTCTGATCAACATGCCGTTTTCACACGGCTCCGCCCCAGCCCAGGTTCGCCGCGCCATCCAAACCGGTGGCCGCTTAGTCATGCGCCGCAGTTTCGATCCTGTAGATCTGTTGCGCACGATCGCCGAGGAAGGTGTCACGGCTTGGGTCGGCGTGCCGACCATGCTCAATCGCCTGTCGATGTTGTCCCGAGATGTTGTCGAGCAGTTCGACCTCAGGAGCCTACACAGCATCCAAGTGGGGGGGGCCCCGACCAACAGCGTGACCCGCAACTGGGTGACCAAAACGCTGGGCGAGATTCTTCACGAAGGGTACGGCTCGACCGAAACCGGGATGCTCACGCATCTACTTCCCCAAGATCTTCGGAAGAAGCCAGGGTCCTGTGGGCGCGCGTTCGACCACGTGAGAATTGAGATCCGCGACGAACACGGAGCACCCGTTGCCACTGGCGATGTTGGTGAAATTTGGGTCAAGACGCCCGTCATCATTCGCCAATATCACAATGGCCCGCCCTTGGCGGACGACACTCTGGATGCGGGGGGCTATTTCCGCACCGGTGACGTCGGATACTTGGACGCCGACGGCTTTCTGTTCATCACCGATCGCCTGAAAGATATGATCGTGTCGGGCGGCGTGAATGTCTATCCAGCAGAAATCGAGCAGGCGATCCACAGACATCCGGCTGTTCAGGACGTCGCGGTTGTTGGCGTGCCTCACGCCGACTTTGGCGAAGTGGGGAAGGCGTTCATCGAATTGAAGGTCGGCGCCAAGGTGGCTGCCGACGAAATTATCGATATCTGCAAGCAGCACTTGGCAGGTTACAAGATCCCAAAGACAGTCGAGTTTGTTGAGGAACTACCTCGCAACGCAATGGGCAAGATTCTGAAGCGAGAACTCCGCTCCCCGCACTGGAAGCATGCCGAGCGACAAGTTTAACAGGTTATCAGCAGCCTCGGGGCACGCCCCGAGGCTTAGCAGCAGCGACGTTTGATTGAGGTGAGCGATGGGCGACGTGTTCACGATGACTATTGATGGGCGCGGAGTGTCGTCGACTAACACGATGCCAATCCTCAATCCGGCGACGGAGCAGATGGTCGCGCTCGCCCCAAATGCAAGCGACGCCGACCTCAACACAGCGGTCGAAGCTGCAAGCGCCGCCTTCACGAGCTGGAGCAAACTGCCGCTCGAGCAGCGTGGTGCCTATGTGGACGCCATGGGTCAGGCGTTGCTCGACAAGGCCGAAATGCTGGCTCCGATTTTGACGAAGGAGCAGGGAAAACCGTTGACCGCTTCCCAGCGCGAAATAGCGCGGTCGGGTGATTGGGCCAAAGCGGTTGCAACCCTGGACGTTCCGGTGGAAGTCATCGAGCGCCCCGGTCTGCCACGCACAGAGACGCACTTCCTTCCGATCGGTGTTGTCGCGGCCGTGGTGCCCTGGAACTTCCCGATCCTGCTCGCCATGCAGAAACTGGCGCCCGCGTTGCTGGCGGGAAACACCGTCATTCTCAAGCCTTCGCCGTTTACGCCGCTGACGACGCTAAAGATAGGCGAGATCCTGCGAGATGTGCTTCCCGCGGGCGGAATGAACGTCATCAGCGGCGACGACAGTCTAGGCCCGCGCCTTAGCAGCCACGCCGGCATCGCGAAGATCAGCTTCACGGGTTCGACCGCCACCGGCAAACGGGTCATGGCTGCCGCGGCGCAGGATCTCAAGCGCGTGACCTTGGAGCTGGGCGGCAATGACCCCTCCATTGTGATGGCGGACGTCGACGTCGATGGTCTGGCCGAGAAGCTGTTTTGGTCGGCTTTCACCAACAGCGGACAGGTCTGCATCGCTAGCAAGCGGATGTATGTCCACGATGCCGTGTATGACCGCTTGAGAGACGCCCTCGTCGCCATCGCGAAGAAGGTCAAGGTTGGCGATGGCATGGAAGACGGAGTTGCGATCGGCCCTATTCAAAACCGGCCGCAGTTTGAGCGGGTCAAAGAGTTAATCGCCGATGCGAAGGCGAAGGGCCACACCTTTGCCCTGGGCGGCGAAGTGCCTGATGGGCGCGGCTATTTCGTCCCGATCAGCATCGTCGACAACCCGCCCGAAGACAGCCGCGTTGTGCGCGAGGAAGCGTTTGGCCCGGTTCTGCCTCTACTACGCTTCAGCGAGATCGAGGACGTTGTGGCGCGCGCCAACAACACTGAATACGGCTTAGGCGCCACGGTCTGGTGCGCGGACGACGACCAAGCGGCCGACATCGCTTCTCGCCTGAATGCCGGCACGGTCTGGGTGAATGAGCTACAAGGCATCAGCCCTTTCGCAGCCTTTGCGGGACATCGGCATTCAGGACTCGGTATGGCAAATGGCGTCCACGGCCTGCTGGAGTTCACCGTGGCAAAAACCTTCTTCGGCGCGAAGGCGACGCCCGCCGCCATAGCAGGTTAAGCCCGCCAAGGCCTTTGCCAGGCGGTCCGACCGGCGGTCGGGGCCGCTTGCTACCGATAGAGGTGAAGAGACCGCATGGTGCTCGGTGGACACATTGATGGATCCTCTGTGAGGTCTTCACGGTTGCCGCAGCAAATCTCCGGCCGGCTGAGCTTGCCGCTGATCGCGGCGCCCATGCTTCGTGTGTCCGGACCAGACATGGTGGTCGCTGCCTGCAAAGCGGGCGTCATCGGCGCGTTCCCGACCCAGAATCCAAAGCTGTTGGGCGACCCCGCCGGCCTCGACGGTTGGCTGGAACGGATGTTTGACACTCTCGGACGCGACAAGTCCGCATTTGCGCCAATTTGCCCCAACCTGATCATGCGTACCGATGACCTAGGGGCGCACGTCGACAGCGTTCTACGGTTTGGCGTGGAGATGGTCATCACCAGCGTCGGATCGCCCAAACCTATTTTGGGACGCCTTCACGACGCTGGCGTCTTTGTCTTTGCCGACGTAGCGACCGTCGAACACGCTCGCAAAGCCATAGAAGTGGGCGTTGATGGTCTCGTCCTGCTGACTGCCGGAGCCGGCGGCCAGACGGGTTGGCTCAATCCTTTCGCCTACGTGCGTGCTGTTCGGGCTATGTTTGACGGCCCAATTGTCTTGGCCGGTGGCATGAGTGACGGGGTGGCCTTGCTAGCCTCCCAGGTTCTGGGCTGCGACCTAGCCTACATGGGCACAAAGCTGATCGCCACGCATGAGAGCCTAGCGTCCAGCGATTATGGCGATGCCCTCGTGGCAGCGAGCATGGATGACATCATGCTGACGAAGGCGTTCACGGGGCTATCGGGCAGCTATTTGCGTCAGACGATCGTCGCTGCGGGCCTTGACCCGGACAATTTGGATGAATCGGTCTCGGAAGCGCGCGCCCGCGAGGCTTACGGAGCCCGCAGCGGAGGGGCGAAGCGCTGGACAGACATCAAGAGTGCCGGCCACTCGGTGTCTGGCGTCACCGCCGTCACCAGCGTCGCGGAGGTCATTGCCGATACGCAAAAAGAATACAGAGCCGCAGCTGCCGCAATGGCCGCCAGATTCACCTGAACTCGATCGTCAGATCACCGCGGCGTGAGCCTCGCCCTTAAGTGAAGCAAGAATTCGCGGGCGGCGGCTTCGATATCTAGGCTAGGGTCAACTAAATAGAGCACTACAAGGCCTCGCAGAAAAGCCAAGAACACCACCGCTTCCGCATCAATGTTGACGTCAGCAGCGATATCTTTAGCTTCGACACCGAGTTGCAGTTGCGCGCGGATGAACGCACGGCCGCGGTCATTCAGCTCCTGGATCCGGGGCCGCAATTCGGGATTGATTAGGGCTGCACCGACGATGGCATGCAGCGCCTTCGAATGCGGCCGGCCGGCCTGCGCCGACTCGATATAGCGCCATAGAACCTGTTCCAGCCTGTCGAACGTGGCGCCATGATTTCCCTCGCCTTCGCGCAGATTCATGAAGTCGTCGATGATTTTTCCGACAACTGCCCCAAGCAGGTTGGCTTTGCTGCCGAAGTAATGGGAGGGTAGACCTCGGCTAAAATTCGCCTTCTCACCCAGCTCCGCTAGGCTGAAACCGTCATAACCGCGCTCGGCAACAAGATCGATGGCGGCGTCTAAGAGACGCGCCGCCGCTTCCTCACGCCTATCGGCTTGTCGCCTTCTGGGTTGCTTCACAATTGCTCCTCGGTGGCCGCGCGGCCGCGGCCACACCCTAGCCGACTCGCGCTACTTTTGGGCAGCATATAACGTGTTTTGTCACCCGGCGCGGGTGCGCAGAGATGCTGCGGTCAGGCTAACGTAGCTAGAGGGCCAGGGTGAAGCCGCCGTTTACCGGATAAGTCTGACCGGTGATCCAAGAGCTGGCGTCAGACGCCAGAAAAAGCACCATGTTTGCTACATCGGTGGGTTCGCCCGGGCGCCGAATGATGTAGCGCTCGAAAACACGCTTCATCATTTCCTCGTTCTCTAGCTGCTTCTCGATGGCAGGCGTCCGCGTGGCCGAAATGGCGACACAATTGGCCGTGATGTCGTAGCGTCCGAGTGTGCGAGCAAGACTGCGGGTGAAGCCAGCCGCTCCCGCCTTCGCCGCGGCGTAGATTTCCATTCCCGCATCACCGAACCTGGCCGCGTCCGAAATGATGGTGATCACGCGTGCGGGTTTTTTGCGGGCGATCATGCCGGGCACGACCGCAGTCGCAAGGTTGATGACGCCAAAGAGATTGACACCAAGGGGTTGATTCCAAACCTCTGGACCGGTTTCCCAGAACGGTTTGCGGCTTTCGGCCGTAGGCGTCGCGCCCATGTTTCCGGCGTTGTTGACTAGGACGCCCACAATACCAAGTTTTTGCTCGACATCGGCGACCATAGCCCGGACCTGCGCGAGGTCGGAGACGTCTGCCTGGACGGCAATTGCGGTGCCGCCGAGCGCCCGAATTTCCTCGACCACCGCCTCTGCTCGATCGAGATAGTAGTCATTGACTGCGACGCCCGCCGATCCGTGCTGAGCTAGATGCAGCGCGATCTGGCGTCCCACCCCCTGCCCGGCGCCCGTCACCAGGGACACCCGATTTCCAAGGTGCAGAATGTCGTGGGTCATCTTCTCCTCCATCCTGACGATCGACCGATCCAAGACACTGCACAGCAAATATTATTTGTCAAACGACCAGCAAATATCGCGCGCGATTTGGACGCGATTTCTCACACCAGGGCCTCGGGCAACAGAGCTTCCAGGTCGGTAAAACCGGCCATCGCAGCCACTGACAATCCAGACGCCGCTGTAAGCACCTGCGAGACGAATAGGCGCGCCAACCGCGGCCGGGCCGCTATGGTGGTCGAACAACTATCGGTCGCGGCCAGAGCTTCCCGACACAGGACCCAGCCCGCCACCAGGTCACCTGCAAGCTTCGCGTAGGTTGCTGCGCCAGCCAGGGCGTCGCCGCCACGATGTTCGACCAACCAACTGGTGGCGCTGGCGGTTGCCGCGGCCGCGGCCGAAAGCTGCTGACCGACGTCCTCGAGACCCACAGACACAGACGCGGTCGCCGCGTCGGCGCGTATATCCTGAAGCAGCGCAGCCATGGCCGTCCCACCGTCGAGCTGCACCTTACGGACTACGAGATCGATCGCCTGAATGCCGTTTGTGCCTTCATAGATCGGGGTGATGCGAACATCTCTTAGGTGCTGGGCCGCACCGGTCTCCTCAATAAATCCCACGCCGCCGTGCAATTGAACGCCCATCGACGCCACATCCACACCTACGTCTGTCGACCACGATTTGCAGATGGGTGTCAGCAGCTCCAGCCGTAGCCGGGCCGCGGCTCGTTCTTCCGCCATAGGCGAATACCGCGCTACGTCGGCAGCCACAGCGGCCATAAGGCACATGCCCCGGGCGCCTACGATCTTCGCCTTCATCAGGGCCAGTGAGCGCCGTACGTCCGGGTGGTCGTAGATGCGCGCCTGGGGATCCCTGGACCAATCACTCCGTCCCTGACGACGCTCTAAGCAGTACGTATGAGCAAGTTGAAAGGCCCGCTCAGCGACACCGACAGCCTCGACGCCGACCTGCAGGCGCGCGGCGTTCATCATCACAAACATCTGCGGCAAGCCGCGATGGAGCTCACCGACCAATTCGGCATCCGCATCGTCATAAAGCATGACGCACGTCGGAGACGCGTGAACGCCAAGCTTCTCTTCAAGCGAAACCGAGTGCAGCTGGTTTGGCTCACCCAGTGAGCCGTCGGCCGCCACCTGTCGCTTCGAAACGAGGAACAGGCTGATACCTTTGACGCCGGGCGGCGCATCGGGTGTGCGTGCAAGCACCAAATGCACAATGTTCTCAGCAAGATCGTGGTCGCCGTAGGTGATGAAGATTTTCTGCCCGCGAATGCGAAACCTGTCTCCTTGCGGCGTCGCTATCGTGGATATTGCCGCCAGGTCGGTGCCGGCTTGCGACTCTGTTAAGTTCATAGTGCCGCTCCACGCACCAGACACCATCTTCGGCAAATACAGAGCCTTTTGGCGCTCCGAGCCGAACTTGTTGAGCGCCTCGATCGCGCCCTGAGTAAGCTTCGGGCACATCGAAAAAGCCATGTTGGCCCCGTCCATCATCTCGAAGACGGCAAATTCCATAGCCTTGGAGAGCCCCTGACCGCCGTCATGCACCTCGGCTGAAAGACTGTTCCAACCGCCATCCACGAAGGCGGCGTAGGCCTCGGCAAAGCCCGGCGGGCAGCGCACAACGCCATCCTCAAGCTTCGCCCCGATGCGATCGCCAATGACGTTTAGCGGGGCAAGTTCGGAGCTTGCGAAATCGGCGGCGGCGTCCAGGATCGCCCGAATGGTATCCTCATCGAGATCGGTGAAATAGGAGCGGGCAAGTGAGGAGTGGCCAGCGACTTTGAGTGACCAAGCGATGTCCTCGACAGGTGGCCGGTAGCTCAAAGACACTCTCCTGCGTTTAAGCAGCGCAGGGCTTTCGGCATCGAGATCGCGGGGGCCTTGGCTGCTCGGCGCATCCAGCGCCCGGATGGCTTGGAGCACAGGTGTGGATGCACCGCAACTTATTTGATATACGTCTAGCCAGTTTATGTGCGCCAGCGTAAGATCGACGGATAAATTGGCCAACGCCAAAAGGCGGGAGCGAGACCAAGGTGATGCAGCAGTTCGACGTACTTATCCGCAACGGCCTCATCGTGGATGGCACCGGCAGATCCGCCTACTACGCCGACGTCGGCATATCGGACGGTCGTATCGCCAAAATCGGCCGCTTGGCCAACGCGTCAGCTCGCGAGGAGATCGACGCCAGCGGAATGGTCGTCGCGCCTGGTCATGTCACTCAGCACGCACATTACGATGCAATGCTGTTTTGGAATCCCTACTGCTCGAACTCGGGCGAGAACGGCGTCACCACTGTCGTCAACGCCAATTGCGGCTTCGGCTTCGCCCCGGTCCGCGCGGCCGACCGCGAGCGAACCATGGCGATGATGGAAACGACGGAACAGATTCCGGTTTCGCAGCAACGCGTTGCGCTGCCGTGGGATTGGGAGTCCTTCCCTGAGTTCCTGGACCGTCTCCGCGGCATCCCGAAAGGGTTGAACGTGATGACGTACCTGCCAGCCAATCCGCTGATGATCTACGTAATGGGAATCCAAGCGGCGAAGTCGCGCCGCCCGACACGCGCCGAATACGACGAGATGCATCGCCTCATCAACGAGGCCATGGACGCAGGCGCCTTAGGCGTTTCGATGTCGGTGATGGGTACGGCGGGTAACAGCCATGTCGACTACGACGGGACGCCAATGCCAACCGACGTCATGGAAGTCGACGTCGCCGTCGAAATTGCGCGCGCCGTCGCAGATCGCGGTGAAGGCGTCATCCAGCTGCTCGCGCAGATCGGACATTACGGCAACCCGCACATGACCGAGGCAATTGCTCGCATGGCGAAGGGCTCTGGTGCGCGTGTGATCCATAATGTCTTCAACACCTCTGACGCGCATCCGGAACGGGTTGAGGAAGACTTGGCCTGGCTTGATAATCTGCGCGCCGAAGGCCTTGACGTGACATCGCAGTTCATCGGCTACCGGGGCTGGGTGGAATGCGGCATCCACGACCTCGACACGTCTGTGGGACAGCTCCCCGTGGTGCGCGAAATTATTGCGTGCGCGTCGGACGAAGAACGTCTCGCCTTCATCGCGCGTGAAGACGTACAAGCGCGCCTGGAATCCGAGTATGCAGCCGGCGACCGCGCTCATGGCGCCAGCGCACTGCATCTCTACAGGGTCGTGGAAGCCGGCGGGACGCCTGAGTTCGAGAAATACGTCGGGAAAACGATCGACGAAATCGCCAGGGAACGGGGCGAGCCCCCAATGAAGACGCTTCTCGACCTGGGCATCGAGACAAAGCTAAACCTGCATCTTAAGTCGCCACTACTGGTCGCCAGCGACCCGCAACAGGCAGTCCAGCTAATGGCGCACCCCGGCGTGTCGATCGGTGTCTCGGACGGGGGCGCTCACACCAAGGCCCACTCCCTCGGCCACTACGGCACCGATTATCTGATCTGGTTAGTGCGAGAAGAGAAGCTGCTGACGCTAGAGGAGATGCACTTCCAGTTGAGCTTTAAGCCGGCCCAAACGGTACAGCTGCCGGATCGGGGCGCAATTATGCCGGGCTTCTGGGCCGACGTCCTAGTCTATGATCCAGCGAAACTCTGGATTGACCAGTCCCGAATGCAAATTGTCCACGACATGCCGGAGGGCGATTGGCGTCGCCGAACTATGTCAGGTGGCTATAGCCGCATCCTCGTGAACGGCGTCATTACTCACGCCGATGACCTGCCGACTGGCGCGACGCCCGGCCGACTTCTTCAAGTTACGGCCAGCGGCCCCCTACCCATCGCAGCCGAATGAGAATCGACCTCACAGAGGCAGAGCTCCTAGGGGTGGAGGCTGCGAAGGGGCGCCAGCATTGACCTTGCACGTAATCGGTAGTCGTGAAGGAGCTGGCCCCTGCGGTTTCCCCTCATGCCTTGTTATGTCGATGAATAGCTCAGTCTAGATCGGTAAAACTTGGCGGTCGCTGCTCACTCGCAGCGACAACGGCTTCGCGATGATTTTCCGATGCAAGCATCCGGGTTTGCTCAGCGGATTCAGCCAACAAGATCTCCGCGGCTCCACCATCTGCCATTAGATTTAGCAGTCGCTTGGCCGCGCGCATTGCGTCGGGGCTGTTGCTGGCGATGATCCGCGCGAGGGACATTGCGTCAGCGTGCGGATCTTCGGCGACGCGGGTAATGACGCCCAGTCGAACACCCTCCAAGGCGTCGAATCTGCGCGCGGTAAAGGTGAGTTCGCGAACGACATCGTCGCGCACCAAGGTACGGAGCAATGCAACGCCGGCCACGTCCGGCACCAAGCCCCAGCGGGCCTCCATAATTGACAGCTGCGTGTCTGGGGCCGCGATCCGTATGTCCGCACCCAACATGATCTGGAAGCCGGCCCCAAATGCGTAGCCGTGCACCGCAGCGATTACCGGCTGCGGCATGGTTCGCCATCCGTAAGCAGCCTGCTGCGGCTTGTTTGACGGTCCATGCGACCGTGGCAGCAAGCTTCCCAGTTCCCCTCTTCCGAGGCTTTCCAGGTCAACGCCCACACTGAAGGCGCGCCCTTCGCCCGACAACACGACGCAACGCACATCACGCCGTCTACCTAGCTCCACGGCTGTTTCGCCCAACGCCTCCAACATAGCCGCGTCACAAGCATTTAGCTTCGCTGGTCGGCTGAGGCGAACATCCGCGATTCCGTTTTCGACCTCGTAGCGAACGCGAACGCTCATCAACTTACCTCACCGCGCCGCGCCCGCCCGGAGGTTCGCCGTCCGGCCCTTTCAGGCGCTCAGAAGGTGACCCGCAGTTCCACCCCTATGTTCCGCGGTCGTTGCACAATCGACGACTGTGAACTCATTGGTGTCGCACCGAAGCGCGGTGTGACAAGAACAGGGTAGTTGCCGCTTCTATCGATGAAGGCGCCCGTCGGCGCGACGACGCCGTAGACAACGTCGTTGAGCAGGTTGTTGGCGAACGCCGCAACCACGACTTGGCTCGAGACCTTGTACGATAGACGTGCGTCGAGCATGTCGACGGCAGGCACTCGACCCCGGTTATCGTCGCTAAAGAAGTTCGCGGCGCGGTGGTCAAAAGAGACGAAGGTAGTAAGCGACCGGCCGCCGATCGGCAGGTCGTAGCTGGCCTGAGCACCATAGGACCACTTCGGTGCTCGAGGCGGCTTGAGCGCGAGATCTTTTTGATTCACCAGCCCGTCGGCGTTCAAGTCATAGCGGATCGACGTGTACTTCGAGTGAGTGTAGCCGACATGGGCGCTCAGCAGAAAATCCGACGTCGGCTTGAAGGTCTGCTCCACCTCAAAGCCAGTAAAGCGCGCGTTGCCAGCGTTCGCAGTGGTCTGCAGCACGAACGGGCTAACGGTGATCGGCACAGCAACGGCCCGTTGCAGGTCAGTCGCCGAATTTTGGAACACCGCAATATTCGTGCGGGCGCGGCCATCCAGGTAGGTGCTCTTCAGCCCAACCTCGAAGGCGTCCAGCCCTTCTTCATCGAACGGGATCGGCGAGATCGGCAAAGCCTGCCGAAGATTGAACCCTCCGCTGCGGAAGCTGCGGGTGAAGCTGGCGTAGGCCTGAGTATCATCGTTGAATTCGTACTGCCCGCCCACCTTGAAGCCGAACATGTTCCAAGTCTTGCCCCCCCTGGCATCGACGACGCAGGGGGTGTTCCCGGCCGGGTAGATCGCACCACATTTTGCTGCTGCGCTGATCTGTGTGATCGCTGCTGTCTTCTTCTCATGGGTGTAGCGAAGCCCGAAGATCGCCGAGAGCTGATCGGTGACGTGGAACTGGTTCTCGGTGAACACGGCGTAAGAGGTGGTTTTCTGCGTGCCGCCGCCGCTCTGTACCGTCGCGCCAATCAGACGTCCCTCGACCGCTTTCAACTCCGCCTTATAGGCGTAGGCCCCGACGGTGAAATCCAGTTTTCCGACGGTTCCGGCATACCGCAGCTCGTCCGAATATTGCTTCGAACCGGTATAACCGGAGGCATGGAACAAGGTGTTGATGGTACCGTCGGCGTCGAGTGCGAAAACGTCACGCAAGTTTCTATAATTGAATAGGTTCGTGAGTGCGCCCGGCCCTCCCTTCAAATTGAACTCGACGTTGACATTGTCGACCTTCGTTTTGCTGATGCCGACTTCGTTGGTCGAAAAATCAAAGGTGCCCTCCCGGAAGTTCGCCCAATTCTGTAGCGGCATCCCGGTGCCGTCATTCTCGAGGTGCTCGTAGCGCGTCAGCAAGCTCACCTCACTATTCGGTTCGAACAAGATCGATGGCCGAATGAACCAGGTCTTGTTATCGGGCGACGTGTCGTCTCCGTTGTTGATCGACGGCTGGACGCGCACCGCCAGATTGCGGCCGTAGCCGTCATCCTGGTGGTAGTAGCCGGCGAGGCGCACCGCAATTGCGTCGGACAGCGGTCCGGTCCACGCCGCTCCCAACACATAGTCTCCGTCGGCTGGAGCCGACAGACCGGTGCTGCCGCGCGCCAGGATGCTGCCGCCCATGGTCTGGCTGGGTCGCTTGGTCTCGATTAGCACCGCGCCGCCGGTGACGTTGCGCCCGAACAGCGTTCCCTGCGGGCCGCGCAGGACTTCGATGCGCTCGATGTCGAAGGTGTCAGTCACCACGCCGGCGTTGACCGCCAGGTAGGCCCCGTCGACGAAGGTGCCCACTGAAGGCTCCAGCGACTGGACGGAGGAGGTCGCGCCCAAGCCGCGGATCGCGAAGTTCGCACTGGTGGAATTCGACCCGATGGTGTCGAGCGCCACGTTTGGGATCGAGAAAGAGATGTCCTGGATGTTCTTAAAGCCCCGAGCTTCAAGTCGCGCGGCGTCCAGGGCGGTGACCGCGACCGGCACGTCTTGGAGCCCTTCCGTCCGCTTCCGGGCCGTGACGACGATCTCCTCCAGGCCGACGGCCTGACCAGCGCCGGCGGCCTGTGCCCTTGCCCCGCTGTGCGGGGCCAACAGACCCGCTATTGCCGCGGAAATCATCCAGATGGCTCTGGCGCTCATGGTGTCTATCCCCCGTAACTAGGTTGTCGCGCTTTAGTATTTTTGACGTCAGACGCCGCTCCGCAGCGGAGCCGTTGGCGCGCCAGGCCGGTCACAACCGGACATCGTTGGCGCACGACCGTCAGTGTGTGTGGTGTCGATCACAGCATCCGCCCCGGCCGCACCCAATGCGTCCAAACTACTTATTCTACATTCAACAAGTTATCTTCTAGAAGGTCTAGAGCGCTGCGTCAAGGAGGGCTCCGCACGGTGCTGGCAGCCGTCAAGCCGCCCACGGTGGGTTTGTGGCGGCCTAGAAGGCGTTCATGCCGGTGAGCTTTCGACCGATAATGAGTCGCTGGATTTCCGAGGCGCCTTCAACAATTGGGTAGACTCTTACAAGCCGGGACAAGTGCTCGATCGGCATGTCCGCGTTGAGCCCCGCTGCGCCGTGAATCTGCTGCGCCCTGTAGACCACTCGTTGCGCCGCCTCACTTGCGAAGAGCTTCGCCATCGAGGCCTCGAGCTCGACCGGTTCGCCTCGGTCGGCGGTAGCCAGGGCGCGGTAAGCCAGTAGCCGGGCCGCGTCCAGATCAATGACCGAGTCCGCGAGCTGCGCCTGGATGAGTTGGGTGGCGGCGATCGGCCTGCCGAACTGCTGTCGATCCTTGGCGTAGGCGAGACCGAGGTCAAAGGCCGCCTGTCCGACGCCCACCGCACTCAGCGCGACCAGCGCACGGGTCGCCTGAAATGCCGCCAGCATGGTGGAGAGGCCGTCCCGGTCCGTCAGGCGACTTTCATAGGGGACCTCAACGTCGTCGAAATTCAGCTCGGCGGCGGTGACACGTCCTGCGAGCGCCAACGGGCTCACGTCAAAGCCATGCGTTTCGCGATCGACCAGGAACAGGTCAAGCAGGCCCGTTTCTTCGGTGCGGGCCAGGACGACGGCGAAGTCAGCGTATTGTCCGTTTGTGATCCACACCTTGCGGCCGCTGATCCGATAACCTGCCCCGCTGCGACATGCGCGGGTGGCGACCGCGCTGACGTCCGAGCCGCCGGTCGCCTCGGTGTTCGCCGAGGCCGCGATCCGTTCGCCGGCGGCTAGTGGGGCCAGGTAGTCGCGTTTGATCCACTTGCTGGCGGACCGGCTGAGCAGCAGGCCGACGCCGTCGTTGATTAACGCCGGAGTCGAGAGCTCCGGGACAAGCCGGCTCGCGGTCTCGTGCATCACGCCAGTGGTGACCAGATCCAGACCCAGACCGCCAAATTCTGCCGGAATCCGAAACCGGCCGAGACCGTATGGCGCGCAAGCCAGGAGCTGTCGTCGTAAGTCGGCTTCCGGCAGCTGCTCCGGATGGTTGGCCGCTTGGATATCGGGCACGACGGTGCTCGACAGCATTCGGGCGAATGCGTCGCGACCGATCCGCTGCTCCTCGGTCAGTGTCCACATCGGCCGATCTCCAACGCCCCGCGGCGTGAACCGCGGCCCGATTATGCACTCAACGTACTTGTTGGTGGAATAATTAGTTTCTGTGACCGCAGCCAGCACACTGCGGCCACTTGCAGCTCGATGCCGGTGCACCCGACCTACAGTCGAAAATGCCTCTCGGCCGCTCCTGACCCTCGAGTACGCCCCATTGCGCGACGGCCGAACCTGGAGCCCAAAGCTTGCTTGACCAGGACGGGTGTTTAGCCGCGCCAACCTGCGCGCCGCAGCGCCCCTTCTAGGTGACGCCACTGGGACGCCCAAACGTCCTCGAATACTGGAAAGTTAGCCCGCAGCAGGAATGAGCAGGTGGCAGCCTTGAAAATGATAAAGGCGCGGAAGAACTCCCACCCCTCAACCAACTCGCCGGACTCGCGCTCGTAGCGCTCAACGAAATCGTTCTCTGTGGGGACGCCGTCCACTACGCCTGACTGCTCCGAGTGCCATTCAGCGAGGTGCACCTGCAGGGCTAAGTCGGCCTCGTTGTGTCCAATATAGGCCAACTCCCAATCGATAACGGCGGCGATTTGGCCGTCATGGAAGATGACGTTCGCGAACTGGGCGTCGCCGTGGACTAGCGCCGCCGGATAGACGGAGGGTTGATGTTCCACCATCCAAGTCCAAGCGCTCTCTAGAATCCGGCGATGCGGATCGTCGTGAGCCCCCGAAGCGCGGATTTCCGCCAACCACCAATTTAGCTCGCGCTCGATTGCCGCCGTCCCGACGCCACGTCGTGTCAGGTGGGGGACCTCAGCGGGCGGTATCGCCATGCCCCGAAGCCGGCCATGGAAACCGGCTGCCTCAAGCATCATCGCGCGCCGCGCCGCCGCCGGGGCCTCGCGGAGCAGCCCGCGATTGAGAAAGGCCGACGCAGGCGCATCGCCGTGGATGCGCGCCATTACAAACCCAGGGGTCCCGAGGAACACGCCATCGGCGTCCAACCAGAGGGTATCCGGCGTCCTGCAACCGGCCGCGTTGGCGGCGCGCAAGGTGTGGAACTCGTCAGCAAATACCTTCTGCTTGAATAGTGGCTTCACGCCGGGGTCGAACCGCAGCACGAGCTCTTCCTCTCTGGTCCCCGATCCTCTGTCGAGCGCGGCCGTAAATAGTAGGATGCCGTTGCTGGCGCCCGCGCCGGCAGTCAGCGGTTCGGAGCTGACAATTTGCACCTCGCCACGGACATCCGGCTGGGAGGCGATGAAATCCCTCACGCGTGCGGCGTCAACGGTGCGGAACTTGGCCTTGGCGTTTAGCGCCATGTCGTCCATGGCCGAGCTGACAGTGAGTCTGGACTGGGTCATGCGCTTCCTACCAATCCAGAACGGGATGCTCACGCGTCTGGGAGAGCCCCTTTTCCACGACAGCCAGGGTGACTTCGTCCTGCGTTGACATGTGCTTTCCGCGGCTTGGGTTCACTAGGCCCGAATAGGTGCAGAACCCCCTCTGTCCGCCCACTTCCAACACGCCGACCCCGCTGAATGCTGAGCCCGGGGCTCGGCCTGCGTGGGTTTGCGCAAGGGTGCAGCGCACCTTGATTTCCTCGCCACTTTCCAGTGTCAGGATCACCCGGCCTTCAATGGCGGAGATAAAGTCGACGTCTATGGTCGTGAGATGGCGCATGGCGACCACCTCTTCCGCCACTCCGTTGCGCATTACAAAGCCCTGTACTGTGCCCTCGCCTTCTTTGGGCTCGAAGCGCAGCACGGCGTGGCTGTATTCAGGGCCCACAGTGCCCCAGCAGGTCATGATGCGTTTGACGCGCTCCACGTACC
>Ga0070667_100001025_pt1 | contig 25537 bp, 30 predicted proteins | sample KBSS33metaG_FD_64659 | JGI IMG/M metagenome (GOLD analysis project Ga0070667, IMG submission 64659) | Switchgrass rhizosphere microbial communities from Kellogg Biological Station, Michigan, USA - KBS S3-3 metaG | ecosystem: Host-associated > Plants > Roots > Rhizosphere > Soil ...
TAAGTAACGTAGACCACCCGCTATTCCCTGTACTTAACACGCTACGCGAGGAACAGGCTGCTAATACTGTCGCCCATGATGCGCTCAATGCGTTGCCCGCGATCGGCTCGGAAAAGGCTATGTATGTGGTATTGCATGGGGTTGCACATGTAGACAAGCTCAATCACGACACAAATAAGCTCACCCCTGGCACGCCAGCCGCGTTCCAGCGTTTAGGCATACAGGTAATGACTGGGATTATAGATGGCCATATTGGTATAACATCCCAGCCGGAGCAGATGCGAGTGAATAACGCGGCTGCATACATTGCCCCTATTGCAATGCGGTAAGTTTCTAAAGTCCAAAAGAAAACACCACCTTATAGTAAAGGTAGTGTTGTAAAAAATGATATCTGGCTCCGGAGACTGGATGGACGCTGCGCTACTGCCTGCGCTTCGTGCTCGGTGCGAGCACCTGTGCCCGAAGCTTGTCATCGAACCGGCGACTACGCCCGGCCGGTGGCCGTGCTGTCGCTGGTTCAAACCCAGTGCTCAAAACAAAGAAAAAGAACCAAACAAAAAGTTTGGTTCTTTTTCTTGGCTCCGGGGACTGGATTCGAACCAGCGACCTAGTGGTTAACAGCCACCCGCTCTACCGCTGAGCTACCCCGGATTATAGATGAGATACGCCTTTGCAGGCTTTTCTCACCCAAAGATAAAAAGTACGTCGCGCTTCCCCCGAGGGCGCGCGAATGAGCTGATTATACCGAAAGAAGGCTCGGGTTGCAAAATTATCTTGCGCCAGGCTTCAGCGCGGCGTGCTAACGGGGTTTGAGGGCGGCAGCGATTGCGCGGCCTTCGTCGCGCTTTTTAATTGTTTGGCGCTTGTCGTATTCTTTTTTGCCTTTGCCGATGGCGATGCGCAGCTTTATGTAGCGGCCGCCGGTGAGCATCTCTAAAGGCACGATCGTTCTTCCCTGTTGCTTGGCGGCTATGAGCTGGTCAATTTCGCGACGTTTTGCCAAAAGTTTGCGGTCGCGCGTTTGGAGCTGCTCGCTAATTTGGATGCCGCGCGAGCCGTTAATGGCGGCGTTAATCAGCCACAGCTCGTTGCCTTTCACGTTTACGTAGGCGCCGCGCAACTGGCCGTGACCCATGCGTAAACTTTTGGTTTCGGCACCGGTAAGCGAAATGCCCACCACCAAAGAATCGCCCAGCTCGTAATCGTGGCGGGCGCGGCGGTTGGTGATTTGCTTGTGGGCTGCGCCCTTCGGCTTTTTCATATCTGTTAGTATGCCTTATTTTTGGAGAGTTATAAAGTGTTGGAATGCTGATTCGGGCAATTTGAGGTATTACACCCGACCCCATTTGCCTGCCGCCATGTCGCCCCCAAACAGAAAGTTGCCTACACCGTGGCGAAATATAAGGCGCGCCATGGCAGCCACCATTTCCCGCGGGCGGCCGCTGTGATCACCCAGTCCTTTGTGTATAACGGCCACAGAGGGGTCAAATAGCGCATGCTTGCCTTGTTGTAAGAGACGCATGGCGGGCGTAACTATATCGTGGAAGCGCACGTTGTTGCCAAAACCGCCTACTTCAGCGAATCTGTCGGCATCCACCACCATGTTTGCTTCGGCAACCCATACGGCGCGCTGGGTGGTCTGCTGGTTGACAATGTCTGGCCAGCAACCTAGCCAAAAGTGGTGTTTTTCCCGGAATGCTTCTGCCGAAGCGGGGTCAATTTTAGCCATCTCTGCGTAGCGTTGCTGCATATTGAAGCCAATGCCGCTTTTAAGCGTAAACGCCGGGCCAAAGTTGTACGATGCTGGGCGGCCGTCTTTTTCTAAAATAAGGCCGCCCGCCATACCCACGCTCGGGTCGCTTACTAGTTCGCGGGCCCTGATGGCGCTTTCGGATGTTATTAGTGACACATCGGCGTCTAAGAAGTGCATGACGCTGTTTCTATATAGTTGGTGGAGCGCAATACGGTTGCGGTTGTCGGCAGGGCCTACATTTTCGCTATTTGCTGCGAATGCGGCGCCATAATGCCTGCAGGCTTCGGCTGCTATGGCGGCTTCATCTCTGCGGGAGTGGTCGTCGACGACAATAGCTTCGGAATAACCCTGGCTAGGCTCAGTAATTTCTGCTAGTAACGGGGCGATAGACTTGCCCATGTTGTAATGGGGTATAACGGCAATAACTGGTTTTTGCATGAGGTAACTATAGCATAATCTGTTGCCAAGTTATGGGGCTAGTTAGGATGGAGTGCTTTTTTTACGGCTTGCCAAATGCTGGGGTCATGTTTGACGTGTAAACGCCAGTACCACCATTCGCCTCCCCATAAATCTATGGGGTTGAGGCTGGTTTTGCGGGCTAGCTGTATGTTGCGTTTCAGCCGTGCAGGGCTGGCGGATTTGTCTTGCTCCTCTAAATTCATCTCCCAAATGGCTTTGCTGCCCCACGGCTCCAGCTGGAGTTCGTGGATGAATGTTGGCCGTCGTTTTAACGCGCGGATGGCCCGAGCGCGCACCCAGTGCCACCACCAGTAATGGTGTGCGCTGCGGTATTTACCGTTGCCGTACAGGCGGTGGTAGTATGAAAAACCCACGATATCTGGCGTTGGCGCACGTAGAGGAATGCCGAGTTGGTCGCTGACACTCATGATTACCGGGTGGGCGGGGTCTAGTTTGTGGATGAGGGCGAGTTCTTGCTTGAGTCGCGGTATATCAATCTCCGGCCGTTCGCCAAAATTTTTAAATAAGGCTTCGTTTTCTAGCTGGTAGCTTGCCAGTGTGGGGTGGTTTTTGTAGCGGTTCACCACTGTTTCTATGTATTTTAGGAGGGCTGTGGTGCGTTCTGCTTTGGTAGCAGTCCAGGCCCAGTCTGGCCAGTGGTTTTCGGGCCAGCGCGGTTGGCGCGCACCCAGGCACAGGCTTACCTTGCCACCGGCTTTGGCAATTCTATCTAACTGCCAATCTAGTTCTTTGAAGTCTGATTTGCCGGGCTGTTTTTCGTGCTCATTCCAGTAGCTCATTATGCGGAAACGGCGGAAGTCACCTTCTGTTATAAGCCAATCTAGCACCTTGTGCGGATTCACACCAAAGCTGCGGCATTGTTTTATAGAAAAGCTAACGCCAAATTCGGACATAGTATTATTTTACTTCTAAAACGTACATGCGGTGGCGTAGTAGGCCGAAAGATTGCATGGCCTGCACTTTTGTCAGCTTCCAGCCCAGGTGTTTAAATACTGCTTGCCATTCGGCGTCCGACTTATTGCTGTGCGGGTGGCCGATAAACTCTAAGTTGAACATGCTATCCATAAACATAGTTGCTTGCTTATGCAACCAGTTACTGTGAACATCTTCTATGATAATAACGCGCTTGGCGACGCGCGCGGTTTCTTTGAGGACTGCTTCCTGCTGTTTGGCTGGAATGTGGTGCAGTACGGTTAAAATGAGCGCGGTATCGAACTCATTATTTTTGAACGGCATGTGCGTGCCGTCGTACAAAATGGGTTTCATGCGCGGCGTAAAACTGAGGTCGGCAACGTCCAGCGGTGTAATGTTGTATCCCTCGTCTTGCATGAGCAGTGCTACGTTGCAGGTGCCGCTCCCAACGTCCAAAATCCGCTCTTTGCGGGTGATGATATTTTTGTAGTGGCCTAGGGTGTCTACGGCACGCGGTTGGCCCATATCAAATATGAGTTTGCGTGTGGGCTCAAACTTTTGGAGCAGTGAAACTAGACTCATTGCTGGCGGTATGTCTCTCTAGCCACATTCCATAAGCTGTCGTCGTGCAGCACTACTTTGCGGTAGTACCAATACTCCGCGCCCCACAGGTAGATTTCGCGCATACCGGTGGCTTTGCCGTACTCGATCCTATCTGTAAAACGTTGGGCGTCTAATGATTTTTTCTGCTCTGCCAGGCTGCTTTGGGTGATGCCTTGGTAATTGGGGGGCCAGGCCTCGGCTTGCAACTCGTGGATGATCATGTCGCGGCCGGTGGTGATTTTTTGCAGGCCTGCGAGGCTAGCGTACAGCCAGGCTGGGAACGGATATTCGAAGTAGCGGCCAATGGGCGGGCTCCACACGCGCTTGTAAATGGAGATGCCGAATTCGTCGGGTGTGGGTTCGCCAACCGGCAGGCCCAGCAAGTTGTTGCTGCGGTTTACAATTGCCGTGTGGGCGGGGTCGGCTTTCTTCACCAGGTTATATTCACTTTCTAGCCGCGAGCGGTCGAAGTTCGTGCACGTGCCAAAACCCTTCAAAAAGAATTCGTTTTCTACCTGGTAACTCTGCAACGCGGGCGAATCTTTGTAGCGCGCAACAACGGCCCGCATAAAATCTTCTAACTTAGGCTGCCACTGTTGCACGGGCATGTTGCCGACCCACGCGGGCATGTGGCATTCGGGCCAGCGCGGTTGGCGCAAACCAAGGCTTAAGGTGATGCTACCATGCGCGGCTTCCACTTTCTTAAATTGCCAGTCGAGTAGGCTGAAGTCGTACTGGCCAGGCTGCGGCTCGAGCTGATCCCAATAACTCACCAGACGAAAGTTGCGCACGCCAACTTCGTTAATAAGCGCATCCATAGTTTCTTCGGGGTTTAACCCGAGACTCTCGGCGTAAGCGGGAATGAACGACGCGCCCATCTGTAATGGCTTGCTGCTCTCGGTGTGAATATACCACTGCGCGATGCCGTACAGTGTGCCGGTGCACAACATAAGCAGCGCTGCCACTACGCACACAAATTTGTGCAGCCAGTTTTTGCGCCAATAGCGCCCTAAAATTTCGGGCACTTCCCTTACGCTTTTCGCCAGTTTGGCAGTGTATAATTTAGATTGTTTCATGATTACGAATTCGAAGCTACGCGTTAGTTTAGTTATACCAGTCTATAACGAAGAAAGCTATTTAGCTCTCTGTTTAGAGGCGATTGCCCAGCAAACGGTCAGCCCGTTTGAGGTGATTGTGGTTGACAATAATTCTTCGGATAACACAGTTGAAATTGCCTCCCGCTATCCATTTGTGCGGTTGCTGCATGAGCCCCGTCAAGGTGTAGTGTATGCCCGTGAGCATGGTTTTAACGCTACCCGCGGCGACATTATTGGCCGCATTGACGCCGACACTGTCCTCGACCCCTCGTGGATACAGAAAACGCAGGAAGTGTTTAGCGACCCGCTCATCTCGGTCGCTACCGGCAAAGTGTGTTACCACGAGTTGTCGTTGGCACGGTTGGCAAATGTAATCGATCTTGCGGCGCGCCGCTATCTTGCGTGGCGCCTAGGCCGCGAGGTTGCCATACAAGGAGCTAACATGGCCCTGCGCCGCAGCACATGGGAGCGTATTCGAGGTGGCATGTGCCATCAGCGCGGTATGCATGAAGATTATGACATCGCCATACACGCCAACCAAAGTGGTGGCCGTGTGGTATTCGATGAGCGCATGGTAGCCAGCCTTGGCTATCGACTAGCAGATATAGACTACCGCCAATTTCGCGAATACTGCTACATTAGCCCGCGTACATATTTCCAGCACGGATTAAAGAGCGGCCGGGAGATGTATCCGGTGGTGTGGCTGGTGCTTGCCTGCTACCTGCCGCTTAAGTTTTTGCGTAGTGGCTACGATAGCAGGCTCGATAGGTTTTCATTGAAGCGGCTGTTTACTGCAACTGTAAAACCGCGGGTAAACCCTGCTACCTACGGTGATTTTTAAGTTGCTACTTTAGATCTTCGGTTTGCCAGCGCCCATTTTTCTCTTGATATGGATTGCAGTTGCGCCATAGGCCTTTTAAGGCGTCGTGTGCGTCATTCTGGTAGTTGGTAAATTCGGCAGATTTAGTGAATGGGAACTGCGTGTACGCAAATCCGTAGCCGTTCTTGATGATTTCGGCCTCTACTAACCGGCCGTCCGGGAGATATATGTAGCGCAACAAGCGGTTGTAGCGGTCGCGGTTGGTGCTATCGGCGTCGCTGTCTAAACGTACTTGTTGTGAGCCGATTAGGTTTTTGGTGTAGGCCGCTGCTGCCACACCGTAACATTGCACCGGCGAGTTGGGCTTGTGCGTTTCGGGTGTGTCCACCCCAATAAAGCGCACCGTTTCTACTTTGCCGTTCATGTTAACGGCAATAGTGTCGCCATCTACAAAGCGTGCCACGGTGTACAAACCGGGATTGTGTTGCTGCACGGTTTGTGTGGCGGTGTTAAGCGAGGCATGTTGCTGCTGGATAAAATAGCCAGCGGCCAACAATATCACCCCAAGCACCGAACTGATAAGTTTTAACTGTTTCTTGGTCACGCCGCCAGTATACACGGTTATGCTTCGGTTTTGGCAACACTAGCCAGGGCGGCCGCAACTTCTTCAGGGCTGATAACGGTTCCATCTATTTGGATGGCGTGCTCTTCGGGCCGCGGTTTTTCAAGATGGTTGGCGATATGCTCAAAGGCTTCGTTGCTCATGTTACCCCAGATGCGTGTTTCGTTGGGGTTGGGATGTGCGACAGCGCGGCCGCGGGCCAGCTCCTTGTTGGTAGTGACCCAAATAACCACCGCCTGCGCGCCTGTCTCGGCGGCAATGGCGCGTAAATGCTCACGGTCTTTAAAAAAGTTGAAATTGGTGTCGAAAATGACGCTTTTTCCCTCTTGTAGTAGCTGGCGTGTTTCTTCATTTAATTGTGCGTACAACTTGAGGTTTTCGGGGTGAGAATGCGTGGGGTTTGGAAAGCGCTTGTTGCGCTCGTGGTCGGCCCACAGGTGTACAGCGCCGGTTAATTCGTGCAAATAGCGGGCGGTGGTGGTTTTGCCGGAGCCCGGGTAGCCTACCATTAAGAATAGCGTGGGTTTATTCGGGGCGGTCATTAAAAGTCGATTCCTTTGTTGGCTAGAAATTTGTCGTCGAAGTGGTGCTTAATTTTGTTCATGTTGGTGGCAATGTCTACCAGTGGCAAGAATTCTTCTGGAAAATTGCGGCCGGTAAAACACAGGCTGGTTTGCGGCGCACGGGCAGTGATGAGTTTTTTCATTTGAGCTTTGGTGAGCAAGCCGTCGTGCACGGCGTTATTTATCTCGTCGCAAATAACTAGCTGGAATGAGCCGCTCTGTGCGCATTTTAAGGCTTCCTGGTAGGTTTCACGGGCTGCGGCTTTGTGCTGCTCAGGGGTGACGAACTCGGCGCTGATTTCCCCGGCGTTGTAAAACCCTTTTCCGCCTTTGTAAAAGTGCAACTGATCTTTATATAAAGGCAGGATGTCGCGGATGAACACATGCTCGCCCACGCCCCAATGCTTAATAAATTGGATGAACGCCACGTTCCAGCGGTTGCCGAGCGCACGCGTTAACAGGCCAAGGCCCGCGCTGGTTTTTCCCTTGCCTTCGCCGGTGTATACCACTACAACGCTCTCTTTGGTGTCGTAGTCTTCAAACGCCATGTGTGTACCCTCTGTTTTAGCCGGTTAAACCAGCTTTTTCTCTTTGAGCGTGGCGTCAATTTTTGGCCGGTCGAAGCCGATGATAATTTCGCCGTCCAAATCGATGACCGGAATGCCACGCTGACCGGATTTTTCAACCGCGGCGCGGGCGTCGTCACCGTTTAAATCAACGTTTTTGTATGCGTAGGGTACCTTGAGGCCATCTAGGTAATGCATTGCCTCGTGGCAAAATGCGCACCATTCGGCGCCGTAAATAATAACTTTCGCGTTTGAGTCATCCATAGTGTTCTTATTGTAACACCTTTGGCGTATGACGCGGCGAGTTTGCTTACCGCAAACAGGCCAACCTTACCCGTCGCCTAAGGCGATTTTTACCTGGGCCGCCAGGCGTAAGCCATTAGTAGTTGCGACATCATTGCCGCTGGCGTGGCCGTCGAGCGGGGTGTAGCGCAGTACGGTGCCTTCGGGGAAATCTACCGGCTGGAGCCGAGCGTCTTCGCCGATAGGAACACCTGGTTTAAAGTGGCCAATGCTATCACCACCCTCCCAAATAACATCTTCCCGCGATAACGCCCCTCTCAGGCCGCGTGTAGGGGCTGCACCATGCGCCACGCTGTATATTACTGTTGGCGTAGGAGACTGTGGATCGCCCACATGCCATGGTTCGGTATTCGTTTTCTGTATGAAGAAGCCCCCGTGAATCGATTCTCTTACATTTGGATCGGTGACGCCGCCACGAGCTATGTCTTCGCAGGCCATGTATTTTAGAGATTCCCGTACTTCTGCGAACTGTCTGACTATAGGATTCTTTCGCAACAGGAGATCTTGGAAATTTCCAAACAGGGCATGCTCAAGGGTTCCTATCTCGCCTGGGCTCAGCGCCAGGTGACCGATAGCGACAAGCTCGGAATGTATCTGCTCCCCGGAATTCCATAAGCGATACTTTTCCTGTACTGCCGATGGAGTTAACTCGGCTGACTTGTAAAAGGAAAACCCGCTCATGATTCGAAAGTAAGACGTAACATTGCCCCTAGCATACGCATGTTTGGCAAGATAAACAAGATATTGCATCACCTTGTTGTCATCTGGTATAGTATGTAAGAAATGAAGCAAGCCGCCGCCCATACGACGACTAAATCTCGAGGTGCTGATGCCGATTTAGGTGTCGGCACTATTGCGCTCACTTTCCTAGACACTGCTTGGCGCATCGCGGTTCCGGTTATCCTGTTTGCGGTTTTGGGCATCATGGGCGACCGCCACTTTGGCAGCAAGCCGTGGCTCACCTTGCTTTGTACGGTAGTTGGTTTTGTATTTGCCGGTTTGCTGGTACAACGCCAACTGGCAGCAGTCACCAAGGAGGAAACTAAAAAATGACAACCACGTTCGCCGAAGGCCCGCACATTAGCATTGCGCCTGAAAGCTTATTCCACATTGGCCCGTTGGTAATTACCAACGCCCAGCTGTTGGGCGCTTTAGGGGTTGTTATTTTGCTGGCGATCTTATTTGGCGTTAAGCGTGCCGTTGAAAAAGGTAGTCGCGGCCGTTTTATGCATGCGGTGATGTGGCTGTTTGAGAACCTGTACGACACTGCCGTTGAAGTTATCGGCGACAAAGAAGTTGCGAAGAAAGTGGTGCCGCTGGCTGTCACCCTTATGTTGTTTTTCATGATTAACAACTGGCTGGGCTTGCTGCCTATCGTCGGTTCCATTACCTACCACACCGGCGGCGAACAAGCGCCTTTGCTGCGCGGCGTGGCTGCCGACCTTAACACCACCTTGGCCCTGGCTATTATTTCTATGACCACCGCCCAGGTGTGGGCCATTAAGCGCCGCGGTTTCTTCGGCAATTTGGGCCGTTATTTCGGAAATCCGTTTAAAGACCCGCTGCACGCCTTCGAAGGTTTTTTGGAAATTATTGCCGAGTTTTCGCGCACCGCAGCTCTCAGCCTTCGTATTTTCGGTAACGTGTTCGGTGGCGAAGTGCTGCTGGGTGTTATCGGTTTCCTTACCAGCTATGCTTCCCCTGTTGCGCTCCCAGTATTCTACTGTTTGGAGCTATTTGTCGGCGCCGTCCAGGCGTACGTATTCTTTATGTTGACCATCGCCTTTATTTCGTTAGGCCTTCCGAACCCTGAAGAGGACCACGGAAGCCACGGCGAAGCAAAGGAACATGCCTAACTGTACGGCCTGATGGAATTAATTAAGTAAAAGGAGTAAATATAATGGATTCACTAGCATTCGGCCTCACCTACGCAATCGCAGCAGGTTTGTGTGGTATCGGCCTTGGTTTGATCGGTATGGGCGCCATGAACGCCGCTGGTCGCAACCCAGAAGCTATTGGCAAAATCCGCACTCTGATGATCTTGGGTATGTCCTTCGTAGACGCCCTGGCCATCATTGGTTTGGTTGTTGCCCTTATTATCAAGTTCCTTAAGTAGTAACCCCGGGTTCCCCGTATGCATGCAGTACTACAAACATTAGCGACAGAGAGTAACCCAGGCTTGCTTCAAGCCCTGGGTATCGATTGGAAGTTGCTGGTAGAGCAAGCTATCGCCTTCTTGGTGCTGGTGTTCATTTTGGGTAAGTTTGTGTACCCGGCGCTGGTTAAGGCTATCGACGACCGTCGCGCTGCTATCGAAGCTGGCTTACAAGAAGCGAAAGAATCGCAGGAGGCTTTGCAAAAAGCTGAAGAAGACGTTGCCAAGCTGCTTGAAGAAGCCCGCAAAGAAGCCGACGAAATTTTGGCCCGCACTCATCAAGAGTCTGCCAGCATGATCGCCGATGCCGAAACTAAAGCAAAGACCCGCGCCGAGCAAATCGTTGCCGATGCCCGTCAGCAGCTAAATGTGGACATCGCCAAAGCTCGCGAAACCCTTAAGAAAGACACGGTTGAGCTGGTGGCGCTGGCTACCGAGCGCGTCATCGGTGAAAAGCTAGATGAGCGCAAGGACGCCGACCTGGTTAAAAAGGCATTGGCTGAGGAGAAAGCGTAAGTGAGTAGCAAGGTGTCAAGACGAGTAATAGCGCGTACCGTAGCCGCAAAGCTACTGGCCGAGCCGAAACACCAAGCCCACTGGCTGAAAGTGACGGCCGCGTATTTAATGGAACAGCATATGGTTGACGACATCGACCTGTTTGTGAACGACCTCGCCTACGAATTGCACGAGCAATCTGGTCACTTATTCGTAGACGTAACCAGCGCCCGCAAACTAACCGACGCCGTCCGCTCCGAACTTAAGCACACCTTGCAAAACGCCACCGGCGCGAAGCACATCGAACTGGCCGAGCATGTCGACACTGCTCTGCTGGGCGGCTTAATTGCCCGCACCCCCGATGCCGAGCTCGACGCCAGCGTGCGCACCAAACTCAAGCAACTAGCGAGCCTTTAATACCAGGAGAATATGAGAAATAGTATGAGCGATTTAGCAATTCAAGAACTATCAGCCGAACTGCGCGACGCGATCCAATCGCTTCGCACCAGCAAAGGCTTGGAAGAAGCTGGCATCGTTACCCGCGTGGGTGACGGCGTGGCCTGGATTTACGGCCTGCGCAGCGCTGGCTACAACGAAGTAATCGAAATTGAGACCATGACCGGCGGCAAAGTAACCGCGTTTGCCCTAAACCTGCTGGAAGACGAAATTGGCGCCGTAATTTTGGGTGACGACGCCGAGGTCGTAGCGGGCGCAAAAGTTACCATGACCGGCCACGTGCTGGATGTACCGGTTGGCCCTGAACTTGTCGGCCGCGTGGTAAACCCGTTGGGCGAACCGCTGGACGGCAAGGGTCCCATCAAAGCTAAGCAGCGCGGTTTAATGGAGCGCAAAGCTCCTGGCGTAATGGCCCGCAAAAGCGTGCACGAACCGATTATGACCGGCCTGGTGGCTATCGACGCGTTGGTGCCGATCGGCCGCGGCCAGCGCGAGCTTATCATTGGCGACCGCCAAACCGGTAAAACCGCCATTGCCGTAGATACCATGATCAACCAGGGTAAACAGAAAACCGGCGTTATTAACGTGTACGTTGCTATCGGCCAGAAGCTGTCCAAGGTTGCCGCACTTGTTGAGCGCCTGAAGCGCGAAGGTGTTATGGACCAGACCATTGTTGTGGCTACCAGCCCTGCCGACCCAGCACCGTTGCTGTACCTGGCTCCTTACGCCGGTGCTGCTATGGGTGAGTACTTCCGCGACAACGCCCAGCACGCCCTGATCGTCTTTGACGACCTTACCAAGCACGCTGTTGCCTACCGCCAAATGTCTTTGCTGTTGCGCCGTCCACCGGGCCGCGAAGCGTATCCTGGTGATGTATTCTACCTGCACTCCCGCTTGCTGGAGCGCGCCGCTAAACTGAACGACGATTTGGGCGCTGGTTCGCTCACTGCCCTGCCAATCATCGAAACCCAAGCCGGCGACATCTCCGCCTACATCCCCACCAACGTTATTTCCATTACCGACGGCCAGATTTTCCTGGAAACCAGCTTGTTCTACCAGGGTATCCGCCCGGCTATCTCCGTTGGTTTGTCCGTATCCCGCGTAGGTGGTGCCGCTCAAACTAAGGCCGTAAAGAGCGTCTCTGGCGGTTTGAAGCTGAGCCTGGCCCAGTTCCGCGAACTGGCAAGCTTTGCGCAGTTTAGCTCCGACCTGGACGCCGAAACTAAGCAAAGCATTGAGCGCGGCCAACGCCTAACCGAGCTGCTGAAGCAGAAGCAGTACCAACCTTTGAGCATCGCCGAACAGGTTGTCAGCCTTATGGCTGCAACCAAGGGCGCGTTCGACACCGTTCCGGTTGAGAAGATTAAAGACGCCCAAGCCGAACTCATCTCCTACATGGAAGACAAGCACGGCGCCGTGGTAAAAACCCTGAACAAGGGCGACAAACCTACCGAAGACATCGAAAAGACCATCCTGGAAGCTGCCGAAAAGGTAGCCAAGAGCTACGTCGCCGCCAAGCCAAAGAAGGTTAAGGAGTAGGCATGGCCGAAGGAACGCCTCGCCCCGCTGGTCTAGAATCGTTACCGCCTCAGGTAGAGATGGCTATTGACGCTATCGCCAGTATGAGGGTGACGGCAAGCCCAGACCAGATGCCCGTTGTAAAGGCAGCGCTGACATCATTGGCAGGGCCAGAAATGCCTGCCCACTTCGTGGACCCCGGCGACCCCATGGCTGATGCTAAGCGCGAGACGTTTGAAGCAAGTAATCCTTCGGTAGTGCAGTTCCTGGAGCATGCGGCTAAGTCCTGGGGTTACCGCTTGGTGCCAAACGAAGAAGGCGAGAAGTAATGACTGGCCCAGGCTCTCACGAAGCGGCACGTATTCCTGCCCCCCTCTTGGCTGCAGCGCTAGGCGTTGACCCGCAGGTGGCTGTGAGTGTGTTGGCTTTACCAGAAGACGACCTTGCGCAGAATCTGGCACTGATAGCCACCAGCCACGAGCATCGTATAGGAAACATGTTGAGCGCTGACGACGCGACCAACACCCTTGCAGTAATGGGCGAAATCGATTGGTCTATCACCGACGATGAAGACCGCGTTGCAGCGGCGGCATTCGCTCTGCGCCTTTTAGGCAAACTCGGTATAACCCGATTTGATATGGGGGCAGAATAATGGCTGAGTCACCGTCACTTTATCCAACACCGGAAGCAGCCATTGCCGACGAGGTTCTGTTGGTGCAGGTTGGGGTTACCCCGGATTTTGCCCGGCATGTCGCTGGCATGTCGCATGCTGACATCGCCCTAGAGATGACTTCTCTGCTACAAAATCAGGATGCGGCAGATGTTTTGGCTGGCCTTATGCAAGGGCCACCGAAATCCGCGGGTTCGGAAGTTAGTGCGGCACGCTACGCCGAACAAGTGGTATTTCTCAGCCGCGCTGCCGCCAACTTAGGTTTTGAACTGGTAAGGAGGGATGTGTAATGGCATCACGTCAGCAAATTAAACGCCGCATCGGCTCAGTAAAAAATACCAAGCAGATCACCAAGGCTATGCAACTGGTGGCTGCCAGCAAGCTGCGTCACGCCCAGGAGGCGGTGGTGCGCCCGCGCGAGTACGCGCAGCTGGCCCGTGAAATTCTTACTCGCCTGCGCCAACTGGCCGCCGATGACAGCGAATTTCGTCTGTTCACCGAGCGCCCCGTAAAACGCCGTTTGCTCATTGTTATCACCAGCGACCTTGGCCTGGCCGGTGCTTACGACGCTAACGTGCTGCGCACTATGGTGCACGAAGCTCAAGCCGACCGCGGCAAGGGTGTAAAGACCGCCGTAGTGGCAATTGGCCGCAAAGCTGCACAATCTGCCAGCCGCATCGCGGGCCTGGAAGTCGAAGCTGTGTACACCAAAATGCCGGACAAACCTAGCGCCGACGAACTCCGTCCTATCCTTTCCAGCGTTGTGGGCCTGTTCGCCAGCGGTGAGGTAGACCAAGTAGACGTCATCTTTACCAAGTTTATTTCCAGCGTAAGCCAACAGGTGCAGCTGCAACGCTTGCTGCCAGCTGGTTTCGAAGAGGTTGAATTGGACGACGAGCTGGCCCGCGCCGAAGTTGAGCCCAACGCCAGCTCCCTGCTGCGCGCCGCGGCTCTACGCTTACTGGAGGCGCAAATTTACCAAGCGTTTTTGGAAGCCATTGCCAGCGAGCAATCCATGCGCATGCTGGCCATGAAGAACGCCACCGACAACGCTTCCGACCTTATAGACGACCTCACCCTGGAATTCAACAACGCCCGCCAAGCGGCAATTACCCAGGAGCTCGCCGAAATCACCGGTGGAGCCGAGGCTTTGAAATAACGATTACGAAATGGAGATTTTATAATGGCAACAGCAACTAAACAACAAACCAAGACAGCGACCGGCAAGGTCGTGCAGGTTGTTGGCGTGGTGGTGGATGTAGAATTCCCCAGCGGCCATTTGCCTGCAATTAACTATGCCCTTAAAGCTGACTTAAATGGCAACGACCTCTTGCTTGAGGTTGCCCAGCACTTAAGCGAAAACGTTGTGCGCGCCATTGCCCTGGCTGGCACCGACGGCCTGCAGCGCGGCGCAAGCGTAGAAGACACTGGCGCACCAATTAGCGTACCGGTTGGTGACGCAACGTTAGGCCGCATGTTCAGCGTTATTGGCGACCCAATCGATGGCATTGAAGAGAATAACGATTTTAAACTGAAGGCGCCGATTCACCGCGCCGCTCCCAGCTTCGACGATCAATCTGGCTCCATTGAAGTTTTGGAAACCGGCATTAAGGTTATCGACCTCATCGCCCCGATTGTGAAGGGTGGTAAGGTTGGTTTGTTCGGTGGCGCCGGTGTGGGCAAAACCGTGTTGATCCAGGAATTTATCAACAACATTGCCAAGTTCCACAGCGGTTACTCGGTGTTTGCTGGGGTTGGTGAGCGCACCCGCGAAGGCAACGACCTGTACATGGAAATGAAAGAGGCCGATGTTTTGAAGAACACTGCCTTGGTATTCGGCCAGATGAACGAGCCGCCGGGCGCCCGTTTGCGCGTTGCGTTAACTGGCCTTACTATTGCTGAAAGCTTCCGCGACCAAGGCAAGGACATGCTGTTGTTCATCGACAACATTTTCCGCTTTACCCAGGCCGGTTCTGAGGTGTCTGCCCTGCTCGGCCGCCTGCCTTCTGCCGTAGGCTACCAGCCAAACTTGCAGCAAGAAATGGGTGCGCTGCAGGAGCGCATCACGTCCACTAAGAGCGGCTCCATTACGTCTATCCAAGCTGTGTTCGTGCCCGCCGACGACCTTACTGACCCGGCTCCGGCAACCACCTTCGCCCACCTGGACTCCACCATTGTGCTGAACCGCGCGTTGACCGACCTTGGTTTGTACCCGGCCGTAGACCCGCTGGACTCCAGCTCTACCATCCTCGACCCGGAAATCATCGGCCAGGAGCACTACGACGTGGCCCGCGAAGTACAGCGCATTCTGCAGCGCTACAAGGACCTTCAGGACATCATCGCCATTTTGGGTATGGACGAACTGAGCGACGAAGACAAGCAAACCGTTGCCCGCGCCCGCCGTATCCAACGCTTCTTAACCCAGCCGTTCTACGTGGCCGAGAAGTTCACTGGCAACGCTGGTAAATATGTAAGCCTGAAAGACACCGTAAAGGGTTTCCGCGAAATTTTGGACGGCAAGCACGACGGCAAGCCGGAAAGCGCCTTCTACATGAAGGGCGACATCAGCGAGGTCAAATAATGAATCTTGAGCTGGTAACGCTCGACGGCGTCAAGTTTAAGGCAGAGGCCTATTCGGTTATTTTGCCGACTGCGGCCGGTGAAATTACCGTGCTGCCTGGCCATGAGCCGCTGCTCAGCCAATTAGTACCTGGCGTAATTACCATTCGCCGCAACAAAATCGAGGCCGACTATCACCTCGAACATTTCGCCACATATGGCGGCGTTTTGGAAATTAGCAGCAAAGGCGTGCGCATCCTGGTAGACGAAGCCACGCACGGCGATGAAATCAACGTAGCCGAAGCCCAAAAAGCCCACGATGCTGCTCTAGCCTTGCGCAAAGACGCCAAGAGCCAGGTAGAGCTCGACAAGGCCCAAAGCTTGGTAGACCGCCACGCCGTGCGTTTGCAGGTAGCAGATCTCCGTCGTCGCCATCAGCGGCGGTAATGCCTACTAAGTAGGCGTCATTGGTCATTTGGGGGCTTTTTGGCGCAGTCTTATTTTCTGTAATTTTAGACGATTAAGTAGGTTCGTATATATTTCGAGTAAGTCCTCTCCCTGTATCGTTTGGGGCGGCCCTTCGCTATGAAGCAGCAGGTAGCGTCCTCCTCGGAGCAGCCTTATGCGCCAATCTAATGGATAAGTATCATCTTCCATAAGTTTTATAAAGTCTTTTATGCGAGAGTTTCTTGTTTCTGGGTCCTTTCCTTCGCGGACGACTGCCATATATGCCAATCGGGGGTCTTCTATTGTGTTAAGCAGCTCCAGAGAGGCTACATCCTCACCCCTTGCCTGCATACGGTGCACCATTTCTTTTTTAATCGTATCTAATTTTATGCCGCGGCCAACGTCTAACGTTGCCCCGGTCCAGCCAAGTTCACACAGATAAGTGCCAAAGGCGAGACGAGTTATATCCCAAATGTAGCAATCGGGGAACTTAGCTCTATAACTATCAATCCATCCGCAGATGTCCTGTACAATTTCAGTATTTACTTCTGCTTTCAAGGCGAACTGGTAGTCCACGGTTTTCTTAGTAATGTGCTGACGGTAGTGTACGGGCACCGTGCCCCATATATGTTCGTCACCGATAATTCTCACTGCCCCGTCCCAATCATAAGTCGGAAGTTCTTCACGCTGCGATTCAGCCCACGAGTTTATGGGGTCGTAATTCTCGATGCATTCGGGAGCCAATTTTTCAAAGGCGTCAATTCCCGGGTCTGCCGGGTTGTTATCGATGAGAACATTAATAAAGGATTGGACGAGGTGGGGGACGCGTTCCGGTGTAGTGTCAGTCATATAATTCAGGATGGTCGGATAGATGTACTCTGCTTGTCGGCCTTTCGTGGTGTTATCCATGCGGATGACGGCCTCAGCCAGGATTCGGTTTGACTGTATATTCTGCAGTAACTGCATGGCTAATTCTGTGTTGCCTATCTCCGTAAGTGTGTCCGCCAGTTTAGCCCGGCAACTATCCCAGGTGGTTGCGTTATCCGGATACACCTTCTCGTACTGTTGCAGCAAAGTGGCAATACTGGCAACATCATCCGCGTCTGTTTCCGGTTGCTGGCAGCGCAATTCCCATTCCAATACCAGGTTGCTTAGTTGTGTTGCTTTGTTCCAAGACGTATCCATGCTGTGGGCGAAGTCCTTGGTGAGCATGCGCCAGCCATAATCCATGCCGACTGCTTCGGCAGTGAGCGGGGGTATCAGCTGAATATCCTGCCAATATGATTGCCAAACGTATTCCCCAGCCGGTGCTGTTTCGGCGGGATGGTTCATGTAGGGGTGCCAGAACTCATTATTTATATAGTTCTAGCGTATCTTTGGGTGTAGGTCAAATGTCGTCTGTGATGTGCGGCTCGGGTAGCTCATGGGCTGGGCCGGATGCTTTGGGATGGAGCTGTTCGGTTGATGAGGCGAGCTGTTCGCTGGCTGCCTCATTGGTGAATAGGCCTTCCAGATGTTTAATGTCTTCGAAATGGGCCACGGCCATGAGCGCCAGGGTGAATCCGTCGAACGCCGCCTCCTGGTCTTGTTCGTCGGTAAAATGCGCTTGTAGGAACGGACGCGCCGCGCGCGCAATTCCGTGGAAACGCTTGTTAATGGTAATCCATCCTTGCTCGTGGAGCTCCTCGCGGCCAATATTCTTGAGCCACAGTGCAACGGTTGCTGCCGAAGGGTCTGGTTGTTTCATAGCGTTCCTCCTTACTCTTTCAGTCTAGCAACACCATAGGTGTTAGAGATGTGTTTTTCGTCACATGGATTTAACGGCTTTTTATGGGGTGTTCGCTTGCTAACATTTGCTAATCGGAGGTATAGTAGCAGTATTAAAATTTGTCTGGTTAAGCAAAATATATGCAAGCAAATCAATCAGATACCCCAGTTTCTTTAAATGAAGTAATTACCCGCAGTGGATTGGCAGCGCGCCGCCTTGCTGACGATTTAAGTTGGGGTGAGGGCGCAATCCAGCCCCTGGCTGAGCACGCTGGCCATGAGCAAGAGCTGGAGCTGGTAAATGCGGTTTTAGACGCCATCGAACCCGTATCAGAAGCAGAAAAAGCCTACTCTAGCTGCACTGACGGCCGCCTGCCCGTACAACTGCAAAATGGCGAGCCCGTTCCCGTGCGCGAGCAAGCCGTTGGTGCCGATATGGTAAGCGCTTTCTTTGTGGCAGAAGTGCTTGGCCCGCGTTTCTATGCCGACCCCTCCGCGCCGGTTAATGAGCGCATTAGCGAAGTGGCCGAGTTTTTGAAGGAGAATGGTCTGCTGCCGAGCTCGCATATTGCTTGCGGAGCGGCTGCCGGTTTCGTAACTATCGTGCAGAATATTTTGCGTTACAGCAAGCAGCCTTCCTATATTTTGCGCCTGCAGGCATTGCTGCCTGGCATGTACGACCCGGCTTTGCACAAGTCGCTCTTGCTGGACTTGCGTAAGCTGCTTGATACCGGCGCATACAACAGTTTAACGCCCGATATGTTTTTGCAGGCCGCCCAGGAAGTTGGTGGCCGACGTGCCGTTGCCGAACTAAAAGATGATGGCCGCGGCGTACGTGGCCACGTAGAAGAAGCGGTTATGCGTGTGCAAGTGCCGGGCCGCGCTCTAAATACTGCTAAACTTGCTGTGGCTACCGGTGGCCGTGAGGTGTTTGGCGTGAACGATAACCGCATGGAACGCCTGGCGCGTTTGTTCGCCCGCGGCAACGATCAAGACTACAAGGCGGCCCGCATTGCCCTGGAAGATTTCGCCAGCAGTGGCCACGGCACACTCGCTAAGGGCTTGCCTACCTACCTCATCACTGCCGCATAATATTTACAAACAGTTCACCATGAGTTACGCTTGAGGTAATTAAGATAATTCTACGGAGGGAACATGTTATCAAGAAATAAAATCGCCATGTTAGTGGCTGAGTTTTTGGGTACCGGCATTTTGACGGCAGTCGTGCTTGCGGTGAGCAAGTCGAACATCGGCATCCCCTACTTTGTGAGCTTGGCGGTTGGTTTGGCGCTGGCCACGTTGGCTACAGTGTTGGCTCCTATCTCAGGTGCTCACTTAAACCCGGCTATTACGCTTGGGTTGTGGAGTGCTCGCCGTGTTAAGACGATTCCAGCTCTGACATACATCGTTGCGCAATTGTTAGGCGCCATCTGTGCCTACCTGCTGTACACCTACTTTGTAAACAGTCACTGGGCTAACAGCGGTAAGTTTGAAAGCCGCGTATTGGTTGCCGAGGCTACTGGCGCTTTCATATTTGCCATGGGTTGGGCTGCAACAGTGTATCGCCGTTTGGAAGGTGGTAAAGCGGCCTTTGCTGTTGGCGCTTCGCTGACCGTTGGTATGCTGGTAGCATCTGTTGGCTCGGGCGGTATGCTTAACCCGGCAGTCGCTTTGGGCTTGCGCAGTTGGGTATGGGGCACCTACGTACTGGGCCCGGTACTTGGCGCGATCATTGGCTTTAACCTGTATGCGTTGCTGTTCGCACCTACCGAAGCGCTCGTGTCGCCGCTAGACAAGCCGGAAAAATCTTCCAAGAAAAAGTAAATAAGACATTCATCACATTGACTACCGGTCATTTAGGCCGGTAGTTTTTGTTATCCACAGGCTTTCTGAAGAAAAGCCGAGTAAATGTTCTACTTTTGCTTGCATTATGTTTGTAAAGACAGTATGCTCTTTGCAGAACTTTATTTTTGTGGGGTAAATTTGCTGTGTTTCTATTCCTACTGTCGGTAGTACTTCTGGCTATGGTCCTCGCTCGCGTGGGCATCTTCATCACCTTTTCGTTGTTGCACCATCGTGCGCATCGCCGTCACCCGCGCGAGTTAGCTTCTAATCCCCTGGTCACCATTGTCGTTCCCGCTTACAACGAGGGCATCACCCTGGAAAACTGTGTGGTGAGCCTGTTTAAGCAAACCTACACCAACTATGAAATAGTTATCATCAACGACGGTAGCACCGACGACACCGAGCAGGTGGCCTGGAAGATCCGCGACAAATACGGCGACAAATACGCCATTCGCGTGTATTCCCAAGAAAATACTGGCAAGGCTGGTGCGCTAAACTACGGTATCGAGAAGGCCAAAGGCGAAATCATTATCAGCATGGACGCCGACTCGATGTTCCTGCCAAACGCCATGCGCGAGCTAGTTACATCTTTCCACGACCCAGCCGTGGGTGCGGTTGGCGGTAATGTGCGGGTGGCTAACTACAGGCGCTGGCTACCCATGCACCAATCTATCGAGTACATTACCGGCCTGGCTATTCAGCGTTGTGCTTTCGCGCACATGGGCTGTATGCAGGTTATTTCCGGCGCAATTGGCGCGTTCCGTACCGACGTGCTGCGCGAAATTGGCGGCTATTCCAAAGACACCATTGTAGAAGACATGGACGTCACCATTGCCATTGCGGAGGCGGGCTACAAAGTGGTGTACAACCGCCACGCCATTGCCTACACCGAAGCACCTGAAACATTGCGCGCCTTTATGAAGCAGCGCTACCGCTGGGTGTATGGCGGTTTCCAGGTTTCGGCTAAGTATCGCCACCTGTTTATGAAACGCCACCACCGCCGGATGGGCACTATCGGTATTCCCTACTTTACCGTTTTTCCTTGGGTAGATGTGGTTATTTCAGCTATCTTGCTGTATGGATATGCGGCAGTTATTATGGGCGGCAATGCTCGCGGGCTACTAGAGTTTTACTTGGCACTTACCATGCTGCAAATCTCCCTCATGCTGTATGCGCTTATTATTGATAAACAAAGCAAGTGGCTAGCACTGTTGGCGTTTGTGTATGGCTTGTTCTATAGCTTTGTAATTAGTTATGTAACCGTTAAGGCTGGCGTGAACTACTTGCGCGGGCGTGGTCCTGCCTGGAACAAATTACAACGTTATGGTAAAAATGCCCTGCCTGAGGCTAAATTAGCCACAGAGGCGGCACATGCCGAATAACATAACACGACTTTTACGAGCTGCCCGAACTGCCACTAAAACCGAACAATTTGCTAAAATAGAGAGCATGGTTAAGTATGCAATGGGGAGACGCACGAAACAGCAACAATGGCGATTCGTGCTTGGAGGAGTCGCGATCGGTGCGTTTTTTGCCGTAGGCCTTGGCCTGAGTGTACATCTGTTATTTGCAAAGGACTCTAACATTAAGACCGCAGAAGCCGACAGTACACCCCGCCCCGGCAAGGCCGTGAACGGCGTGCAAACAATTGCCAATCCGCCAAAGAAAGATGCAATGCACACCGGTTTGGAGTTGAGCGTGGACCCGTCTATCCGTAAGCTTGCCGAATACGAGAAAGCTTACGGTGGCGCTGTGGCGTCCCATCTTATGGTGTTTGCCGGGCTGCCCGCCACTAATCAGGATGCAGACGCAGACGCTCAAGACATGGCTACTAAACTGCAAGAGTTTGCCCATTATCACATCCAGCCGCTGGTTGTAATGGAGCCGACTGTTAACGGTAGCTCTATTAATGTTGCCGATTTTGCTGCCGGTAAGTACGACGCGCCCCTCACTCGCTATTTTACTGCTTTGAAAGGGCACGGTGTTACCGATTCCATGATGGGTACGTGGGTGCATTTTCCCGAAGACAATATTCCTGAGTGGGGTAACACCGACGCTGCCATGTTCCAAAAGAATGTAGTTAAAGCGGCGCGCTTGCAAAAGGATGTTTTCCCTGACAGCAAGGTTTCTATTCTGCTAAACGCTCAAACTTTCCGCAGCGACGATATTGAGCGCAATTACGGTAAGTTTGTAAGCTTATTACCCTACGTTCGCGGCTTGCCCTCTGGGTTGTTTAGCAGTTTTGGGTTGCAAGGTTTTCCCTGGGTGAGTAAAGCGGACGAAGCTGAGCAAAACAAGCTGCTGAATCCTGCGCAATACTTGAACGCCAATTTCGCCCGCGAGGCGGCTAAGGCGCTCGGCACGAAGAACATTTGGTTCAACACGGGCACCTTTAACAAAATGTATACGCACACAGCTAGTCAAACCGTAACTTATAGCCCTACGCAGCGCCAGGACATCCTACAGCAGGTAATGGCTCAAGTTAAGGCTGCACAGCGTGGCGGCTACCGCGTGTCGGTCAATCTGTTTAGCTTTGACGGCTCTAATACTGGCGAGGAGACTGACTGGTCATACTGGCACACCGGTGATACCGACCCTAATTTTCCCGGCAAAGTGGTGTTCCGTACATTCGCCGAGCAGGTGTATCAGGCCAAGGGCGATATTTGGATTTTTGACTCTGACGATTAAGTACTGGTACCATTTTTTAGTTGCGGCCAGGCAGTATACTTGATCAAATTGCACACTTGTGTTACAGTATGAATGTTGAACAACGGTAGGTGGGCCGCTGTTTTTTTATGCAAACATATGTAAGTCGGGTGAGTCAGCGGAAGTGAAAAAGATAACGGTAGTTATTCCTTGCTATAACGAAGAGAACGGCATTGCCGCAGTAATTCGTTCATTGCCGCGTTCCGTATTTCGTCGCCATGGCTACAAACTAGAAGTACTGGTGGTTGACAACAACTCCACCGATAACACCGCCAAAGTCGCCCGTGCCGCTGGCGCTAAGGTTATTCACGAGTCGCAACAAGGCAAAGGCAATGCCATTCGTACAGCTTTCTACAATGTAAGCGACGACACCGACTACGTGGTGATGTGCGACGGCGACGATACCTATAAGGCGCATGAAATGTTGCGCCTTATCGAACCTTTAGACAGTGGATTTTGCGATGTAGTTATCGGTTCTCGTTTGGGCGGCAAGATCGCCAAGGGATCCATGAAAGGTTTTAATCGTCTAGGCAACTGGTTGTTCTCTTTTATGGTGCGTATGGTGTATGGCGTAAATGTGACTGACACACTTACGGGCTACTTCGCGTGGAAGCGTGAGGTTATCCAGCAATTGCGCCAGCATTTGCAATCTAGCGGTTTCTCTATCGAAATGGAGATGATTACCCGTATGGCGCGCATGGGCTACGATATTTATTCCGTTCCTATTACCTACGAACCACGTCTCGGTGAATCTTCCCTGCGGCCGGTGCACGACGGTGTACGCATTTTGCGTGAGTTTGCACGGCAGCTTCGTTGGCGTCCAGCCGTGGAGCGTGTGGCTTTTGTAAGTGATGCCGTTTGGCCATACAACAAGGGCGGTAAAGAAAAACGCCTACATGAGATTACCCGTCGTTTAGTAAAGGAAGGCCGTCAGGTAGATATCTACACCATGAAATGGTGGGATGAGCCTTCTAAAACAGTTGTAACGCCTGATGGCGTACACTTGCACGCTATCAGCAACCTTCGTTCCCTATATGTAGGTGATCGTCGTTCCATAACTCAGGCTTTGTTATTCGCCTTTGGATGTACTCGCCTGATCTTTCGCCGGTTCGATGTAATCGACGTGGACAGCATGCCATTCTTCCCTCTTTTTAGTGTCCGCATGGTCTGCTGGCTGCGCGGCAAAAAAATGCATGCTACCTGGCATGAGGTATGGGGCAAAGATTACTGGCAGCATTACCTGGGTGGTTTAGGCGGCAAATTTGGGGCTGTAACCGAATGGTTGGCCATGAAGATGCCGGACGCTGTCATCTCTAATTCTAATCACACCACAAAGCGACTTTTACAAGCTGGTATGAAGAAGCAAATTGTGACGATACCGTTGGGTGTGGATGTAGACACACTGTTTGCAGTTGCGCCGCACGAACAAAAGAGCGACGTTATTTTTGCTGGCCGCCTTCTTCCTAATAAGAACGTTGAATTGCTTGTGCGCGCCGTAAAACTGGTAAAACGCACTAAGCCGGACACCCGATGTCTTATTGTCGGCAACGGCCCAGAACGTGCGCACCTAGAACAATTGGTTGCCGAGCTGAAGCTTGAAAACAATATTACGTTCTACAATTTCCTAGAAGACCATAACGAGCTGTATGCACTTATGAAGTCTTCCCGAATGTTCGTGCTGCCATCTGTGCGTGAAGGATTTAGCCTAGTATCTATTGAGGCCAATGCTTGCGGTATCCCTGTGATTACTACTTCTCATGAACATAATGCTGCCCGAGAGCTCATCATCGAAGGCCGTAATGGCTACCTGGCCGATCTAGACGTAAAGCACCTCGCAGCACAAATGCGTTTAGTGCTCCGTGCTTCGGGCGAACAACTCGCACCCCTACAGGCAGTCGAGGAAGATTTCGGCACCTACCGCTGGCACCATGCTGCTGCAAGTGTTGAGCGACTACTAACCGGCCATAAGCGTAAGGCAAAAGGCGTATAAGTATGGCCGTGCATATCCTCGGCATTGCGGTGACCGTAGGATTGCTGAGTTTGCTGCTGGCTGTAGAGTTTGGCCGCTTGCGATTTAAGCGGTTCGTCAATCCTATAAGGCGTCGTTTGGCGCGTTTTGTGCGTGCACAGAAGAAGCATTTTTTTGCCAGTGACTTGCATCGAAGCTCTACTCTCCTTATTTTGAGCCAAGCAATAAATGCTGCCGGTGCGTTTATTTTTTGGATGGTTTGTGCCCGCCTATTTCCTGCGCACGATGTAGGATTGGCCACTGTCTTAATAAGCTACGGTGCGCTAGTTGCGGCCTTTACACACCTTGGCTTACCGGTTACTGTACTGCGATTCCTTCCGGGCAGTAAGCATCGTGGCAGTTTATTCACGGCGGCCACTTTACTAGTGACCGCCTGTTCTAGCATTGGCGGCGCATTAGCGGTCGCATGGATTCGGCTGCTTGCGCCGCGACTAGAGTTTCTGCGAAGTTACCCACAATTGCAAGTGGTTTTGTTAATTTTGGTAATTGTAACCGCGCTAGGTGGCCTATTAGAAGGGGTACTCACTTCGCTGAAGAAGAGTCAGTTCGTCGTAAAAAAAGCTATTGTAACTAATGCACCTCGTGTTATTCTACCGTTCGCGCTGGCTGCGCTGGGTGTGGTGGGGATTGCTGGACTGTACACGGGCGCTTTGGTTTTCGGCGCTTTGTATACTTTGTGGGTTATTGTATGGAAGCTCTTGAAGGGACAATCTCTGCGCCCGCAATTTGCTGAATTGCGTTCGCATCGCAAGTTTGCTGCGGCTAACTACCTGGGTAGCATGTTTGGTATATTGCCTGCTACCGTTGTCCCTCTTATTGTGTTGGAGAAACTTGGGCCGTCACAAGCGGCTTTTTTCTACATGCCTATGCAACTGGCCGCATTTTTAGGGATTATTGCCAGCTCTACCTGTAATGCATTGCTCGCTGAGGTGGCGCATGATGATAAGCCTGGTCGTTATCGTACTCATGTGCTTGCCGCTACTCGTCGCTTATATCAACTGCTTATTCCGGCTGTGCTGGCGTTAGGGGTTGGTGGCTGGATAGTACTGCATATATATGGTGTAAAATATGCTGCAAATGGCTACGTGCCACTCCTCTTATTGTGTGCTGCTAGCTTGTTTGTCGGACTTAACTGGCTAGGCGATGCGTGGCTCAACATTCAGAAACTGAG
>Ga0070667_100001027_pt1 | contig 25488 bp, 26 predicted proteins | sample KBSS33metaG_FD_64659 | JGI IMG/M metagenome (GOLD analysis project Ga0070667, IMG submission 64659) | Switchgrass rhizosphere microbial communities from Kellogg Biological Station, Michigan, USA - KBS S3-3 metaG | ecosystem: Host-associated > Plants > Roots > Rhizosphere > Soil ...
CGATCGACACCGAGGCCAACCGCACCACCACCCCGCAGGCCATCGTCAAGCAGATCGTCCAGACCCTGCCCCTGGCGCGGATGGGCACCCCCGAAGATCTGGCGGGCATGTGCTTGTTCCTGCTGTCCGACGAGGCCAGCTGGATCACCGGACAGATCTTCAACGTCGACGGCGGACAGATCATCCGGTCATGAGTGACGTACGACTCGGATATATCGGGCTCGGCAACCAGGGCGCACCGATGGCCACGCGGCTGGCCGAATGGCCAGGCGGGCTCATCGTTTTCGACATGCGCGCCGAGGCCATGGCGCCGTTCGCCGAACTCGGCACCACCCTGGCCGACAGTGTTGCGGAGGTCGCCAAGGCCGACATCATCAGCGTGACCGTGCTCAACGATGAGCAGGTCCGGGACGTCGTGGCGCAGCTGGCCGACCATGCCGCGCCCGGCACGGTGATCGCGATCCATTCCACGATCGAGCCGACGACGGCCGTCGAACTGGCCGAGCAGTTGCAGCCCAAGGGGATTCACATCGTCGACGCTCCGGTGAGCGGCGGCGCCGGGGCGGCGAGCAAGGGTGAACTGGCCGTCATGGTCGGGGCCGACGACGACACCTACAACAAGGTCAAGCCCGTCTTCAAACAGTGGGCCTCCTTGGTGGTGCGCGCCGGCGAGCCCGGGGCCGGCACCCGAATGAAACTGGCCCGGAACATGCTGACCTTCATCGGTTTCGCCGCCGCATGTGAGGCGCAGAAGCTGGCCGAGGCGTCGGGTATCGACCTGCAGAAGCTGGGTCGCGTGGTGCGGCACAGCGACGCGCAGTCCGGTGGCCCCGGTGCGATCATGGCGCGCGACGACACCAAACCGCTGGCGCCCGACCACTTCCTCTACAGCATGTTCGTCCACACCCGTGGACTGGCGGAGAAGGACCTGTCGCTGGCACTTGGTCTGGGTTCCGCTGTGGGAGTGGACCTTCCGCTGGCCGAGCTGGCGCTGGCCAACCTCGCCGAAGGCCTCGGCGTACCGCACGTGAAGGAGTCATGATGGACGAGCTGCGCGCCAAAGGCCTGGCGAAGATGAACGAGGTCTACGGCTGGGAGATGCCCAACATCGAGGGCGACCCGTACTTCGACCTCACCGTGGATCACCTGTTCGGCACCATCTGGAGCAAGCCCGGACTGTCCATGCGGGAGAAGCGCCTGATGACGTTCACGTGCGTCACCGCTGTCGGCTCGCAGGACCTCGCCGAGATCCAGATCAACGCCGCCTTGCTCAATGAGGAATTCACCGAGGCCGAGCTCAAGGACATCGGCATCTTCCTGACCCAATATCTCGGCTTCCCGCTCGGTTCGGCGTTCAACGGCGCCGTGTCCAAGGTCGTCGCCCGGCGGCGCAAGGCGGCCGAGAAGGGCGTTGCCGAGGACCGCAAGGCCAACGTCAACGCCGCGGTCAGGATGAACACCGGGAGCGAGCTCGATGACGAGTAGGTACGCCTCGCTGTCGCGTGCGCAGCTCGCGGCGCTGGTGCCGGAGCTGCTGCTGATCGGTCAGCTCATCGACCGCTCCGGAATGGCCTGGTGCATCGTCGAATTCGGTCGTGAAGAGATGCTTCAGGTCGCCATCGAGGAGTGGGCGGGCTCCAGCCCGCTGTACACCAAGCGAATGCAGAAGGCGCTGAAATACGAAGGCGTGGATGTCATCACGATCTTCAAGGGTCTGCAGCTCGACATCGGCGCACCGCCGCAGTTCATGGATTTCCGCTACACCGTGCACGACCGCTGGCACGGCGAATTCCACCTGGACCACTGTGGTGCGCTCCTGGACGTCGAGCCCATGGGCCCCGACTACGTGCGCGGCATGTGCCACGACATCGAGGACCCGACGTTCGACGCGACGGCGCTGGCCACCAACCGGCGCTGCCAGGTGCGGCCCATCCACCGGCCGCCGCGGGTGCCGGCCGACCGCACGCCGGCCTGCGCGTGGACCGTCACCATCGATGAATCCAATCCCGAGGTCGGATTCATCCCGCAGCTCGACATCATCGGTGCCAGCCGCGCCTACCACTGCGAGCTCGACGCGATCGACCCGTCCGACGAGGGCCAATCCGACTACTCCGGCGCGCTGATGAGCGACGTCGACTTCTCGGCGTTCTCACACTCGGCGCTGGTGCGCATCGCCGACGAGGTGTGCCTGCAGATGCACCTGCTCGTGCTGTCGTTCGCACTGGCGGTCCGGGCGCGCTGCAACGGCGACATCGAGAAGGAACGGTCGATCCGGACCAAGTCGCTGATCGGTATCTCCGGGGTCGCGGCCGGCCGCATCCAGCAGGTGCTGGGATTGCCGAACGACGCCGCCGGCGCGCTGCGGGTGCTGGAGCTGCATCCGCTCCTCAACCCGGCCGCATATGTCTCCGTTGATGTTTCGGGCGACGAGGTCCATGTGCACCCGTCGCCGGCCCACGAGGACGGTGCCTGGATCGGTCTGGTCTCCCCGGAATCCGATCTGCCGCTGCAGGCGATCGCTACGGCGGTCAACCCGCTGCTGCGCGCAGAAGTCTCGGGCGACGCGAGCGACTGGACCGCTCGATTCGTCGAAACCGACACCCCGGCAAAAGAACTGGGCGAGGTATCGGTGTGCAAGGTAAGCAGTGGAGCGGCGTGGGTCTTCGAGGAACGTAAGTCCCTGCCGCTGACGGTGGTGTAGGGCCTCGGTGGCAATCCAGCGTTGACTGCGAACTGACGGCGCGAAAAGTCGAGTAGACGTGTGCGTAGGTTCGCAGTCAACGTGGTCACGCGCTCAGAAGTCGTCGAACTCGCTGTCGAGACTCTGGATTCGCCCGGCGACCCCCGACAGGTCTGTGTGTGAGCGCTGAATGATGTCGGCGACGTCGCCGCTGGCCTTGCCGATCGCCGACCACAGCGCGTGGTCGGCGGCGGCGGTCGGCGTCTTCTCGGCCTCGTCGGCGAGGTCGGTCACCCACCGCTTGAGCGCGTCGAGTTCGCGGCGACCGCCGTTGACCACGTCTGCGGACCGCTCGAGCTCGTCGCCCACGCGCCTGTCGAGATCGGCCAGCCGGCCGAGTGCCTGGGCGTGCTTGGCGTTGGCGTCGGCGTAGCGGTCGGCCGCGGCGCCGGTCCAGTGTGACCCGGGACCCGCGGCCTTCACCTGATCCTGCAGCGCGTGCAGCTGCTCGCTCTTGTCGAATTCGGAGCGGTCGTGGGGAACGCCCTCGCCGAAGGTCGCGCGGGCCCGCTCCCACATCAGCAGGAAGGCATCCAGCGGCTCCACCGGTGCGGACCTCCTCGCGTGCGTCGGGCCTGCCCAGTTTAGGACTAGCCGACCAGCTACTAGGGTGTGGCTGTGCGCGTCCTCGTGATCGGCTCTGGTGCCCGTGAACATGCCCTGCTGCTCGCCCTGAGCCGCGACCCCCAGGTGGACTACCTGGCCGTCGCTCCCGGCAATGCCGGTACCTCCGCCGTCGCCGAGCAGCACGACGTCGACATCACCGCCGCCGACGAGGTCGTCGCGCTGGCCAAGAAGCTGACGGCCGACCTGGTCGTGATCGGACCCGAGGTGCCACTGGTGCTCGGCGTGGCCGACGCGCTGCGGGCAGCCGGTATCGCCTGCTTCGGGCCGTCCAAGGACGCCGCCCGCATCGAGGGCTCCAAGGCATTCGCCAAGGACGTCATGGCGGCCGCCGGGGTGCGCACCGCGACGAGTGAGATCGTCGACAACCCCGCCCGACTCGACGCCGCTCTGGACCGCTTCGGCCCGCCCGCCGGCCAGCAGGCCTGGGTCGTCAAGGACGACGGGTTGGCCGCCGGCAAGGGCGTCGTCGTCTCTGCCGACCGTGAGGCCGCCCGCGCCCACGCTGCCGAACTGCTCGAGTCCGGCCACCCGGTGCTGCTCGAGTCGTTCCTCGACGGGCCCGAGGTGTCGCTGTTCTGTGTCGTCGACGGCGAGAACGTGGTGCCGCTGCTGCCCGCGCAGGACTTCAAGCGCGTCGGCGACAACGACAGCGGACCCAACACCGGCGGCATGGGCGCGTACACGCCGCTGCCGTGGCTGCCCGCCGCCGTCGTCGACCAGATCGTCGACGAGGTCGTCAAACCCGTTGCCGCTGAACTGGTTCGGCGGGACAGCTCGTTCTCCGGGTTGTTGTACGCGGGCCTGGCCATCACCTCACGGGGTCCGGCGGTCGTCGAATTCAACTGCCGCTTCGGCGATCCCGAGACTCAGGCGGTGCTGGCACTGCTGGAGACCCCGCTGGGCACGCTGCTCAATGCCGCCGCCACCGGCACGCTGGACTCCGTCGGCCCGCTGCAGTGGCAGGACGGCTCGGCCGTGACGGTCGTCGTCGCCGCCGAGAACTACCCGGGACGCCCCCGCGTCGGGGACGTCATCACCGGCTCGGAGGCCGCCGGCGTGCTGCACGCGGGCACCACCCGCCGCGACGACGGCAGCGTCGTCTCCTCCGGCGGCCGCGTGCTGTCGGTGGTCGGCACCGGCGCGGACCTGGCGGCCGCACGCGCGGAGGCCTACCGGATCATCGAGTCAGTTCGCCTGCCGGGCAGCCACTTCCGCACCGACATCGGCCTCGCCGCGGCTGAGGGCCGCATCGCGCTTTAGCTCGCGAGCAGACGCAAAACTGTCGATTTCAGTGCGAAATCGACAGTTTTACGTCTGTTCGCGGGACTACTGGACGAGCAGCGGGGCCAGCCAGGAGATCTCGGCGGGCAGCTGCGAACTCCAGAACGACCCGTCGTGCCCGCCGGGGGAGAACCCACCGGCCGCGCCGTTCGGCAGTTGGGCGATGAATTGCTTCGTCGCCGAGTAGAACGGGTCGCTGTCGCCGCAGTCGATCCGGATCGGGATGCCCGCCAGCCCGGGCAGCCCCCACACCGAGTTGGCCGCGTAATCGGTCGCGCCGTCGAAGGCACCCGGGGCTGTCGCACCCGATGAAGTCCACAACGCCGGGCTGACGGCGCAGATGGCCGCGGTGCGGGCCGCGCCCAGCCGGCCGCCGAGCAGCAGTGCGCCGTAGCCGCCCATCGACCAGCCGAGGAAGCCCACCCGCGAGGTGTCCAGGCCCTGCGAGGCCAGCATCGGGATCAGCTCGTCGAGCACCATCGCGCCCGAGTCCTCACCGGACGCCCGTTTGTGCCAGTAGCCGCCACCGCCGTCGACGGCCACCACCGCGAACGGCGGCAGGCCCGCCGCGACAGCCTGGGCCAGCCCCTGTTCGACGCCGCCGGCCATCACCGTCGCGGCGTCGCTGCCTTTGCCGTGCAGCGCGATCACGGGGCGCAGCGGCGCGGTTTGCCCCGGCGGGCGCGCGATGGCCCAGTTCGTCGAGACGCCGCCGCGGGCCTGCGAGACGAACGAACCGGTGACGTACGTAGGTGCCGGCTCCGCGACGGCCGGGGGCGGTGCGAGGGGCGCCCCCACGCTCGTCATCGTCACCGGGGTGGCGGTGACCGTCGGGCGGTTGAACGTCGACCCCAGCGCGAACGCACCGGCGGCCCCTGCGGCGGCGCCCGCTCCGAGACGGAGGACGGCGCGTCGGCTCAGCTCTGCCATGGCCGCCATCATGCCATCGTCCTTTCTGAGTATTGCCTAATGGATTACGTCAATCCGTGATCACCGCGTGACCATTGCTGGCAGCATTTACGGGGTGATGACAGCAGTGACCCCGAAGGGGGAACGGCGGCGGTATGCGCTGGTCAGCGCCGCCGCCGAGCTGCTGTGCGAGGGTGGCTTCGACGCCGTCCGGCACCGCGCCGTGGCGCAGCGAGCCGGGCTGCCGCTGGCCTCCACCACGTACTACTTCTCGTCCCTCGACGACCTCATCGAAAAGGCGGTCGAACACGTCGGAGAATCCGAATCTCAGCAGCTGCGCATGCGGGTCTCGGCGCTGTCGCGGCGCCGCCGCGGCGCGGACGCGACGGCCGATCTGCTGGTCGATCTGCTGGTCGGCGACGGTAACCGGGCGTCCGACCAGTTGATTTCCCGCTATGAGCGGTACATCGCCTGCGCCCGTCAGCCCGGACTGCGGGACGTGCAGCGACGCATCCTCAAGCAGCGCTCCGACGCCGTCATCGAGGTGGTGGAACGGTCGGGCCGCTCGGTGCGGGCCGAACTGCTCACAGCCCTGGTCTGCGCGGTGGACGGGGCCGTCGTGGCGTCGATGGTCAGCGACGGCGACGGCCCGCGGGCGACGGCCCGGGCGACCCTCGTGGACGTCATCGACGTCCTGGCCCCCTTCGACCAAGAACGCCGGGTCGCCCTATAAGCGGGCTTAGTAGGCTGTAGCCCCGTGAGCATCCCCAACGTGCTGGCCAACCGTTACGCCAGCGACGAGATGGTGGCCATCTGGTCCCCCGAGAACAAGATCGTCGCCGAACGCCGGCTGTGGCTGGCCGTGCTGCGGGCGCAGTCCGAGCTGGGCGTGGCTGTGCCCGCTGGTGTTGTCGAGGACTACGAACGGGTACTGGAGCAGGTCGACCTGGCATCCATCGCCGCGCGCGAACGGGTGACCCGGCACGACGTCAAGGCGCGCATCGAAGAGTTCAATGCGCTGGCCGGCCATGAGCACGTGCACAAGGGCATGACGAGCCGCGACCTCACCGAGAACGTCGAGCAGCTGCAGATCCGGCAGTCGCTGGACCTGGTGTTCTCCCACGGCGTCGCGGTGGTGGCGCGGCTCGCCGAGCGCGCCGCGCTGTACCGCGACCTGGTGATGGCCGGCCGCTCGCACAACGTGGCGGCGCAGGCCACCACGCTGGGCAAGCGGTTCGCCTCGGCCGCCGAGGAGACGCTGGTCGCGTTGACCCGGCTGCGGGAGCTGATCGACCGGTACCCGCTCCGTGGCATCAAGGGCCCGATGGGGACGGCGCAGGACATGCTCGACCTGTTCGGCGGTGACGGTTCCCGGCTGGCCGACCTGGAGCGCCGGGTCGCCGAATTCCTGGGATTCACCGAGGTTTTCACCTCCGTCGGGCAGGTGTACCCGCGGTCGCTGGACCACGATGTGCTGTCCGCGCTGGTGCAGCTGGGTGCCGGCCCGTCGTCGTTCGCCCACACCATCCGGCTGATGGCCGGCCATGAACTGGCCACCGAGGGCTTCGCGCCCGGGCAGGTCGGCTCGTCGGCCATGCCGCACAAGATGAACACCCGGTCGTGTGAGCGCGTCAACGGCCTGCAGGTCGTGCTGCGCGGCTATGGCTCCATGGCCGCGGAACTGGCTGGGGCGCAATGGAATGAGGGCGACGTCTTCTGCTCCGTGGTGCGCCGCGTCGCGCTGCCCGACGCGTTCTTCGCGATCGACGGCCAGACCGAGACGTTCCTGACCGTGCTCGACGAGTTCGGCGCCTACCCGGCGGTGATCCAGCGCGAGCTGGACCGCTACCTGCCGTTCCTGGCGACGACCCGCATCCTGATGGCCGCGGTGCGCGCCGGCGTCGGCCGCGAGACCGCGCATGAGGTCATCAAGGAGCACGCCGTCGCCGTGGCCTTGGCAATGCGCGAAAAAGGTTTGGAGCCAGACCTTCTGGACCGGCTGGCGGCCGATCCGCGGCTGCCGCTGGATCGCGTCGAGCTCGACGCGGCGCTGGCCGACAAGCAGGCCTTCAGCGGAGCGGCGGGCGACCAGGTCGACGCCGTCGTGGCCGCGGTGGACCGCTTGGTCGCGCAGTATCCGGAGGCGGCCAAGTACACCTCGGGCGCCATCCTGTGACCTTGGCGGGAAGCCTGGCCGGGGTCGACCTGACCGACCTCGACAACTTCGCGTCGGGCTTCCCCCATGAGCTGTTCGCGCGGCACCGCGCGGAAGCTCCGGTGTACTGGCACGAGCCGACCGAGAACACGCCGGACGGCGAGGGCTTCTGGTCCGTCGCCACCCACGCGGAAACCCTTGCGGTGCTGCGTGATCCGGTGACGTACTCGTCGGTGACGGGCGGTGCGCGAGCGTTCGGCGGGACCCTGATCCAGGACCTGTCGATCGCCGGCCAGGTGCTGAACATGATGGACGACCCGCGACACGCGGAGATCCGGCGACTGGTGTCGTCGGGGCTGACGCCGCGGATGATCGCGCGGGTCGAGGACGACCTGCGGGCGCGCGGCCAGGCGCTACTGGACGAGATCGTGCCGTCGCAGCCCTTTGATTTCCTCGTCGACATCGCTGCCGAGCTGCCCATGCAGATGATCTGCATCCTCATGGGTATCCCTGAATCGCAACGGCATTGGCTGTTCGAGGCGATCGAGCCGAGCTTCGATTTCGGTGGGTCGCGCAAGGCCGCCATCACCCGCTTGTCGGTCGAGGAAGCCGGCTCGCGAATGTACGACTTCGGTATGGAGTTGATCGCGTCCAAGCGAGCCGAGCCCACCGACGACATGCTGTCGGTGGTGGCCAACGCCGACGGCGTGTCAGACCTAGAGGTGTACCTGTTCTTCAACCTGCTGTTCAGCGCGGGCGCCGAGACCACCCGCAACTCGGTGGCCGGCGGGCTTTTGGCCTTGTGCGAGAACCCATCTCAGCTGGAGCTGCTGCGCGCGGACCTGTCGCTGTTGCCCTCGGCGATCGAGGAGATGGTGCGCTGGACCTCGCCGTCGCCGTCGAAGCGGCGTACCGCCACGCGCACCGTCGAGCTGGGCGGGTGCACCATCGAGCCGGGACAGAAGGTGGTCGTCTGGGAAGGTTCGGCCAACCGCGATTCGTTGGTGTTCGACCGGGCCGACGAATTCGACGTGACACGGAAACCCAACCCGCACTTGGGCTTCGGGCAAGGGCTGCACTACTGTCTGGGCGCCAACCTGGCCCGTCTTGAGCTGCGGGTCCTGTTCGAGGAGCTGCTGACCCGGTTCCCGGAAATCGAGGTGGTGCAACCGCCCGAATGGACCCGGAGCAACCGGCACACCGGGTTGAGGCACTTGATGGTGACCCTGTCTGGAGGTCAGGGGTATCGCCTACCGCGGTGAGACTGCTGCGGATGCCGCATCCAGAGCCTTGGCACGCAGTACGTCCGATTCGATATCAGCGGGCAGGCGGGCTTCGGAAAGATGGCCACTCGCTTCGCTCGCCTGGATGAACCAGCCGCGGGATGCCTGCGCGAGCTCGTGGCTGAAGGTGATCATGTCGGTGGCTCGAGACCGGTAACGCTCGAACGCGCTGGTGTGATCGTCTGGGTGGCAGTCGATCTCGTCTGCCAGGATCGCGGCTCCGACGACGGCCAGGGTGGCACCCATGCCCGACAGCAGCGATGGGCTGTACGCGGCGTCGCCGAGCAGAGCGACGCGTCCGCGATGGAATGCGGCCATCGATATCTGGGCGACGGCGTCGAAGTAGAAATCATCGCAATTCTGCATGGCGGCGAGCAATTCCTCGGTGCGCCAACCCATGTCGGCAAACTTCGCGGCTACCGCGCGTTTCTGTGCGGCGATGTCGGACCGGTCATACTGCAGTGGCGGCGAGTCGAAGAACAGGCCCACCACGATCTCACGGTCGTCATGCACGGTGTAGCAGCCGACGGTGCGTCCGGGACGGTTGAGCAGCAACCCCGCCCGACGGAGTCCGAGGATGTTGTCGGTGGTGAAATGTGCCTGGTAGCAGCCGAGGTGCTGCACATATGCGGTCTCTGGGCCGAACGCGAGCGTACGCGTGCGGGAGTGCAGTCCGTCCGCCCCGATGACCAGTGCGAACTCGCCGCGGAGACCGCTGTCGAAGGTGACCTCGACGCGGTCGGGCTGCTCGGTCATGGACCGGATGGAGTCGCCGAAGCGGTATTCGACGCCGTGCTGAGTGGCCTCGAACAACGCGGTGTTCAGTTCCGTGCGGAGTATCTCGATGTCACCGCCGATCACCTCGGGAGCCATGGTGAAGACACGTTGCCCGAGCGCGTCGATGCGATAGAAGTCGCTCAACTGTGTTGCCCGCGCTTGTAATTCGGGGAGGATGCCCATGCTTTGGACGATGTCCACGGCCGGCCCGCGCAGGTCGACGGCGTTTCCCGCGCTCCGCAGGCGTTCGGACCGTTCGATGACCGTCGGACGTAAACCCTTTCGTGCCAATAGATTTGCGAACGCGATGCCGGCTATTCCGGCGCCGCAGATGAGGATGGCCGGCTCTTGTGCTGACATCGGAGGTCATTCCTTCCCCTGGTTGATGCCAGGCTAGAGCCATACTTGACCATTGGTCAAGTATGGCTCTGTTAGGGTGCTGCCGAGTGAGGGGGTCGTGATGGCGCGTCTGGACAGAGCCGCTGTGCTCGCGGGCGCGTGGGCCTTCATCGAGGTGCACGGGCTCGACGCGTTGACGATGCGCAAACTTGCCTCTTCGTTGGGCGTGAACCACGGCACCCTGTACTGGCACGTCGAGAGCAAGCAGGCGCTCATCGATGCCCTTGCCGACGACGTGCTCGAAGGCGTCGTCGACCGCCGGGAAACGGGAAGCGTCGGCATTGCGCGACTACTGGAGCTGGCGTATTCCCTGCGCGCGGCGCTACTGACCCATCGCGACGGCGCGCGCGTCCTGGCCGGCACATTTGTCCGCCAACCCAATACATTGGCGTTCGGCGAGGCGGCCATCGGCGCAGCCCGCGAGGCCGGTGCCGGCGACCGCGACGCGGTGCTCCTCGCGTTTTCTGTGCAGTATTACGTCACGGGCTTTGTGATAGAGGAGCAAGCCGCGCACGACCTGCTGCGAACCGAAGCCGCTCACGAGCGTGCCGAGATAGCTGCCGAGCGCTTTCCCCTCGTCGCCGCGGGACTGCGCACCCTGCGAAACACCCCGCGCGACAACCAGTTCGACTACGGACTGAAGCTGCTCGTGCGGCGGCAAGAGGATCCGCGGTGAACCTGCCGCGCTCGACTACTTTTCGAGCGTGAACTGGTTGACGTCGACCTGGCGGAGCCGAAAGCCCTTTGCGCAGCCCGTCAAATACTTCATGTATCGGTCGTAGACCTCCACCGATTGCATCGCGATGGCCTCATCGCGATGCGCTTCCAGGGCCTCGGCCCACAGGTCCAGCGTCCGCGCGTAGTGCGGCTGCAGTGATTGCACCCGGGTCACCCGGAATCCGGCCTCGCCGGCGCGCTGTTCGACCATCGCCGCCGTCGGTAGCCGGCCGCCCGGGAAGATCTCGGTGGTGATGAATTTGATGAACCGGGCCAGCTCGAAGGTGATCGGTATGCCGAGTTCTTTGGCCTGCCTTGGGTCGAAGCCGCAGATGGTGTGCAGCAGCATGACGCCGTCGGGTGGCAGAGCGTCGTAGGCCATCTGGAAGAAGGCGGGGTACCGCTCGTGGCCGAAATGCTCGAACGCGCCGATGGACACGATCCGGTCGACCGGTTCGTGGAACTGCTCCCAACCCTCCAGCAGCACGCGGCGGGAGCGCTCGGTCTCCATTCCGGCCAACACGTCCTCGACATGGGCGGCCTGGTTTTTGGACAGCGTCAGGCCGATGACGTCGACGTCGTAGTTCTCGATCGCGCGGCGCATCACCGCGCCCCAGCCGCAGCCGACGTCGAGCAGCGTCATCCCGGGGGTCAGACCCAGCTTGCCCAGCGCCAGGTCGATCTTGGCCATCTGCGCTTCTTCGAGGGTCATGTCGTCGCGCTCGAAATACGCGCAGCTGTAGGTCTGGCTGGGGTCCAGGAATAGCCGGAAGAAGTCGTCGGAGAGGTCGTAGTGTGCCTGGACGTTCTCGAATTGCGGTTTGAGTTTGTCTGCCATGGCTTTCCCTTCCTGACAGTGGGATGGGGAGTGCTGATTGCGTACTCGCCTGTCGGGCCGACGACGGCGACGGTCCACACGTCGTACGACGTTCAGAACACGTATGCGGGAGCGGCGCGGTTCGCCGGACCTCAGAGGTATTCGTTGCCAGATTTCAGTTGGATGGCCCGGACTAGCACTCAGCAAGGCAGGAATTCGCGGTCCGGTGGCGCCCACGCTGCTGGAGCGACCTGCCGGAGAAGTCCTGGATATATTGCCGACGGCTTACCAGTGAAGCAACGTCTCAGCTGCTAGGCAAGTGGAAACGCGGCGGCGGTCGAACCGACTTCGGGCCGGCCGGGGTCGGTCGGCTGCCCGCAAGTCCAGGGCGGAAAGGCCGTCGGCGAGATTCGCCGTCACACCCATCCGCCCAGGCCGGGGTGACGAACACCTGATGCCAGCACCGCCGGTCGACACCGCGCTCATACGTGTTGGTAGGGAGCGAGATGACATGACGAGTCGCTATGACGTGGTGATCGTGGGCGGCGGTCCCGCCGGCGCGTCCGCAGCGTGGCAGGCAGCGCAATCCGGTGCGCGAGTCGCAGTGTTCGACAAGGCTGAATTCCCGCGTGACAAGCCGTGCGGTGACGGCCTGACGCCCCGAGCGGTCAGCTACATCCAGAAGATGGGGCTGGCCGAGCAGGTCACGAAGTTCCATCGGGTCAATCGAGCCACGGTCTTCAGCCCGCACCAATGGGATCTGGCGTTCCCCGACCGTCCCGGCATGCCCGATCATGGCTACGTCGCGCGCCGTCTGACGCTGGATCTGATGCTGCTGGAGCGAGCCGAGTTCTGCGGCGTCGAGGTGCACCGGGGCGCCGAGGTCGTCGGGCCCGTCGTCGAGGACGACGGTCGCGTCGCCGGTGTCGTCCTCAAGGGCGGCGAGAAGATCCATGCCGATGCGGTGATCGCCGCAGATGGCGCGTACTCGCCGATCAAGCGTGCGCTCAAGCTCACGTCGCCCTACCGCGGCTATTCTGCGATCGCGATCAGGGCGGAGATGGCAGCCAACCGCCCCGATGCCGATTCGCTCGATGTCCACTTGCGGCTCAGGTTTCAAGGCGACCAATTGCCCGGCTATGGCTGGGTTTTCCCGCTGGGCGGTGGTCAGGTGAACATCGGCCTGGGATACGTCAACAGCTACCGGAAGTGGCAGCAGATCAACGCCCGCCGATTACTCGGCGAGTTCCTCGCGGGCCTGCCCGCCGGGTGGGAGCTTCCGGCAATCGATGAGTTGGCGCGAGCCAAGGCCGTCCGGGCGTGGCGGCTGCCGATGGGATTCACCGTATGGCCGCCGTGGCGGCCAGGTGTCCTGTTCGCCGGCGACGCTCTCGGCGCCGCGCGGCCGGCGTCGGGTGCGGGTATCTCGAAAGCACTCCAGTCAGGGATGGCTGCCGGTGAATGCGCCGTCGCGGCATTGACCAACGGCGGTCCCGACGATTTCACCAACTATGCCCAACGGATTCAGGCCACCTGGGGCAAGGAATATCGCCGCGGGCGATGGTTCCACGAGATGGTCGGGAAGCCCGTGTTGGCCAATGCCGGTGTCCGGATGCTCGACACGCTGAGCAGTCCGGCGCTGCGATCACGCCTGCTGTTCTGGGAGCGCTGGGGCGACCCGCCGTCTAGACCTTCAGATACCTGGCGAGACTGACCCCCTGGCGCGGGCGGAAGGCGCGGAGGCCGGAATTTGATCCCGAGGCCGGCGGCGCCGCGCCGCAGTCACGCCGACTTCTGACGCGACGGCCGCAGACCCGCGGACCGCAACTCGAGTGCCGCCAGTTTGCGGATCGCGATGGTGTCGTGGGTGCGCCAGGCGGTCACCGGGTCGTCGGAGACCTCGGTGAGCTTGGCCAACGGCCGGTTGGCCAGCGCCCGCAACGCCAGCAGCTGCTCGCCGGCGTCGGTCGAGGCCAGCGTCACCGCCGTCCATTTGCGGCGGAAGAACCGGATCCGCAACACCAGCCACGGCATCGCCACGGCCAGGATCGGCGGCAGCGCCACCGCCAGCGCGAGCACCCACGCCAGCCAGCCGGCGGTGCTGTTGAGGCTGTCACCTGCGCCCGCGATGTCGGTCGCGGCACTGCCTGCCGACCGGAACGGAGCCCCGAGAGCCTTCCCGACGAGCGGAATCCCGTCTGCGTTGTGGCCGGCGGAGGACAGGCTGTGGGCGACACCGTCGGCGCCGTCGTGCAGCTGACGCCCGACATCGGCGATGGTCGCGATCGCACTGTGGACCGCGACGCCGACCGAGATCCAGATGACGAACCACACCAGCGCGACGACGTCGCTGGTCAGCTGGGCGAACAACCGGCCCGGCGTCCGGGCGTAGGGCACGTAGCGCGAACTCATGCCAGCTATCCCAACAGATAGGGTGGTCCGATGCGCCCAGCTTTGTCCGACTACCGGCATCTGACCAGCGGTAAGGTTCGCGACCTGTATCGCATCGACGACGACCACCTGCTGTTCGTCGCGTCGGACCGGATCTCGGCGTACGACTACGTCCTCGACAGCGAGATTCCGGACAAGGGCCGGGTGCTCACTGCCATGAGCGTGTTCTTCTTCGACTATCTGGCCGAGCAGTTGGGCACCGTCAACCACCTCGCCGGTCCGGCCGACGACGAGCGCATCCCGGCCGAGGTGCTGGGCCGCGCCCTGGTGGTGCGCAGCCTCGAGATGATGCCGGTCGAGTGCGTGGCGCGCGGGTACCTGACAGGTTCGGGGCTCATCGACTACCGCAAGACGGGCCAGGTGTGCGGCATCGAGCTGCCCGAAGGGCTGACCGAGGCCAGCCGGTTCGGCGAGCCGCTGTTCACCCCGGCGACCAAGGCCGAGATCGGTGCGCACGACGAGAACATCGCGTTCGACGCCGTCGTGAAGCTGGTCGGCGAAGAGCGGGCCGAGCAGCTGCGTGACGAGACCCTCAAGACCTACAGCGCGGCCGCCGCGCACGCCCTCACCAAGGGAATCATCTTGGCGGACACCAAGTTCGAGTTCGGGGTCGACGCCGACGGCGGGCTGGTGCTGGCCGACGAGGTGCTGACACCGGACTCGTCGCGGTACTGGCCGGTGGACGGCTACACCGAAGGTGTGGTGCAGCCCAGCTTCGACAAGCAGTTCGTGCGCAACTGGCTGACCGGTCCGGACTCCGGCTGGGACCGCGCCGGTGACACCCCGCCGCCGGCGCTGCCCGATGACATCGTCGAGGCCACGCGGGCCCGCTACATCGAAGCGTACGAACGTATTTCGGGTCGTCGGTTCGCTGACTGGATCGGTGCATGAGCATGAGCACGCCGCCCGTCGCCAAGAAGATCGAGCACCGCCGTGAACATCACGGCGACGTGTTCGTCGACCACTACGAATGGATGCGGGACAAGAACGATCCCGAGGTGATCGCGCTCCTGAACGCGGAGAACACCTACACCGAGGAGATCACCGCGCCACTGGAACCGTTGCGGCAGAAGATCTTCGACGAGATCAAGGCCCGCACCAAGGAGACCGACCTCTCGGTGCCGACCCGTCGCGGCGACTGGTGGTACTACGCCCGCAGCTTCGAGGGCAAGCAGTACAGCGTGCATTGCCGATGCCCCATCAGCGATCCCGACGACTGGACCCCGCCGCAGCTCGACGAGCACACCGAGGTCCCCGGCGAGCAGGTCCTGCTGGACGAGAACGTCGAGGCCGAGGGTCACGACTTCTTCTCGCTCGGCGCTGCCACCGTCAGCGTCGACGCCAATATCCTCGCGTACTCCGTCGACACCGTCGGTGACGAGCGATACACGTTGAAGTTCAAGGACTTACGCACCGGCGAGCTGTACGACGACCGGATCACCGGCATCGGTGCCGGCGGCACCTGGGCGGCCGACAACCGGACGCTCTACTACGTCACCGTCGACGAGGCCTGGAGACCGGACACCGTGTGGCGGCACCGACTGGGTTCCGGGCTGCCCGGCGAGAAGGTGCACCACGAATCCGACGAACGGTTCTGGGTCGGGGTCGGCCGTACCCGCAGCGACAAGTACGTCTTCATCGCCGCGGGCAGTGCCGTCACCTCCGAGGTGCGCTACGCCGACGCGGGCGATGCCAAGGCCGAGTTCGCAGTGGTGTTGCCGCGCAAGGACTCTGTTGAGTACTCCGTCGAACACGCGGTGATCGGCGGCGAGGACCGCTTCCTGATCCTGCACAACGACGGCGCCGAGAACTTCACGCTGGTGGATGCGCCGGTGTCTGATCCGACGAATTTTCGCACGCTGATCGCGCACCGCGATGATGTGCGCCTGGACGGCGTCGACGCGTTCGCCGACCAGCTGGTGGTCAGCTATCGGCGTGAAGCGTTGCCACGGATTCAGCTGTGGCCCTTCGATTCCGATGGCAACTACGGCGAAACCCAGGAGATCGCCTTCGAGTCGGAGCTGATGTCGGTCGGCCTTTCGGGCAACCCGAACTGGTCGTCACCGCGACTGCGGGTGGGGGCGACGTCGTTCGTCATACCGGTCCGGATCTATGATCTCGATCTGGCCACCGGCGAACGAATTCTGTTGCGCGAGCAGCCTGTTCTCGGCGACTACCGTCCCGAAGACTACCTGGAGCGGCGCGACTGGGCCGTCGCCGCGGACGGCACCAAGGTGCCGCTGTCGATCATCCAGCGGGCCGGCACGCCGACCCCGGCTCCGGCGCTGCTCTACGGCTACGGAGCCTACGAGTCCTGTGAGGACCCGCGTTTCTCGATCGCGCGGTTGTCGCTGCTGGACCGCGGCGTGGTGTTCGTCATCGCCCACGTGCGTGGCGGCGGCGAGCTGGGGCGCGGGTGGTACGAGCACGGCAAGCTGCTGGAGAAGAAGAACACCTTCACCGACTTCATCAGTGCCGCAGAGCATCTGATCGCCACCGGGGTCACCCGGCCGGAGAACTTGGTGGCCCTCGGCGGCAGTGCCGGTGGTCTGCTGATGGGTGCGGTGGCCAACATGGCACCGCAGCTTTTCGCGGGCATTCTGGCGCAGGTGCCCTTCGTTGACGCCTTGACCACGATTCTCGATCCGTCGCTGCCCCTCACCGTCACCGAGTGGGACGAGTGGGGTAACCCGTTGGCAGACAAAGACGTCTATGAGTACATGAAGTCCTACACGCCGTACGAGAACGTCACGGCGCAGGACTACCCGGCGATTCTGGCGATGACGTCGCTGAACGACACCCGGGTGTACTACGTCGAACCGGCGAAATGGGTTGCCGCGCTGCGCAGTACCAAAACCGATGACCATCCCGTGCTGCTCAAGACCGAGATGGCCGCCGGGCACGGCGGCACCAGTGGGCGCTACGAGCGGTGGAAAGAAGCCGCGTTCCAGTACGCCTGGGTGCTAGCCACCGCGGACCGCGACAAATATGGCAGCGGCCAGGTAGACGACCTCCTGGACGGAGCGCACGCATAGATTCGCCGTCATGGACGGCGGGGTGTCGGGCATCTGGGATGCATAGATGTTGGCCGGGAACATGGCGAGCATCAGCAAGAACAGGCAGATGGCGGCCGCGACGCGAGTGGGTGGAAACAGGAGCCCGACAGCTCCCAGCAGTTCGAGCACGCCGGTGATGGCCACCAGCCGTTCCGGCGACGGCAGCCTTGGTGGGACGATCGCGATCATGTCGCGGCGCATGCCCGGGGTGAAGTGTGCGACGCCGGTCATGAAGAACATCAGGGCCAAGCCGAATGCGATGGCACTGGGCCAGCTGTCGACGTAGCCGACCCCAAGTCGGCCGGCGATGCGCGCGGCGAGACTGCCCAGCACGAGAGCGAGAAAAACGGCCACCGCTGCGCCTCCTCAATCTAGTCGGTGTCTAGATTGAGGATAGCGTTGAACTAGGCGCTGTCAAGATAGGATGCGGCCATGGGCAGGGAGAGCTACCACCATGGCGACCTGAAGGCCGTCATTCTGGGGCAGGCGGCTGCGCTCGTCGCTGAACGCGGTGTCGACGGCATCTCGTTGCGCGAGTTGGCCCGCGCCGCCGGGGTCTCGCACGCGGCGCCGGCGCACCACTTCACTGATCGGCGCGGGTTGTTCACCGCGCTCGCAACGGAAGGCTTCACTCTGCTGGCCGCGGCCCTCCACGACGCCAAACCTGAATTCGCCTACGCGGCAAGGGCGTACGTGCAGTTTGCCCTCGACCATCCCGGCCACTACGCCGTCATGTTCGACAAACTGCTCTACGACGCGGCCGACCCGGCGCTGTGCGCCGCCGAGGCGCAGGCGGCCGCCGAACTCACCGGCGGCGTCGCGACCCTGGCCGACCCCAGCGCGCAGAACGACCCCGACGGCGCGGCGCTGGCTGCCTGGTCGCTGGTGCACGGCTTCGCGCTGCTGACGCTCAACGACACGGTCGCCGACACCGACCCCGATACCGATCCCGTCGACACCGCCGAACGCATCGCCCGGATCCTCTTCTCGGGCTAGCAGTTTCCGGACGCTGTGCCGGGGCGCGCATTCTCCCGCGAGCGTGCGTGTCTGCACCCGACACGCCGTGTCGGCCGTGCAGTTTGCGCACTCTCGCGGCTGCCCAGCGGCACGGTTTTGCACACATCTGTCGGCGTGTTGCGCACAAACACGGCCGCTCGCGCCAGGAGGGTGATGTTCAGCTGGCACAAAGGCGCACGCAACCATCGGGACACCTGACGTTGTCACACTGCTTACATGGCTGGCCAACTGATCGTCTCGATCTCGGGCATCCGGGACCGCACGCTGGGCGATGTCGCGGACTTCTGCGCCGAACTCGAAGCCCGGCAGATTCCGGCATCGCTGCTGGTCGCCCCGCGCCTCAAGGGCGGGTACCGGCTGGATCGTGACGCCACCACCGTGGACTGGCTGACTGCCCGGCGCGCTGCCGGTGCCACGGTCCTCCTGCACGGGTTCGACGAAGCGGCCAGCAAGAAGCGCCGCGGCGAGTTCGCCGCGCTGCCCGCCCACGAGGCCAACCTGCGGCTCATGGGCGCCGACCGGGTGCTCGAACACCTCGGCCTGCGTACCCGCCTGTTCGCGGCGCCGGGCTGGACGGCATCACAGGGCACCGTGACGGCGTTGCCGCGCAACGGTTTCCGGTTGCTGGCCGGTGACAGCGGCATCACCGATCTGGTGCGGTCGACGACCCTGCGGTCCCGGGTCTTCGGCATCGGTGAGGGGTTCCTCACCGAACCGTGGTGGTGTCGCACCCTGGTGTTGGCCGCCGAGCGCACCGCGCGGCGCGGCGGCACCGTCCGGCTCGCGGTGGCCGCTGGCCAGCTGCGGCGGATCGGTCCGCGACAGGCGATGCTAGATGCCATCGACCTTTCGCTCATGCACCGCTGCGCTCCCGCGGCCTACGAGTGGACGCCGGACCCGGCACTAACCGACGCGGCGTAACGCCGGGGACGCTAGCGTGGCGCCATGGACGCTGACGTCATCGTTGTGGGGGCTGGACTGGCCGGACTGGTCGCCGCCGCCGAACTGCTCGAGCGGGGCCGGTCGGTTCTGATCGTCGACCAGGAGAACGAGGCCAACATCGGTGGTCAGGCCTTCTGGTCGTTCGGGGGACTGTTCTTCGTCGACAGCGCCGAGCAGCGCCGCGTCGGCATCCGCGACAGCTACGAGCGGGCGCTGGAGGATTGGCTGCGCACAGCGGGATTCGACCGCACCGAGGACCACTGGCCCGAGCAGTGGGCGCGCGCCTACGTCGACTTCGCCGCCGGTGAGAAGCGCAGCTGGCTGCGCGAGCGGGGCCTGCAGACGTTCGCGTTGGTGGGCTGGGCCGAACGCGGCGGCTGGGACGGTAAGGGGCCGGGTAACTCGGTGCCGCGCTTTCACATCACGTGGGGCACCGGTCCGGCGCTGGTCGACGTCTTCGCCCGACGGGTCGTCGGTCATCCGAAGGTGCGTTTCGCGCACCGGCACCGGGTCGACGAGCTCATCGTCGACGGCGGTGCCGGCAGTGGTGGGAGCGGCGGCGCGGTCACCGGCGTGCGCGGCGCGGTGCTCGAACCGTCGACCACCGCCCGTGGCGAAGCGTCGTCACGTAACACTGTGGGGGAGTTCGAATTCCGGGCGCAGGCGGTGATCGTCGCCAGTGGCGGTATCGGAGGTAACCACGACCTGGTGCGACAGAACTGGCCTGAGCGCATGGGCCGCGTGCCCGGCCAGCTGCTGTCCGGCGTGCCCGCACACGTCGACGGCCGCATGCTCGGCATCAGTGAGGCCGCCGGCGCGAGCGTGATCAATAAGGACCGCATGTGGCACTACACCGAGGGCATCACCAACTATGACCCGGTCTGGCCGCTGCACGGTATCCGCATCCTGCCCGGGCCGTCGTCGCTGTGGCTGGACGCCACCGGCAAGCGCCTGCCCGACCCGCTGTACCCGGGCTACGACACCCTGGGCACGCTGGAGTACATCTGCCAAACCGGTTACGACTACACGTGGTTCGTGCTCGACCAGAGCATCATCGCCAAGGAGTTCGGGCTGTCCGGCCAGGAACAGAATCCCGATCTCACCGGCAAGAACCTGCGGGAAGTACTGGCGCGCAGCCGCAACGGGGGTCCCGCCCCGGTCCGGGCTTTCGTCGACAAGGGCGTCGACTTCGTGTCGGCGAACACGTTGCGGGACTTGGTTTCTGCCATGAACAAGGTGCCCGACGTCGAACCGCTGGACTACGCGACCGTCGAGGCCGAGGTCGCCGCCCGCGACAAAGAGATGACCAGCAAGCTCACGAGCGACGGCCAGACCGTCGCCTATCGGGCCGCGCGCTCCTACCTGCCGGACCGGCTGGCCCGCATCGCCGGACCGCACAAACTGACCGACCCCAAGGCCGGCCCGATGATCGCCGTCAAGTTGCACATCCTGACCCGAAAGTCCTTGGGCGGCTTGCACACCGACCTCGATTCCCGGGTGCTGACACCGGAGGGCGCGGTACTCGACGGGCTGTATGCAGCGGGCGAGGCGGCCGGGTTCGGTGGCGGCGGGGTGCACGGCTACCGGGCGCTGGAAGGAACGTTCCTGGGTGGCTGCATTTTCTCGGGCCGCGCTGCCGGACGGGCTGCCGCCCGCGCCGTCGGCTGAGTTCTACCGCCGAACACTTCCACTTCCCCAGTGGGAGGCGCCCCTGGTTCGCGAATGGTGCAACGCCTGTGGCCCAGCCGCCAAGACGGCCAGGCACACCATCGACGTCGCATAGAGCGTGCCGCCGATGATGTCGGTGAAGTAGTGGAAGCTGTTGCTGGCCATGCCTATCGAGGGGATGGCGGCACCGACCACTGCGAGGGCGACACTCCACGGGTGAATCCCGATCGCGAGCACCAGCATGGCCGCGACCGTGATCGCCACGGTGGTGTGACCGCTGGGATACGCCAGATTTTCGCCGTACCAGGGCCGGCCGAACAGCACCTTCAGGACCTTGGCGCCGACGATCGAGATGATCGGGCACAGCGCGGTAACGGTGGCCAGCCGCCATTCGCGGCGCCATAGCGGGATGCCTATCGCCACCAGGTAGAGCGGCATCAGTACCTTGACGCGGTTCAGCAGCAGCATCCAGTACGGGTGCTGGCCGAGCAGTTCGTGCGAGGTCGCCATGAACCATCGATCCACGGCAGAATCCCCCGACCTGACGGCCAGGCCCAGCACGATCGTCGCGGTGAACCCCACCAGGGGCCACCACACCAAGAACCGCCGGGTACTCAGAACCGTGTCTCCTGCTCAAGCGTGAGCACCCGGAAGTCCGTTTCGGTCATCTCATCGAGCCGGCCGTAGTAGATGCCCTTGGCCTGTTCGGCGACGACGCCCTGATGGATCGGCACCGCATGCTGCGGCGCGACGGCCCGCAGGAAGTCGACGGCCTCGGCGATCTTCATCCACGGCGCGGCGGCCGGCGCCGCCAGTACCTCCACGGGCTCATCCGGCACGAACAACGCGTCGCCGGGGTGCATCAGGCGGGCCGCGTGACCAGCATCACCGACCAGGTACGAGATGTTGTCGATGATCGGAATGTCCGGGTGGATCACGGCGTGCTTGCCGCCCGCGCCGCGCACCGTCAGGTGACCGATGGAGAGGGTGTCGCCTACGTGCACCGCCTGCCACGGGCCGCCCAGCTGCGCCGCCGTCATCGGGTCGGCGTACAGCTTGGCCTGCGGATTCGCTTCGACAAGGGCCGGGAGGCGCGCCGGATCGGCGTGATCCGGGTGCTGATGGGTGATCAGGATGGCGTCCAGTCCGGTGATGCCCTCGAACCCGTGCGAGAAGTTGCCCGGGTCGAACAGCACCGTCGCCTCGGCGGCACCATCGGTGAATCGGGCCAACAGGCAGGAATGTCCGAAGTGCGTCAGCTCCATCAGTCCATTGTGCGGGCAACGCCTCGAACAGGGGCGCCGGTAGAGTAAGCGCGAGCAATCCGACCCGAACAAAGGAGCGCGCGTGGCCCGCGTCGTTGTGCACGTGATGCCCAAGGCCGAGATCCTGGACCCGCAAGGCCAGGCGATCGTGGGAGCGCTGGGGCGCCTCGGGATCACCGGAGTGTCCGACGTCCGGCAGGGCAAGCGCTTCGAGCTCGAGGTCGACGACACCGTGTCCGACGAGACGCTGGAGCACATCGCCGAGACGCTGCTGGCCAACACCGTGATCGAGGACTTCTCGGTGCACCGGGAGAACGCATGACCAAGGTCGGTGTCATCACCTTCCCCGGCACGCTCGACGACGTCGACGCGGCGCGCGCGGTAGGCGCCGTCGGCGGCGAGGCCGTCAGCCTCTGGCACGCCGATCCCGACCTGAAGGGCGTTGACGCGGTCATCGTCCCCGGCGGTTTCTCGTACGGGGACTACCTGCGTTGCGGTGCCATCGCCAAGTTCGCGCCCGTGATGACGTCGGTCGTCGAAGCCGCCGGTAAGGGCATGCCCGTGCTGGGTATCTGCAACGGCTTCCAGGTGCTGTGCGAGGCCGGGCTGCTGCCGGGCGCGCTGACCCGCAACGAGGGTCTGCACTTCATCTGCCGCGACGTGTGGCTCGAGGTCACCGCGACATCGACCGCGTGGAGCAGCCGCTACGACGCCGGCGCCGACATCCTGATCCCGCTGAAGTCGGGCGAAGGCCGGTACGTCGCGTCGGAGAGCGTGCTCGACGAACTCGAGGGCGATGGCCGCGTGGTGTTCCGCTACCGCGACAACATGAACGGCTCGATGCGCTCGATCGCCGGGATCAGCTCGGCCAACGGCCGCGTCGTCGGCCTGATGCCGCACCCCGAGCACGCCACCGAGGCCCTCACCGGCCCGTCCGACGACGGGCTCGGCATCTTCTTCTCGGCGCTCGACGCCGTCCTCAGCGCCTAGACCCGTCCCGGGTCCGATCACAATGTCGCTCTGAGAGCGCAGCGAAGGCTATATCGCCTTGGCGGCGCTCTCAGAGCGACATTACGTCGGGCACTCAGCTGTCGAGCGCGACCGACGCCTCGGCGGTGTAGCAGAGGAACGTCAGCGTCTCCTGCAGGTACAGCTGCACCGCCTCGGCATCGTGGGACAGGTAGCCGATGGTCACGTCGGTGCCCAGTTGCAGATCGAAATCGCCTCCGCGCGTGGACAATACGAACGCGCCGTCGATGGCGGGGGCCCAGATGATCTCGCCGTCGACCAGTCGGTTGAGGTGCTCGAGCAGCGGGTAGCCGTGCTCGGTGGTCTCGCTGACCTTGGTGTAGGCCTCCGCCGACAGCAGCACCGAGTACGGCCCGTCCACACCGGCCAGGCGCAGCTCCGACAGTGCCTGCGAGATCACGTCCGGGTAGCCGCGCGGGTCGCTCGGCAGGGCCAGTGCGGGGTTGGAGCTGGCGGCCCGGATGCCCTCGATCTGCGCGGCGGGGTAGCCCTCGAAGATCGCGCGGTCCTCGGAGAACGCGAGCTTCTTGGCGGCGTCCTTCACCGGATCCCAGTCGGAGTCCTGGGCGCCGCGCTCGACGTCGTCGACAGCCGTGCGCGACACCGTGAACGGCACCCGCAGCCGCACCAGCGGCCGCGCCTCCCGAAGATGCGCCACGACACCGTCGGCCGGTGATGTGACATCGACCAGGTGGCCGGTGCTGACCGCCGCCGTCGTCGGCCCACCTGGCTCGCTCACGTCGACGACTCGACGGCCGGCGATGTGCCGCTTGAACGTCCGCGCGGCCTCCTCCTCGATCTGGGCCCACGCGGCCGCCGTGATCGGAGCGAGATCGCGGTACAGGTTGTTCATTGCGGTTGACCTTTCAGACTGCCGATGGACAAGGGGCTGACGTACCCGGGTGCTGCGGCGGCAACGGGTGCCGCCGGTAGGGGCGGGGGAGTGTCGAGGAAATCCACTGTGGGAGTGAAGAACAACACACCGGTGACCGCGGTCGAGAAATCCAGGATGCGGTCGGTGTTCCCCGGCGGATCGCCGATGAACATGTTTCGGAGCATGCGTTCGGTCACCTCCGGATCAGCAGAGTAGGCGATGTAGTACGTGCCGAATTCAGCGGAACCGACGCGGCCGAACGGCATGTTGGCGCGAACGATCTGCAGCTGGTTGCCGTCGTCGTCTTCGATCACGTTGAGCGCAACATGCGAATTCGGCGGTTTGACGTCGTCGGCCATCTCGATGTCCTCGAGCTTGCTGCGGCCGATCACCCGTTCCTGCTCGGTGACGCTGAGCGACTCCCACGACGCCATGTCATGCAGGTACTTCTGCACGTGAACGTAACTGCCACCGGCGAATTCGGGATCCTCGTCACCGACCTGCGCCGCGACCACGGCATCCGGACCGTCCGGATTCTCGGTGCCGTCGACGAAACCCAGCAGGTCGCGGTTCTCGAAGAACTTGAATCCGTGTACTTCGTCGATCACGGTGACGGCGCCGTCGAGCGACTTCAGGATCTGGCTCGCCAGCTCGAAACACACGTCCATGGCGTTGGCCCGGATGTGGAAGAGCAGGTCGCCCGGGGTCGACGGCGCGTGGTGGCGGGCACCCTGCAATTCGGGGAACGGATGCAACCCGGCCGGCCGCGGCCCGCTGAACAAACGATCCCAGGCATCCGAGCCGATCCCGGCGACCAGGCTCAGACGGCTTGCTGGCGTGCGGAATCCAACCGCCCGGACGAGTCCGGACAGCCCGGTGAGCGCTTCGTGCACTTCGGCCTCGGCGCCTTCATCGATGGTGGCGATGAGGAAGATCGCGGCTGACGTCAACGTGGTGAGTACGGGCTGAGGCCGTGCGGGACACACGAACTCGACCCTAGCGGCAACCGTCGCGGATTTCCGGGTGATGATGGCCTCATGACCGGAGCTACTGCCGCGGGCCTCTGCGGGTTCATCGACGCGTCGCCCTCGCCGTTCCATGTGTGTGCGACGGTGGCCGCGCGGCTGACTGCCGCCGGCTTCACCGAACTCGCCGAGACCGACGCCTGGCCCGCCTCTCCCGGTAAGTACTTCACGGTGCGGGCCGGCTCGCTGGTCGCCTGGCAGACCACCGGCCGACCGCTGCCGTTCCGTATCGTCGGCGGCCACACCGACAGCCCCAACCTGCGGGTCAAGCAGCACCCGGACCGGTTCGTCAGCGGCTGGCAGGTGGTGGCGCTGGAGCCCTATGGCGGCGCCTGGCTGAACTCCTGGCTGGATCGGGACCTCGGCATCAGTGGCCGACTCTCGGTACGGCGCGGCAACACCGTCGAGGACGTCCTAGTCCGGATCGACGACCCCATCCTGCGGGTGCCGCAGCTG
>Ga0070667_100001028_pt1 | contig 25486 bp, 20 predicted proteins | sample KBSS33metaG_FD_64659 | JGI IMG/M metagenome (GOLD analysis project Ga0070667, IMG submission 64659) | Switchgrass rhizosphere microbial communities from Kellogg Biological Station, Michigan, USA - KBS S3-3 metaG | ecosystem: Host-associated > Plants > Roots > Rhizosphere > Soil ...
ACCGCACGCGCATCATCCATCCCCTGATTGACTGACTGGAGAACCCCCATGACCACCGACATCGTGATCGTTGCCGCCGCCCGTACCGCCGTAGGCAAGTTCGGCGGCAGCCTGGCCAAGACGGCCGCGCCCGAACTCGGCGCCGCCGTCGTCATCGACCTGCTGCGCCGCGCCAAGCTCTCCGGCGAGCAGATCAACGAACTCATCTTCGGCCAGGTGCTCACCGCCGGCTCGGGCCAGAACCCGGCGCGCCAGACCGTCATCAAGAGCGGCCTGCCGCAAAGCGTGCCGGCCCTGACCATCAACGCCGTGTGCGGCTCCGGCCTCAAGGCCGTGATGCTGGGCGCCCAGGCCATCCGCGACGGCGACTCCGAGATCGTCATCGCCGGCGGCCAGGAAAGCATGAGCATGTCCCCCCACGTGCTGCCCGGCTCGCGCGACGGCACGCGCATGGGCGACTGGAAGCTCGTCGACACCATGATCGTCGACGGCCTCTTCGACGTCTACAACAAGTACCACATGGGCATCACCGCCGAGAACGTCGCCAAGAAGTACGACATCACGCGCGAGAAGCAGGACGCGCTGGCGCTCGGCTCGCAGCAAAAGGCCGCAGCCGCCCAGGAAGCCGGCAAGTTCAAGGACGAGATCGTGCCCTTCAGCATCGCGCAGAAGAAAGGCGACCCCATCGTCTTCGCCAGCGACGAGTTCATCAACAAGAAGACCAACGCCGAAGCGCTGGCCGGCCTGCGTCCCGCGTTCGACAAGGCCGGCACCGTCACCGCCGGCAACGCCTCGGGGTTGAACGACGGCGCCGCCGGCGTCGTGCTGATGACGGCGCAGAAGGCCGCCCAACTCGGCCTGACCCCGCTGGCGCGCATCGCCAGCTACGCCACCGTCGCGCTCGACCCCAGCATCATGGGCATGGGCCCCGTGCCGGCGAGCCAGAAGGCGCTGCAGCGCGCGGGCTGGAAGCCCCAGGACCTGGACCTGCTGGAGATCAACGAAGCCTTCGCCGCGCAGGCCTGCGCGGTCAACAACGAGATGGGCTGGGACACCAGCAAGGTCAACGTCAACGGCGGCGCGATCGCGATCGGTCACCCGATTGGTGCGTCGGGCTGCCGCATCCTCGTGACGCTGCTGCACGAAATGCAGCGCCGCGACGCCAAGAAGGGCATCGCCTCGCTGTGCATCGGCGGTGGCATGGGCGTTGCACTCTGCGTCGAACGCTGAGCCGCCGAGTTCCAAATCCATTTTTGACATGAAGGAGACTGAAATGAGCAAGCAACGCGTGGTTCTGGTCACCGGCGGCATGGGCGGCCTGGGCGAAACGATCTCGACCAAGATGGTCGATGCCGGCTACAAGGTCGTCGTGACCTACTCGCCCAGCAACACCAAGTCGGCCGAGTGGGTCGCCGACATGAAGAAGAACGGATACGATGTCCTGGCCGTGGCGTGCGATGTCTCCGACTACGATTCGTGCACCAAAGCGGTCGCCGAGGTGCAGAGCAAGGTCGGCGCGGTCGACGTGCTGGTCAACAACGCCGGCATCACGCGCGACACCACCTTCAAGAAGATGGACAAGGTCAACTGGGACGCGGTGATGCGCACCAACCTCGACAGCCTGTTCAACATGACCAAGCAGGTCGCCGACGGCATGGTCGAGCGCGGCTGGGGCCGCATCATCAACGTGTCGTCGGTGAACGGCTCGAAGGGCGCGTTCGGCCAGACCAACTACTCGGCCGCCAAGGCCGGCGTGCACGGCTTCACGAAGGCGCTGGCGCTCGAGGTGGCGAAGAAGAACGTCACCGTCAACACGATCTCGCCAGGCTACATCGGCACGAAGATGGTCACCGCGATCCCGAAGGAAGTGCTCGACTCGAAGATCCTGCCGCACATCCCCGTGGGTCGCCTCGGCAAGCCCGAAGAGGTGGCGGGGCTGATCATCTATCTCGCCTCCGAAGAGGCGGCATTCGTGACCGGTGCCAACATCGCGATCAACGGCGGTCAGCACATGCAGTGACCTCGACGCGGGTCGGCGCCGGGCTACAACAAATACCAACTCAGGAGACGACATGATCAAGGCAGGGATCGACCAGGACGCCATCACGAAGATGTTCTCGGAAGCCACTGCGAAGCAGGGCGAGGCCTTGCGCAAGGGCGTCGGCGAGGCGACGCTGAAGGCGCTGCAGGGCCGCGAGCTGACGATGGAGAACATCAGGAAGGTGCTGAAGACCGTGACCACCGCCGCGACGGCCGGCGCCGGCAAGAATGTCGCCGCCGCCCCGGTGGACATCGAAGCCCTGCTGGGCAAGGCCGTGGCTGGGATGGACGATGCGCTGCTGAAGACCGTCGAGGCGAATCGCAAGGCGCTCCAGCAGTTCGTCGACCAGGGCGCGAGCCTGCAGGAGAAGCAGCTGAAGGGCGCGATCGCGAACCTCGAGAAGATGGAGGACACGTTCTTTGCGGCAGTCGGCAAGGCGGTCGAGAGTGCCGGCAGTGTCCCGCTCCAGGGTCCCTGGAAACAAGTGCTCGACTCGTTCCAGACCAAGGGCAGCGACAGCGGGGCGCGCGCGACCCAGACCGCCCAGGACCTGCTCGAGCAAGCCAAGGCCGCGCTGCGCGGAGGGCGCGCCAGTGGCGCCACGGCGACGCAGGCGATGCTGGATGGCTATGCGGCGCTGGTCAGCGGCGTGTTGATCGGCATGTCGGAGGGGCTGCAAGGCGGGTCGGCAGCGGCACGGCCGGGGGCAAAGACTTCCAAGAAATGACCAGCCGCCGGGTTGCCGTCACGGGCCGCGTCTTTGCCAACGCCGAGGACATTGTCGAATGGACGCCCTGATCCTGGCCCGCATGCAGTTTGCGGCCAACATCACCTTCCACATCCTGTTCCCGACGATCAGCATTGCGCTGGGCTGGTTGCTGCTGTTCTTCCGGCTGCGCTGGCTCAAGACGCGTCTGGGCCCTGACAAGGCCGCCGCCCAAGGCTGGCTCGACGCCTACCGCTTCTGGACCAAGGTGTTCGCGCTGAGCTTCGCGCTGGGCGTGGTCAGCGGCATCACGATGAGCTTCCAGTTCGGCACCAACTGGCCTGGCTTCATGGAGCACGTCGGCAACATCGCCGGGCCCTTGTTGGGCTACGAGGTGCTCACCGCGTTCTTCCTCGAGGCGGGCTTCCTCGGCGTGATGCTGTTCGGCCACGGCAAGGTCAGCGAGCGCGTGCACCTGATGGCCACCTTCTTCGTCGCCTTCGGCACCACGTTGAGCGCGTTCTGGATCCTGGCGCTGAACTCGTGGATGCAGACGCCCGCTGGCTACGAGATCGAGGGCGGCGTCTACCACGTCAAGAGCTGGGTCGAGGTCATTTTCAACCCCTCGTTCCCTTACCGCTTCACGCACATGGTGCTGGCCTCGGCGTTGACCTGCGCGTTCCTGATCACGGGTCTGTCGGCCTGGCAGCTGCTGCGCGGCGTCGGCCAGCGCTCGGCACCGCACGTGCTGCGCGTGGGCCTCACGCTGGCGGCGCTCCTGATCCCGGTGCAGATCGTCGTCGGCGATGCGCACGGCCTGAACACGCTCGAGCACCAGCCCGCCAAGATCGCCGCGATGGAAGGCGTCTGGGACACCGAGCGCAGCGCCCCGCTGCTGCTGTTCGCGATCCCCGACCAGGCCAGCCGCAGCAACCACTTCGAGGTCAAGGTGCCCAAGCTCGCGAGCCTGATCCTCACCCACGAGCTCGACGGCGAGATCAAGGGCCTGAATTCGTTCGGCGACGCGCACCCGCCGCCGCTGCCGCTGTTCTTCGCGTTCCGCGTCATGGTCGGCATGGGCGTGCTGATGCTGGCCACCAGCTGGTTCGGCTGGTGGTGCTACCGGCGCGCAAAGTGGCAGCCGGCCGGGCTGCCGCGCGCGCTGCTGTGGCTGTTCGCGGCCATGACCTTCGCCGGCTGGGTCGCCACCGTCGCCGGCTGGTACGTCACCGAGATCGGCCGCCAGCCCTTCATCGTCTATGGGCTGCTGCGCACCGCCGACGTCGCCTCGAAGGTGCCGTCGGCGATGATCGGGCTGACGCTGGCGCTGTACGTCACGCTGTACGTCGCGCTGATCCTGGCCTACGTGACGGTGCTGAAGTACATGGCCGAAAAGCCGGAAGTGGCCTTGGCCGAAGAGGCCAGGGACGAGGCCGCGATGCCGGTCGTGACCGCGGGGGGAAGGGCATGAACTGGATGAGCTTCGACACCGCGCTGCCGATCATCTTCATGGCCTTGATGGGCCTGTCGATGCTGGTCTACGTGATCAGCGACGGCTACGACCTGGGGGTGGGCATGCTGATGCACCGCGCCACCGACGCCGAGAAGGACGTGATGATCGCCTCGATCGGCCCGTTCTGGGACGCCAACGAGACCTGGCTGGTGCTGGGCGTGGGCATCCTGCTGATCGCGTTCCCGCGCGCCCACGGCGTGGTGTTGGGCGAGCTGTACCTGCCGGTGGCGTTGATGCTGATCGGGCTGATGCTGCGCGGCGTCGCGTTCGACTTCCGCGTCAAGGCCAAGGACGCGCACAAGCGCACCTGGGACCGGCTGTTCTTCGCCGGCTCGACGCTGGCCGCGGTGTCGCAGGGCTGGATGCTGGGGCGCTACGTCAGCGGCTTCGGCAGTGGCTGGAACTACCCGCTGTTCGCGGCGGCGATCGCCGTGGCGCTGCCGATGGCCTATGTGCTGATGGGCGCGACCTGGCTGGTCATGAAGACGGAAGGCGAGTTGCAGGAGCGTGCCGTGCACTGGGCTCGCGTCGCCTGGGCGCCGATGGTGGGCGGCATGCTGCTGATCTCGATGGCCACGCCCTGGATCAGCCAGATCGTGCGCGAGCGCTGGTTCGAGCTGCCCGAGGTGATCGCGCTGATGGCGATCCCGCTGATGACCGGCGTCGCGCTGTTCGCGGTGCGCGGCGTACTGCATTCGCCAGCGGTGCTCGGGCCGCTGTGCTGGCTGCCGTTCGTGCTGCTGATCATCGTGTTCGTGCTCGGCTTTCTGGGCCTGGCGTACAGCATCTACCCCTACGTCGTGATCGGGCAGATGACGATCTGGCAGGCCTCGAGCAGCCCCGAGGCGCTCAAGGTGATCCTGATCGGCGTGTGCATCTCGGTGCCGGCGATCGCCGGCTACACGGTGTTCTCGTACCGCGTGTTCCGGGGCAAGACCGGGGCGTTGAGCTACGCGTGATCGGTCAAGTCAGTCTCATCGGGTACCGGGCTGCCACCGATGCGGCCTGCCGGGCATTTGTGCGATACCTGAAGCATGACCGAGACAGACCTCACCGTCCGCCCGACGCCGCCCGCCGAAGTATGCGTCTCTGGCACGATCTGACGCGCTGGGGCGCTGCCACCGCACTGGTCGCCGCGGCGGCCTATGCGGGCCATCAACTGACCTTGCAGACCGGCTTGTCGCGCCTGCGCGATGAGGCCACGCATCGCCTGGACATGTTGACCACCGGGCTCGACGCCGACCTGGCACGGTTCGACTACCTGCCGGCGCTGCTCGAGATGACGCCGGCCGTGCCGGCATTGCTCGACATCCCGACGGACGGCAAGCTTCGCGACTCGGTCAATCGCTACCTCAATGGCGTGAACGCAACCGCCGGCGCCGAGATGCTCTACGTGCTGGACGCCCGCGGGGTGTCGCTGGCGGCGTCCGACTGGGACCAACCGGGCACGACGGTCGGTCAGGATCTGTCCTTCAGACCCTACGTGACGGAAGCCATGGCGCGCGGACGCGGCAGTTTCTACGGGGTCGGAATCACCAGCCGCAAGCCGGGCTACTACCTGTCGTACGCGCTGCGCCAGCGCGACCGCTCGCTCGGGCTGGTGGCCGTCAAGGTCAACATCGAGCAGGCCGAAAAAGCGTGGCGCACGATGCAGGGCGACGTGCTGCTGGTCGATGAACGAGGCGTCGTCATCCTGTCGACGCGCGACGACCTCAAGTACCGACCGCTGGCAGCGCTGGACGCCGGCCGGCGGGCCGAGGTGCAGCGCTCGCGCCCCTACGGTGACGCCGTGTTGCAACCACTGCACTGGGCCGTCGAGAACACGCTCTCGTCGAACGCGCAGTTGGTGGCGCTGGATCGCGTGACGTATCTCGCGTCGACCCGGGCGCTGCAGCGCGCGCCGTGGCGCCTGATCACGCTGGACGACCTCGAGCCCACGCAGGTGCTGGCGCGCTACGCGGCCGTCACGGCGGGGTTGGCGATGGCCGTCCTGCTGTTGGCGGCGGTGACCTTGCACCAGCGCCGGCGCGCCGTGCGCCAGAAGCTGGCCAGCCAGGCCGCGCTGCAGGAGGCTCATGACAATCTCGAGTCCACCGTCGTCGCACGCACCGCACAGCTCCGCGCGGCTCAGAGCGAATTGATCCACTCCGGCAAACTGGCCGCGCTGGGGCAGATGTCGGCAGGCATGGTGCACGAGTTGAATCAGCCGCTCACCGCGCTGCGCACGCTGTCCGACAGCGCCGGCATCCTGCTGGAGCAGGACAAGCGCGATGACGTTCGAGCCAACCTGCGGCGCATCGCGGACATGGTCGATCGCCTCGGGCGCCTGACCTCGCGCCTCAAGACCTTCGCGCACAAGAGTGAGGCACCGCTCGTGCCGCTGCGGCTGGCCCGGATCGTCAGCGATGCACAGGCCACGGTCAGCGCGGACCTGAAGGATCGCAACATTGCCCTCGAGGTCGATGTCGAACCCGCGTCGCTCGGTGTCCTGGCCGAAGAGTCGGCGATCGGCAGCGTCATCGTCAACCTGATGCGCAACGCGATCGACGCGATGCACGACGCACCAAACCCGCGGTTGACGATCCGCGCGCGGGCGCACAACGAGCGGGCCATCATCACCGTGTCCGACAACGGGCCCGGCATCCGCGCCGACATCCTCGCCAGGCTGTTCGAGCCCTTCGTGACCAGCAAGCCTGCGGGTGCGGGGTTGGGTCTGGGCCTCGTCATTTCCGCACAACTGGTGCGCGCCAGCGGCGGCACGCTGGAGGCCACCAATCGCGAGGAGGGCGGCGCGTGCTTCACCGTCAATTTGCCGATGGCAGCGAAGCAGGAGTAGCACCGTGAGCGACGCCATTTCAATCAGGGTTCTGCTGATCGAGGACGACGCCGACGTGCTGACCAGTACCGCGCAGGCACTGACCTTGGCGGGCTTCGTCGTCGAGTCCTATGTCAGTGCGGAGCGCGCGCGTGCGCAGGTTGCCTTCGACGCGCCGGTCATCGTCGTCTGCGACGTCCGTCTGCCGGGCATGAGCGGCACCGAATGGCTGCCGGAGATTCGCGCGATCGACGCCGACCTTCCGGTGGTGCTCGTGACCGGCCACGGCGACATCGCGATGGCGGTGCGGGCGATGCGCGACGGTGCGTATGACTTTATCGAGAAGCCGTTCACCTCGGAGCGGCTGATCGCCATTGTTCGCCACGCCGTGGAGCGCCGGCAACTGGCCTTGCAGGTGCGGTCGCTGCACGATGCGCTGGAGAACTGGCATGGCATTCAGGCCGCCCTGATCGGCCGCTCGGCGCAGATGCAGCAGGTCCGGCGGACCGTGATGACGCTGGCCCAGACATCGGCCGACGTGCTGATCTACGGCGAGACCGGGACCGGCAAGGAACTCGTGGCGCGTTGCCTGCACGATCACAGCGAGCGTCGGCGCCAGCATTTCGTGCCGGTGAATTGCGGCGGCTTGCCCGAGGCCCTGGCCGAGAGCGAACTCTTCGGACACGAAGCCGGCGCGTTCACGGGGGCGAACAAGACCCGGGTCGGCAAGTTCGAGTACGCGCATGGCGGCACGCTGTTCCTCGACGAAGTGGAAAGCATGCCGACCGCCGTGCAGATCAAGCTCTTGCGAGCGTTGCAAGAGCGTACCGTCGAGCGCATCGGGTCGAACAAGTCGATTCCGTTCGACTGTCGTCTGGTGGCGGCAAGCAAGGATGACCTCAAGTTGCTGAGCGATCAGCACAAGTTCAGGGCCGACCTCTATTACCGGATCGGCGTCGCCTTCATCGAGCTGCCTCCGCTGCGCGAACGCCGCGAGGACATTCCGTTGCTGTTCGAGCACTTCGTGCTTCTTGCCGCCAGTCGCTACGAGCGCGCGGCGCCGGTGCTCAACAATTCGCAGCTCGCCGACCTGATGGCGTACGCGTGGCCCGGCAACGTGCGCGAATTGAGAAACGTGGCCGATCGTTTCGTGCTGGGCCTGCTGGGTGACCGCCTGACGATGGCGCGCGGTGCAGGCGAAGGAACGCCCGCACTGCCGCATGGCCTGCCGCTGCAGGTCGAGAAATTCGAGCGCGCGATGATCGTCGAAGAACTCAGGCGCAATCGGGGCGATCAATCGGCCACCGCCGCCGCGCTCGGCATCGCGAGGCAGACGCTTTCCGACAAGGTCAGGAAGCTCGGTCTGGTGGCGGACGAATTCAAATGACACGGCCGACAGCATCGACGTTCCTGCCCTTCCTTCGGTGGTGGCCGATGGTGAATCGGTCGACCCTCCGGGCCGATCTGCTGGCCGGCCTCACCGGGTGCATCCTCGGCCTGCCGCAGGGCGTGGCCTTCGCGATCCTGGCCGGGCTGCCGCCACAGTACGGCTTGTACGCGGCGATGCTGCCGCCGGCGCTGGCGTCGCTGTTCGGGTCGAGCTGGCACATGGTCGCGGGGCCGACCAACGCGATCGCGATCCTGCTGTTCGCCAGTCTCGGGCATCTGGCCACGCCGGGCAGCAGCGACTACATCAGCCTGGTGCTCGTCGTCACCTTCCTGACCGGCTTGATGCAGTTCGCGATGGGCCTGGCGCGGCTCGGCAGCCTGGTCAATTTCATCTCGCACACCGTCATCGTCGGCTTCAGCACCGGCGCAGCGATCCTGATCGCGACCCAGCAGCTGAAGTCGTTCCTCGGCATTCCGATGGCGGCCGATGCGTCGTTCGTGCAGACCTTGCGCCAGACCGTGCTCCAGCTCGGTTACGTCAACCCGTATGTCACCGCCGTGGGGGTCTTCACGATCGTCTCGGGGCTGCTGGCCAAGCGGTTCTTGAAGAAGGTGCCGTTCATGATCACCGCGACGGTCGCGGGCAGTCTGGCCGCGCTCGCGCTCGATGCGGTGTTCGGACATGACGTGACGGGAATCCGCACCGTCGGGGCGCTGCCGGCACAGCTGGCGCCGCTGACGATCCCCGACCTGTCGATCAACACGCTCACCAAGGTCGCCCCGACGGCGCTGGCCACGACGATCCTGAGCCTGACGCTCGGGGTCAGCGTCGGCCGCACGCTGGGCATCCGCTCCGGCCAGCGCATCGACGCCAACCAGGAGTTCATCGGGCAGGGGCTGTCGAACCTGGTGGGCAGCTTCTTCTCGTCGTACACGTCGGCGGGGTCCTTCAACCGCAGCGCGGCGAACTACGAGGCGGGCGCGAAGACCCCGCTGGCATCGATCTTCTCGTCGATCATGCTGGTGGGCATCGTGTTGCTGGTCGCGCCGCTGGCCGCCTATCTGCCGCTGGCGACGGTCGCCGGCATCCTCTTCCTCATCGCCTACGGCCTGATCGACGTGAAGCGCATGAAGTCGATCTTCGCGACCAGCCGCAGCGAGGCGTCGGTCATGATCGTCACGCTGCTGGCGGCGCTGTTTCTCGGGCTGCAGACCGCCATCTACGCCGGCGTGCTGCTGTCGCTGCTGCTGTTCCTGAAGCAGGCGGCGCAGCCCGGGATACGCGACGTGAAGCCGGATTTCCGGGGAGGTCACTATCACTTCGATGCCGACACGGGCCTGCCCGACTGTCCGCAATTGAAGATGCTCCGCATCAACGGCTCGATTTTCTTCGGCGCGGTCGAGCACATCGAGGATGCGTTTCATCGGGTCGATCACGACCAACCGATGCAGCGCCGGCTGCTCGTCGCCGCCAGCGGCATCAATGTGGTCGACATCTCCGGTGCCGAGCTCTTGAGCCGTGAGGCGGCACGGCGGCAAAAGTTGGGCGGCGGCCTGTACTTCTGGTTCATGAAGGACGCGGTACGCGACGTTCTGAAGCGCGGCGGCTATCTCAAGGTGATCGGCGAGGAGAACGTGCTGCCGCAGGGCGCCGATACGATCGCGGTGCTGTATCCGAAGCTCGATCCGGAGATCTGCCGCCACTGCACGGCGCGGATCTTTCCGCAGTGCCATGTCGCGTTGCCGGACGGCAGGCCGCGTGAGGCCGACGATGCCCGATAGGTTCCAGCGACCGCCGTGATTCAGCCCGCGCCGTGGCGCTTCACCCAAGCGACGATCGCCGATCGGCTGCGGAATTCGTCGACCGAGCGCGCCGGCACCTCTGGGAAGCGCTGATTCCACATGCGCGCGAGCGCGGCGCCGGGCCCGATCTCCAGCACGCACCCGACCCGACGCATGTGGATGTGATCCATGCACGCGCTCCAGCGCACCGTCTGCGCGATCTGCAGCGCGAGCGCGTTGGCCGCCTGCTGGCTGCTCGAGATGCGCTCGCCGGTGTTGCCGAACAACGGCGCCGTCGGGGCTCGCAAAGGCAACGCGGACAAGGCCAGCGCAAATTCGGCGGCGGCAGCCTGCATCCACGGTGTGTGCGAGGCCACGTTGACCTTGAGGCGGGTCGCTGACGCGCCGGCGGCCTGCGCCGTTCGCTGCGCCGTCTGCAGCGCCGCCAACGTTCCGCCCAGCACGACGGCGTGGCTGTCGTTGTCGATCGCGATCGCGCAGCCCGACTGAGCGCACAGCCGCTCGACCTGTGCGGGCGCCATGCCGCTGACGGCGAGCAAGCCTCCTGGGGCGGCATCGGCGCAGCGGTCCATCGCGCGCGCTCGCGTGCCGGCGAGCGCGAGGGCCGTGCCCGCGTCGAACACGCCGGCGGCGGCGAAGCTCGCGAGCTCACCGACGCTGTAGCCCGCCACGGCCGCAGGCGGTTCCAGTGCCGCGGACAGCTGTGTCCAGGCAGCGAGGTGGAGGCCGGTCAACAGCGTCTGGGCATTGGCGTTGCGTGAAGCCCAAGCCGGATCGTCGAGAGCGGCTCGCCAATCGTCGATTCCCAAGGCGCGGCGCGTCTGTTCGACGAAGGCGTCCTCGGCCAGCCACGGCAGCATGGCCGCGTGCTGCATGCCCTGTCCGGAGAAGACGATCGCGAAGCCCATGCCGCGCGTCAGTTGCCCTGCAGCGTTCCGATGCGTGCGACGAAGCAGGCCGCGGCCAGCGTGTCGGCGGCGCCGCCGGGCGACAAGCGGCGGCTGACGAAGTCCCGGCCGATGTCGAACGCCGCCGCGACGCCGCCCGGCCGCGCCGCGCCACCGGCGGCGAGGTACCCCCTCGCGGCGTGCTGGGCATGGCGCAAGCCTTCCAGCCCGCCCCTGTGAGCGAGGTTGCTGTCGTCCATGACGGCGATCACGTGGAACAGCGTGTCCAGCAGCACGTGGTGCGCTGCCAGGCCTCGCGCGGTGGCCGCTTGCATCGCCGGCAGGGCGGTTTCGAACAGTACCGGAAAACCCAGCGCCGCTTCGGCCGAAGCACTGCGCAGGCCATGCCGGCGTGCGGCGATGCCCCCGGGCAGGGTCGAGGGCCGCGTGGCGCGCACGGCGAGCGCGTCCCCCCAGCGCTGCAGCAGCGTATGCCGCAGCGCCGCAGGCGTCGGCCTGCGCCCGGCGCCGACCGCAGCCCCGGCCGCGGCGCACAACAGCCCGAGGGCGAAGATCGCACCGCGGTGCGTGTTGACGCCGCCAGTGGCCGCGAGCATCCGGGCTTCGGCCTCGATGCCGCAGCGCTGCAGATCCTCGAGCGGCGCGTGCGCCGCCCCCAGCCCCGCCATGCGCACGAAACAGCCCCTCAACGCGAACAGGCTGCGCATGAACGTGTGGGCGTCCATGTCGAGATGACTGCCGGCATCGACGAGCGTCACCAACCCCGGCTTGGGCGACAGGGCCAACTCGTCGTGGAGCGCGAGCGTGGCGGCACGGCCGATGGCCTGGGGCGACAGCGGTGTGGGTGCGGCGCCCGGCTCGCCAACCCGTGCGACGGCGCCAACCATCACGCGGCCTGCGCCAACACCGCCGGGCCATGCCGGGCCCACGAACGCACCAAGGCACTGCCGACCAGGGTCTTGACCAGCAATGACTTGACGCGCCCAGTGCGCCAGGCGAGCCACTCGCGCCACGCCACGGCCGCGCCGTCGTCGAACATCAACTCGCCGTCCAGACGGGGCAGCTCACTCGAGACCGACTGCAGGCAGGCGGCTGCCGCATCGGCCTGTGCCTCGTCCGAGACGGACAGCCACAGGTCGATGTCGGAGCCGGCACGCACATGGTCGAGCCCGCTCAGCCATTGCCAGCCGTAACTGCCGTAGACCCGAGCGTTGACGCTCGCCGCGCTCAGGTCGGCGCAGAGCCCGCGCCACGCAGGGCGAACCGATGCGGGCAACACGCGCAGCAGCTGGTCGGCGAACGGGAACTCGTCGAAGTACAGCACGTCGCTGCACGGTACGGTGATCGCCAGGCGCCGACGCTCCCATCGCCCAGGCGCCGGCAGGCCGAGCGCGATCGTCTCTTCGCCCTCGGGCTGGGCCTGACGGGTCACGACCAGCGGCAGCCGCTGGGTGGCCCAGTGGGCGACGCAGTCGCGGGCGGGCGCGTCCCAGTCGCGTTGCTGCACCCTGCGCCAGCCGGGTTCGCTCAACCAGGCGATCTGGTGTCGATGCAAGGGGACCATGGCCGCTCCCGTCAGGCCGCATCCAGCACGCGCTGCACCACGCTCGCCGCGAGGCGGCGGCCACCACGCCGCTCGCCGTCATGCGCACGCCGGTCATCGACCGGTGCATGCGCCAAGGCCTCGCGCAGGGCCGCCGGCAGATCACCCTGCCACAGCGCCCGCACACCGCCCATCGCCACATAGTTGGCGACACCCGGTGCGAACACCGGGTTGGTCTGCGACAGCGCGCTCAGCATCGCCTCGGGCAGCTTGGTGACGCGCGCCATCGCCGGGATGCGCATCACGCGGATCTCGGCCTCGGGCAGCGCGTCGCACGCGTCGGCGATCAGGCCGGAGGTGATGAAGCCGCCGGACAGCGCCTGGTCGTACACCAGCCCCAGCACGCGGTGACCTTGCCGCCGCGCGAAGTCGATGGCCATGCCGAGATGGGCCATCGCGCGGTTGATGCCCAGCAGTTCGTCGCGCCGGCGCAGTTGCTGCCCCTGCGTGTCGATCAGCAGCAGGATGGCCTGGCCGGGACGCTGCGCCACCGTGTCGAGCACGGCGCGCGCCTGGGCCAGCGCGAGCCGCACGCCGATCGGCGCGTGGTTCGTGGTGCCGATCACCGCGAGCGGCTTGCCGTCGAAGCGCACCGTGCCGCGCAGCACGTCGCCGTCCTGCGCGATGCCGTGGTCGATGCCGAACAAGGCCGTGGCCAAGGTGTTCCAGTCCATTTGCATGCTCCTCAGGACGTGCGCAGCACGCGCACGGCGGCGACATCCAGGTCGGGAACGCGGGCGGCGTCGGCGACACCCAGCCGCGTCCACAACGCCATCGCCTCGTCGCCGTCGACGGCGTCGGGCAGCAGCCGCAGCCGCGTCGCCAGCAGCGCATGTTCTCCTTCCAGCCGCTCCAGCGTCACGGGGGCAGACGCGTCGAGCGCGGCGATGGCCGCCGCGCGGAACGCCGCCACGTCGTCTTCCACCAGCACGTCGCAGTCACCGCTGAGCCAGCGGTGCTTGCCGCCGGTGGTGCGCCACACCAGGGCCCGGTCACGCGCATCGAACTCGTCGACGCCGTGCGAGGCCTCGATCACCTCGGGGCCGGACATCGCCAGGCGTCCCATGTCGCTCATCACGACCCAGTCGGCGCAGCGCGCCACGATGCCCATGCCGCCGAAGCACCCGTTCGCGCCGCCGATCAGGACCACCACCGGGATGCCGGCGGCGCGCACGTCGAGCAGCGCCCGCATCACCTCGGACACGGCGATCAGGCCGGCATTGGCTTCGTGCAGGCGCACGCCGCCGGATTCGGCCAGCACGAGCACCGCGTCGGGCTGGTCGCGCAGCGCACGCTGCAGGAGGCCGACCAGCTTGGCACCATGCACCTCGCCGACACCGCCGCCCATGAACTCGCCTTCTTGCGCGGCGACGAAAACGGGGCGGCCTGCGAGCATCGCTCGGCCGACGGCCACGCCGTCGTCGAAGGCGGACGGTACGCCGAGTTGCGCCAGGTGCGGGCTCGTCACGCGCTCGGACGGCGGCAGCCATTCGTGGAAGCTGCCTGTGTCGACCAGGCGCGCCAGGCGCTCGCGCGCCGAGCACTCTGCATAACTCACGGAGATGGAGGCCGTCATGGCGCCAGCTCCGAGACGGCCTGGTCCAGCCGCAGGCTGACGACCGCGGGCGTGGCCCCCATGTCGTTGACCGATACCTGCACGCCGGCCAGCGGGTGGCGCTGGTGGAAGTCGCGCACCACGGCTTCCCAGATCGCACCGAAGCCGCGCGCCGAGGTCTCGATGTGGATGTCACACTGGGTGCCCGAGGCGGGCTCCAGCAGCACCTCGAGGTTGCCGGATCCGACGACGCCGACGAGCACGGGCGCGAAGGCACCCGCCTGGCGATGACCGGGAAAGCTGTAGTCCAGGGTTTCGAGCCCCGGTGGGATGTTGCTCATGTCGAGTCTCCGATGTGCGGATGCCGTTACCAATTGCGGAAGCGCTTGGGTGGGCTGTACAGACCGCCCGAGGCGCGCACGAGGTCGCGCATGCTGCGCGCCGCCAGCAGGTTGCGCGTGGCCTCGCGCGGGTCGATGCCCATGTCCTGCGGCCGGCGGATGACACCGCGGTCGCGCAGGTTCTCGACCATGCGCCGGTCGCGCCCCAGGCCGACCGCCGTGTAGCCCGCCACGCCGCGGATGGCCTGCTCGCGCTCCGCGTCGCTGCGGCACAGCAGCAGGTTGGCGATGCCCTCTTCGGTGAGGATGTGGGTCACGTCCTCGCCGTAGATCATGATCGGCGGCAGGTCCATGCCCGCCTGTTCCTGGAGCGTCCAGGCATCGAGCCGCTCGACAAACGCGGGCTGCATGTGCTCGCGAAAGGTCTCGACCATCTGCACGACGAGCTTCTGGCCGCGCGGCGTGCCGGCGGCGCCGACCCGGTTGGCCCGCGCCTCGCGGCCGGCCTTCAGCCAGGTCGGGCTGGCATGGCGGCGCCCGCGTGAGTCGGCGCCCATGTTGGGCGCCCCGCCGAAGCCGGAGATGCGGCCGAGTGTCGCGGTGGAGCTGTTGCCGTCCAGGTCGATCTGCAGCGTCGAGCCGATGAACAGGTCGCACGCGTAGTGGCCGGCGGCCTGGCAGAAGGCGCGGTTGCTTCTCAACGAGCCATCGCGGCCGGTGAAGAACACGTCGCTGCGCGCCCGGATGTAGTCCTCCATGCCGAGCTCGGAGCCGAAGGAGTGCACCGATTCCACCCAGCCCGCTTCGATCGCGGGGATCAATGCGGGGTGCGGATTCAGTGCCCAGTGGCGGCAGATCTTGCCCTTCAGGCCGAGCGACTCGGCATACGTCGGCAGCAGCAGTTCGATCGCCGCGGTGTCGAAGCCGATGCCGTGGTTCAGGCGCTGCACGCCGTATTCGGCATAGATGCCCTTGATCGCCATCATGGCCATCAGCACCTGGACTTCGCTGATCTGGGCCGGGTCGCGCGTGAACAGCGGCTCGATGAAGTTGGGGCGCGGCGCGACGACGACGAAGTCGACCCAGTCGGCCGGAATGTCGACGCGCGGCAGCGTGGTCGTCGCGCCGTCCACCCACTCGTTGACCTGGGCGATCACGATGCCGCCGGAAAACGCGGTCGCCTCGACGATCGCCGGCGTGTCTTCGGTGTTCGGGCCGGTGTAGAGATTGCCCTGCGCATCGGCCGCCTGAGCGGCCACCAGCGCGACCTTGGGCGTCAGGTCGACGAAGTAGCGGGCAAAGAGCTCGAGGTAGGTGTGGATCGCGCCGATCTCGATCCGGCCGGCCGAGACCAGCGTGGCCAGGCGCGCGCCCTGCGGGCCCGAGAAGCTGAAGTCGAGCCGGCTGGCGATGCCGTTCTCGAAGATGTCCAGGTGCTCGGGCAGCGCCAGTACCGACTGCACCATGTGCAGGCCGTGCACGCGCTGCGGGTCCATCTGCATCAGCGCCTGGGCCAGGAAGTCGGCCTGCTTCTGGTTGTTGCCTTCCAGGCAGACGCGGTCGCCGGGTTCCAGCGCAGCTTCGAGCAGCGCCACGACGGCCTCTGTCGCGACGCGCTTGCCGGTGCGTCGGGCACCGAGCGCATCGGCCACCCGTGCCAGGCGTGCCGCCCGGTTCTCGGCCTTGGTGTTCCAGTTCGTTCGATGCATGGGGCAGGGCCTCAACCGACCAGGGCCTTGGTGGCCAGGAACAGCACCGACGGGCCCATCAGGCAACCCAGACCGGTGTGGAAGGTGGCCACCAGCGCACCGTAGGGCACCAGCTTGCGGTCGGTGGCTGCGAGGCCGGCCGAGACGCCGCTCACGGTGCCGGCCAGGCCCCCGAACACCATCGCCGAGCGCGGCGTCTTCAGGGCCAGGAAGCGCGCTGCGATCGGCGTGCCGACCATCACGATGATGGCCTTGACCAGGCCGGTGGCGATGCTCAGCGCCATCACGTCCGGCGTCGCGCCGATGGCCGCGCCGGTCACCGGACCGACGATGTAGGTGACGGCACCGGCGCCGATCGTGGTCATGCTGACCGCGTCCGAATAGCCGAAGCTCCAGGCGATGCCGGCACCGACGATGAACGGCAGCACCGTGCCCAGCAGCAGCGCGACCACGCCGATCATGCCGGCCTTGCGCGCCTCGGTCGCCTGCACTTCGAAGGCCGTGGCCACGATGGCGAAGTCGCGCAGCATGGCGCCGCCCATCAGGCCGATGCCACCGAACAGCGACATGTCCGCCAGCCCCTTGTGGCCGCCGGTCTGCGTGCCGCCCCAGTAGGCCAGGCCCAGGCCGATGACGATGGCGATGGCCGAGCCGTGCACGCGGCCGAAGGTGAGCCGGCGCGAGATCTGCCCAGACAGCAGCACGATCAGGCCGACGATGGCAAAGGCGGTGACCAGCCCGTTCTGGGCGGCGGCCTTTTGAAGGATTTCGATCATGGTGCTCACTCCGCGTCGGCCAGAAGGGGGTTGTCGTGAAGGATCGGCTCGGGCGCAACGTCCACCGTCACGCGCTCGGTGCGGTTGATCACGGCGATCACGCAGGCACAGGTGCCGGCCGCCGCCAGGGCAGACAGCACCGCGACCGGTCCGCCGCGCAGCGCCGAGACCATGTCCTGCTGCGCGGCCATGGCCACCACGACCGGGATGTACATGGCGCCCCAGTACTCCACGCCCAGTTCGGTGAGCTTGGGCAGGATGTCCTTCTTGGCCATGTAGAGCCGCGCGAAGATGAGCAGGAGCATCGCGATGCCCACCCCGCCCACGTTGGTCTTCACGCCCAGGGCCTGGCCGAGCAGGTCGCCGAGGAAGATGCCGAGCAGATGGCAGACGGCCAAGAGCGCGGTGCCGTAGATGATCATGGGTGCTGTCTCCAGTGTTGCGCCGCGCGGTGTCGGCTTTGGGGGAGGACTCGTCGCCGCTCGCCAGTCGAACGGCCCGAATCCATGGACCGCACGTTATGCGTGGGTCCGATCCCGATCAATCAAGCACGGGAGACAACCGTTGCGCGCGCCGAAACGATCGAGGGATAACCCTCACATCGAAGCAGAGGCGGCCCGAACCGAAGCTCAGTCGACGTCGGCTCGATAGCCGCGGCAGGTGGCCAGCAGCGCGAGCAGGTTCGGGTCGCGCTCGCGCGTGCGCAGGAAGTTGACGCTGATCTTCTGCCGCATCGAGAACCTGGCCTGCAGTGGAATCAGCTGCACGTTCTTCGGCAGCGTGGCACGCACGCGCCCGGGCAGCAGCGTGCAGCCCATGCCACCGCCCACGAGGTTCATCAGCGAGAAGATGTCGCCGGTCTTCATGACCACGTTCGGCGTGAAGCCGGCGACGCGAAACGCATCCAGGAAGCCGGTGTAGGTGACGAAGCCTTCGCTCAGGCTGACGAAGCGCTCGTCGACGCAGGCGCTCAGGTCCACCGCGGACTGGCCCGCATAGCGCGAGCCTTCCGGTGCGGCGAAGAAGATGTCGTCCTCGAACAGCAGTTGCGATTCGATGTCGGGGGCGCCGTCGGGAAGGCCCATCAACGATGCGTCGATCACGCCTTCATGCAGCTTGCGCAGCAGATCGGCGTTGGAGCCCAGGACCAGTTCCGTCTGGACCTCGGACTTGCGCAGCTTCAAGCCCATCACGATGGCCGGCACGACCCGGCTGGTCAAGGAGTAGAGCGAGCCGATGCGAATGCGGTCGGCGCCATAGCCGGCCAGTTCGCGCGTCGAGCGTATGCCTTCGGCCATCGTCCGCAGCACGTCGCGCGCGGTCTCGGCCAGCGCCTGCGCCGCTTCGTTGGGCACCAGATTGCGCCCTTCCGCGCGAAACAGCGCACAGCGCGTGCCGGCCTCCAGCGAATGCAGCGCGCGGTGCACGCTGGCCGAGCTGACGCCCAGTTGTTCCGCCGCGCGCGTCAGGTTCCCTGTCTCCATGAACGCCAGCAGGATCTCCAGCTTCCGGAAGGTGATTTCTTTGTCGATGCGTGCGGCCATGGCCAAGTCCTCGCTGACACACTCCTTTGAATCTTAGGGCGGCAGGGTCGACTTGCGCTGGGTCGGTCGTCCTGCGCGCATCGATGCGTCAAGAACTCAGCGGACCGGCCGAAAACGGCATGGGGATCACGCTGCTGGCGGCCGGGGAGCGTCGCGGGCGTGTGACCGGAGCCACCCATGTCCACCCTTCACACCAGCCAGAGCCCGCGCTACAGACCCGATGTCGACGGGCTGCGCGCGGTCGCGATTCTGTCGGTCGTTGCCTTCCACGCGTTTCCGAACCTGAACCCGGGCGGCTTCGTCGGCGTCGACGTGTTCTTCGTGATCTCGGGCTTCCTGATCTCGTCGGTGATCCTCAACGACCTGGAGGCCGCGAAGTTCAGCTTCCTGGTGTTCTACCAGCATCGCATCCGCCGGATCTTCCCCGCCCTCGGCACGGTACTGGCCAGCTGCGCGGTCGCGGGGTGGTACCTGCTCCCCGAGAGCGCGTACGCCGAACTGGGCAAGCACATCGCCGGCGGTGCCGGCTTCGTCGCCAACCTCGTGCTGTGGAAGGAGGCCGGGTACTTCGACAGCGCCTCGGACACCAAGCCGCTGCTGCACCTGTGGAGCCTGGGGATCGAGGAGCAGTTCTATGTCGTCTGGCCACTGGTTCTGTGGTTCGCGTGGAAGCGGCGCTGGAACATCCTGCTCGTGACGACGGGCGTGCTGCTCGCCTCGTTCTGCGCGAACCTGGCGATGGTGCGCACCGACGCGGTCGCGAACTTCTATTCGCCGGCCACCCGGGTGTGGGAACTGTTGATCGGCGCGCTGCTGGCCGGCCAGGTCTCGACCCCGAACCAGTCGTCCGGCTGGCGGGCGAAGCTCCCCGATCCGCTGGCGGTCGGCGGCCTCGCGGCGATCGTCGTCGCCGAGTTCCTGCTGACCAAGGACAAGCAGTTCCCCGGCTGGTGGGCGCTGTTGCCGACCCTGGGCGCCGCTTCGATCATCGCCGCCGGACCCGCCGCGTGGGTCAATCGCAGGCTGCTGTCGCACCCGACGATGGTGTGGATCGGCCTGATCAGCTACCCGTTGTACCTGTGGCATTGGCCGATCCTGGCGTTCCTGCGGATCACCGGCGCCCTCAAGAGCCCGCTGGACATTGGCCTGTGCGCGATCGGCGCGGCCTTCGTGCTGTCCTGGTTGACCTATCGCTTCGTCGAACGGCCCTTCCGGTCGCAGCGGATCGGCCCGCCGAGCCGCACGACGGTCACGCGCGCGCCGGCAGCGCCGAGCCGCCGGGCAGCGGGCCTGCTGGTGTTCATGACGCTGGCGGCCGTGCTGGGCGGATTCATCCACCAGGCGAACGGCAGCGTCCACCGCGACCGCTTGAAGATCGCGTCGCTGCCGGCGCTGCCCGACAAGAGCGTGTTCGACCGGCTGAAGATCTACGAGCACTACGACCAGCCGAACACGACCTGCCACGACCGGCTCGGCATGAGCCCGCTGCCCGAGGAGGTCTGCGTCACGAACTCGTCGGCCCCGAAGGTGATGTTCTTCGGTGACAGCCACGCGATGGGCCTGTACTCCGCGATCTTTGCCGATCACCTGGCGGTCCCCAGCGTGCTGATCGCTTCGCCGGGATGCCTCGTCTATCCGAACCTGACGTATCGGCCGAAGGGCAAGGAATGGGGGCAGGACTGCACCGAGATCGCCAGGAAGGGCCTCGAGTACGCCAGTCGGTCGCCCGACATCGGCACGGTCGTCATCTCGATGGTCCGCAAGGGTGACAACCCGGCCAGCCTGACCAACTTCTATTCCGGCGAGACGCAGATGACCGAGCGCGACGTGTTGAGCGTGGGCACCGATCACCTGATCCGTTCGCTGCTCGGTTCGGGCAAGACCGTCATCTACGTCGTCGACGTGCCGTACTTCCACAACACGCCGGAGAACTGCCAGAGCAAGTTCCTGGTGTCGGGCGCCGATCAGTGCGTGTTCCAGCGAGCGGAGATGAACGCGCCGTTCAAGGACTACTTCGATGTGCTGAGGAAGATCCAGAAGGAGTACCCGGGCCTGAAGATACTCAACGCCGAAGACGTGCTGTGCCGCAAGGAGACCTGCGCCCAGCACGACGACGCGCAGTACTTCTACATCGACAAGGACCACCTGAGCGTCTATGGGTCGGAGACGGTGCTGGCGAGCCTGTTCCGGCAGTTCCCGGTGAACTGACCGGACGCCTTTGCGCACCACCCGCGGCCAACGCGACAATGCGCAGCCCATGCCGCGCCTTCAGACCGTTCCCTTGTCCGTCACCGACCCCGTCGACGCACCGCCGCGCGTCAAAGGCCGGCGCGGCGATCCGCAGAAGTTCGCCGTCGATGTGAAGGCCAGCCGCATCGACGGGCAAGGTGCCTTCGCCGCCGAGGCGATTCCGGCGCGGCGCAAGATCGGAGAGATCCGTGGCGAGTCGGTCAGCGTGCGCGAGGCGCGGCAGCGTGCGCGCGGACAGCAGCGCATCATGATCGTGGAGGTCAGCGATCGCCGAGCGATCGACGCCTCCCACTCGAGCGACCCGCTGCGCTTTACGAACCACTCGTGCCGGCCGAATGCGGTGCTTCGCATTCGCCAGGGGCGCGTCGAGTTCTACGCGATGCGCGACGTAGCGCCGGGCGAGGAGATCACCGTCAACTATGGCGAAACGCACCACGAAGGTCGGCTGCGTTGCCGTTGCGGCGCGGCCGGCTGCATCGGCCGGCTGTGAGCGAAGGCCACCGAGCGCTGTCGCCGCCGCTGTCCTGATCGAAGGCGCGCGCTGCGCCACCGCCTGATCGTCGCGCTCTTCGCCACGCTGCTTGCGTCGGTGCCGGGCCCGCTCGCGGCGGCCTGGACGAACACCGTCCGGTAACGAGTCAGTAACGGTGTGTCACCTAGTCTTTCGGCTGGGTGACGTTGACTCGCACCAAGGCGAGCGGTTGCCCCAGGGAGGAACCATCATGAAGAACCGCTTCCCGGCCTTCTCGGCGACCGCGATGGCCCTGGCCTGTGCCGCCGCCATGCTCCCCGCGAAGGCGGCCACCGTCACCTGGATCGGCCCCAACGCTTCGTTCTGGGATCTGGCCGTCAACTGGAACCCGGCGCTGCCCGGCGCGACCGACGACTTGCTGCTGGGCGCGTTCGACACGACCTTTCGCAGCGGAACGGTCACCGTCCAGTCGTTCACCGGCACGGGCACGTTGAGCGTCACAGGGGGTTCACTGAGCGCAACGGCCGCGTCGTCGACCGGAGGCCTGAACTTCTCGGCCGGCGCGATCGGCGGTGCGGGCAATCTCAGCATCGCCGGCCCATGGAACTGGACCGGCGGCCTGATGACCGGGGCCGGGACCACCTTCGCCAACGGCGCCGTCAACATCACCGGCGCCGCCACAAAGCAACTCTCCGGCAACCGCATCGTCAACCTCGCAGGCACCACGACCTGGGGCGGCAACACCGCCAACAACAACGTCCTGCAGTTCGCAGGCGCCACGCTCAACAACACCGGCACCTTCAACGATCAGAACGGTTTCGCGTCCTTCATCGACAGCGCGGGCGGCACCAACGCGTTCAACAACGTCGGCACCTACAACAAGCAGTCGAACACGGTCACCTCGGTCGAGGTCTTCAACAACACTGGCACGACGAATGTCAATGCCGGCACGATGCTGATGCAGGGCACCAGCACCACCACCGGCAGTTTCAATCTCGCGGCGGGGACCACGCTCGAGTTCAGGAATGGCGCGCACACGCTGAACAACGCGACGACCAGCGGCCCGGGCACGCTGGTGGTCAGCACCGACAACGTCGGCGCGGATGCCCTCGTCACGATCAACGGCGGGACGCTGAATTCGGCCTTCCTGCTCAGCGGCAGCGTCCTGACGGGCACCGACCACACGTTCCAGGGCACCGCCACCTGGACCGGCGGCACGATCACCGGCGCGGCGACGGCGAGTACCACGTTCGGCAGCACGCTCGCCATCAGCGGCCCGGGCAGCAAGACGCTCTCCGGCGGCCGCAAGGTGAACGCCGGCAACACGACGTGGTCCGGTAACACCGCAGCCAACAACAACGCCATCAACATTTCCGGCGCGAGCGCCTTCAACAACAGCGGCAGCTTCACCGACGCCAACACCTTCGACAGCGCAATCAACGTCGGAAATGGCGGCGGCATCTTCAACAACAACGGCGTCTTCAACAAGCAGTCGAACGCGACGACGTCCATCGGCACGCAGTTCAACAGCACCGGCACCGTGAACGTGAACGCCGGCCGGATGCTGATGCAGGGCGGCGGCACCGACAGCGGGCTGTTCACTATCGCGGGCGGCGCCGTGCTGGAGTTCAGGAACGGCAGTCACACGCTGAACAACGTCACCACGAGCGGCGGCGGAACCTTGCAGATCGGCACCGACAACGTCGGCGCGGATGCCATCGTCGCGATCAACGGCGGCACGCACACCACGCCGTTCCTGCTCAGCGGCAGCCTCCTGACAGGCACCGACAACACGTTCCAGGGCATCGCGACCTGGACCGGCGGCACGATCACCGGCGCGGCGACGGCGAGCACCACGTTCGGCAGCACGCTGGCCGTCAGCGGGCCGGGCAGCAAGACGCTGTCCGGCGGCCGCAGCGTGAACGCCGGCAACACCACCTGGTCCGGCAACACCCTCGCCAACAACAACTCGATCAACATCTCCGGCGCGAGCGCCTTCAACAACACCGGCAGCTTCACCGACGCCAACACCTTCGACAGCAGCATCAATGTCGGCAATGGCGGCGGCAGCTTCAACAACAACGGCGTCTTCAACAAGCAGTCGAACACGACAACCTCCATCGGCACGCAGTACAACGGCACCGGCACCGCGAATGTGAATGCCGGCACGATGCTGATGCAAGGCGGCGGCACGAGCAGCGGGGTGTTCAACATCGCGGGCGGCGCGATGCTGGAGTTCAGGAACGGCAACTACACGCTGAACAACGTCACCACCAGCGGCGCCGGGACCTTGCAGATCAGCACCGAGAACGTCGGCGCGGATGCCGTCGTCGCGATCAACGGTGGCACCCACACCACGCCTTTGATCCTCAGCGGCAGCACGCTGGCAGGCACCGACAACACCTTCCAGGGCCCGGTGAGCTGGACCGGCGGCACGATCGCCGGCGCGGCGAGCACGACCTTCGACAACAACGTCTCGATTTCGGGATTGAATCCGAAGACCCTGCTGGGCGGGCGCGTGCTGAACCTCAACGCCACCACCACGTGGAGCGGCAACACCGCCGACAACAACAACGCGATCCGCTTCTGGAACGGCGCGACGATCAACAACAACGGCACGTTCAACGACGCGAATCAGTTCGCGTCGTTCATCGAGCACGTCGTCGGCGGCCCGCACAACTTCAACAACAACGGCACCTACAACAAGCAGGCCAACACCCTCACGACCGTGGACCTCGGCGTTGGCTTCAACAACGCCGGCACCGTGAACATCGACGCCGGGACGATGCGCTTTGTCAGCGGAACCAAGGGGCCGACCGGCACGGTGAAGGTGGCCAGCGGCGCGACGTTCCAGGAAGATGCCTCGAGCACCGTGGGCAACATGATCACCGCGGGCACGCTGGTTCTCGGCACCCAGACGTTGACCGTCCACCTCGACTACGACAACGCCAACTTCGGCGTCGGCAACGCGTTCAACCGGCGTGCGAACGTCAACGTCACCGCGGGCGGCCCGGCGCAGCGGCTGCTGGCCGCCGGCGATGCGAACCAGGGCGTGACCGGCGTGGGCATTACCAACGGCAGCACGGCCAACCCCGTGCTGACGATCGGCAACGTGCACGTCGGCGCGAACACCTTCGCCTACAACATCACCAACACCGGCAGCACCGGCCCGGCGCTTCGCGGGGCGATCCAGACCGGCGTGAATGGCGCGAACCTGACCGACCCGCGCCTGTCCGGCAACGGCGTGACCGCAGGCAACTGGGGGCCGCTGGCCACCGGCGCATCGCTGACCCGCGACGTGGTCGTGACCGTCGACACCGCCGGGGTGTTCGCGCCGCTCAGCGGCCAGGCGGTGGCCATCGTCAACAACTTCGAGAACACGCGCAGCCAGTTGCTCACGCTCGCGTCAGCGGCCGGTGCGGCGGCCTACCGTCTGGCCTCGGCCAGCACGATCGGTGCGGTCAACTTCGGCGCGGTCCACGTGGGCGACGTCGTGACGCAGGCGCTGACCGTGACCAACACCGCGGCCAACGACGGCTTCTCGGAGCGGCTCAACGGCAGCTTCGGCGGCACTTCGGATCCACGCATCACCACCAGCGGCTCGTTCAGCCAACTCGCTGCCGGCGCGACCAACAACAGCGGCCTGGTCGTCGGCCTGAACACGACCGCTGCGGGGTTGGTCAGCGGCACCGCGACGGTCAATTTCGCGTCCGACGGGACCGGCACCAGCGGTCTGGGGATCACCGCGCTGCCCTCTCAGACCTTCGGCGTGAGCGGCGACATCCAGACGCTCGGACAGGTCTTCCGCCTGGCCCAGCCGAGTCTGCACACGCCCGAGCCGGTCAACTTCGGCAACGTGCGCATCGGCGCGGCGACGAACCAGAACCTGACCCTGAGCAATGTCGCAGCCAACGACGGGTTCTCGGAGAAGCTCAACGGCAGCATCGGCGGCGCGAGCGCCGGCATCACCGCGGGCGGCTCGTTTGCTTTGCTCGCGGCGCAGGCGACCGACAACACGAGCCTGCATGTCGGCATCGACACGGCGAGCGCCGGGGCCAAGA
>Ga0070667_100001032_pt1 | contig 25440 bp, 24 predicted proteins | sample KBSS33metaG_FD_64659 | JGI IMG/M metagenome (GOLD analysis project Ga0070667, IMG submission 64659) | Switchgrass rhizosphere microbial communities from Kellogg Biological Station, Michigan, USA - KBS S3-3 metaG | ecosystem: Host-associated > Plants > Roots > Rhizosphere > Soil ...
GACGAGACGACCGAGCTCGACAAGCGCGTTGCCCAGTTCGTCGATGAGCTTGCGGGCCTCGATGCGAATAGTCCGGAATTCGGCAAGAAGGTCGATCAGCTGACGGCCATGGGCCGCAAGGAGATCAGCGAGGCCGCAGGCGCTTCCAACCGATTCCTTGATCGCCCGGTGAAGGCGATCGACAAGGATACCGGCATCGGCGCGGACCTGACGGAGCTTCGCCGCACCGTCGAAGCGCTCGATCCGAAGGAAGCCACGAAGACCAAGAAGATCCTGGGCATCATCCCCTTCGGGAACAGGATCGATCGCTACTTCGACAAATATCGGAGCTCCCAAACCCATATCCAGAAAATCCTGGGCAGCCTTGCCAACGGTAAGGACGAGCTCCTGATGGACAATGCCGCCATCGATACGGAGCGCGCCAACCTCTGGAAGACGATGCACAAGCTCGAGCAGATGGTGCACATCTCGAAGAGCCTCGACCAGCGTCTCGAGGACAAGGCCAACGAACTCGATGCGACCGACCCGGCCAAAGCCAAGGCGATCCGCGAAACGGCCTTATTCTACACCCGCCAGCGGACGACCGACTTGCTCACGCAGATGGCGGTTACGGTCCAGGGCTATCTTGCGCTCGACCTGGTCAAGAAGAACAATGTCGAGCTGGTGAAAGGTGTCGATCGCGCGTCGACGACCACTGTCGCGGCGCTGAGGACCGCGGTGACCGTCGCGCAGGCGATGTCAAATCAGAAGCTGGTCCTTGAGCAGATCGGGGCGCTGAACACGACAACGGCGGGAATGATCGATTCCACCGGCGAAATGCTTCGAACCCAGACGGGTGCGATCCACGAGCAGGCCGCAAGCTCGACCATTCCGCTCGAAACCCTGCAGCGCGCGTTCCAGAATATCTACGATACGATGGATCAGATCGACCAGTTCAAGCTTCAGGCCCTGGGCAACATGAAGCAGACGGTCGACACGCTCGGCAAGGAAGTCGAGAAGTCCAAAGGGTACATCGCGCGCGCCGAAGGCGTGAATAAGGGCAAACTCGATAGCGCCTCCTCGCCGCTGATTCCGATCGAGGCGAAGTGAGTTAAGTGACCGAAGTTACCGACAAGGTTGAACGCGCCATTGCCCGGTTCGAACGGGTGACGCGCCAGCTGGACGAAAGGGACGGCCCAGCGAGGGCGGCGGCAAGTCGGGAACGGCGCCGTCTCAACAGCGGAATCGGGCGAACGGCGGTACGCGTCGCGATCACCGTAGCGGTCATCTGGCTCGTGACAGTCGCGATCGGGCTGGTGACGCCCATTGGCATGTTCGGCTTTCTCGGCGCCCTGCTGATCAGCGGGATCGTCGCCGCGCTCGTCATTGCGCGCGGCGGACGCCAGGCGATATCTGCACCAGCCCCTTCCGCCGACCTGCCGAATGGCGCGATGGTCGAGCGCTTCGACTCCTATGTCTATCGTGTGCGCAGATGCCTCCCGGCACCCGCGCAGGCCGAGCTCGATGCAATTTCGCAGATCCTGCCCTCGCTGAAACAGACCCTGGAGCGGGTGGAGACCCTGGATCCGGTGGCCCAGGACGCCAGGCGCCTTATGTCGATCCACCTCCCCGGACTGATCGAACGGTACGAGCGCGTCCCTCCCGCTTACCGCCAGGAACGCGACGGCGAAGGAAAAACGGTGGACGAGCGGCTGACAGAAGGCCTGGTGGCCGGCCGCGCTGCACTAGACGAAGCCGCCGAGCAGCTCGCTCGCGCGGAAATGGCGGCGCTGGAAACCCAGGGACGCTTCATCCAGTCGCGCTACGGCCAGACCGGTCCCGACACCGTTTCCGGCGGCGACCGCGCGGCGGAGAGCAAGACGGACAGCGAGGGAGCTCCAACCACTTAGACGTTGCGTGGGGATTTTGCGCCCCCCATGATATTGTCGGCTAAACGGCGTGGGGCTGACTGAATGCAGCTTGCCTTGTCGATTGCTGGACAATCCCGGGAGGGCGGATTTCGCCTGCCGCCCGTCGTACCCCCGTTCAACACGCTCACCCATCGGCTTTTCACCTTGGTGTGGATGCTCGTGTTCGCCCTCGCGTTCGTGGGCCCGGTTGCGGGCTTTTACCTGCGATACACGGCTCCTGCGAACAATTCCCAGCTTCTTCTGGGAAGCCGGGCGGGTTTCGCCGTCTCACCGCGGGATGGAACACTCGTGCGCTTTACGGTCGGGCCTCAGACGCAGTCGGCAGGGATCCAGCCCGGCGACAAGATTACCGCAATTTACGGCCTTCCTCTCCCGGACGTAATGCCGGTGAACGAAGAAGCCCTCGCCGCCCATTCCAACGATCCGGGCTATATCGCGCTCGGCAATCTGTTGTTCGGGACCGACGCGGCCGAAGTTCCGCTGACGGTCCGCGGACCGGACGGACGCGTTCGAGACATTACGGTCACTACTGGCGAGCAGCATATCGATGCCGGCGCCAAGGCGCTCGGGATCTCGCCCAAATGGCTGAGCTTCATCGATCTGATGCACGTCCTCGCCTACCCCTTCCTGCTTTGGGCCGCGTGGCTGCTGCATCACCGCAACTCGCGCGACGCGATCAGCTCCATCCTGTCGCTCGCCGTCCTGCTGACGATTGCGGCGGAACAGCCATCGTCCATCTTCCTCGCTGAAGCGGGCGTTCCGCGCTGGCTCAACGTGACGATGTTCGACCTTGGCAATGTGTTCCTGCTTGCCGGTATTTTGCTGTTTCCGCACGGAAATCTCACGTGGCGGAGGCTGGTGCTGATTGGATCGTTGCCGATCCTGATGCTGCTCCACGGCACGCTCTATCAGACCTTCTTCATCTCCTTCATGATCATCGCGGTCCTGTCGCTGCTGCGTTATCTGCGGAACACCGAATCCGGCGAGCAGAAGCAGCAAATCCGTTGGGCGCTACTCGGGATCACCGGCTATGCCGTACTTCGCTGCATCTCGATCGTCAGCGACTATCTGAAATGGTCTGTCGGCAGTTTCGGTCATCAGCTGCTCGTGGAAATGGGGGCCGGCATCAGCTTTGCGCTTGCCGTCCTCGTACTGCAGCTCGGGCTGTTGATCGCGCTGGTGAAATATCGGCTTTACGATGCCGAATTCGTCATCAGCAAGTCGGCCAATGTCGCTTTGATCACGATCGCGGTTGCAGGCGTCTTCGCCGGTACCGCTGATGGTCTGAAGCAGATCATCTACAACTATTATGGCAACACCAATAGCGAGGGGCCGGTAATCTTTGCCGCGGCCTTGTCGACCGTGCTCATCAATCCAATCCAGGAAAGGGTCCAACGCTGGTCGGAGCGGCGGTTCCAGAAGAACCTGTTCTTGCTGCGGGACGACCTTCCGGAGGTCGCGCGCGATATGCGCGAGACCGCGTCGCTTGGCGAAATGCTCGATGAGATCCTTGCCCGCGTGGATCGCGGCGTTCGAGCGGTCAGGAGCGCGGCGATCGTCAATGGTTGCGTGCTCCGGTCGCGTGGATTTTCGGTTGAGGAGGTCGAATCCTGGCGGAGCGGCAATTCGGCGCGGGACTATAAGAGCGATCTCTGCGAACCCCGAGACCGTTCGTTTCCGATTCGCGTGCCATTGGTCCCCAGCTCCGATGACGAAGAGCCGATCGGCTATCTTCTGGTGGGTCCACGCCCCGACGGTTCCATTCCCAGTCGGGACGAGCAAAAGGCGCTGAAGGAAGTCTCGGAATCGATCGCCCGCGCGATCCGGACCGTCATCAAGCGAGAAGCGCGTGAGCTTCAAGTCGCCGAAATGATTGCCGATAACGCCCGCCGCATCGATGCGCTCGAGGCACTGCTCACCGGTCGTGCACCGGCGGCGGATCGTCCAAGACCACGCGGCATCTGACCCTTTAAGAGCGCCGGTTAAATCGAGGTTATTTGACCCCATTCAAATACAAGCATAATTTGGTCCAAAGCGACACTCTAGTCCGACTCGGGCCGCTGGCTTCGAAGCCGTACGCGGGCATTTTTGGCGAATTTCAGACGAGGAGCTTGGATAATGCGGAAGCTAATGCTGTGGGGCGCAGCAGTCGCGATCGCGATGGGATCGACGGCAAGCCTTGCGAGTGTCGTTGTTGTGAGATCGCTTGGGCCGTCTTCAAAGAGCTACCCACCTGGCAAGACCCTGCCGGAAGATGCCAAGATCACCCTACAGGGCGGTGACGTACTGACCGTCCTCGGCCCATCAAGCGCGCAGACATTGCGCGGCCCTGGCAATTTCGACGCCAAGCAGGTCGCGCTTGCTTCGGCAGCCGGCCAGCGCGGTCGGTTCGGTGCGCTCCGTGCTGCCGAGGTCGCCCATAATCCGAGCATCTGGGATCTCGACGCTAGCCAGGGCGGAAAGGTGTGCGTTGCGGACACGTCGAAGGTGCAGCTGTGGCGGCCCGATAGTGAGACTGATGCCACCGTCCAGATCCGGACGCCCGACGGCAAGAGCCAGGATCTGAGCTGGGCTGCCGGAAAAGCGCTAACCGCCTGGCCTGCAGGCCTGCCGATCAAGAACGGCGCCACCTATCAGATCGAATGGCCGGACACTGGCGAAAAGAGCACCCTCGACATTGTGACCGTACCTGGCGCACCGGCTGATCTGGTCGGCGCGGCTCAGGTGCTCATCGAGCATGGCTGCCAGAAACAGCTCGACCTGCTTGTCGACAGCGCAAGCAAGTATAGCGCCGCCCAGAAATAATCCGGTGAACCGCGTCGGCGCTTCCTGAGCGGAGCGCCCGCCCGCGCGCTTAGTGTCGGCGGCCCCAGATTCGGCGGTCCGACAGCACCGCATGCGCGGCATTGTGTCCGGGCGCCCCGGTCACTCCACCTCCCGGGTGCGCGCCTGACCCGCAGAGATAAAGCCCCTTCAGCGGCATTCGATAATCGGCGGCGCCGATCATGGGCCGGGCGCTGAACAACTGGTCGAGGCCCATCTTTCCGTGGAAAATGTCCCCGCCGATCAGGCCAAAGCGGCGTTCCAGGTCCAGCGGCGAATGGATTTGCCGACCAAGCACGGATTTCGCGAAGCCCGGGGCGTGGGAATCGACCGTCGCGATGATCTGATCGGCCGCTTTCTCCCTCTCCTCGTCCCAACTGCGGCCAGGTCCAAGATCGTAACGGAAATGCTGGCAGAACAGGCTCGCGACATGCCGCCCCTTGGGCGCCAGTGTCGCATCCAGGGTCGACGGAATCAGCATCTCGATGATCGGCTGCTTCGACCATCCGTTCACCGCCGCGTCGAGATAGGCGCAGTGCATATAGTCGAGGCTGGGCGCCATGATGATGCCGGCCGTCAGGTGGTTGCCCTTCTTCGGAAGCACCGTGAATTTCGGCAGTTCGGAGAGCGCCACGTTCATGCGGAAGGTGGCGCTTTCGCATTTCCAGCCGTGCATGCGTGACGAGACGTCTTCATCGACCGCGCCTCGTGGAACCAGCCGGTCGAACAGGAGCTTGGGATTGATTCCGGCAACGACGGTCTTGGCGCGCCATGCCTTTCCGCCGGCGACCACGCCCGCCGCCCTTCCGCCGGCGACAATGACTTCCTCGACCGGAGTGTTGAGCAAAATGTCCACTCCCGCTTCCCGGCATGCCCTTGCCATCGCCTGCGTGATCGATCCCATCCCGCCGATCGCGTGGCCCCAGGCCCCTGGAACACCAGCCGCCTCGCCGAACAGGTGATGGAGCAGGACGTAAGCAGTTCCCGGAGCTTGCGGCGAAGCGAAATTGCCGACGACTCCGTCGAACCCGAACAGCGCCTTCGTGAGATCGCCCTCGAAGTGACGATCGAGGATGTCGGCGGCGCTTCGTACCGCGAAATCGTGGACGATCCGGGTTTCGGCCAGCGACAGGCCGGCCATGTCGCGGCCGAGGCTCAACAGCTTTGGGATGGCGCTCATCCTGGCGCCAACATTGGGCGGAGCGCGCAGCAGCCATTTCTTCAGCAGGCGAACGACCGTCTCAAGCTCGTCATGATAGCGGTCGTAGGCCTCGGCATCCGATTTCACGTGGCGGCCGATTTCCTTGCGCGTCAGGCCGCCGCGGCCGGCCAGCAGATAATCGCGGTCGCCCGGGAGAAAATTGTCGGTCTTCCGCAGCACGACCTTCAATCCGTGTCGCTCGAGCTGCATGTCGCGGATAACCTTGGCCTGCAGCAGGCTGACCGTGTAGCTGGCCGCGGAGTTGCGAAATCCGGGGAGGAACTCATCCGTGACGGCGGCGCCGCCCAGGTTCTCGGATGCCTCCAGGATCGCGACCCGAAGGCCCTTTTTCGCAAGATAATAAGCGCAGGTCAGGCCGTTATGGCCTGCGCCGATGATGATCGCGTCGTGCAAGTCCGTCCCTTTAGGAGTTAGCGCATCAGCACGAGCTCTTCGGCCATGGTAGGGTGAAGCGCAACCGTGGCGTCGAAATCCGATTTCTTGAGCTTGCCCCTGACGGCGATGGCCGCGGCCTGGAGGATTTCCGGGGCGTCCGGGCCGATCATGTGGATACCGACGATCCTCTCGGTCGAACCGTCCACCACCAGCTTGTAAAGCGATCGCTCGTTACGTCCCGCAAGGACGTTCTTCATCGCCCGGAAGTCCGATGTGTAGGTCCTCACCTGCCCCAGCCGATTCCGGGCCTCGCCCTCGGTCATTCCGACCCCGGCCAGTGGCGGATGGCTGAACACCGCGCTCGGGATGCAATTGTAATCGACCTGGCACGGCTTGTTGCCGAAAAAGGTGTCCGCGAACGCCTGCCCTTCGCGGATCGCAACTGGAGTGAGCTGGATCCGATCCGTGACGTCGCCGACGCCGAAGATCGACGGAACGCTGCTGCGATTGTCTGCATCGACCTTGATCTTGCCGTTGTCGCCAATTTCGACGCCGACGGCTTCAAGTCCCAGTCCGTCGGTATTTGGCTTTCGTCCGACTGCGAAAAGCACCAGGTCCGCCTCGATATCGTCACAGCCGGTCATGGTGACGTGGAATGTCCCATCCCGCTTTTCGATCTTTTCGATCGTTGCATGGAATTTGAAGTCGATTCCCTTGCGCAGCGAAATCTGGATCAGGCGATCCACGATCTGCTGGTCGTACTGGCGCAGGATCACATCGCTTCGGTTCACCAGCGTGACGTGACACCCGAACTGATGGAAGATTCCGGCGAATTCATTGGCGATATAGCCGCCGCCGGCGATCACCACCCGTTTGGGGATCGCCTGAAGATTGAAGACCTCGTTGGAGCTGATCGCATGCTCGATGCCTTCGATCTTCGGCATCACCGGCGTTGCCCCGGTAGCGATCAGTATCTTGTCCGAGGTCACTTCCTTGCCGCTTGCGAGGCGCACCGAATTGGATCCGGTAATCTCGGCGCGCTCGTGGAAGATGGTGACGTCGTGGTTGGTGAGCGTCTCGGTATAGGCGCCCTCAATCCGGGTGACCTCCGCCAGCACATTGTCGCGAAGAACCGGCCAATCGAACCGCTTGGTGGGAACGTCCCATCCGAACATGGCCGCGTCGTCGAGGTCCTCCGCAAAGTGGGCGCCGTAAACGAGCAGCTTCTTTGGAACGCAGCCGCGAATAACGCAGGTACCCCCGACACGAAATTCTTCCGCGACCGCAACTCGGGCGCCATAGGCGGCAGACACGCGCGACGCGCGAACGCCGCCCGATCCCGCTCCAATGACGAAGAGATCGAAGTCAGCCATCAGAGTCCCGTCCTCTTGATGAGCGCACGCGTTGATGCATCGAGACCCTCTTCGCCTGCGCCTTCTGCCAGCTGGCGGGCGATGTCCTTGCCGAGCTCCACGCCGAACTGGTCGAAAGGGTTAATCCCGAGCAGGACCGCGTTGGCGAAAGTCCGGTGCTCATAGAAGGCGATCAATGCACCGAGCGAACGAGGGTCCAGGCGATCAAGCAAGACCGTCGCGCTTGGGCGGTTGCCGGAATAGGATCGTTGCGGATCGCTCGCCTGCCGGCCTTGCATCAATGCTGCGCCCTGGGCGAAGGCGTTGAGGAGCAGCAGGCGATGCTGCTCCGGATCCTGGTCGTCGTCGCCCTCGCGAACGGCGACGAACTCGACCGGAACGAGCGTTGTGCCCTGGTGGAGCAGTTGGAAGACGGCGTGCTGCGCGTCGGTTCCAGTACCTCCCCACACCACCGGAGCGGTCGGATTCGCAACCGGTTTCCCATCGGTCGTAACCGACTTGCCGTTGGATTCGGTTTCGAGCTGCTGGAGATAGAAGGTCAGCAGTCGCAGCCGCTCATCATAGGCGAACAGCGCTCTCGTCTGGCAGCCCATTTGCTCGGAATAGAAGCGATCGCCAAAGGCGGCGATCAGCGGCACGTTCGACGTGGGCTCCGCAAAGCGGAAATGGCGGTCCATTTCCGCCGCGCCTTCGAGCAATTCCTCGAACGCATCCCAGCCAAGGGCCAAAGCGATGGTGAGCCCGACAGAACTCCAGAGCGAATATCGTCCGCCGACGCTTTCCGCGAACTGCAGAATTCGGGTTTCGTCGATCCCCTGGTCGACCGCGGCTTCCGGCTTCGCCGTGATCGCGATCACCCTTCCCTCGGGATCTTCGACACCCGCTTCGGCCAGCCATGCTCGCGCAGCTTTCAGGTTGGTGATCGTTTCGAGAGTGGTGAAGCTTTTCGACGCGACCACGATCAGGGTCGTCGCCGGATCCAGCGGCTTGACCGCCTGGTCGAAGGCGGCCCCGTCGATGTTCGACAGGAAGCTCACCCTGAATTCGGATGAACGCCGTCCGAGTGAGTCGACCACCAAATCGGGGCCAAGAACCGAACCACCGATGCCGATGTGCAGGATGCCGGTTACGTCGCCGAATGCCCCCGCCTCGATGGCATCGACCAATGCACGCATCCGCTGGCGCCGCGCGGTCGCAAGTTCGACGTCCTCCGGCGATCCGCTGCCGCGCTCCGCGACATGGGTGGCGGACCTTCCCTCGCTCGGGTTGACGATTTCTCCAGCGAAGAGGGCGTTGCGCGCGGCGCTAAAGCCCATCCGGTCCGCTCGCGCCTCGAACTGGGCGATGACATCCTGGTCCAAATGGGTTTTCGACCAGTCGAAATAGATTCCCGCCGCCTCGAAGCTGAGGCGGCTGAGCCGGTCCGGCTCGGCCGCGAAAAGCTCGTCCAGCCGCTTGATCGTCTTTTGCTTCATTGCGCCCGCACATAATGCCAGGCCCGCGTTTTGCCACCCCGGGTTGACGGGCCGCCCTGCCTTGGAAACAAGCGAGGTGATGCCCCCTCGATCCTCCCGCCTCACTCGCCCGCGAACATCTGCAAGAAAGCGAGAAAAGGAGAGCGCCGGGTCTCTGGTGCGATTCCTTCTGACCGTCGCGATCCTTGCCTGGGTCTTCCGGAGCCTCGTCGGCGCACCGTTCAACATTCCCTCGGGGTCGATGCTGCCGACGCTTTATATTGGCGATTATGTCGCGGTGGCGAAATGGCCCTATGGCTATTCGCGCTACAGCTTCCCGTTCGGCTTTCCCTCTTTCAGCGGACGTTTATTCGGCCATTTGCCAGGCCGCGGAGACGTGGTGGTCTTCCGCCATCCGAATGAGAACTCAGATCTCATCAAGCGTGTGATTGGCCTGCCAGGAGATACGATCGAGATGCACGGAGGGCGGCTCTTCCTCAATGGCCGCGCGATCCAGCGCCATGCACTCCCACCCGTGAAGATCGCAGTCAGCCCGAACAGCCCCTGCCGCGTCATTCCTCCCGCGGTACCGACGGTGATCGCGACCGGTGGGCAAGCGTCGTGCCTCTACAAGGCATATCTCGAAACCTTGCCCGACGGACCCAGCTATACCGTGCTGGACCAGGTCGATCATGGCGTTGCCGACGAGTCCCCAGCCACCAAAGTGCCGCCTGGCCATGTTTTCCTCATGGGCGACAATCGCGACGATAGCCTCGACAGCCGGTTTCCGAGCTATGAAGGCGGTATCGGAATGGTTCCGACCGAAAATCTGATTGGCCGTGCCGGTGTTACCTTCTGGTCGACCGACGGAAGCGCATCATACCTGAAGCCCTGGACCTGGTTCAGCGCGCTCCGCGCCAGGCGCATCGGGAATGGCTATACCGGGAAGGCGGAATGATGACGGAAATCACCGCCTTCGTGCGTGACAAGCTTGGTTACGAACCAAAGGACGCGGGTTTGTTCGACCTAGCCTTCACCCACTCGAGCGTCGGTGGCGGCGGCAGTTACGAACGGCTTGAGTTCCTTGGCGACCGGATACTCGGGATGGTGGTCGCCCATGCGCTCTACGAGCGCTATCCCAATGAGCCGGAAGGCAATCTTTCGAAGCGCTATAATGCCCTCGTCGACCGGGAAACCTGCGCTGAAAATGGCCGGGAAATCGGGGTTCCGGCGCTCATCCGGCTCGGAAAGCAGGCGCGCGAGGACAATGCGAGCCAGAGTGAAAATGTCGTCGGAGATGTCGTTGAGGCGTTGATCGGAGCGCTCTTCCTGGACGGTGGGATCGAGCCGGCGAGGCAATTCATTCTGAAGCTCTGGGAGCCGGACCTCGCCAGCCAGCGCCGCGCTCCCCAGCACCCCAAGTCCGCGCTTCAGGAGCTGGCTGCCGCGAAGGGCATGAAGGCGCCCGTCTATGAGGTCGTCGCCAGGACCGGTGCGCATCATGCGCCGAAGTTCACCGTGCGCGTCTCGGTGGGGAAGCTCGGCGAGTCTACCGCCGAAGGAACCAGCAAGCAGGAGGCGGAAACCTCCGCCGCAGCCTCGCTTCTGTCCCGGCTCTCGCAATGACCGATCCCTCCACCCGCGCCGGATTCATCGCCGTCATCGGCGCTCCGAACGCGGGAAAGTCGACGCTTGTGAATGCGCTCGTCGGACAAAAGGTCGCGATCGTGAGCCCCAAGGCCCAGACCACGCGCGCCCGGCTGATGGGAATCGCCATTCACGGCCCAACCCAGATCCTGCTCGTCGACACACCTGGTATCTTTAAGCCCAAGCGGCGTCTCGACCGCGCAATGGTGGCGGCCGCGTGGACCGGCGCGGAAGATGCCGACCGAATCCTCCTCGTGATCGATGCCGCGGCGAGGTTGACGCCCGAAATCGATCAAATGATTGCGTCTCTGGAAACGCGCAGCCACCCCCTCTTCCTCGCATTGAACAAGGTCGACCTCGTCAAGAAGCCTGCGCTGCTTGCGCTGTCGCTCGATCTGACCAGCCGCCTCAAGCCCGATAAGGTCTTCATGATCAGCGCGACCGAGGGCGACGGCGTCCCGGACCTGAAGCAGGCGCTTGCGGATTCGATGCCGCAAGGTCCGTGGCTCTACCCCGACGACGAAGTCTCCGACGCCACCGATCGAATGATCGCAGCGGAACTCACTCGCGAGCAGATCGTCAACCAGCTCCATCAGGAACTGCCCTATGCCACGGCGGTCGAGATCGAGACCTGGGAGGACCGCCCGGACGGATCGACCTCCATTCGCCAGCAGATCCTCGTCGAACGCGACAGCCAGAAGGCGATCGTCATCGGCAAGGGTGGACAGCGGCTGAAGGCGATCGGCGCCGCCGCGCGCGCCGAGATCGCGCAGCATCTAGGGCGCCCGGTGCACCTCTTCCTCCATGTGAAGGTCAATCCGCGGTGGGACGAAGACCGCAGCCTATACCGCGAAATGGGGCTGGAATGGGCGGAATAAGCAGTCAGCGCGACGCGGCGACCGGCCAGCTGTTCGTTCCGCTGCGGCACATGCCGCCCATCTGACGCGCATCCTCGGACAATTGGGCGTTGCATACCCCCTGGAATGGGGCGCCCGTCGCCGGATCGATCGCAGTGAAATTATGGGTCAGCGATCGTCCATCCACATGGCCGTCGCCGGCGCCCACCTCGGCTCCGGCCTTGTATTGCTTGAAATGATAGCGGTCGCCGTTTTGTTCGATGACGTAATTGTAGCCGTCCGGGTCTTTCCAGGTGCCCGATATGTTGACCGGAGCAGCGGCCGTCGCCGCGGCAGCGGGATTCACCGTGCCGCCCGACGCCGGTAGAGGCGCGTCTGTATCTTTCTGGTGCGCTTGCTCGGCATGAACCGGTTCGGCCGAGCGGCTTGCCGACAATTTGTCCCAATTGGCAATGAGCGCCGCCGTGATCGTGCCGAGGACGCCGATCACGGCGACCACGATGGGAACGGTCGAAGACGATCTTGCAGCCATAGGCCCGGAGACAAGCATAACCCGAAGCGCCTCGCCGTCCAACAACGCCGAAACTATTGGCCGCTCAGGATCTCATCCACGAAAACTGGAACCAGGTCGCCGGCCCGGCCAGTCCTGCTTTCGTCGAACAGAGTGCTACCGAGGCTGGGCTCGAGATTGATCTCGAGCGTCGTAGCACCGCAATAACGTGCGGTCTGAACGAAACCCGCTGCGGGATAGACCGCGCCAGAGGTCCCAATGGACACGAACAGGTCACAAGCACGCAGCGCCTCCTCGATGCGATCCATCTCGTAGGGCATCTCGCCGAACCACACGATGTCGGGCCGAACATGGCCCTGAGAGTCACAGGTTGGGCAGCGGGCCTCCTCACCCATCGGCCCCTCCCAGCCAAAGCGCTCGCCGCATGCCAGGCACCAGGCGCTCGCAAGCTCCCCATGCATGTGAAGCAGCCGCTTCGAACCTGCCCTTTCATGTAGATCGTCGACGTTCTGAGTGATCAGCAGCAGCTTGCCCGGCCATTCATCGTCGAGCCGCGCCAGCGCCTTGTGTGCGGCATTCGGCTCGACCGTTCGAAGCTTCGCTCGACGGGCGTCGTAGAATTCGTGCACCAGCGCCGGATTGCGCCGGTAAGCCTCTGGAGTGCAGACGTCTTCGACGCGATGGCCCTCCCACAGGCCATCCGGACCACGAAAGGTTGCAAGGCCGCTCTCCGCTGAAACCCCGGCCCCGGTCAGAACCACGATACTGCTTACGCCCGCAAAATCCATTGCTGACGACTAGAGCCTCCGCCGCCCTCACGGAAGAATCCTTGTGCGACTCGCCCATGCGTGGTTGTTTCTCGCCCGGACCGATCCCCGGCGGCCCGACCAAGGAGGGCTAGGCATGCACACGGCAATGAAGTTGGCGATCGCAGCGGTCGCCCTGCTCGGGGTAAGCGGATGTACCAAAAAGGCGGAGGCCGCGGCCGACACCGCGCAGATTTCGGACGCCATCAAGGCTCAGGAAGCGCAGTGGGTGAAGGATTACGCAGCGAAGGACGTCAATGCGCTCGCCGGTCATTATGCGGCCGATGCCGCGATCGGCGGACCAGGCGATCCGCTCGCGACAAGCGAGGCTGACCGGCGGAAGGTCCTCCAGGCGCTCATCACCGACCCGAATTTCAAGCTGAGCTTCGCAACGGACCGGGTCCAGGTCGCGCAGTCCGGCGACTATGCGTACAGCCGTGGCCATTATTCGCTGACCATGACGGACAAGGCCACGAGCAAAGCTGCCGACAGCCAGGGTTCCTACCTGACCGTCTACAAGAAGCAGGGCGACGGAAGCTGGAAAGCGGTCGAGGATTTCATCACTCCAGGCCCTGCTGCGGAAGTGGCGGCGAAGTAACGTGATGGGGCTGGTGCGGGCATGAGCGAAGCGCGTGTCCGCATCGGCATCGGAGGCTGGACTTACCCGCCCTGGCGCGGCGTTTTCTATCCGGACAAGCTGCCCCAGGCCAAAGAGCTGGAATATGCCTCGCGTGCGTTGAGCGCTATCGAGATCAATGCGACGTTCTACGGCCGGCAGAAGCCGAAAAGCTGGGAATCGTGGGAAAAGATCGTTCCCGACGGATTCCAGTTCGCGATCAAGGGTTCGCGGTTCTGCATCATGCGCTCGAAGCTGTCCGAGGGCGCCGAAGGAATCGGCAATTTCTTCGCGCAGGGATTTGCCTGCCTCGGCCCGAAGCTCGGCCCGATCCTGTGGCAATTCACGCATTACCGCCGGTTCGACCGCGACGACATCGCCGGATTCATTGACCTGCTTCCAGACGAGGTCGGCGGAACCAAGCTTCGCCACGCTATCGAGCCGCGGCACGCCAGCTTCAACGACGAGAAGTTCTTCGACCTTTGCAGGGCCCGAAACATCGCAATCGTGTTTGAGGATTCAGACGCTTATCCCTGCATCGAGGCCCACACCGCGGATTTCTCTTACGCTCGGCTGCAACGCATGAACGAGGACATTGCGAGCGGCTATGACGATGACGCTCTCGATGGTTTCGCGAAGCGAGTTCGTGAATGGGTCAAAGGGGACCGCGACGCCTACATCTTCATGATCAATGGTGCGAAGGTGCGTGCGCCTGCCGCAGCCTTGGCTCTTCAGGAACGGCTCGGCGTTTAATTTGCGTTAACCATAATTCCGTGCTCTACGGCTGTTCCGGAGCGACGCCGCTATTTGCTGGCGTATCGCCTGTTTCGGCGACGCCGTTCCACTGAAGCGGAAGCGGGGGCTTACCGCATAGAGTGGGATTACATCACATGCGTAGACTTATGCTCGGCGCGCTCGGCGCGGGTTGTTTGGCTTTGTCCTTTCCGGCGGTGGCACAGGACCTGCCGCTCGTTGGCGGTGACTATTGGGACGTGACATCGGTGAAAATCGATGACGGCCATTTCGGCGACTATGCCGATTTCCTTGCCGGTCAGTTTCGCAAGGACAATGAATTTGCAAAGTCGAAAGGCTGGATCAAAGCCTATTACATCTTCAGCAACGTCAATAATCGCGCGGACGAGCCCGACCTCTATCTTGTGACGGTATCCGATCACGTAGCAACTCCGGCCGAGCAGATTGCGCGGACCAAGGAGATCAATGCCGCCATGCAGACCAACGACCGCAAGGAAATCGCGGGAAGCGGCCAGCGGGCGACCTATCGGCACATCACAGCGGACATGTTGCTCCAGCAGATGGTTTTCCGGCCCTGATGATTGAGGGAGCGTCGCGCGATTGCGCGGCGCTCCGCCTTTCGCCATGAATTGGTGATGCGAACTGCCGAACAGCCAATCCGCATCAGCCTGATCGCGCCCGACGGGCGGATGGGAAAAGCGATCGCAAAGGCCGTTGCCGACAATCCTGAATTCGCGATCGATCAGGATCATGCGGACGTTCTGGTCGATTTTTCCGCGCCGGCCGCGCTCGAGGGCAGCCTTGATCGCGCAATCTCCGCAAGCCTTCCAATCCTTGTCGGAACGACGGGCCTGCAGCCCGAACATCACGCGAGGATCGAAGAGGCCGCGAAGAAGGTCGCTGTCATTTACGCGCCCAACACGTCGCTCGGCGTCAACCTCCTGGAGCAGCTCGTTGAAGAGGCGACCAGCCGCCTCGGTCCCGATTGGGACATCGAGATCCTGGAAATGCATCATCGGCACAAGGTCGACGCGCCATCGGGCACCGCGCTGATGCTCGGGCAATCCGCGGCAAAGGGCCGCGGTGCGACGCTCCAGGAATTGAGCCGGTTCGATCGGATCAGCGAGCATCCCCATGCCAGGGAGCCGGGAACCATCGGCTATGCATCCCTGCGCGGCGGCTCGGTCGCCGGCGAGCATGTGGTGATCCTGGCCACCGAGGGTGAGCGGATCGAGCTCGGCCACCGCGCCGACAGCAGGATGATCTTTGCGCGCGGAGCGCTGGCCGCCGCGCGGTTCCTCGCCGGCAAGCCCCCCGGCCTATACTCGATGCGCGACGTGATCGAGGCGTCCGCCGCTTGAGCGAACCGGCCGCGCAAGTCGAATCCTTCGGCCTCGCGCGGCGGCTTGGCCTCTTCGACGCAACCATGCTCGTCATGGGCGGAATCATCGGGTCGGGCATCTTCGTGACGCCGGCCGAGGTTGCTCGGCATGTCGATACGCCATTGCTGATTGTCGGCGTGTGGGTGCTCGGCGGCATCGTCGCGCTGGCAGCATCCTTCGTTTACGCCGAGCTCGCAGCGCGCCGGCCTGCGGTAGGCGGGCAATATGCTTACTTGCGCGACGCCTACGGGCCGATGCCGGCATTCCTCTACGGTTGGGCGCTGCTGCTCGTGATCCAGTCGGGCGGAATGGCCGCGGTGGCCATCACCTTTGCGCGCTATTTCGGGAACTTGCTTCAGCTACCCATTCCCGACGGCGTGGTTGCTGTTGGGGTCCTGGCGCTTCTCACACTCATCAACTGCATGGGCGTCCGGTCAGGCAGCAATGTCCAGAGCGTGCTGATGTTGCTCAAGATCGGAGCGATTGCGGCGCTCGTGCTCGCAGGTTTTTGGCTCGCACCCGCAAGCACGGCAGTAATGGCGCCAGCCGTTTCGCAATCGCTGTCGACGGTCGCTGCGATTGGCGCGGCAATGACGCCGGTGATGTTCTCTTATGGCGGCTGGCAGACATCGAGCTTCGTTGCGGGCGAAATGCGGAACCCGCAGCGCGACCTCGCGCGCGGTCTCCTGTTCGGCGTCGTCGGGGTCGTCCTTCTCTACACCGCGGTCGCCTTCGTCTGCGTGCATGCGCTCGGGTCCGGCGGGCTCGCAGCTTCGAAGACGCCTGCGACCGATGTGATGCGGCTGGCACTGGGAGATAAAGGCGCGACCTTTATCGCCATCGGCATTGCCATCTCGGCCCTGGGATTCCTCAGCCAGGGCATGCTGACCGCACCGCGCGTCTACTTCGCCATGGCCGAGGATGGCCTGTTCTTTCGCAGGGTCGCACAAGTGAGCCCCAGGACTCAGGTTCCTGTCATCGCGATCGTGGTTCAGGGCTTTGCAGCGGCGGTGATCGCGATTTCCGGGACCTTCGGGCAGATCCTGAGTTACGTTGTGTCGGTCGACTTCATTTTCTTCGGGCTGACCGGGGCCGCCTTGTTTGTCTTTCGCCGCCGCGACCCGGACCAGGCTGTCGCATTCCGCGCACCGCTCCATCCGCTCACGACGATATTGTACGTAGCAGCCTGCGCGCTTGTCGTGGTTGCGACCGTCTGGAACAACCCGATCAACAGCCTGATCGGTTACGGCATCCTGCTCGCCGGCGTTCCGGCGTTTCTCTACTGGCGCAGGGTCAACGCCCGATGATGTCGTCCAAACGGATCATGCAATCCAATTACATGCATTGGGCGAAGTTCAAGCGCCCGGTGCGCTTCGCGCTGACGGGCAGCGAAGTCCCGCACTTTCGCATGGACTCCCTGCCCATCAGCATCGCCGACCTTGACCTCGATGGAGCGAGCCATCCACGATATCGGCCGCTGCGCGAGGCGATCGGCGAACGTTATGGTGTTCCCGTCGGTCAGGTGGTGGCGGCGGACGGCACGTCCATGGCCAATTTCCTCGCTTTGGCCGCACTCATCGGACCCGGCGACGAAGTGCTGGTTGAGCATCCGACCTATGACCCCCTGCTCGGTGCGGCCTCATTCCTCGGCGCGGATATCAAACGCTTTGACCGCAAGCCCCGGGATGGGTTCCGGCTGGACGCCTCGGCAATCGAGCAGGTGCTAAGCCCAAAAACGCGCCTGATCGTGATCACCAACCTGCACAACCCAAGCGGCGCCCTTGCCGAGGAATCTGAATTGCGAGCGCTTGGCGACCTTGCAGCCAAGGTTGGAGCCCGGGTCTTGATCGATGAGGTCTATCTCGACTCTGCCGTTCCGCCCCGTCCAAGCGCGGTTCATTTGGGACCGCAGTTCGTCATCACCAACAGCCTTACGAAGGTCTATGGCCTCAGCGGCCTGCGTTGCGGCTGGATCTTCGCGGAGCCCCAACTTGCCGAGCGCATGTGGCGCGTGAACGACCTTTTCGGGGTCAATCAGGCGCATCCGGCAGAGCGCCTCGCATGCATCGTCTTCGAGCATATCACCGAGGTGCTGGGCGATTCACCGACCATGCTCGAACGCAACCGTCAGATCTTCAACAGCTTCGTGGGTTCGCGGTCGGACATCCAGTGCATGCGTGCGGAGCATGGAATCACGGCCTTTCCTCATTGGGACGGCGGTGACACCCAGCGCCTCGATGATCATTTGCGCGAGCATTATGATGCGTCGGTCGTCCCTGGCCGCTGGTTCGAGATGCCCGAGCATTTCCGTGTTGGATTTGGAATGCCGACCAGCGATTTCCAAGCGGGACTCTCACGCCTTGAAAGCGCCTTGGACGACCTTCGATGAAACGTGAGGAAGTGTTCGAGTTTTTCCGGAGGTTGGCCGAGGCGAATCCGTCGCCGACAACCGAGCTCGACTATACCGATCCTTACACCTTGCTGGTCGCCGTCGTGCTTTCGGCACAGGCGACTGACGCGAGCGTCAATATCGCGACAAGGCCGTTGTTCGAGCGAGTGAAAACTCCAAAGCAGATGGTGGATCTAGGTGAGGACGCGTTGCGTGACGCGATCAAGACGATCGGCTTGTTCAATACCAAGGCCAGGAACGTCATCCTGCTGAGCAAAGCGCTGATCGATCAGTACGGCAGCGAAGTCCCTCGTACCCGGGAACAGCTGCAGCTACTGCCCGGCGTCGGCCGGAAGACCGCGAACGTCGTCCTCAATACCGCGTTCGGTGAGGAGACCTTTGCGGTCGACACTCATGTCTATCGAGTCTGCAACCGCACCGGCCTCGCCCCTGGGAAGACAGTCGATGAGGTCGAGGCGAAGCTGGAGAAGATCGTCCCGCAGCCTTTCCGCCGCGACGCACACCACTGGCTGATCCTCCACGGCCGCTACACATGCAAGGCGCGGCTGCCCGAATGCTGGCGCTGCCCGGTGATCGATCTCTGCCGCTTCAAGCCGAAGACGCTGGCGCCGGAGAACCGCCCTAAATCCAGCGCCGCTCGAACCGCGAGCCGAGCGTCGTCAACAGCTCGTATTGCGAAAGGCCGGACTGCTTCGAGGCCGAAGGCAGGTCGTAGTCGATCTCGACCCAATCGCCTTCCCTGAGGCCAGGCGCGGCGTCGCAGCCGACCGCGATCAGATCCATCGACACACGGCCGAGGACCGGCAACGCATATTCGCCTGCGAATGCCGAGCCATGCGCCGAAAAACCGCGAAGGTAGCCGTCGGCGTAGCCGATGTTGAGGATTGCCGCCTCGGTATCCTCTTTCGCGACGAAAGTCGCTCCGTAGCCGCAGCTTTCGCCTTGAGGGATGATCCTGCGCTGCACAATCTGCGCTTCGATACGGGCAACCTGGCGAATTTGGCCTTCTGCCTCTTTGCGCGGGATACCGCCGTAAAGGGACATGCCGGGCCGTACGAGATCGAAGCTGTAATCGCGCCCAAGGCAAACGCCGGCGCTATTGGCGAAGCTGTAACGCCGTGCGGCCACCGCAGATGCGACTGCGCGGAATCGCTCCAGCTGCATGACGTTGAGTGGGTCGTTTTCCTCGGCACAGGCAAGGTGACTGTGGAGGGTTTCGATCGCCAGACCGTCGAGAGAAACGATCTCCGTCGGACGAAGCCCGAGCCGGTTCATTCCCGTATCGATCATCACGTCACATGGCCGCCCCGGCGCGATCTCCATCCAGCGAGCAACCTGCTGGGCGGTGTTGAGGCAAGGGCGTGCCTTCAGCCGCAACGCGGCTTCGGAATCGTCCGACCCCACGCCGTGCAGGACAACCAGGCTTACCTCTTCGGGCAGATTGCCGAGTGCTTCGGCTTCCGCCCATGTCGAGACGAAGAAGTCCCGGCATCCGGCCTGCAGCAGTGCCTCGACTGTTTCGCGCGCGCCGAGCCCATAGCCATCGGCTTTCACGGCAGCGCCCGCGGGTACACCGGCTCGTTCTGCGAGCCAGCGCCAGTTGGCCTTGATGGCTGAGCGGTCGATTGTCAGTCGCAGCGGACGATGCATCCGTGATGCCGTAACGGTGCGACTAGTGCGCGTCGAGGTTCGCCTTGGCCTGATCCCAGTTCGCCCCGTCGAACTGCTCGATTTCGAGCTCCACCAATGTGTCGAGGCAGTTGGCGTTCACGCTCCACGCCTCCGGATGAGAACGCGGCTGGTAAAAGCTCTTCACGCCGCAATGGGGGCAAAACAGATGCTCCGCCGTGCCCGTCCCGAAGCGGTAACTTGCGAGCTCGTCGCGGCCGGTCAGCAGCTCGAAGCGATCATGGGGAACCATGATGTGGAGAAAGCCGGTCATTCGGCACACCGAACAATCGCAATCGAGCGCTGGGACCGGCGGGTCGGGAATGTCGGCCTCGAACCTGACCGTTCCACAATGACAGCCTCCACTCACCTTCATGCGGCAAGGCGTAAGGGCACCGAGATGGGCACGCAAGAAGAAGGCCGCCCGGGGGAGCCAGGCGGCCTTCCAACCAAATTCCAGAGATCAACGTCCGGCGGCAACGAAAATAGGACTTCCGCGGCTGGCGAGCTGCTCGCTCTCGGACCTCGCCTTGGCGAGGACGTCGGTGCGGCATGCACGAACCTTGTTCTTGCCGGCGAGGTCCACGTCCGATGCGGTCCCACAAACATCATAGGCTGCGACCACGAGGCGATGGTCAAGCGCTTCTCGCCCCGCCTTCGTCGAAAGGTCGAGGTCGGTTGTGTGAACGATGCTGACGTTCTGCGCGGGTGCTGGCGCCGCCGTGGTTGGCGCGCCCTTGATGAGACCGGCTGTGATCAGAAACGCTGAAAGCGTGATCTTGAAGGCGTTGGTCATGGTTGCTTCCCCTTTCTCGGGACCGGGATTTCCGGCGCGACCCTCCAATTAGTCTCAAAATGCAACTTACGGGAGCAACGAGTTTGTGCTATGGTTCTGCGAAATCGCAGAATGACCTTGTGCCCACTGATGCCGACGGGGGGAACATTGGACTGGAACGACCTGCGTTACTTCCTGGCCGTTGCTCGCGAGGGCAGTACGCTGGCGGCTGGCCGCGCCCTGCGAGTCAGCCAGACCACGGTCGCCCGCCGGATTGCAGCGCTCGAGGGTTCGATAGGCTTTCCGCTCTTCGACAAGCGCCAGGCCGGTTACAAGCTGACGCCCATCGCCGAGGATCTTTTACCCCTCGCTGCGCGGGTCGAGGCAGAGGCGCTACAATTTGTGGATGCCGCGGGCGCCCGAACTCGCCAACTGGAAGGCACGGTGCGCATTACCACCGAAGAAGTCTACGCGATTGCGCTTCTCGCGCCGATGCTTCGGGAGCTCCACGACCGCTATCCCGACATCCTGATCGAGGTCGATGCGTCGCAGCATCTCCGCGATCTCGGCAGCGGCGAAGCAGACATCGCGCTCCGAAGCACGATTGGCGACCAGCCTAGTGGAATCGTCGGTCGAAGCCTCTGCATCGATGATTGGGCCTTGTACTGCAGTCGCGATTACGCGGCCCGCAACGGCGTCCCGAGGTCGGTCAGGGAGCTCAAGAAACACCCGTTCGTCGGAGGTGGCGGAGGCAACCTCTGGCGCCACTATGAGGCGTTCCTCAAGTCGCTGGGATTGCAGGACCGCGTCGCCGTACATCACGCGACGTCAGCGGGGTTGCTATCAGGTGTGCGATCGGGCTTCGGAATTGCCGTTCTGCCCTGCATTGCAGCCGACGCGGACCCCGAACTGATCCGCTGCCTGCCACCTCGCCAGGATCATGGACGAACCTTGTGGCTCCTAACCCATGAGCGCGTCCGCTACATGCCGGCGGTCCGGGCCGTCATTGATTTCCTCTACGATCGGATCAGCCGCCACGTCCGGCAGCTGGAGGCCAAGGAGGCAGCGGCCTAACCGCTGGGATAATGCGGCCACGGACAGTCGCGCAAAGCCTCATAATGGACCAGCGCTGGCCTTGGTCCGAATGAAATAGGCTTGCCATCGCGAAAGGCCCATTCTCCTCGATCGCAGTCTGGCGCGCGGACATAACCGTTGATGTAAAATCGCCGCCGATGGCTCGATCGGTTGCCGCCGGAACCGTGCACCAGGTAAGGGCTCCATATCGCGAGATCGCCCGGCTCGAGCAGCACGTCGACGGCGTCGGCGGATGATAATCCGACAGTATCCAGCACAGTTTCGCACATCGCCGCCCCCAGCGCCTTGGTCGAACAGTCCATGTGGAGATCACCGCGCAAGTGGCTGCGTGGAATGAAGCGAAGGCAACCGGACTCCGGCTCGTGCGGGTCGATTGCCAGTCCGGTCTGAACATAAGCCGTCCCGAGATTGCGAAACGCCGATGCCGGACGTCGCGAGCGGCTGTCCTGATGCCACGCAAAATCGCCGATCGACCCAGGCGGTTTCCAGTGGACCTGGTTGATGATCTGCTTGAGATTCCGCCCGATCAACGGTTCCAGCAATCGAGCGAACCGAAGGTCGAGCCGCACTCGGTTGAGAACGGGTTGGTGGTAGGATGGCCATTGAACCATCCGCACCAACGGCTTGCCGTCGCGATCATGAGCGACGTTGTAGAAAAGGTTGCCATGACGGAAGCAGCGACCGTGCTCGACGCCCTCGGCATGAAGCTGGTCTGTTGCGGCAGCTATTTCGGCGACTTCGCCCGCGCTCAGGAAGCCTCGAATGACGGCATATCCATCACGCCAATACTGCGCGAGATCATGCTCAATATTGCTGCAATAATCGACGCGCAGCGGTCGCGAAGAACTCATCTACTGCCTCCCCGCCCGCTCGCAGGATACAGCAACTATCTGAAATTACCATGATTTTATGGAGAGCGGCGTTCGCCTACTCGACCGTGACGCTCTTCGCGAGGTTGCGCGGCTGGTCGACATCCGTGCCCTTTAGAACCGCGACATGATAGGCGAGGAGCTGCACGGGGACGGCGTAAACGAGTGGAGCGATCAGCGGGTGCACTTCCGGCATTTCGATCGTCGCCATGCAGCCCTCGCCTGCTTCCGATATGCCTTTAGCGTCGCTGATCAAGACGATCTTTCCGCCCCTCGCACGCACTTCCTGCATGTTGCTTACGGTCTTTTCGAACAGGGGCCCTGAAGGCGCGAGCACGATGACCGGCACATTGTCGTCGATCAGCGCAATGGGCCCATGCTTCATCTCGCCCGCGGCATAGCCTTCGGCATGGATGTAGCTGATCTCCTTCAGCTTCAGCGCTCCTTCGAGCGCCATCGGAAATTCGGGGCCGCGGCCGAGGTAAAGCACGTCCCGGGCCGGAGCGACGAGATGCGCCATGGCCGCGATTTCGTCATCATGGCCGAGGGCCGCGTTCAAGGCAGCAGGCGCTTCCTGGAGATGCGCGACGATCTCTTTTTCCTCGTCGCTGCTCAGGCGCCCCTTGGCCCGCGCAAGATTGGCCGAGAGTGCCGCGAGGACTGCGAGCTGGCAGGTGAACGCCTTGGTTGAAGCGACGCCGATCTCGGGCCCGGCGTGGGTCGGCAACAGCAGGTCCGCTTCGCGCGCCATCGAACTGGTCGGGACATTGACCACAACGGCGATTCGCTGCTGCTCTGCCCGTGCGTGGCGCAGCGCGGCAAGAGTGTCGGCCGTCTCGCCCGATTGGCTGATGAAGAGCGCCAGGCCACCGGGCTCGAGCACGGGCTGTCGGTATCGGAACTCGCTGGCGACGTCGATGTCGACCGGCACGCGGGCAAACTGCTCCACCCAATATTTTGCAACGAGCCCGGCATAATAGCTCGTACCGCAGGCGACGATCGTGAGCCGGCTGACCCGTTCAAGGTCCGCATCGGTCACCGGCAATGCGACCTCGCCTTCGAACGGCCGGACATAGGTCTGGAGTGTCTGGGCAACCACGATCGGCTGCTCGAAAATCTCCTTCTGCATATAGTGGCGATAATTGCCTTTTTCGACCGGTGCCGAAGAAGCGCCGGACTCGACGATTTCGCGCTCGGCCGGTCGATTTTCCCGATCGAAAATTTCGATCCGGTCCCTGCGCACGACAGCCCAATCACCCTCGTCGAGATAGGCAATTCGCTGCGTCCAGGGCGCCACGGCGAGCGCATCCGATCCTAGGTAATTTTCGCCGTCGCCGTAGCCCACGGTCAGTGGCGCACCCATTCTCGCGCCGATGATCAGATCCGGATCGTCGCGGAAAAGGAAAGCGATGGCGAACGCTCCCGTGAGCCTCGGGAGGACCGCGGCGACTGCATCCTGGGGCGAAGCGCCACGCTCAACCTCTCGCGCGACGAGATGGCCGACGACCTCCGTGTCCGTTTCGCTTTCGAACTTGCGCCCTTGTGCGATCAGTTCGTCTCGCAGCGGCTTGAAATTCTCAATGATACCGTTGTGTACAAGCGCGACGGGTCCGACGATATGCGGATGCGCATTGCCGACGGTGGGCGCGCCATGCGTCGCCCAGCGCGTGTGCGCGATGCCCGTCGTCCCCCTGAGAGGCTCCTGGGCGAGTTCGCGAGCGAGATTATCCAGCTTTCCTTCGGCACGCCGTCGTTCGAGCTGGCCACCGTTGATGGTGCAGATTCCGGCGGAATCGTATCCGCGATATTCAAGCCGCTTCAGGCCGTCGAACAAGCGTTGAGCGACATCTTTCTTGCCGACGATTCCGACGATCCCGCACATACGCTTACTCCGCGGCCTTCCTGGTCATTCGTTCGCGGAAGCGCCTGGCCCAACCCGCGATGCCCTTCTGTTCGTTTCGTTCCACCGCAAGGCTGTCCGCATCGACATCTCGAGTGATCACCGAACCCGCACCGACAATCGCCCCTTCGCCGACCGAGACCGGAGCGACAAGCGCCGTGTTCGACCCGATGAACGCGCCCTCGCCGATCACAGTTCGGTACTTTCCAAAACCATCGTAATTGCATGTGATCGTGCCGGCGCCGATGTTCGCGCGCGCTCCAACCGACGCATCGCCGACGTAAGACAAATGGTTCACCTTCGCGCCCTCGCCGATGTCCGCCTTTTTCAGCTCGACGAAGTTCCCGACCTTCGTCCTTTCAGCGAGGCGCGTGCCCGGGCGAATGCGCGCAAACGGACCGATGCTTGCCTTGGCGCCGATGATCGCACCTTCGATGTGGCTGAACGCGTGGATCGTCGCACCGTCAGCAATCTCCACGCCGGGTCCGAAGACCACGTGCGGCTCGACGGTGACGTCTCGCCCAAGCTTCGTATCGTAGGCGAACCAGACGCTTTCCGGGTCGATCAGGGTCGCTCCTTCATCGAGCGCCTGCTCGCGCCTGCGCCGCTGCCATTCGAGTTCCAGGTGAGCAAGCTCGGCCCGGCTGTTGACGCCCGCGGCCTCGTACGGATCGCCTTCGATCACGACGGCGTCACGGCCCTCGGCGGCAGCGATATTGACGATGTCCGGAAGGTAATATTCGCCCGCGGCATTGTCGTTTCCGACGCATTCGAGCCAGCGAAACAGGTCTTGGGACCGCACCGCCATCATTCCGGAATTACACAGCCTGACGGCGCGCTCTTCCTCCGTGGCATCCTTGAACTCGACCATCTTCGAGATCCGGTCGCCGTCACCCAGGATGATCCGCCCGTACTTCAACGGGTCTGCCGGCGATGAAGCGAGAACGACGACGCCCGGTCCGCCTTCGCCATCCAGGCGATCGAGCATCCTTCT
>Ga0070667_100001043_pt1 | contig 25268 bp, 19 predicted proteins | sample KBSS33metaG_FD_64659 | JGI IMG/M metagenome (GOLD analysis project Ga0070667, IMG submission 64659) | Switchgrass rhizosphere microbial communities from Kellogg Biological Station, Michigan, USA - KBS S3-3 metaG | ecosystem: Host-associated > Plants > Roots > Rhizosphere > Soil ...
GACCCACCAGGTCCACAGCGGCGAGGCCGCCCAGACCGCGCACAGCAGCGTCGCCAGGCCGGGCACCGGCGTGTGCCCGGCGAGCAGCGCGATCCACAGCGCAGCGGCGACCAGCGGCACGGCGCGATGGCGGTGCACGATCACACGCCACTCAATCGAGGCCGAGGCCTGGGCCGCGGCAGCGGTGGTCCATTCGAGCAGGTGGCGGCGGCTCACCGTCATGCGCCAGAGTGCGCGCAGCATCGCGTCCAGGTTCGACACTGTGAGCTGCAGCAGCTGGGCCAGCAGCCACAGGCCGCTGCAGACGGCCCGCTTCAGGTCGGCGGCGGCCAGGCGGTAGAAGTGCAGCTTGGCGATGCCGTCGCGGCTCGGCGCGAGGCCGGCCACCGCACCCATCATCGGCCCGGCGATCAGCGCCGCCAGCACCAGCGCCAGCGCGGCCAGCGGCGCGACGACGCCGCTGTACAAAGCGAGCGCGAGCAGCGCCAGCGACATCGGCGCGACCAGCGAGCGCCGCAGGTTGTCGATCATCTTCCAGCGGTTGATCCCACGGATGCCGTAGCGGGCCGGGTTCAGCAGGAACGGCAGCAGCTGCCAGTCGCCGCGGGTCCAGCGGTGCACGCGCGAGGCCGCGACGTCGGCGTGGAACGGTGCGTCCTCGATCACCGTGATGTCGGTGACGGCGGCGCAGCGCGCCAGCGAGCCTTCGAGCAGGTCGTGGCTCAGCACCTGGCCGTCGGGCAGCCGACCCGACAGCACGGCGTGCACGGCGCCGACGTGCAGCAGCCCCTTGCCGGTGAAGGTGCCTTCGCGGAACACGTCCTGGTAGACCTCGGAACTGGCCGCGCTGTACGGGTCGATGCCGCACTGACCCGCGAACAGCCAGTGGTACAGCGTGAAGTCCTTCGGCGCCGGCAGCGGCGTCAGCACACGCGGCTGCAGGATCCCGTAGCCCTGCGTCACAGTGCGCGTCACCGGATCGACCTGCGGCTGGTTGCGCGGGTGCGCTGCGACGCCGACCAGCTCGCGCAGCCGCCCCGGCGGCAGCTGCGTGTCGCCGTCGAGCGTGACGACGTAACGCGTGGCGGGTTCGACACGCGACCACTCGCCCAGGTCGATGAACGGGCCGGGCAGGGTGCCGCCGGTCGGAGGTTCGGCGAGCAGGCCGACCAACTGCTCGAGCTTGCCGCGCTTGCGCTCCCAGCCGATGAAACGGCCTTCGGTCGCGCTGAGCGTGCGCGCGCGGTGCAGCACGATGAAACGCGGCGCGCGCTCGGCCGCCGGCGCGTAGCGCGCGTTCAGCGCGGCGATGCGACGCACCGCGGCGTCGAGCAGCGGCGTGTCGGACCCGAGCGTCGCACTGGCGGCGTCGGCCCAATCGGTGAGCAGCGCGAACTGGGCGTGCTGTTCGGGGTTGGCGAGGTGGTGCAGTTCGAGCCGGTGCGTGAGCTCCTCGACCGCAGCGCGGCTCGTCAGCATGCCGGGGATGACGACCATCACGCGGTGTTCGGCCGGGATGCCGTGCGTGAATGCGAGCCGTGGCAGGCGGCTCGGCCGCGCCGATTCGCTGATCAGCCGGTTGATCACCGCGACCACGACTTCGGAGGCCGGAAACAGCATCAGCGTGGCTGCGACCAGCGCGACCCACGAGGGCGCGTCCGGCGCTGCCAGCGCGGCGCTGTAGCGCAGCAGCATCCACGCCACCAGCGCGGCGCTGCCGCCGGCCAGCGTGGCGAGATAGGCGGGCAGCGCGGCACGGTGCCGCAGCGCGCGCCAGAGCCGGGCGACCGGCTCGCGCAGGCCGAGCGCGCGCAGCAGTTCGGCGCGTCCTTCGCCATACAGCCAGTGGCCCGCCACGGCGTCGCCGGCGTCGGCGGCCGTGCCCATCAGGTCCATCAGGATCTGCGCGACCGCGACTTCGGATCGCCCGCTGTGCCGTGCCAGCCGCTCGATCTCATGCAGCGTGCTGTCGCGCGTGTCGGTGCGCTCGGCCTCGAACGCCGGCGACTGCAACAGCAGCTGCATCGTCGCGCTGGTGCGGTCGACAATGTCCGGCCAGTCGGCGTTGCCGATCAGGCGCAACGATCCGATCGCGTTGCTGACGCTCAGGTTGTCGGCGGCCTGCTCGGCCGGCTGCTGTACCTGCGCCGCGGCCAGGTCGGGCAGCTGGCGCAGCAGCCAGTCGTGGTACTTCGTCAGGCCGGCCGCATGGTGGTCCTGCAGGCGCTGCGCGATCTGCACCAGGAAGACGCGGCCGACGCCGCGTCGGTTCAGCAGCGCCAGCAGTTCGTCGAGACGCTCGGTCGGATAGCTCTCGATGCGGTCGCCGACCAGGTTCGCGACCTCGCGCGCCGCCTTGTTGGTGGCCAGCCGCTCGGCCAGGCGCCGCAGGTTCTCGACGAGCACGACGCGCAGCGTCGTCGGCAGCGCCCACAACTCGCCCAGGGTCAGCTCGCGGGTCTGCTGGTAAGCGCCGAGGAAGTGGCTCAGCAGGTCTTCGTCGAACGCGCCGTCGGTGTGCGCGACGAAGGCCCAGGCCACGCCGTAGATGCGCGGCAGGCCGGCGAGTGGCTCGTCGATCAGTACCGGCAGGTTGCGGAAGTAGCGCCGCGGCAGGCCTTCGTGGATCTCCTTGAGCTGGGCTTCGATCAGGTGGAAGTTGTCGAGCAGCCACTCGGCCGCCGGGCTCACCTGGTAGCCGGTGCGCGCCTGCGCGCCGATGTACTGCTGCGCCTCGCGCAGGTTGCGGATGTTGTCGGCCAGGCGCGGGAAGAACGCGCCGGCGTGGCCACGCGTCAGTTGCGCCCGGTGCGTATCGCCCAGGCTGCGCCCGTGCTGCGCGAAGCGCTCGGGGCCAAAGATCTCGGAACGGTTCGGAGGCTCGACCGCGCCGCGTGCGCCGTCGAGGATGTCGAGCAGGGGCTCAGTTGCGTCGGGGACCAGCCGCAGCAGGTCGAGAGATCGCCTCATCACGCTGCCGCATGGCTCACAGCGCCAGCGCAGTCAGGCCGATCACGGCCGTCACGATGCACAGCGTGGTGACGAAGCGCGGTGCGACGAAGTCGTGCACCGCGTCGGCGCTGCACCGCAGCGCGAACCAGCGCTCGCGGCAACCGTTGCAGCGACTGACATGGGCACCGAGCTCGCGCAGCTCCATCGGTGCAGAGTCGGTCGCGTCGGCAAAGGTGGCGGTGGTCCAGCGGGGAGAGCGGGCGGCGTGGGCATGCATGGCGTGACTCCGACAAGTAGTGGACGATCCTATGGAGCGCGGGGCGCAGCGTCTGTCGGCACGACGCGGCGGGAGCCGTAGGACGATGCCTAGCGCGTCTTCCCAGACGCGCCCGGACGGCAGAGTCTGACGGTTCAAAAAAAAGCGCGCCGAAGCGCGCTTTCAAGACCCCACGGCGGGAGAACCGGCCTGCGACCGCGGAGCGGACTCCGGGTGCAGACGAAGGGGTCGTTGGAGGTGATCTATGCGGCGGTCGATCCGCTCACGTTCTCGCGAAAGGGTTCGCGCGGTGGTGTCGCTGCAGGCCTCGTCGCCAGCATCGTCAGCCACGAGTCGATCGGCAGGCTCGCCAGGACCCGCCCGGCGACCTGCGGGACCAGGCCGGCGAACAGTGCCGAGCTGAAGATCCAGCGCCACGGCCGGCTCCGCGCCAGCCCTGCACCCAGCAGCCCGGCCGCCAGCACCAGCAGCAGCGGGTGGCGCTGCGCCACCGGTCTGGCCAGCGCATTGGAGGCTTCGCCGGCGACCTGCGCGATCGGGCGCAGCGGGTGATGCGCCCACCACGCCGCAACCGAGTCCAGCATCTCGGCGACCAGCGGCAAGTCGCGCAGGCGTCGCACCCACGGGTCGAGCGGTCCGGGCGCTTGTGCCTTCGTCGGTGCGGGCGGCGGCTGCAACGCGCGCCGCAGCCGCGCGCGCGAGAGCTCGACCCGTTCGAGTGCCGCGCTCGTCATGGCGCACTCACGTCGCGCAGCATCGCGAGGTCGTTTCTGAGCTGCTGCTTCAGATCGAGGAAGTTGTCCTCGTGCTTGCGGCGAGCCGCCAGTGCGCAGAGGGCGCCGAGCAGCGCGGCCACGCCGGGCGCGGCGACCAGAACCCAGGGTGCTTGCAGGTTGGCGGGTGGCGTCACCGCCCAAAGCATCGTTGCCACCCCGCCCAACACCGCCGCGACGACCGCCAGGCACAGCGCCACCGCGCTCAGCAACAGGCGCTGCTTGCCGGCGGCGACGCTGCGCCCGAGTTCCTCGCCCACCAGACCCGCGTACGCCTCCGCATGGTCGGCCAGCAACTGGGGTTGCGTGGCGGCCAGGCGCAACAGCGGATGGATCATGATGCGGTGCTGGGGTCGAGCGGCATCGGGGGTCAGACGCCGCGCGAGCGGCCCATCAACCCGATCAGCGCCATCAGCACCGCACCGGTCGCTGCGGCGATCAGCATCGCCTTGACCGGCTCGTCGCGGATGTAGCCGACCGTGCTGTCCTGCGCGCGCAAGGCCTTGTCGCGCAGCTGCGCCGAGGTCTCGCGCAGCGCATCGGCACTGCGTCGTGCCGCGGCCTCGGCCTGGCTGGTCAGGCGGTCGAGCATCGGCGCGGCGTGTTCGCGCGCGCTGTCGACCTTGTCGTTAAGTCGATCGAATGCGGCGTTGGCGACGCTCTGGGTCGAGCGGATCGCCTGGCTTGCGCTGTCGGCGGCATGATCGGCGAAGTTGGACGCTTGCGACGCGGCGGGCTTGACGGTGGTTTCCATGAGACTTCCTTCGAGTGAAATGAGAACAGGGGATCGGGATGGCTGGCGGCATCAGCCTCTCTTGATGAGGCCGAACAGGAAGCTGGCGACGGCCAGGATCGCGAACAGGATGAAAAGGATCTTGGCGATGCCAGCGGCGCCGGCGGCCAGGCCACCGAAGCCGAACAGCGCGGCAATCAGCGCGATCACGAAAAAGACAACGGCGTAATGCAACATGGCGGGGCTCCTGGTTGCCGAAGCGGCAATGCGCTTGCGTATGACGGTGTCGCAACGGGATTGATGCGATGAGTCAGTGTGCGGCTCGCCGCTGCGCGGCACGATAGGGCGCGTCGCCGCAGCACTGTCGGGAGAGGGTCTCAGCCGCTGTAGGACGAGGCCGACGGGTTCTCGCCTTCGGCCGGCGCTGCGCTTTCGGGCAGTTCGGCGCGGATCAGTGTGCCCTGGCCGGGTCGCGACTCCATCGTCATGGTCCCGCCCTCGGTCTCGAGCCGGTAGCGCATGCCCAACAGGCCGTGCGCGCTGGTGCGCGGCGCGCTCGTATCGAAGCCCACGCCGTTGTCGCGCACCGAGACGTGCACCCACCCGTCCGACGACGAGAGCAGCACCTCGACCGCGGTCGCTTGGGCGTACTTCGTGATGTTGGTCAGCGCCTCCTGCACCAGGCGGTAGACCGTGAGTTCGCCGGCCGGGCGCAGCCGCACCGGCTCGAGCGAGGTGTCGACCTCGATCTCGCTGCGCTGCCCCCATTCGCGCACCAGGATCTCGAGGGCGGAGACCAGACCGAGGTTGCTCAGCGACGAGGGTCGCAGGTCTTCGATGATGCGGCGCTTCAACGCGATGCCGCTGTTCAAGCCGTCGCTGAGGTGCTGCAGCCGCTCGAGGACCTCCGGTGTCATCGCGCCCAGCCGCGACTTGAGCCGCGCGACGTCGAGCTTGGCGGCGGTCAGCAGGGCGCCGAGTTCGTCGTGCAGCTCGCGTGCGAGGCGGTGGCGCTCGTCCTCGCGCACCGATTGCAGGTGGCGCGCGAGTTCGGTGAGCTGCGCGGTGCGCAGCAGCACCACGCTCTCGAACTGGTCGCGCTCGGCCTGCACCTGGCGCCGCTGCTCTTCGCGCTGGCGCACCAGCAGGGTCGTCTGGCGCAGGTACATGTACAGCGCGAGCAGGCTCAGCGCCGTCATCGCGGTGACGCCGATGCGGTTCACCAGCAGCGTCTGCAACACGCTCTTGCGACTCTGCTCGACCTTGGCGAGTTCGATGTCCAGCAGCTTCGCACTGAAGCTGCGCACCGCGTCCATCTGCTCGGCGCCGATGTTGCTCAGCACCAGCTCGCGCCATGCCTGCTCCTTGCCCTCGTCGTGCAGCCGGTTCGTCTCGGCGAGCTCGGCGAGCTTGTTGCGGGCGGCCTGCGTCACCTGCGTCATCAGCGCCTGGGTCGAGGGGTCGCTGGCGTAGTACCGGGTTAGCCAGGCGATCGAGCGCGTGGCCTCGGCCTGCCCGGTGATGTAAGGCTTCAGGTATTCCTTGCGGTCGGTCAGCAGGTAGCCGCGCTGGCCGGTCTCGGCATCGGTCAGGCTGCGCCACAGCGTCTGGATCTCGCGGCGTGCGTCGCTCTGGTCGCCCAGCCGCTCGAACGACGCCGACGCGTTCTGGTACGACGCTTCGCTGATCAGGAACATCGCCAGCGCGGCGAGCGCGGCGAGCGGGAAAGCGAACGGGCTGCCGCGCAACAGCGGCAGCAACTTCAGGGGCGTCGGCATTGCGGTCACCTTACCTTAAACTGTTGCCATTCGTCACTCCGACCGGCTCGCACCATGATTCGAATCGCCATCATCGATGACCACGCGATCGTGCGCGCGGGTCTGCGTCAATACTTCTCCGAACAGGTCGACCTGACGGTGGTGGCCGAGGCCTCCAGCGGCAAGGAGGCGATCGACATCGTGCGCAAGGGCGATGTCGACGTGATCCTGATGGACCTGTCGATGCCGGACCAGAGCGGGGTCGACGCGCTGTCGGCGATCAAGGCGCGCGCGCCGGACCTGCCGGTGCTGATCCTGTCGGGCTTTCCGGAGGAGCACTACGCGACGACCTTGCTGCGCCAGGGGGCGAGCGGCTACCTGAACAAGGAGTGTGACCCCGAGGAGATCGTCAAGGCCATCCGCACCGTGTTCCGCGGTCGCAAGTACATCACCGCGGGCGTGGCCGAACTGCTCGCCGACGGCCTGGGCGGCGCGGGCGACAAGCCCGCGCACGAGCAACTCTCCGAGCGCGAGTTCCAGGTCTTCCTGCGCCTGGCCAAGGGCGAGACCATCGGCCACATGGCCGACAGCATGTCGCTGAGCGTCAAGACTGTCAGCACGTACCGTACGCGCGTGATGGAGAAGATGAACCTGTCGTCGAACAGCGACCTGACCTATTACGCGCTGAAGAACGGCCTGATCCAGTAGCCCGTCCACGTTACGTGAGCGCGCCGTGGCCGGTGTCGCCGGACGCCAGGCGCGCGCAGTACAGGACCAGCGAGTCGATCTCGTTCGACTTGTCGAAAACCCGGTCGGCACCGAGGTCCAGGCACTTGCGGCGCATGTCCGGCGTCGCGTAGTTGCTCAGCACCACCAGGCTCATCGGCCGCTTGAGGTCGCTGGCCGCGCGCAACACGCCCAGGCCCGAGCCGCGCTTCAGGAAGATGTCGATGATCACCAGGTCGCAGCCCTGCGCATCCGACGCCGTCAGCCAACTCACCGCGGCTGGCTCATCCTCGGCGGTCCCGACCACCTGGACCGGAGCGAGTTCCTCGAGCGCGGCGGTCAGGTTCTCCCGGATCACCGGGCTGTCTTCGACGATGAAGGCTTTGAGGGCGGGCATTTCCGGGTTGGGATCGCTGGAAGGCAGACGGCGACAAGGGGCAGGGCATCGATCGGCGAACCAGCACGAAACCCCGACAGCTCGGGACCTTCCCACGAACCTGCTTCTTATTGTTTCCTAGATTTCTTGCTGCTTCAAACCCGTAACGACCCGACGCACGGTCGGACGTGTCCTACATGGAGGCGCGGCGTCGGCACCCAAGCGCCTGCCAGAATCGCCGCATGACGCATCGATTCCTCGGCCTCGCCGCGCTGTGCGTCGCGGCCATGCTGGCGGATGTCGCGAGTGCCGCGGCGCCGGTCGTCGTCGGCTCGAAGCGCTTCACGGAGTCGTACATCCTCGGCGAGATCGTGCGCCAGACGCTCGCGGCCGAAGGCATCGCGGCCGAGCACCGGCAGGGCCTGGGCAACACCGGCATCCTCGAGCAGGCGCTGGCGAGCGGCGCGGTCGATGTCTACCCCGAGTACACCGGCACGATCGTGCGCGAACTGCTGAAGCGGCCGCAGACCCCCGGCAACCCGTCGCTGGCCGAACTGAATGAGTGGCTCGCGCCGCGCGGGCTGAAGGCTGCGGTGCCGCTCGGCTTCAACAACACCTACGCGTTGGCGATGAGCGAGGCGCGCGCGGCGGAGCTCGGCATCGTGCGCATCTCCGACCTGCTGAAGCCGACGGCGCAGGGCCTGCGGCTCGGCCTGTCGCACGAGTTCCTCGAGCGCGGCGACGGCTGGCCGGCCTTGAAGTCGGCGTACAAGCTGCCGCAAACGAGCGCGGCCGGGCTCGACCACGGCCTGGCCTACGACGCGATTCGTACCGGCAGCGTCGACCTGATCGACATCTACTCGACCGACGCGAAGGTCGGGCGCTACCGGCTGCGTGTGCTGCAGGATGACCTGGGCTTCTTCCCGAAGTACGACGCCGTGCTGCTGATGCGCAGCAGCGTCGACGTGCGGCCGCTGAGCCGTCTCGAAGGGCGCATCGATGCGGCCGCGATGATCGCGATGAACGCCCAGGTCGAGCTCGACGGACGCAGCTTCGCCGAGGTCGCGAAGCGCTTTGTCGACGGCGCTGCGGCGCCCGAGCAGCGGCGCCCGCAGGGGTTCCTGCAGCGCCTGTTCGCGCCCGATTTCGCGCGCCTGGCGCTGCAGCACCTGTTGCTCGTGTTCGGGTCGCTGCTGATCGCCGTCGCTGTCGGCGTGCCGCTGGGTGTGGCGGCGTGGCGCTGGCGGCGCAGCGCCGGCTGGGTGCTTGGCGTGGTCGCGGTGCTGCAGACCGTGCCGTCGCTGGCGCTGCTGGCGTTCCTGATCGCGCTGCTCGGCAGCATCGGCTTCGTGCCGGCGCTGATCGCGCTGTTCCTCTATGCGCTGCTGCCGATCGTGCGCAACACGCACGCCGGGCTGCAGGGGGTACCGGAAGGCCTGGCGCAGGCGGCGCTGTCGCTCGGGCTGACGCGCTCGCAGAGCCTGCGTGACGTGCAGTTGCCGCTGGCGCTGCCGACGCTGATGGCGGGCGTCAAGACCGCCGCGGTGATCAACGTCGGCACCGCGACGATGGCCGCGTTCATCGGCGCCGGCGGCTTTGGCGAGCGCATCGTCGCCGGCCTGGCGGTGAACGACAGCGGCGCGATGCTCGCCGGTGCGCTGCCGGCCGCGGCGCTGGCGCTGCTGGTGCAGGCAGCCTTCGATCTGGTCGAGCGGCGGTTGGTGCGGGGGCGACCGGGCTGAGTGAGGGCTGCGGGGGTTCGCCACAGGCGACAATCGCTCGATGCCTTTGACGACCTTCGACTGGATCCTGCTCGCGCTGCTGGTTCTACTGCTGTTGCTGACCCTGTGGCTCGCGCTGCGACGCGCCGACAGCGCTCCGCTGGCGGCGATCCGCACCGATGTTCAGCAACTCGAGCGCAGCCTGCGCGACGAGGTCGCGCGCAGCGCCGGCGGCACCCGCGGCGAGCTCGCGCAGACGCTCGCGACCTTCCAGCAGACGTTGCTGGCGCAGCAGGGTGATGTCGCGCGCACGCAGAACGAGCAGATCGACAGTTTCCGCACGCAGCTTGCCGCGACCCACCAGCACCAGGCCGACACGCTGGGCCGATCGGCCGAGCAGCAGGCGCTGGCGCTGCAGCGCTTCTCGCAGACGCTGACCGAGCAGCTGCGCGCGCTCGCGCAGTCCAACGACCTGGCGCTGACGCAGGTGCGCACGACCGTCGAGCAGCGCCTCGCGGCGATCCAGGCAGACAACGAGAAGAAGCTCGAGCAGATGCGCGCCACCGTCGACGAGAAGCTGCATGCGACGCTCGAGCAACGCCTGGGCGAAAGCTTCAAGCAGGTCGCCGACCGGCTCGAGCAGGTGCATCGCGGGCTGGGCGAGATGCAGCTGCTCGCGAAGGACGTCGGCTCGCTGAACCGGGTGCTGTCGAACGTCAAGACGCGCGGCATCTTCGGCGAGGTGCAGCTGGCCGGGCTGCTGGAGCAGGTGTTCACGCCCGACCAATACGCCCTCAACGTCGAGACCATTCCGGGCAGCGGCGCGCGCGTCGAGTTCGCGATCAAGCTGCCGAGCCGGCGCGAGGACGGCGCGCCGCTGTGGCTGCCGATCGATGCGAAGTTTCCGCGCGAGGATTACGAGCGTCTGCTCGACGCCCAGGAGCGCGCCGACAAGCCCGAGGCCGAGGCCGCCGGCCGCGCAATCGAACAGCGGCTGCGTATGGAAGCGAAGACGATCCGCGAGAAGTACGTGGCGCCGCCGCACACGACCGAATTCGCAATCCTGTTCGTCCCGACCGAAGGGCTGTACGCCGAGGCGCTGCGCCGGCCCGGGCTGATGGAGGCGCTGCACCGCGAACACCGCGTCACGCTTGCCGGGCCGACCACGCTGCTGGCGATCCTCGGCAGCTATCAGATGGGCTTTCGCACGCTGGCGCTGGAGAAGCGCAGCGCCGAAGTCTGGGAGGTGCTGGGTGCGGTCAAGACCGAGTTCGCGAAGTTCGGCGAGGTGCTCGCGAAGACCAAGAAGAAGCTCGACGAAGCCAGCAACACTATCGACCAGGCGCAAACGCGCACGAACCAGATGGCGCGCAAGCTGAAGTCGGTCGAGGCGCTGTCGGACACGCACGCGCAACTGCTGCTGCCGATCGCCGCGCCCGAAGCCGAGGCCGAACTCACCGATGACGAGAGCGCCTGAGCCGCAGCAGGGCGCGCCCGCGGCGCGGGCGCTGCCACTGGCGACGGTGCTGGTCGCGCTGATCGTCGGCCAGATCTGCCTGCACTCGACGATGGCCGGCATCCGCATGGCGGCACCACTGTGGGTGCTGCGTCAGAGCCACACCGAGTGGGCCGTCGGCGTGCTGATGGGCCTGTTTGCGGCCGCGCCGATCGCGCTGGCGCTGCAGGCAGGGCGCCTGACCGATCGTCACGGCTACCACCGGCCGCTGTACGTGGCGGTCGCGCTGACGGTGATCGGCGGCCTGCTCGCGGTGCTCGCGACTTGGGCCACCGCGCACGACTTCGCGCTGCTGTGCCTGGCCGCGGTGTTCGCCGGCGCCGGTGCGAACTGCGGCCTGATCGCGATCCAGCGTACCGCCGGTCGCAGCGCGCACGATGCGACCGAGCTGAAGCGCGTGTTCAGCTGGCTCGGCCTGGCGCCGGCATTGTCGAATGTCGCCGGGCCGGTGCTGGCGGGCGCGCTGATCGACCTGGCCGGCTTTCGCGTCGCGTTCGCCGCGCTGGCGGTGCTGCCCCTGCTGGGCCTGTGGTGGGCGCGGCGCGTGCCGGTCGAGCAGGCGCCGGCGCGGCCGGCGCTGCGGCATGCGCGCAGCTCGTGGGAGCTGCTGCGCACACCCGGGCTGCGACGCCTGTTGATGGTCAACTGGCTGCTCTCGGCGAGCTGGGACGTGCACACCTTCGTGATCCCGATCCTCGGCCACGAGCGCGGTTTCAGTGCCTCGGCGATCGGGCTTGTGCTGGGCGTGTTCGCCACCGCGGTGGCGTTGGTGCGGCTCGCGATTCCGATGCTCGCGCACCGCCTGCGCGAATCGCAGGTGCTGGTCGGCGCGATGCTGTGCACCGGTGCGGTGTTCGCGGTCTACCCGCTGGTGCGGTCGGCCTGGATGATGGCGCTGTGCGCGGTGCTGCTGGGGCTGGCGCTGGGTTCGGTGCAACCGATGATCATGGCCACGCTGCACCAGATGACGCCGCACGACCGGCATGGCGAGGCGATCGCGCTGCGCTCGATGACGATCAATTTCTCGAGCGCCGTGATGCCGCTGGCATTCGGCGCCGCCGGCGCCGCGTTGGGCGCCGCCTCGTTGTTCTGGGTGATGGGCGGGCTGGTCGTGGCCGGCAGCGTCCAGGCGCGGCGCATTGGGGCGGCACCGGCCGCGCGGCCGAGCGAGCCGATCAGAACTTGATGCCCGTGGGACTCGGCGGCGGCGCCACGGTGGCGTCCGGCTGCGCGGCCGACGCCGCCGGGCGGGCCGCGCTGGCCTCGCGACGCTCGACGATCGGCGTGGCGGCTGCGTACTGGTAGCTCGCTGGCAGGCGCGAATCGCGCGGGTAGCCGGCGGCGTCGAGGTACGAGCCCCAGACCTCGGGCGCGAAACCACGCATCATCTGCGTGCCGATCGCAAGCGTGGGCGCATCGCGCGCGCCCGACAGGCGCTCGAGCGCCTCGCTGTCCTCCGGGGTCTGCACCTGCTTTTCCGCATAGGGAATGCCACGCTGACGCAGCAGCTGGCGCGCCGTCTCGCAGGGCCCGCAGGTGCCAGTGACGGTGTACAGCGTCACCGGGTAGCGCGCGACCGGCTGGCGCAATTCGAGCGGCAGCGTCACATCGACCGCCCCGCCGCCGACCCCGCGGCTGCTGATCGCGGTGACCTTGTCCTTGCCCGATGCGGGCGGACGGTCGGTGTAGGTGACCTTGCCGTCGGCGCCGATCACCTTGTACTGGGCATGGGCCGGCAGCGCGACAAGCATCACCGCCAGCGCAGCCCAGCTCCACGCGGGCAGGCGGGTCGTCATTGCGCGGTCATGCTTCATGGGGGCTCCTGGTGCGGCAGTCATCCTTGAATCTACCGCACGCGGCAAGGGCCTTCAAGCGCGCACCCCCCGAGTGCGTGTGCCGGAAGGCACGGCTCGTCCGCGCCGCGACGAGGTTCACGCCAGCCCCTGGTGCCGAAGCAGCGCATCGATGCTCGGCTCGCGGCCGCGGAAGGCCTTGAAGCTGTCGAGCGTCGAGCGGCTGCCCCCGGTCTCGAGCACCGTTTCGCGGTAGCGCCGGCCGGTCTCGACGTTGAGCACGCCGGCCTCGCCGTCCGCTGATTCCTCGAACGCGCTCCAGGCGTCGGCCGACAACACCTCGGCCCATTTGTAGCTGTAGTAGCCGGCCGCGTAGGCGCCGTCGAAGATGTGCGTGAAGGTGTGCAACGGTCGTGCGAACTCGGGCGGTGTCAGCACCGCGACCGCGGTGCGCACGGAGTCGACGATCTCGGCCACGCGCTGCTCGGCACCCGGTTCGGTGTGGAGCCGCATGTCGATCAGCGCGAACTCGACCTGGCGCAGCGTGTCCAGCCCGCTGTGGAAGTTCTTCGCGGCCAGCATGCGGTCGAACAGCTCGCGCGGCAGCGGGGCGCCGGTGTCGATGTGCGCGGTCATGCGCTTGACCACGTCCCACTCCCAGCAGAAGTTCTCCATGAACTGGCTCGGCAGTTCGACCGCGTCCCACTCGACGCCGGAGATGCCCGAAACGCCGAGGTCGTCGATCTGCGTCAGCATCAGCTGCAGGCCGTGGCCGAACTCGTGGAACAGGGTCGTGACGTCGTCGTGCGTCAGCAGCGCCGAACGTTCGACGCCGTCGGTGACGACTGGCGGCGCGAAGTTGCACACGAGGTGCGCAACCGGCGTCTGCAGTTGGCCCTCCGGGCGCAACCAGCGCTCGCGCACGTCGTCCATCCATGCGCCGGGGCGCTTGCCCGGCCGCGCGAACGGGTCGAGGTAGAACTGGCCGACCAGACGCGGCGCATCGTCGCTCGCGCCCGGGTCCGCATCCGGCGCGGACGCCTTCTCGATGCGGAAGAAGCGCACGCTCGGGTGCCACACCGGCGCCGTGTCGGGCCGGATGCGCACCTCGAACACGGCCTCGACGATGCGGAACAGCCCTTCGAGCACTGTCGGCTCGGTGAAGTATTGCTTGACCTCGGTTTCGCTGAAGGCGTAGCGCCGCTCCTTCAGCTTCTGGCTCGCGTACGCCATATCCCAGGCCTGCAGTTCGGGCAAGGCGAGTTCGGCGAGCGCGAACTCTCGCAGCTCGGCCAGGTCGCGCAGCGCGCCGGGGCGGGCGCGCCGGCCCAGGTCTTCGAGGAACGAGATCACCTGCGCCGGCGAGCTCGCCATCTTCGGCACCAGCGACTGCTCGGCCGGGCTGGCATGGCCGAGCAGCGCGGCCTCTTCCTGGCGCCAGGCGAGCAACTGGCGGATCAGCGGGCCGTTGTCGAGCGCGGCCGGGCCGAGCTCGCTGGCACGTGTCGAGTAGGCCCGGTACAGGCGCTCGCGCAGCGCGCGGTCTTGCGCGTATTGCATCAGCGGGAAGTAAACCGGCGCGTGCAGCGTCAGCTTGTGGCCGTCGCGGCCTTCGGCCGCGGCGGCATTGCGTGCGGCCTGCACCACGTCGGCGGGCACGCCGGCCATCTCGTCGACGCTCGCGAAATAGGCGTAGTCGTCGGTCGCGTCGAGCACGTGCTCGGAGAATTGCTGGCCGGTCTCCGCCTGCAGATCCTGCAGCGCCGCATGGCGCGCCTTCGCCGCGCCCACCAGTTCGGCGCCGGACAACCTGAAATCGCGCAGCGCGTTCGTCAGCGCGCGCCGACGCGGTACCGCCAACTGCGCCGATGCCGGGTCGGCGAGCACGGCCCGGTACTTCGCGAACAACCGCGCGTCGGCGCCCATGCGGGTGTGGAAGTCGACGACGCGCGGCATGTTCTCGGTGTACGCGGCGCGCAGCGCGGGCGAATCGGCGACGGCATGCAGGTGCCCGACCGCGCCCCAGGCACGGCCCAGGCGTTCGGTCGCGACGTCGAGCACCGCCGAGAGCGCGTCGTAGTTCGCCGGCACTGCGTCGCTGGTGGCGCGCTCGAGCGCCGCATCGGCGTTCGCGAGCAGTTCGTCCAGCGCCGGGCCGATGTGCTCGGGGCGGATCATGTCGAAGCGCGGCAGCCCTTCGTTGTCGAGCAAGGGGTTCGTGTTCATTCGATCGCTCATTCTCGCGTGTCCGGTTCAGGCCGTCACGACCCGCTCGGCCGACTCCAGCGTGTTCATCAGCAGCATCGCTCGCGTCATCGGCCCGACACCACCCGGCACCGGTGTGATCCAGCCGGCCACCTGCGAAACGCCGGCGAAATCGACATCGCCACAGAGCTTGCCGTCGGCCTTGCGGTTCATGCCGACGTCGATCACGATCGCGTCGGGCTTGACCATATCTGCGGTCAGCACGTCGCGCTTGCCGACCGCGGCGACCACCACGTCGGCGTGTCGGGTCAACGCGCCGATGTCCGGGGTGCCGCTGTGGCAGATGGAAACGGTCGCGTGGGCCTGCAGGAGCAGCAGCGCCATCGGCTTGCCGACGGTGTTACTGCGCCCGATCACGACCGCGTGCTTGCCGCGCAGCGCGACGCCGGTGGTCGCGATCAGCTTCATGCAGCCGTAGGGCGTGCAGGGGCGGAAACCGGGTTGACCGGTCATCAGCTCGCCGGCGCTGAGCGTGGAGAAGCCGTCGACGTCCTTCGCGACCGAGATCGCCTCGATCACACGGTGCGGGTTGATGTGTGCGGGCAGCGGCATCTGCACCAGGATGCCGTGGACGGTCGGATCGGCGTTCAGCGCCGCGATGCGCGCCAGCAGCGCGGACTCGTCGAAGGCCGCAGGGTAAGTCTCGAGCACCGAGCGGATGCCCGCCGCCGCACAGTCGTTGACCTTGTGCTTGACGTAGACCTGCGAGGCGGGGTCGTCGCCGACCAGGATCACCGCGAGGCCGGGCGGATGACCACGTGCGGTGAGGGCCGCGGCGCGCTCGGCGACCTCGGCGCGGATGGATTTGGCAAGCGCGTTGCCGTCGATCAGTTGTGCGGCCATCGCCGGCTCCTTGAATGCAAAAGGCCGCTCGTGAAGCGGCCTTTCGGGTGATGCGCAGAGGTCAGACCTTCGCTTGGGCGCCGAGCGCGATCTTCAGCAGGTCGGCCACGGTGTTGGCGTTGAGCTTTTCCATGATGTTCGCACGGTGCGCTTCGACCGTCTTGATGCTGATGCCCAGGTCGTCGGCGATCTGCTTGTTCAGCCGGCCGGCGACGATGCGCTCGAGCACCTGCGCCTCGCGCGTGGTCAGGCGGGACAGCAGTGCGTCGCGGCTCGCGGCTTCCTGGTGCTTGGAGAAATCGACGCGCGCGCGGTCGAGCATCTTCTCGACCAGTGCGACAAGCTCGTCCTCTTTGAAGGGCTTCTCGATGAAATCTTCCGCGCCCTTTTTCATCGTCGTGACCGCCATCGGCACGTCGCCGTGGCCGGTGATGAAGGTCACGGGCAACGGCGATCGGCGCTCCAGCAGGCGGTCCTGCAGCTCCAGGCCGCTCATGCCGTCCATGCGGATGTCGGCGATCAGGCAGGCGACCTCGCGCGGGTCGAAGCGCGACAGGAACGACTCGGCCGAGTCGAAGCACTTGACGCGGTAGTCTTTGCCTTCGAGCAGCCATTGCAACGAGTCACGCACGGCTTCGTCGTCGTCGACGACATAAACCGTGCCCTTCTTCGGAATCAAGCTCATGTGGTGACAGTCGCCTTGGAGTTCGGGAGGGGCTCGGCGAGCGAGTCCTGGACCGGCAGCGTGAACGAAAAACGGCAGCCCACTGCGGTGTCGCCATTGTAGAGGTTCTGCGCCTTGATCCGGCCGCGGTGGCTCTCAATGATCGAGCGGCACAGCGAGAGGCCGATGCCCAGCCCTTCGACCTTGGTCGAGAAGAACGCTTCGTACATGCGCGCGATGACCTCGGGCGCCAAGCCCGGGCCCATGTCGGTGACGCTGAACTCGATCACCGCGCCCTCGTCGGACGTGTGGCGCGGCACGACGCGCAGCTCGATGTTGCGGCGCGCCGGCGGCAGCTTCGCGTTGTCGATGGCCTCGGCGGCGTTCTTCAACAGGTTCAGCACCACCTGTTCGATCAGGATCGGGTCGACCATCAGCATCGGCAGGCGCTGCGCGACGTAGGTGTGGATCGCGACGTTGCGCCGGCGCAGTTCGATTCCGGCGAGCTCGACCGCGTCCTCGACGATGCTGTGCGCGCGCGAAGGTTGGCGCTGCGGCTCGCTGCGCTTCACGAATGAGCGGATGCGGTGGATGATCTGGCCGGCGCGCTGCGCCTGGCGCGAGGTCTTCTCGAGCGCGGCGATCAGGTCGTCCTTCGCGATCGCGTTGTTGTTGACGCGGGTGATGATGCCGTTGCAGTAGTTGGTGATCGCCGTCAGCGGCTGATTCAGTTCGTGCGCGACCGACGAGGCCATCTCGCCCATCGTCACGAGGCGGCTCGTGACCTGCGCCTTCTCGGCCTGGCTGGCCGCCAGCGACTCGGCGCTGCGGCGCGCAGTGATGTCGGTGGCGATCAGCATCTGCGCCAGGCGCCCGTCGGTCCACTGCAGGTAGCGCGCGCGCACCTCGAACCACTTCTGCAGCGGCTCAATGAAGACCTCGCGCGAGTCCGAGCCGGCCTCGGTCAGCTCCTGCGTCGGCAGGCCGCCGAAGTGCTCCACCGAATCGTCCATCTCGGCCAGGAACGGGATGCCGGCCTCGGCGCCCGCGAGCAGCGCGTGGCCCTGCGAATCGGCGCCGAACCACAGACGGTACGAGCGGTTCGCAAACAGCAGCTCGCCCTGCTGCACCGAGAGCACCGACACCGCAGCATCCAGGCCTTCGAGCACGGTCGTAAAGCGCTCGTGCGAGGCCGACAGCTGATCGCGGATGCGCTTGGCCTCGGTGATGTTGGTCATCGAGGTCATCCAGCCGGTCTGCGCGCCCTTCGGGTCGATCAGCGGCGAGACGTACATGCGCGAGTCGAACAGCGACCCGTCCTTGCGCATCACCTTGACCTCGATGCCTCCCGCCGGGCTGCGCCCCTGCAGCTCCTGCTGCAGCAGCCGGCCGTTCTCTTCGAGGCGATCCGGCGGCCAGTACGGCAGCGGCGGCGTGCGGCCGACCAGCTCGGTCTCGGAGAAGCCGGTCATCGCACTGAACGCCGGATTCACGTAGGTGATGCGGCCGTGCATGTCCATCGCGCGCATGCCGGTCAGCATCGAGTTTTCCATCGCGCGGCGGAAATTGGTCTCGTGGACCAATGCACTCTGCATCTGCAGGCGTCGGCGCATGTGGCGCCAGGTGCCGAGCAGCATCCACACCGTCAGCACCGACAGCGCGACCACCATCCAGAACAGCGTGTTGCTGATCAGCCCGATCGAGCTGCGGTGGCCCTGGCCGCGCAGGATCAGCCCGTTCGCCGCCGGCGCCAGCGGCAGCTGGTAGACGATCGCCGGTTGCGCCGGCTTCGCGCCCGGCATCGGCGTGATCGTGCTGGCGTAGTCATGGTCGCTCGCATCGGCCAGCGTGATCGTGTGGCGGCGCGAGACCTCGGGGGGCACGTTGCGCCGCATCAGCCCCTCGATCGAATATTCCGCGATCAGCGTGCCGGCGAACGCACTGCGCTCGAGCAGCGGCACCTGGACCTGAAACACCGCGTTGCCGAAGGCATCGATGAAGGGACGCGAATAGACCGGCTGGCGTTGTGCGCGCGCGGCCATGAACGCGGCTTCGGTCGGCGTGTCCTTGCCCTCGATCGGCAGCGAGGCAGGGGTGTCGTCGGGCGTCGCGCCGGCCTCGGGCGGGAAGCTCGTGGCCGAGTAGCTCGCCCGCGGCGCGCGCGCCGCGTTGATCCAGACCAGGTTCGTGATCTCAGGCCGCTCGCGCGTGAAGCTGCCGGCCTGCGCCAGGAACTGATCGTGGTCGATTGCGCGCGTGACGATCTCGCGCGCGATGCGCACGAGCTGCTCCTGGTTCTCGATCAGGTACAGGCGGATTTGCGTCTGCGCGATCTCGGTGTCGCGCTTGACCGATTCCTGTTCCCGCTCGAATTCCTCATTGCGCAGATACCAGAACGCCAAGATGATGGCCGCGAGGAACAGGAGCACCGACGTCAATGGCCCGAGTGTGGCGTAGCGGTCCTGGCGGGCGGCGGATTGGCGGCGCCACCAGCGGCCGAACAGCTTTTCGGGCCAGGTGGGTGCAGGGCGGGGCAGCGGCGCGGCCTCGGTGACGGGTTGCATTGCAGGATTATCAAGGGTGGCGCAGGTGACCAGGCCGCACGTACAGATCGGGCACCGCGTTCAGGGGGAACCTTGCCAGTTGAAACCATAATGTGAAATCGACTCGCACCATTTGGAAAGTCCAACGAGTTGTGCGACACTCCCGCGCAGCCCATAAATTCACCCCAGGAGACAAGCATGTCAGCACAGCCTGATTCATTCCTCGGTGCCGCCGCCAACGATGCGGACGCTCAAGAAACCCGCGAGTGGCTGGACGCGTTGTCGGCGGTCATCGGTGCAGAAGGCGGCGAGCGCGCCCACTTCCTTCTCGAGACCCTGATCGACCACGCCCGCCAGGCCGGCATCGACGTGCCGTTCTCGGCCAACACCGCGTACGTCAACACGATCCCGGTGGACCAGGAGGAGCGCACGCCCGGCAATATCGAAATCGAGGAACGGCTGCGAACGTACATGCGCTGGAACGCGATGGCGATGGTGGTCAAGGCGAACCGCCTGCACCCGGCCGACGGCGGCGACCTGGGCGGCCACATCTCCAGCTTCGCGTCGCTGGCGACGATGTTCGGCACCGGCTTCAACCACTTCTGGCATGCCGAAAGCGAGGGCCATGGCGGCGACCTGCTGTACATCCAGGGCCACTCGTCGCCCGGCATCTACGCGCGCGCCTACATGGAAGGGCGCATCAGCGAGGAACAACTGCTGAACTTCCGCCAGGAGGTCGACGGCAAGGGCATCTCGAGCTATCCGCACCCGAAGCTGATGCCCGAGTTCTGGCAGTTCCCGACGGTATCGATGGGCCTGGGCCCGCTGATGGCGATCTACCAGGCGCGCTTCCTGAAGTACCTGCACGCGCGCGGCATCGCCGACACGAGCAAGCGCAAGGTTTGGGTGTTCTGCGGCGACGGCGAGATGGACGAGCCCGAGTCGCTCGGCGCGATCGGCCTGGCTGCGCGCGAGAAGCTCGACAACCTGATCTTCGTCATCAACTGCAACCTGCAGCGCCTGGACGGTCCGGTGCGCGGCAACGGCAAGATCATCCAGGAGCTCGAGGGCGAATTCCGCGGCGCGGGCTGGAACGTCATCAAGTTGATCTGGGGCAGCTACTGGGACCCGCTGCTCGCGCGTGACAAGGACGAGATCCTGCGTAAGGTCATGATGGACACGGTCGACGGCGACTACCAGGCGATGAAGGCCAACGACGGCGCGTTCGTCCGCAAGCACTTCTTCGGCCAGCACCCGAAGTTGCTCGAGATGGTCGCGAAGATGAGCGACGACGACGTCTGGCGCCTCAACCGCGGTGGCCACGACCCGCAGAAGGTCTACGCGGCGTTCCACAAGGCCGTCAACACCACGGGTCAGCCGACCGTGTTGCTGATCAAGACGGTCAAGGGCTACGGCATGGGCAAGAGCGGCGAGGGCAAGAACACCGCACACCAGACCAAGAAGCTGATCGACGAGGACGTGCGCGCGTTCCGCGACCGCTTCAACATGCCGATCCCCGACGACCAGCTCGCCGACATCCCGTTCTACAAGCCGGCCGACGACACGCCGGAAATGAGGTACCTGCACGAGAAGCGCCAGGCGCTGGGCGGCTACCTGCCGCATCGCCGCACGAAAGCCGACGAGAAGCTCGCGGTGCCGCCGCTCGAGACCTTCAAGGCGGTGCTCGATGCCACTGCCGAGGGCCGCGAGATCTCGACCACGCAGGCCTTCGTGCGCTTCCTGACGCAGCTGCTGCGCGACAAGGAACTCGGGCCGCGCGCGGTGCCGATCCTGGTCGACGAGGCGCGCACCTTCGGCATGGAAGGCCTGTTCCGCCAGATCGGCATCTACAACCCCGCGGGCCAGAACTACACGCCGGTCGACAAGGACCAGGTGATGTACTACCGCGAGGACAAGGCCGGCCAGGTCTTGCAGGAAGGCATCAACGAACCCGGCGGCATGAGCAGCTGGATTGCCGCGGCGACGAGCTACAGCACCAACAACCGCATCATGGTGCCGTTCTTCGTCTACTACTCGATGTTCGGCTTCCAGCGCATCGGCGACCTCGCCTGGGCAGCCGGCGACATGCAGGCGCGCGGCTTCCTGCTCGGCGGCACCTCGGGCCGCACGACGCTGAACGGCGAGGGCCTGCAGCATGAGGACGGTCACAGCCACATCCTGGCCAGCACGATCCCGAACTGCGTCAGCTACGACCCGACCTTCGCGCACGAGGTCGGCGTGATCCTGCACCACGGCCTGAAGCGCATGGTCGAGCAGCAGGACAACGTCTACTTCTACATCACCCTGCTGAACGAGAACTACCCGCAGCCGGGCCTGAAGGCCGGCACCGAGTCGCAGATCATCAAGGGCATGTACCTGCTCGAAGAGGGCGCGAAGAAGACGCCGCGCGTGAACCTGCTGGGCAGCGGAACGATCCTGCTCGAAAGCATCGCCGCGAAGAAGCTGCTCGAGGCCGACTGGGGCGTGGCCGCGAACGTCTGGAGCTGCCCGAGCTTCAACGAGCTCGCGCGCGACGGCCAGGACGCCGACCGCTGGAACCTGCTGCACCCGACCGAGAAGAAACCGCGCGTGCCCTACGTCACCGAGCTGCTCGACAAGCACGCCGGCCCGGTGATCGCGTCGACCGACTACATGAAGAACTACGCCGAGCAGATCCGCGCGTTCATCCCGGAGGGCCGCAGCTACCGCGTGCTCGGCACCGACGGCTTCGGTCGCAGCGACTTCCGCAGCAAGCTGCGCGAGCACTTCGAGGTGAACCGGCACTACATCGTTGTCGCGGCGCTGAAGGCGCTGGCCGACGACGGTACCGTGACGATGGCGAAGGTCGCCGAGGCGATCAAGAAGTACGGCATCAACGTCGACAAGATCAATCCGCTTTACGCCTGACAAGAACCGACGGAGACAACAAAAATGGCACTGGTTGAAGTCAAGGTCCCGGACATCGGCGACTTCGCGGAGGTCGAGGTCATCGAGCTGCTGGTCAAGCCCGGCGCCACGGTCAAGGCCGAGCAGTCGCTGATCACGGTGGAGAGCGACAAGGCCTCGATGGAGATCCCATCGTCGCACGCCGGCGTCGTCAAGGAGCTGAAGGTGCAGCTCGGCGACAAGGTCAAGGAGGGGTCGCTGGTGCTGATGCTTGAGGCGGACGGTGCGGCGGTGCCGGCGTCAACGGCGCCGGCGCCTGCCGCGGCACCGGCCGTCGCAGCGCCCGCGGCGGCCCCGGCCAGCGCCGCTGCCCCGGCGGCGAGCGCAGGTCCGATCGACGTGGTCGTGCCCGACATCGGCGACTTCGACGAGGTCACCGTGATCGAGGTGATGGTCGCCGCCGGCGACACGATCAAGGTCGAGCAGAGCCTGATCACCGTCGAGAGCGACAAGGCCTCGATGGAGATCCCGTCGTCGCATGCCGGCGTCGTGAAGGACGTGAAGGTCAAGGTCGGCGACAAGGTGTCGAAGGGCAGCCTGGTCGCGGTGGTTCAGGCCAGCGGCGGCGCGCCGGCCGCGGCGGCACCTGCAGGCCCGAGCGCGAGCGCGACGGCTGCGGCGCCGCCAGCCGCGCCCGCGCCGGCCGAGAAGACCGTGCCGACCGCGGCGCTGCCCGCGCACGAGCCGAGCGCGCCGAAGGGCGCGCTGCCGCACGCGTCGCCGACGATCCGCAAGCTCGCGCGCGAGCTCGGCGTGCCGCTGGACGAGGTCAAGGGCACCGGCCCGAAAGGCCGCATCACGCAGGACGATCTGCACGGCTTCGTCAAGGGCGTGATGAGCGGCGGCACGCAGACTCAGGCGCAGAAGGCGAAGGCGCCCGCGGCGGCGGCAGTCGGCGGCGGCATTCCCGGCCTGCTGCCGTGGCCGACCGTCGACTTCACCAAGTTCGGCGCGATCGAGCGCAAGGACCTGTCGCGCATCAAGAAGCTCAGCGGGGCGAACCTGCACCGCAACTGGGTGATGATCCCGCACGTCACGAACAACGACGACGCCGACATCACTGAGCTCGAGGCCTTCCGCGTCTCGACCAACAAGGAAAACGAGAAGTCCGGCGTAAAGGTCACGATGCTCGCGTTCGTGATCAAGGCGGTGGTCGCGGCGCTGAAGAAGTTCCCCGAGTTCAACACGAGTCTCGATGGCGACCAGCTCGTCTACAAGCAGTACTTCCACATCGGCTTCGCGGCCGACACGCCGAACGGCCTGGTCGTGCCGGTGCTGAAGAACGCCGACCAGAAGGGCGTGCTGCAGATCAGCGCCGAGATGGGCGAACTCGCCAAGAAGGCGCGTGACGGCAAGCTCGGGCCGGCGGACATGACCGGCGGCTGCTTCTCGATCAGTTCGCTCGGCGGCATTGGCGGCACGCACTTCACGCCGATCATCAACGCGCCCGAGGTGGCGATTCTGGGTCTGTCGAAGAGCGCGATGAAGCCGGTCTGGGACGGCAAGCAGTTCGTGCCTCGTCTGACGCTGCCGCTGTCGCTGTCGTACGACCACCGCGTGATCGACGGCGCGCTGGCGGCTCGCTTCAACGCCTACCTCGGGCAGGTGCTCGCCGACTTCCGCCGCGTGTTGCTGTGAGAGTGGCTGTTCGAGCGCGGGCCGCCGCGCCGGGCCGCCCCAAGCCAGGCCCGACCCTCCTGGAGGGTCGATCGCCGTACTCGGCGAGCGGGGAGCTCTCATGACAACCGTGGTGGTGGTCCGCAAGGGCGACACCGTGGCCATCGCCGCCGACACGCTGGTCACCTTCGGTGACACGCGTCTGGGCCATGGCTACGAGGCGAACCTGAAGATGTTCAAGGTTGGCGATTCGTGGATCGGCATGGCCGGCACGACGGCGCACTTTCCGGTGGTGCGGCGCGCGCTGGCATCGCTGCCGCCGGACGAACTGAAGCTGCACTCGCGCGACGAGGTCTTCGACACCTTCCTGAAGCTGCACCCGAAGCTGAAGGAGCACTTCTTCCTGAACACCAAGGAGGAAGACGCCGACCCCTACGAGAGCTCGCAGTTCACCGCGCTGATCGCGAACCACGCCGGCATCTTCGGCGTGTACTCCTACCGCGAGGTGTTCGAGTTCGACCGCTTCTGGGGCATCGGCACCGGCCGCGCGTTCGCGCTCGGCGCGATGTACGCCGGGTTCGACAAGGCGAAGAGCGCGCGCGAAGTCGCCGAACTCGGCGTGCGCGCCGGCTGCGAATTCGACAAGAACTCGAGTGCCCCGTTCCACGTTCACACCATCAAACTCAAAGCTGCGAAAGGCTGACCATGGCCCTCATCGACATCAAGGTGCCGGACATCGGCGACTTCAAGGACGTAGCCGTGATCGAGCTGCTGGTCAAGCCGGGCGACACGGTGAAGGCCGAGCAGTCGCTGATCACGGTGGAAAGCGACAAGGCTTCGATGGAGATCCCGTCCTCGCACGCCGGCGTCGTGAAGGACGTGAAGCTCAAGGTCGGCGACACGGTCAACAAGGGCTCGGTGATCCTGTCGCTGGACGCCGAAGGCGCCGCAGCGGCGGCGCCTGCGCCAGCACCCGCGTCTGTGGCCGCGTCACCGTCGCCCGCAGCATCGACGCCGGCACCCGTGGCCTCAACCTATGCCGGTGGTGCCGATCTTGAGTGCGACTTGGTCGTACTCGGCGCCGGCCCCGGCGGCTACTCGGCCGCGTTCCGCGCCGCTGACCTGGGGATGAAGGTCGTGCTGATCGAGCGTTTCGCGACCCTGGGCGGCGTGTGCCTGAATGTCGGCTGCATCCCGTCGAAGGCGCTGCTGCACGTCGCCTCGGTGATGGACGAGGTCAAGCACTTCGACAGCTACGGCATCACGTTTGCCGCGCCCACGTTGGACCTCGCGAAGCTGAAGACGCACAAGGAAAAGGTTGTCGGCAAGCTGACCGGCGGCCTGGCCGCGATGGCGAAGATGCGCAAGGTCACGGTGGTGCAGGGCACGGCCGCATTCCTCGACCCGTTCAACATCGGCGTCGAGATGGCCAAGGGCGGCACGCAGACGATCCGCTTCAAGCAGGCGATCATCGCGGCCGGCTCCGAAGCCGTGAAGCTGCCGTTCCTGCCGAAGGACGACCCGCGCATCGTCACCTCGACCGGTGCGCTCGAACTGCGCCAGAGCCCGAAACGCATGCTGGTGATCGGCGGCGGCATCATCGGCCTGGAGATGGGCACGGTCTACTCGACGCTGGGCGCGCGCCTGGACGTGGTGGAGATGCTCGACGGCCTGATGCAGGGCGCGGATCGCGACCTGGTGAAGGTCTGGCAGAAGATGAACGCGCCGCGCTTCGACAACATCATGCTGAAGACCAAGACGGTCGG
>Ga0070667_100001044_pt1 | contig 25254 bp, 20 predicted proteins | sample KBSS33metaG_FD_64659 | JGI IMG/M metagenome (GOLD analysis project Ga0070667, IMG submission 64659) | Switchgrass rhizosphere microbial communities from Kellogg Biological Station, Michigan, USA - KBS S3-3 metaG | ecosystem: Host-associated > Plants > Roots > Rhizosphere > Soil ...
TTGACGCCGACGTGCGTCATCACTCCACATCGGATGCCTTGGCGCCCGGACGGGAGGGCGAAGCCTTGTTTCGTGTCGTCGATGGAACCCTCGCCCTGGACGATGCGCTGACGCTCGACGCGCGATCCGGTCTCTGGGTGTTGCCGAGACTCGGCCCGCAGCGGCCGGATGACGTGCTGACGGAAGAGGGCGTCGCGCGATTGCTTGCGACCTTGCGCGAGCGTTTCGAGGTCGTCGTCATTGACTCCGCCCCCCTGCTCGGCGTGGCTGAGACGCGCATCATGACGCGCCTTTCAGACACCACAGTCATGGTGGCGCGTTGGCGGCAAACGCCCCTGAAGGCGCTGCGAACGGCCCTCGATTTGCTTGCGCAGAGCGACAGCAAGCTGGGCGGCGTCGCGCTCAGCGTCGTGAACATCAAGGAGTACGCAAGCGCCGGACTTACGGATGCGTTTGGGTACTGCAAGAAGTTCGCTGGCTATTATGTCGACTGACGGGGCAAAAGTGGCGCCGACTTCACCGCCAGCGGTTGCGGAACATCGCTATCTCGCGCTCGATGCGCTCCGCGGCGCGGCCGCCTTCGCCGTCCTGTTCTACCATTTGCGCAATCTCGAAACACCTGACCGCGCAACCGCGGGATTTGCTTCCTTCGCCAGCGGCTATCTGGCCGTGGACTTCTTCTTCGTGCTGTCCGGCTTCGTGCTGGCGCACGCCTATGGTGAGCGTTGGGCTCAGGGGCTCACGCCGGGCCGATTCATGCTCGCGCGGTTCGTCCGACTACAACCTATGATCGCGGTAGGAACGTTGCTGGGCTTCGCGCTGGCACTTTCGCAACGGTTGCTTGGCCTGCCGGGAGCGCCAGGGCTTACGGAGATCGGCACCTCGCTCGTTCTCAACCTGCTGATCCTGCCCAACCCCATGGTGCCTTGGGGCATTTTCCTTTTCAATCCACCGATTTGGTCGCTGTTCTATGAAATGCTGGCGTGCCTCGTGCTCGCGCTGGGCATGCGGCGTGCATTCACTGGTCGCGCCGCACGGCAGGCGCGGATCAGCGGTTGCCTGTTGGTCGCTTGCGCTGCCGGTCTGCTCGGTCTCATCGCGTCGGTGGTGCTTACCGGCAACCTCGACCGCGGGGTCGTTTTGAAGGACTGGCCGGTCGGCCTCGCGCGGATTGCCTTTTCCTTCTCACTCGGCCTGCTACTCCACCGCTCGCGCCGATACTGGATGCGGCGCATACCGAGCGTGCCGGTCATCTGGCTCTTGCTGGCTTGCCTGGGTACCCTGGCCTTCAGTCCGTCAGGCGTTGCCCGCAGCCTGTACGACCTTGCATTTGTCACGCTGATTTCGCCAGTGATCGTGGCTTTAGGTGCGGTCAGCGTGCCGACAGTCCGCACGCGACCCATTGCAGAATGGCTCGGCGCGATCTCATACCCGCTCTACGCAATACATGCTCCGATCAAGCACATCGCCGATACCTTCGTTCCGCTGAATTTCCTGCCGCTGCTGACCTTGACCACCATCGTCGTCGTCGCCACCGCGTGGCTCCTGGCACGCTTCGTGGACCCAGCGATGCGACGGGCACTGTCCGGCGTTCTCATGGCCTCGAGACAAAGGGCCAGCAAGGCATCCAAACTCGCCACGACCACTCCTTAGGTTTCCGACTGCACCAGTTGAGACGCGCGGCGCGATGTCGCTCCTCCGCGCTCCGCGGCCAATGACAGAGGCGATCCCCTGTGTACCTCAAACTTGCGCCGATGCGAAAAATCAAGCCGGCCGGGGACGGCCGCCGGGTGCTGTTCGTCAGCCGGCAGCGCCTGATCGGGGCTACCAACGGCAGCTCGGCCTACCTGCTCGATCTGGCTGCTGCAGTCCGATCGGCCGGGTTTGAACCGCATCTGATGCAACCCTCGCCCGACCTGATGGGGCGATGGCCGGTCCTGAAACTTCGTCAGGAGATGCAGGTGTTCGAAAGTCATCGCATACGCGGCGTCGCGCGCTTCGGACCCTGGGTAGTGTCACTAGACCCCTCGGTTTACCGCGACGCCGTGACAACCGTCCTCAAAAGGTCATTGCGCACGATAGGCGCGCGCGGTCGCTGGCTGGCCGATCGCCCGCGCCCTTACGCAATCGCTGTTCCGTGGACGGAAGCGGATCGCCGCTTCCTCCGATCCGTCTCGGCTGCCGATGCCGCAGCACGCGATGAGGACATCGTGATCGCCGACTATGCGTTCCAATCGGAAGCCTTTGCGCTGCTGCCACATCGGCGCTGTGCGATCGTGATGCACGATCTTTTCCACGCGCGCACCGCCAACGGGCAGGATCGCGGTCGGGATTCCGTCGCCGCGCTCGATCGCGAGACCGAGATCACTCTGCTCGCCCGCGCCGATGCCGTCATCGCCATCCAGGCCGACGAAGCCAGGTTCATCGCGGAGAACGTCGCTGGGACGAAAGCCATTCTCGTTCCCATGGCGGCACACCCCGCCCCTGAGCCTCAACTCGGCCAAGCCGACCGCCTCCTGTTCGTTGGCAGCAACTCTGCGCCAAACGTCATCGCGCTGGAGTGGTTCTTCGAATTTGTCTGGCCGACCGTTCGGGCCGCAGCTCCCTCCACCCGACTGGATGTCGCAGGTTCGGTGGCTGGTGCCTTCCCGGGCGGGGGGCCGCCAGGGGTCGCCTTCCAAGGTATGGTCGACGATCTGCAGGCCTCCTACACCAGCGCCGGGATCGTCATATCGCCGCTGACTTTCGGGTCGGGGCTCAAGGTCAAGCTGGTCGAGGCTCTGGCCAATGGCAAGGCGATCGTAGCGACAGGCGTCACTCTGCAAGGCGTAGAGCAAGCTTGCGCGAATGCCGTGATACGCGCCGACGACCCCGAAGCGTTCGCTGCCGCCATCCTCGTACTGCGTGACGTGCAGGCGCGGCACAGACTGGCCGTGGCTGCCCTACAGGCGGCTCGCGACCATTTTTCGCCATCGGCCTGTCATGCCGAATTCATCGCCTGGTTGAAGGCTGATCAGGTCCAATCCCCTGTCGAGACCGAGGAATGCGCGGCATGAGCCAAACGCGCCCACCCATCGTCTCGCCACTGATTTGGTCGACCGTGTCCAGCCTCGGCACGCAGCTGCTTTCCTTCGTCACCTTCGCAGTCCTGGCAAGGCTGCTGGGCGCCGGGCCATTCGGGCTTGTGGCCCTGGCCGCACTCGTGATCGATCTGCTGCTGGTCATAAGCAGCGCCGGAATCAACGAGGCAGTGATCCAGCGCCGCACGCTGGAAGACGGGGATGCGGACACCGCATTCTGGGCCAACCTGGCGTGTGGGGCCATTTTTCTGCCTGATGACCATCGCCGCGGCGCCACTGATCGCGAAGCTCTTCGGGCAGCCGTCGCTGACGCCGATCGTGGCAGCGCTCGCATCGATATTCGCGATCACGCCGCTGGGTGCCATACATACGGCGATCCTCACACGCGAGCTGCGCTTCCGCTCCGTCGCCGCGCGCAACATCGCTGCGTCACTGGCCGGAGCAGCCGTCGGCCTGCCGCTCGCCTTTCTGGGGTTCGGGGCCTGGGCGCTGGACCGCCTCAACGCACTCGAACGCTCTGCCTCAGGGCTCAGCGCCGAAGCGACCGGCGCGCGCGAGAGCTCGGCAGCGGGTGCGGCGCGCATTGGCGAACTGCGGCTGCAAATGGGTTCGATCGCGGCCGACGCGCGCAGCCAGGCTGCGTCCGAGCTCATGGACGTGCTATCACGCATCAGTGAACTGCGCCGCGCGCAGGTGGCCGCGGATGACAGTTATGAGCGGGCCGTCATCCGAGCACCGCAGTCCGGCGTCGTCGACAAGTTGGTTTGCCGCACCGTCGGCGGCGTCGTGCCTGCGGGGCAGACGATCATGGAACTGGTGCCGGACAGCGACAGCATGGTCGTGGAAGCGACGATCTCTCCGATCGACATCGACCAAGTCCACGTCGGACAGGAAGCTACCGTCCGCTTCAGTGCCTTTTCCAGCCGAACGACGCCCGAGCTTCGGGGGAAGGTGACCCACGTCGCGGCGGACCGTACCGACGATCGAACGGCCCACACAGCGTTCTACCGCGTGACGGTCAGCCTGGACCGCACAGAACTGGCCAAGCTCGGTGGTCTGAAGCTCAAACCGGGCATGCCGGCCGAGACGTTCATCCAGACGGGCGAGCGCACCATGCTGAGCTACATCATCAAGCCATTGGCCGATCAACTCGCACGCGCATTTCGCGAAAACTGACGATTAATGATTCGGACTGGGATGAAGCGGACGCAACACAGCTTGGTCGCGCCGACTAAAACGTTTGCACTAGCGAAGTGTCAGTGCGCGCCTTGTTAATTCGTACACAGCGCAAAGGTCGAAATGATCCAGATTGGCATGATAGCAAATGCTCTCGTCCGGATTAAATGCACGCTCCTGCGTATCACCGCGCGAATTTCCGCGACCGCGAACAATATCATGGTTAAACCTTACGTATAAATACATCATGTTTGGAGATTATAGTCATGTCGCACCGCAGCAATTCCGTATTGACGCAAAGTTAACTGCAGTTACCATCGCATCAACCAATACAACACGATTGGTCATCTCAGCAGAATCCGCTCGCTCATAGTTGGATGGACCGATGGACGCTTTCACGACGGATCAGGGCAGGACTTCCGCAGCTACCGCGGTGCTTGCGGGATGCCGCGAGCGGGACTGGTCTCCGTTCCGCGCTGCCCCTTCACTCGCTGAGTTCGGCCTCATCGAACCTGCACGGCTGACCACTTCGGCTAATGCGGGTGAACCTGCCATCGCGATCGATGCACCGCTCGGTCGGGCGTTCGACATCGCCATCGCCGTAGCGGCGATCCTCGTGTTTCTTCCGCCGCTTGTTGTCGTAGCGCTCGGTATCAAATTGAGCACTCCGGGGCCCGTGCTTTTCGTCCAGCAGCGCGTTGGCCGGGATGGTGCGCTATTTGCCTACGCACCGTTCCTGCCGTTCTCGGCTCACGCGGCTGCTACTGAGCGACGACTTGCGTGGGCTGCGTCAGTTCATCGGCTGGTCTGGGAACATATACGCATCTGCGTAACGAGTGACCAGGTAAGGCAGGATGAAGGGCACGCTGGCGATAACTCGAACCGCTGGGTTGCTCACCTACCGATCGAAACTTCCCGTCGGTCGCGATCGATTGTGAAGCCGAACGGTGCCCCGTCTTCAACTGCCGTGCAGCGCAGTCTGCCCTCGCCCGGTTGGCTCCAGTCCTCTACGGTCATATCCCGGCCATCCGAAGCGACCCAGCGCACGTTTTGATGAAAGGCGGCGTACCACCGCCGATGCGCCGCGCGAGCCGCAGCGAGCGCTGCCGTATGCCCCTCCAGATCGAGATCGCGGCGTTCCCAGTCGACCCAGCCGATCGCATTGTCCTGGCAATAGGCGTTGTTGTTGCCCCGCTGAGTGCGGCCGAATTCGTCCCCTGCAGTCAGCATGACCGTTCCGGTCGAAGCGAAAAGCGTGCCGAGCAGCGCTTTGAGATCGGCGCGGCGCGCAGCAGTCACCTGCGGGTCCTTACTGGGGCCCTCGACGCCATGGTTCCAGCTGAAATTTTCGCCATGTCCGTCGCGGTTGTCTTCGCCGTTCGCCTCATTGTGGCGCTGCTCGTAGGAGACCGTGTCGGCTAGCGTGAAGCCGTCGTGTGCGGCGAGGAAGTTGACGGACCGGCACGGCGTGTCGGAGCGGTGCGGGCCGAACACGTCGGAGGAGCCGGCGAGCCGCGTCGCCAGAACGCCGATGCCCTCCTCGTCCTTCCAGAACCGACGGACATCGTCGCGAAAGCGATCGTTCCATTCAAGCCAATTGACAGGAAAGTTGCCAAGCTGGTAGCCGCCCGGGCCTACGTCCCATGGCTCGGCAATGAAAACACGGTCCGACAGCAACGGATCGGCCGCGATCTCAAAGAAGATCGGCGCGGCAGGATCGAACCCCGGGCCACGCGCTAGAACCGGGGCGAGATCGAAGCGAAAGCCGTCGATCCCGCAGCGGCCGACGAAGTGACGCAAAGCGTCCACCGCCAACCGGCGCACAGCGGGGTTCGAGAAATCGAGCGTATTGCCGCAGCCAGTATCGTTGATAAGCGATCCGTCGGGCGCGTGGGAATAGGCCGCATCGTCGAGCCCGCGTAGCGACACTACGCCGCCGGCGCTGTCGCTTTCACCGCTGTGGTTGAACACCAGGTCGAGAATCACGCCAATGCCGGCCGCGTGCAGTGCCTCCACCGTCTCGCGCAGTTCGCTGACGCCGCCGGGGCACAGGCCGGGATCAAGCGCCATCATCGCTACCGGATTGTAGCCCCAGGCATTGACGAGCCCGAGCGGCGGCAAATGGCGTTCATCGATCCAGGCCACTACCGGCATCAGCTCGATAGCCGTCACGCTAAGGCGCTTCAGGTGCGCGATGATCGTGGGATGGGCGAGCGCAGCAACAGTACCGCGCAAGTGCTCCGGCACGGCCGGGTGCAGCACCGTGAAGCCGCGCACGTTGATCTCATAGATCAGCCCTCCCGGGGCGAAGAACGGAGGTAGCAGCGCGATCATTTCCGCGCGCCGCGGCACGATGGCGCGCGGCACCAGATCCGCCGTATCGTCTCCGTAAAGCGCCAGGCGCGGATCCTGCACGAAGCGACGGTCGAGTTCGACAGCATAGGGATCGACCAGCAGCTTGGCGGGATCGAACCAGCGGCCATGGTGCGGAGACCATTCGCCGGCGGCCCGATAGCCGTAGCGAGCGCCCGACAGATCGCACGGCAGGTCGATCACCCAGTGCGGCCCTTCGCGCGTCATGGCGTGGCGGGTCTCCGCGCCTTGCTCGTCGAACAGGCACAGCCAGACCAGATCGGCGAGCGGGGCGCGCACGGCAAATCCAGTCCGCCCTTGCGAAACCCACGCACCGAGCGGCGGTGTAGCTTCAGGGGTCAGCGTAACGGGCTGCATCGCAGGTGGCGTCATGCCGTGGCGAGCGAGCGGTACAGCTCGGCGTAGGCGCGACCGCTGGAGGCCCAGGAGAAATCGCACGCCATGGCGTTCTTCTGCATCCGCTCCCAGGTGGCGGGCGTCCGGTAAAGCGCCACGGTGCGCGTGAGGGCAGCGGCAAGATTGTCGTAGTCGATGCCGTCGAACTGGACGCCAGTCGCGCAGCCGGCAGCGAGCGCGGCAGGGTTGGCGTCGATCACGGTGTCGGCCAGCCCGCCAGTGCGCGCCACAACCGGCAGGCAGCCATAAGCCAGCCCGTAGAGCTGCGTCAGCCCGCAAGGCTCGAAGCGCGAGGGCAAGAGGATGGCGTCACCCCCGCCCTGCATACGATGCGACAGCGCCTCGTCGTAGCCGGTCTGGACGCCGATATGGCCAGGATGGCGGGTGGAAGCCGCGAAGAGGTCGCGCTCGATGGCGAGGTCGCCCGAGCCGAGCAGCGCGAGCCGTCCGCCAATCCCGACAAGATGGTCGAGCACCTCCAGCAGCACATCCATGCCCTTCTGCCAGGTCAGCCGAGTGATGACGACGAACAGCGGGCCATCGCTCTCGACCAGGCCGAACTCCGCTTCGAGAGCGCGCTTGTTGGCGGTACGCTTCGCTAGGGTGCGGGCGGAGTAGCGGGATGCCAGGGCAGCGTCGGTCGCAGGGTTCCATACCGCGGCGTCGATCCCGTTGAGAATGCCGTGCACCGCGTCGCCCCGTGCCGTGACAAGTCCTTCGAGCCCCATGCCGAAACGGGCGGAGCGGACCTCGCGAGCGTACGTGGGGCTTACCGTGGTGACGGCGTCGGCGCAGGCGAGCCCCGCCTTCAGCATGCCGACGCCCTTGTGGTACTCGACCCCATCGATCGACCAGGCCGCCTCGGGCAGCTCGAGCCGGGGAAACACCTCACCGCCGAACCAGCCCTGGAACGCGATGTTGTGAATGGTGACGACCGAAGGCACGTGGCGCGAGCCAGAAGGGGCGAAACGCAGATAGGCGCACGCGAGTGCGGCTTGCCAGTCATGGGCGTGGAGCAAATCGAAGCGCTGCGGCTTGCCACGTTTCATCACGGCACCGCTGGCGATGTCGGCGGCAGCGCGAGCCAGTGCGGCAAAGCGCTGCCAGTTGTCGCCCCAGTCGCGCCCGGCCGCATCTGTGTATGGCGCACCGTCACGCGCGTAGAGCGCTGGAGCGTCGAGGACGAGCAGCGGATGGGTGCCATCGAGCGTGCCCGCCAGCAACCGTGCCGGAGTGCCCAGCAGGGAACTCCAGGCATGGATAGGCTTGGCCTTGCCGAAGGCGGCGAGTACGGCGGGATAGCCCGGCAGGAGAGTCGTCGTCGCCACGCCATGCGGCGCCAGAGCGGCGGGCAAGGCACCAGCAACATCGGCGAGGCCGCCCGTCTTGATCAGCGGTACCGCTTCGGATGCGACCGACAGGACTTTGAGAGTCACGAGGCGATCATTCCAGCACCTTCGGCAGCACCCTCTTCACGCCTCCAGCCGTGCGATCATGGGCTTGGTGATCAGGCACACGCCGTTCTCGGTGCGGCGGAAGCGGCGGGCGTCGAGTTCAGGGTCGTCGCCGACAACCAGGCCTTCTGGGATGCGCACGCCCGAATCGATGATCACGCGGCGCAGGCGGGCGTGGCGGCCGATATTGCAGTAGGGCAGAACCACGCCTTCCTCGACGCATGAGAAGCTGCCCATTTTGACGCCGGTCATCAATAGTGAACGCTTCGCGAGCGAGCCTGAGACGATGCAATCGTTGGAGATCAGCGAAGAGATCGCATGGCCGCGCCGCCCGTCCTCGTCGTGGACGAACTTCGCTGGCGCCGCGACTACCGCGTCGGACCAGATCGGCCATTCGCGATCGTACATATCGAGCTTGGGCACCGTGTCGGTGAGGTCGAGGTTGGCGTCAAAGTAAGCATCGAGCGTACCGGCATCGCGCCAGTACTCGCCTATTTCCTCCGCAGCGCGGATGCAACTGTCGGTAAACCGGTGGGCCTGCGCTTTCCCATGCTTGACGATGTAAGGGATGATGTCGCCACCGAAATCGCGGCCGGACTTGGGCTCGGCGGCGTCTCTGCGCAGCTGCTCGAACAGAAACTCGGTGTCGAAGACGTAGATGCCCATGGAGGCGAGCGCCATGTCCTCCTGCCCGGGAATACCAGGCGGATCGGCCGGCTTCTCGATGAAAGCGGTGATACGGTCGGTCTCGTCCACGTGCATGACGCCAAATGCCACCGCCTCCATTCGCGGCACAACCAGGCAGCCGACCGTGACGTCAGCACTCGAGTTGACATGCTGCTGCAGCATCAACTCGTAGTCCATCTTGTACACGTGGTCGCCGGCCAGGATGACCATGTACTTGGGATCATGAGCCGCGATGATGTCAATGTTCTGGTAGACCGCGTCGGCCGTGCCTTCGTACCAGAGCAGTTCCGAAATGCGCTGGCTGGCGGGCAGGATGTCGAAACTCTCGTTGCGCTCGGGCCGCATGAAATTCCACGCGCGCTGCATGTGGCGGATAAGGCTATGCGCCTTGTACTGCGTGGCGACGCCGATCCGACGGATGCCGGAATTGATGGCATTGGAAAGGGCGAAGTCGATGATGCGGGCTTTCCCACCGAAGTAAACGGCGGGCTTGGCGCGGTTGTCGGTCAGCTCGCGCAGGCGACTGCCGCGACCGCCGGCCAGGACATAGGCCATGGCATCGCGCGCCAGCGGCGATCCGGAACCCCTGCTCATCGTCCTCTCTCCATTCGCGTCAGGTCGCCTTAGCCGGCGTATTCGAGCATGATTGTCGCCAGTGGCGGCAGGGTGACCGTCGCATTGCCGCCGCTCGCCTTGACCTGGCCCAAGTTGCCCTTGCCGGTGCCGCCGTAGTGAACCGAATCGCTGTTGAGGATCTCGTTCCAGCGCCCGTCAAGCGGCAAGGGCACGCTGTAATTGGTCCGCATGGTCGGCGTCATGTTGGCGATCACTGCGACAGGCGCGACGCCAGGGGCCTTCCTCAACCACGCGAACACCGAATTCTCGGCATCGTCCACCACCAGCCATTCGAACCCGTCCGGATCGCAATCGCCGGCGTGAAGCGCACGCTTGGCGCGGTAGATCCGGTTCAGATCCTTCACCAGGTTGCGCACGCCCTCATGCGCCGGGGCGTCGCGCAGCTCCCAGTCGAGCGCGCGCTCCTCGCTCCACTCGCGGCGCTGGGCGAATTCCTGACCCATGAAAAGCAGCTTCTTGCCTGGATAACCCCACATAAATGCATAGTAGGCGCGCAAGTTCGCAAACTTCTGCCAGTCGTCCCCGCTCATCTTGCACAACAATGAGTTCTTGCCGTGCACCACCTCGTCATGGCTGAGCGGCAGGACGAAGTTCTCGGAATGGGCGTACATCAGGCCGAAGGTCAGGTCGTCATGATGGTAGCGGCGATGCACGGCATCCCGCTGCATGTAGCGCAGCGTGTCGTGCATGAAGCCCATGTTCCACTTGAAACCGAAGCCGAGTGCAGTCTCCCGCGCCTTGCCGTCGCCTTCGTAGGCAGGTTGGGTGACACCGGGCCAAGAGGTCGATTCCTCCGCGAAGGTGATGAAGCCGGGGTGCTGCCCGTAGAGCGCGCGGTTAGTGGCGCGCAGAAACTCCACCGCTTCCCAGTTCTCACGCCCGCCCTCGGCATTGGCGATCCACTCACCGTCCTTGCGGCTGTAATCGCGATACAGCATCGAGGCGACGGCATCCACGCGCAGACCATCGACGTGATACCGCTCTGCCCAGAACAGGGCGTTGTTGACGAGGAAGCTCGCCACTTCGCGCCGACCAAAGTTGTAGATGAGCGTGCTCCAGTCAGGATGAAAACCCATCCTGGGATCTTCGTGCTCATAGAGCGCCGTGCCATCGAAGCGAACCAGACCGTGGTCGTCGGTCGGGAAATGCGCGGGCACCCAGTCGAGGATCACTCCGACGCCGGCACGGTGCGCGCCATCGATGAACCGTGCAAAGCCGGCGGGCTCGCCGAAGCGCGAACTGGGGGCATAGAGACCGGTCGTCTGATAGCCCCACGACGGATCGTAAGGATGTTCGCTGATCGGCAGGAACTCGATATGGGTGAAACCCATCTCGACCACGTAAGGGATCAGCCGGTCGGCAAGATCGTCCCAGTTGAGGAACCAGTTGAAGCGATCGCGCTGCCATGAGCCGGCGTGGACCTCGTAGATCGATACCGGGACCTTGCGCGGATCGACACTGGCCCAGTGCGACCTATGCGCCTCATCCCCCCAGTCGAGCTTGGCCGGTACCGCCGTCATCGAGGCGTTGGCTGGACGGATCTCGGCCATGAAGGCAAACGGGTCGGCCTTGAGCGGCTGCACCGAGCCGTCGGCACCGACGATGTGGTACTTGTAGGCGCGGTAGTCACCGATGTCGGGGATGAATATCTCCCAGACACCGATGTCGCGGCGGTTGCGCAGCACGTGGCGTGCCGGATCCCAGTCGTTGAAGTCGCCGACGACGCTCACTAGCCGCGCGTTGGGCGCCCAGACCGCGAAATGTACGCCTTGCGCACCCTCGTGCTCGATCAGGTGCGCGCCGAGCTTGTCGAACAGGCGAAAATGCGTGCCTTGCGCGATCAGCAGATCATCGACCGGTCCAAGCACCGGCCCAAAGGAGTAGGGATCGGTGACCAGCCAGTCGTGCCCCCGCGCCGTGCAGCGGTAGCGGATCGGCTGCGGCTTGATCGGCAGCCGGCCCTCGAACAGGAAGCGGTCGTCGACCTTGCCCAGCGTACCAAGCCAGTGGCCGTCCAGGCTGAAGGCCTCGACCTCGTCCGCGCCCGGAAGGATCGCGCGCAGCTGCGTTCCCTCGATCCCCGAATGCGTGCCGAGCAGCGAAAACGGATCGGCGTGGGTTCCAAGCAATACGGAATCGATGGCGCTTTCCGGCGGCTTCACAAGACCTTCCAGATTTCCCGGGCATACTCGGCGATTGTTCGGTCAGAGGAGAACCAGCCGACATTGGCGATGTTCCGGATGGCACAGGCGTTCCACCCGGCCTTGTCCTCCCAACGCACGTCCAGACTGCGCTGCGCGGCGGCGTAGCTGTCGAAATCGGCAGCGCACATGAACCAATCGTTGTTGTAGATGCCGTCGATCAAGCCCTTGTAGCGCTCCTTGTCGTCCGGCGAGAAAACGCCCGAGGCGATCGCCGAGAGAGCCTGACTGAGTTCGCGCGACCCTTCGATGATCTCGCGGGGGTTGTAGCCCTCTGCCCGCTTGCTGGCCACCTCATCGGCGGTGAGCCCGAAGATGACGATGTTGTCGTCGCCCACGTGGTCCTTGATCTCGACATTCGCACCGTCGAGCGTGCCGATCGTCAGCGCTCCGTTGAGCGCGAACTTCATGTTGCCGGTGCCCGATGCCTCCATGCCGGCGGTCGAGATCTGCTCGGACAGGTCGGCGGCAGGGATGATCCGTTCGGCCAAGCTGACGTTGTAGTTGGGCACGAACACCACCTTGAGCAATCCGCCCACCGACGGGTCGGAGTTTACTCTTCTGGCGATGTCGTTGGCCAGTTTTATGACGAGCTTGGCGTTGTGGTAGCTCGGGGCCGCCTTTCCGCCGAAGATCTTCACTCGCGGCACCCAGTCACGCTCGGGATGACTGCGTATCTGGTCATAGAGCGCAACCGTCTCGATCAGGTTGAGCAGTTGGCGCTTGTATTCGTGGATGCGCTTGATCTGGACGTCGAACATGGCGTCAGGATCAAGCCGGATGCCCATCGTCTTCTTGATGTGGTCCGCCAGCGCAGCCTTGTTGGCGCGCTTCACGACGCCGATCTTCTCGCCGAGCGCGGCATCGTCCGCCAGCGGGTTCAACTCGGCCAGCTTGGTGGCGTCATCCAGGAAGGCCTCGCCGATCGCCTCGCGCACAACGGTGACCAGGCCCGGATTGCACTGCTGCAGCCAGCGGCGTGGGGTGACGCCGTTGGTCTTGTTGTTGATGCGGTCCGGATAAAGCTTGTGGAGGTCGGCGAAGACCGTGACCTTCATCAGGTCGGTGTGCAGCGCGGCGACGCCGTTGACCGAGTGGGCACCGCAGAACGCCAAGTTCGCCATGCGCACGCGCCGCTCGCCGCTCTCGTCGATGAGGCTGATTGAGGAGATCTCGCCATCGTCGCAGCCCGCCTTGCGCGCCTCGCGCAGAACGCGGCTGTTGATCGCGTAGATGATCTGCATATGGCGTGGCAGGAGCCGCTCGAACAGCGGCAGCGGCCAGCTCTCGAGCGCCTCGGGCAGCAAGGTGTGGTTGGTGTAGGAGATGGTCTTCTTGGTCAGTTCCCACGCCTCGTTGAACTCCAGCCCGTTCTCGTCAACCAGCAGGCGCATCAGTTCGGCGACCGCGACCGAGGGGTGAGTGTCATTGAGCTGGATCGCCGCCTTCTCGTGAAGGGTGCGGATATCGCCTTCGTACTGCACATGGCGGCGCACGATGTCCTGCACGGAGGCCGCCGTGAAGAAATACTCTTGTCGCAGGCGCAGTTCCTGGCCCGCCGGGCTGGAATCCGCCGGATAGAGCACCCGCACCAGGCTGTCGGCACGCACCTGCTCGGCCAGCGCGCCGAAGTGGTCGCCGGCGTTGAAGGCGTCGAGCTTGAGAGGGTCGAGCGGGCTCGCCGTCCACAAGCGCAGCGTGTTGACCCGCTTGCCCCGCCAGCCGACCACGGGCGTGTCGATCGCGGTCGCCTCGACCTGCTCGGCCGGGTTCCACACCACGGCTTCGCCCTCTGCCACCACTTCGCCGCCGAACCCTATGCGGTAGGAGCTTTCGAGCCGCTCGAACTCCCACGGATTGCCGTGGGCAAGCCAGGTCTCGGGCAGTTCCACCTGCCAGCCATCGTCGATACGCTGGCGGAACATGCCGTTCACGTAGCGGATCCCGTAGCCGTAAGCCGGGATATCGAGCGTCGCCAGGCTTTCCATGAAGCAGGCGGCGAGTCGGCCCAGGCCGCCGTTGCCGAGCGCCGCGTCCGGCTCCAACTCCTCCAGCGCGGACAAGTCGAGGCCATGAGCGGTCAGCGCCGCTTCCATCTCGCGCGTCATGCCCATGTTGGAAAGCGCATCGCGCAGCAACCGCCCGATCAGGAATTCCATCGAGAGATAGTAGACCCGCTTACCCGCGGCATCGTAGGTCCGGCGCGTGCTTTCGATCCAGCGGTCGATGATACTGTCACGCAGCGCCAGGATCGAGGCGGTATACCAGTCGTGTTGCTTGGCGGCGCGCTCGTCCTTACCGACGCGATGGCGCAGCACCTCGACGATGCGGGCGTCGAACTCCGAGGCGGCGGCGGGTATCGAGACGGGATCGGTAGCCACGAGGCGCACTCCTTGGAAAAGGCCGTGCGACGCAGGTCAAGCGTGCCCGGCTGGTCTGGTCGTCGCCATGAGGGGGCGACACCCTCTCCTTCCCAACCTTCAGGACAATGGCTAGCACAGGCCCGATCCGCGGCAAGGGGTCATGTTGCACTGCCGCAAGATTCTTAAGAACGGGAGAAGCAAGCGTGACCGACCGGGTCCGTCGCGAGGGCTTCGATTGCCCATTCACGCGTACCCCGGACCGGCTGGACAAGCTCCACGTGCTGGACACCGCTACGTTCGACTTACTTGACGCCCGTTGTGCACAGCTTGAGGCGGCTCAGGATGCGATCGGGCTGCATCGTGCTGCGGGGCAGCGGACACGCATTCCGCGCCGATGCGGACATCGGCGGCATCGGCGCGGCAGATGCGGCTACCGCGTCGAGAAATTTTCAACTGCAGCATGTGATGCGCTACCCTTAGACCCAGGTTGCTGCCGCTTCAGTTTGTCGACCTTTGAACGCAACTTTCGAGAAACTAAACACAGTTTCGTGTCTTTCCCGTCGAGGACAGCGAGACACTTCGCGCCCGCAAACAGGGATGCCCATGAAGAATGATGCCGAGCACTGCCTCGAAATGATCGCGCGCGAAGAGCGCCTGGCTGCGCAAGCCGCGACGTTCGAGGAATTGGAAGATCACCTAGATCAGGCGATCCTCTATCGGCATCAGTATAAAACCCTCGTGCAGCGGCTGGACATCGGAGACGTGGCTGCTCAATTAAACGGCCCAGCCGGCGTTCTCTAGCAAGATGATTCTATCCTGCAACCAGGCTCGCCGCTTCAATACCAGCGAAGGCCGCTTGCTCGTCCTTGTCGGACAAGTCACCGCTGACGCCGATGGCGCCGAGCAGGGTCCCGCTCGCATCCTTGATCAGCACACCGCCCGCTGCCGGGATCAGCTTGCCCGCCCAGGCGACCGACAGCGCGGCCACGAACTGCGGGCGATCTGCCGCCATCTCACCCAGCTTGCGACTCGATACGCCCATCGCCAGGGCTCCAGCCGCCTTGCCCCCGGCAATGTCCGGTCGACCGTATCCCGAGCCGTCTTCACGCTCCATGGCAACAAGATGGCCACCAGCATCGAGAACCACCACCGTCAGCGGATTTAACTGCATCTCGCGCCCTTTGGCGCGTGCGGCGGCTATTAGGGTGCGGGCCTGGTCCAGGCTGATCATGTTGCGCATCTTTCGTGTCGGCTTGAAAGCTCTGCAGCCGCGGCCCTAGCCTCCGCAGCCGGATGCTCGCAAGCTCGTTGTATACAAACCCGTCAAACGCTTGCTTGGTTTGCTGCTGCCGGGAACGGCGCCAGATCGCCTTCCGCTCCGCTCAAGAGATGACCCTAAGCGCAGCACGCTGGTGCGCATCCGCCGGATATGCAGGACCAGCGCCGCCTGCGCCGTTTCGACCTCACGTTTGGCGATGGCATCGTACAGTAGCCGATGTTCGATATCGTGCGTGCGCCCACCACTCTCGCCCCCGTTGCCGCCGCTGACCAGCGCCAGCCTCATGTAGGCGCGGCGATAGCTCTGCGTCGTATCCCAGACGCGCTCGACGATCTGTGCCAGTAGCGGACACGAGTGGCGCCGATAGGTGATCCAATGGAACTCGCGGCCCAGTGCGATCGCTTGATCCACGTCGGCGTTGCGCTCGTTGCGATCGATCACGTCGCACAGGTCGGCAAGGTCCTGATCCGTCAGGTTCGGTACGCTGTCCGCCAGCAACAGCGGCTCGATGCGTTCTCGGATCTCGTAGGACACTTCGAGGTCGCGGCGCGTCAGGCTGGTGATGCGCGCGCCGGCATTGGCGCGCATGGTGACTAGGCCGCGGGCCTCGAGCATACGCAGCGCGTCGCGCACCGGAATGCGACTGGACTGCAGCTCCACCGCAAGTTCGTCCTGCTTGATCCGCGCTCCGGGCACGAGGTCACCAGCAAGGATTCGCTCGGCAAGTATGTCGGCGACGCGTTCACTGGCGACGGTTGACTGGTCCTTGATCATCCGAACAACTTTCATGCCCCGCATGCGGCCGTAACGGCGAACGTCAGGTCCGCCAATTCGCATTACGAAAAGCCGCGCAAATGCCTAACATCGTCGGCGCGCCTGCACCGCACCGTATTCGGGATAACCCGTATCCGCACTCTCACGCGGACGCAGGGCGGCGGACACTAAGTCGTGCGCGGGGCATCTTCACAGGTCAGGCATGGTTCTCAAGCGCATCACCACCACGCAGGTACAAATCGGCATGTACATCCAGGCCTTCGAGGGGAAGTGGCTGAACCATCCGTTCTGGCGCGCGCATTTCTTGGTCAACGACACGCGGCGGCTCAACGCGCTGCGATCGAGCGCGCTCGATGCGGTGGTGATCGATACCGGGCGCGGAATCGACCTGATCACCGACCGTAGCGAGGCCGAGGGGACCGCACCTGCCACGGCACGGCCGTCCGCACCTGCGGCGCCCGCCGTCCCTATGCGCCCGGCGCCGCCGTCGGCGGCCACTGTCCGGTCGGGCCCCGTGCCGATCGCCCGCGAGTTCGGCAACGCGCGTTTAACCGCCGGTCGCGCGCGCAAAGTGATCAGCCGCGTGTTCCTCGAAGCGCGGCTCGGCAAGGCACCGCGCGTGGCTGAAGTGGCGCCGGTGGTCGAGGATATCCATGCCTCTATTCAGCGCAACCCTTACGCCTTTTCCGGCCTGATGCGCTGCAAGGCAGAAAGCGAGGCGGCGTACCAGCACATGCTCTCGGTCAGCGCGCTGATGATTTCACTCGCGCTCCAAATGCGCTTGCCCCCCGCCGAGACCCGGATGGCGGGGATGGCCGGACTGCTGCTCGACATCGGCGTGAGCCGCCTCGACATCGACCTTGCTGCACATTCCAGCCAAATCGACACGATCGATCCCGAGTTGTGGCACCGCCACTGCGCCATCGGGCGCGACACACTCCAGACCGCGGGTGGAGTGCCCGATGAAGTGCTGCAGACGGTGATGCGCCACCACGAGCGGATCGACGGCAGCGGCTTCCCGCTCGGCCTCTCGGGTGGCGAGATCGACCTCTACAGTCGCATGGCGGCGGTTTGCGACAGCTATGACTATCTCGTCGCAGGCGCGGTGACAGGGAGCGACCTCGACCCGGCGACGGCCATGGCGCGCATGCAGGCCGAGGAGCACGGGTTCGATCCCGAAGTGCTCGCCCGGTTCAAGGAAGCACTTGGGGTCTATCCAGTGGGCAGCTTCGTGACGCTGCGCTCCGAGCGCGTGGCGATGGTCGTCGACCAGGCTCCCGGCGATCCTACGCTGCCGACAGTGCGGGCCTTCTACTCGCTAACCAGCGGCAAGCACCTGACCGCGCGCACGATCGCGCTCAGCCAGTGCTTCGGCGAAGACGCCATCATCGGCGTCGCCGATCTTGCAGCCTTGGCCCTGCCGCCGGCGGAAGAGCTGCGCGGGCAGCTGTTTGCGACGCTAGCGCGCACTGGCTGATCCGGTCACGCGCCGAAAAGGACCGCCGGCTCGTCACCGCTATTCCAAGGCGCAAGGCGAAGCATGACGGAATGGAACAGGGCCGAGGCAAGATGGCGTTCCAGCCACGCTTGCAGGTGCGCCAACGGCTGCGCGACGAACCACTCCCGATCGACCGCGGCGAACTGCCGCACGAACGGCAGGATCGCCATGTCGGCCAATCCGCGCTCCACGCCACAGAGCTGCGGGCCGGACGCGAGGCGTTCATCGAGCAACCGCACGAACGTTAGTGCGCCGTCACGGTGCGTCATCGGATCGCTGCCATAACGTTCAGGGTATTTGTAGCGGTCGAGGTCGTGCTTGAAGGCACCGTCGTTCGCTGCGATCAGTGCAGGATCGTCGCGTGCCAGCCAGCGCTCGGGATCGTGCGCCGCGAGCGCCCAGCGCATCACATCGAGGCTTTCGTCGATGACTGTTCCGTCGGGCAGCACCAGCACCGGCACCGTCCCCTTGGGAGACGCCTCTATCATCGACGCAGGCTTGGCCGCGAGCTTCACCTCACGCACTTCGCAAGGCGTGCCGCTCATCGCCAGTGCCAGCCGGGCGCGGATGGCGTAGGGGCAGCGGCGGAAGCTGTAGAGGACCGGGTCAGCCGGCCGCATCGTCCCGTCCAAACACGGCGCCGACGTGCGCTTCCCCCCGCGCTGCCGCCAGCAATTGCTGGCGATGGCGCTCGCGGGCGGAAGCGCGCTGCTCCTCGGTGCGTTCCGCGTGGCAGGCGGCGCAACTCACACCCTCCTCGTAGAGTGGCGAGGCGAGACCCTCGGGCGCGACTGGCCGGCGGCAGGCGTGGCACAGCACGTGCGTCCCCGGCTTCAAACCATGGCCGACCGCCACTCGCTGGTCGAACACGAAGCACTCGCCGCGCCACAGGCTCTGTTCCTCGGGCACCGTTTCCAAGTACTTGAGGATGCCGCCCTTGAGGTGAAACACCTCGGCGATGCCCTCCTGCTTGAGGAACGCCGTCGACTTCTCGCAACGGATGCCGCCGGTGCAGAACATTGCCACCTTCGGCTCGGTGCCGGTGCCCAGAAGCAAATCGCGCTTCTCGCGGAACCAGGCGGGAAAGTCGCGAAAGGTTGCGGTCTGCGGATCGACAGCCCCTTGGAACGTGCCGACCGCGACTTCGTAGTCATTGCGGGTATCGATGACGATGGTGCCAGGCTCGCAGATCAGCGCGTTCCAGTCCTGCGCCTCGACGTAGGTACCCACGCTGCGGCGGGGATCGATATCTTCCTCGCCCATGGTGACAATCTCGCGCTTCACCCGCACCTTCATGCGATGGAACGGTGGGGTCGCTGCGCCCGAAAGCTTGACGTCGAGGTCCGCGCAGCCGGGCACCGCGCAGATTATGCTCAGGATCGCCTCGATATCGTCCGGCTTGCCGGCGATGGTGCCGTTGATTCCCTCGGGCGCGATCAGCAGCGTGCCACGAATATCATGGGCCCGGCAGGCGCGCTCCAACTGCATGCGCAGCGCCGCACAATCGTTAAGGGGAGTGAAGCAATACAGCGCCGCGACGCGCAGCGGCTGGGAAAGCGGATCGTCCATCCGCCCACTATAGTCACTCGCGTGCCTGCGTCCATTCCACCCGATAGAGGTCGAAACGGCGGTCCTTTAGGTTCTGCACCGCGCCGGCCTGCCGCGCGGTCAGCAGGGCATCGAGGCTGAGATCGGCGATAGCGATGGTCTCGGTGTTGGCCGCTGTGTCCGCCGCCACGCCGTCGCGCGCAAAAGGGAAGTCGGACGGGGTCAGCACCGCGCTCTCGGCATAGTGGATGTCCATGTTTTCCACGTTGGGCAAGTTGCCGACCACGCCGGAGGTGACGACATAGCACTGGTTCTCCACCGCGCGCGCCTGGCAGCAGTAGCGCACGCGCAGATATCCCCGCCGCTCGTCGGTGCAGAACGGCACGAACAGCAGCAGCGCGCCCTGGTTCACGAGGTGGCGGGCGAGTTCCGGGAACTCGCTATCGTAGCAGATCATCACGCCGATCGGACCGCAGTCGGTTGGGATGACGTTGGCGCCGTACCCCCCGCGTACGTTCCACCACCGCCGCTCGGAGGGCGTAGGATGCAGCTTCTGCGTCTCGTGCACCGAACCGTCACGCAGGAAGGTGTAGGCGATGTTGCGGATCTCGCTCTCGCCGTTGGCCAGTCCCACCCGCGTAGGGTGCGAGCCGCCGACGATGTTGATGTTATAGCTCACCGCCAGCTTTTGCATGAAAGCGACGAAGCGATCGGTGTAGGTCGCGATCTTCTCGATGGCGTCCACCGGCTCGAGCTTGGTTTCCTCGATCGAGAGCAATTCCAGCGTGAACAGCTCGGGGAAACAGACGAAGTCGCTTTCGTAATCTGCGGCGACGTCGATCCAGTATTCGACCTGCTCCTCGAACTGATCGATCGTCTCAATCTTGCGCATCATGAACTGGACGGTCGCGACACGAACGTTGGAGGGCACGCGCTCCTTGATTCCCGGCACGGCACGGCCGGTGCTTCTGGGCACCAGCGGGTTGGTCCAATACATCAGCACCGCATTGCCGCCGCTGTCCTTGTCGGTCGGGATGTAGTCGGGAAGGATGCCGCGCGGCTCGTAGCCCTCGTTGATCTGGAAGTTGATCACCTGGTCGCGGACCTTCTTGTCGCGCACCGCCTGCAAGTAGTCGCCCGGGTCGGGGTACTGGCGGCGACGGCGCGCGTAGCCGGGCATGCGGCCGGCGAAAGCGATGCCGTTGAGCTCGAAGTGTTGGCACAGCTCCTTGCGCTTGCGGTAAAGGCGCTGGCCGATGCGCAGGCGGCGGTAGTCCGGATCGACGCAGACCTCGAAGCCGTAGAGAACGTCGCCTTCAGGATCGGGGATGCGGCCGTAGCCGCCGTTGCTGATCTCCTCCCAGGTATGCGGCTTGAACGCAGTGGCAGCCGCCAGGATCATCGTGGCGCAATGGCCGACGATGCGCCCGTCGTACTCCGCCACGAACTGGCCCTCGGGAAAATTGATGATCTGGCCGCGCACCTCGGCGCGCGTGAAGGCATCGGCCTTGCCGTAGACCTTGACGGAGAGCCGGGCGATGGCGGGCGCGTCGCCCACGGTGGCGGCGCGGATGATGAGCTTGGCGGCGGTCTGGTCCATGGCGGCCTATTACGCGCAAGGCCAGCGCCTGTTCCAGCGCTATCAACCTTGCGGCGCCTCCTGACGTGCTGTCGAGGCGCCTCCGGAGCTAAAGCAGCCCGGCGTGCACCAGCGCTGCGTCCACCGCCGCCCGAGCTTTGTCACCACAGGGCACCAGCGGCAAGCGCAGCTCGTTCTCGATCCAGTCGTGCACTTGCGCGAGCGCGTACTTGCACGGCCCAGGTGAGCTATCCTCGAACATTGCGTAGTGCAGCGGATAGAGCCGGTCGTTAAGCTCGCGCGCCTTTTCCAGATCGTTGGCCGCACAAGCCGCCTGGAACTGTGCGCACAGTGCCGGCGCGACATTGGCGGTCACCGAGATGCAGCCGACGCCGCCCGCCGCGTTGAACGGCAGCGCCAGCTCGTCGTCGCCCGAAAGCTGGCAGAAATCCTTGCCGATGCCCATGCGGTGGTCGGTCACGCGGCTGAGATCGCCGCTGGCGTCCTTGATGCCGATAAACCGGCCCGGATGGCGGCGCGCCAGTTCGCACACCGTCTCGGGCAGCAGGTCGGTCACCGTGCGGCCTGGCACGTTGTAGAGCACGATCGGCAGGTCGCTGTGCTCGGCCAGGTAGCCGAAATGGGCAAGCAGGCCCTCCTGGCTGGGTCGGTTGTAGTAGGGCGCGACCAACAGCGCGGCGGCGGCGCCGCTCTTGCGCGAGAAGTTCATATGCAGCAGCGCGTTCATCGTGTCGTTGCTGCCGCACCCAGCGATCACCGGCACGCGGCCAGCCGCCTGCTCGATGCAGACCTCGATCACCCGGTGGTGCTCGGCATTGGAGAGCGTCGAGTTCTCGCCGGTAGTGCCACATGGGACCAGCGCAGAGGACCCGCAATCGATCTGCCAGTCCACCAGCCGCCGGAACGCCGGCTCGTCGAAGGCGCCGTCACGAAACGGGGTGACTAGCGCTGGAATGGAGCCGGAGAACATGGACTTTACCCCTGATGACAGCCAAAGATCGCGCCAACAGGGCTATGCGCGGGGACTGTCCTACGCTCCTGCAGTCACGTTCAGCGCCTGATAAGGAGCCAATTCCGAAAATGTCCAGCATGTTGCGCCTCTCCCCCCTGCTGCTGTCGTTTTCCGCGCTGACCGCCACCATCGCCCTCACCTCGCCTGCGCTGGCCGACGACGGGAGGGAGTGGGATGTCGCCCGCGCGCAAGCAGCGCAGAGCCACGACATGGCGGTGCACCAGTCGATCGACCGCTGGAAACTGCTGCTCGCCAACGATCGCTTGGGCTTCGGCACTTATGCCGGGTTCCTGCTGACTTATCCCGGCTACCCGCAGGAAGAGAAGATCCGCGGCTTCGCCGAAAAGGCGCTGCTCACCGAATCGCCGGACGCACCTTCGGTGATCGGCTTCTTCGATCGCTTCAAGCCGATCACCAGCCAGGCCGCCGGACGCTACGCCACGGCGCTAACGACGATGCGGCGCGCCGACGCGGCGCAAGCCGCCGTCACCGCGTGGCGCAAGGGCTCGCTCACGCCGTCCGATGAAGGCACCCTGCTATCGCTGTATCGCGACCGGCTCACTGCCGACGATCACGACGCGCGAATGGATGCGCTGCTGTGGCAGGGCGAGACCGCGCAGGCCGAGCGGCAGATCTCGTTCGTCTCCGCAGTGCGACGCCCGGTCTTCATGGAGCGGCTGGCGTTGCTGCAGGGATCACCCCCCGGGACCCTGGGCGTGATCCTTCCGCCCGACGTGGGAAGCGACGGGGGCTACGTGTACAATCGTGCGGTGCAGGCGCGGCGCACCGGCAACTTGCCGGGCGAGATCGCGCTACTCGCCAACCGGCCCCCACTCTCGCGCCCGGTGCCAGATCCCGAGAAATGGGTGCGCGAGCTGCTCAGTGCCGCGCGCGGTGCCGGGGACGATTCGGCCGTGCGTATCGCCAGCTCTATCGACGATGCCTTCGCACCCGGCACCGACGTAAGCCGCCTCTCCTACCGCGTGCGTGACGACTACACCTCGCTGGTATGGCTGGGCGGGACCAAGGCGCTGTGGTCGCTGCGCGATTCGCGCCGGGCCGCGCCGCTGTTCTATCGCTACGGCGCCGCGGCGCAGACGCCGGGCACTCGCTCCAAGGGGTTTTACTGGGCCGGGCGCGCGCTGGCTCTGGGCGGCGACATGGCGGGTGCCAACCGCTATTTCCAGATGGCGGCGCAGTACCCCCAATACTTCTATGGCCAGCTTGCGCTCGAGCGGCTGGGCCGGCCGATCCCGGACCTCGACACCCGCCCTACCGCGACACCGAGCCCTGCCCAACGCGCCTCCTTCCGGGCCCTGCCGATCACCGCAGCAGTGCGCGATGTCGCTCGTGACGGAGACTGGCGCACCGGTGTGCAATTCTTCCGCGAGATTTCCGATCAAGCGGTCGACCAGGCCGACCACGTGTTGGTGGCCCAGCTCGCACAGGAGATCGGCCGACGCGACTTGGCCGTCATCCTGGGCCAGAGCGCCCATGCGGACGGTTTCGGCGAGTTCGGCCAAATCGCCTTTCCGCTGATCCCTACTCCGCCGGGCGCGAACTGGACCATGGTCCATTCGCTCGCGCGGCAAGAGAGCCAATTCGCGCAGAATGCGCTCAGCCATGCTGGCGCGCGCGGCCTGATGCAGCTCATGCCCACCACGGCGCGCGAGCAGGCTGGCAAGATGGGCATCGGCTACGACCTCACCGCTCTCACCTCGGACCCGACTTACAACATCCGTCTCGGCGACGGGTACTTCGGCCGGATGATGGACTATTTCGGCGGCGCCACGCCGCTGGCAGTCGCAGCCTACAATGCCGGCGCCGGCAACGTGAACAAGTGGCTGCGGGCCAACGGCGACCCGCGCACCGGAAGCATCGACTGGGTCGACTGGATCGAGCAAATCCCCATCTACGAGACCAAGAACTACGTCCAGCGCGTGTTGGAGAACGCTGTGGTCTACGAAAGCATGTACCCGCAGCGCTCGGACTACAACGGTCCGAACAAGCTGTCGCGGCTGATGCCAGGCAAGCGCACGCCGGGCTGATGGAGCGGGCACGCATCGGCGGCTACGAAAGCTTTTCGAACCGCTAACGGCACATTAAGGCGGCACTAATGACACCTGCAGGCCCCCCGATCACCCCGCAAGGCATGGCGGCGCTGCGCGCGCGCTATGATCACCTGCTCGGCACCGAGCGGCCAGCGATCGTCGAGATCGTCTCGTGGGCGGCAGGCAATGGCGACCGCTCCGAGAATGGCGACTACCTTTATGGCCGCAAGCGCATGCGCGAGATCGACCGCGAGCTTGGCTACCTCGCGCGGCGGATGAAGGCGCTGCGCGTGGTAGAGCCCGCCCGGCAGGAGGAGCGCGGCAAAGTCTTTTTCGGCGCCAAGGTCGAGCTCGCGGACGAGGAGGATGCGCGGCTCACCGTTACGATCGTGGGCGACGACGAGCAGGATGCCTCAACCGGCCGCATCGGCTGGAGCGCACCGATCGCGCGGGCTCTGCGTGGCGCCGCGATCGGCGACTTGCGAACCGTACGCCTCCCTTCGGGCGAGAAGGAGTGGGAAGTCATCGCGATCGAGTATCCGTCCGGCTGACACATCTTCGCGCAAGCGAAGCGGAGCGGATGAGAAGGGGGCGCCAGAAAGGCTGACGGAGGGGGCATTGCACGCTAGACCGCACCCATGCTCCGCCCCTTCACCCTCGCCTGCGCCCTGACCCTACTCCTCGCACCCGCCGCGCAAGCGCGCGAGAGCCTTGGGCTTTACGCGACCTGGGGCGCATTCCGCGATCCGCTGATCCCGCGCTGCTATGCGATCGCGATGGCCGAGCCGAGCAGCGCCATGCGCACTTATCAGCCGTTTGCCGCCATCGGCACTTGGCCGCGCCGCGGTGCACGCAACCAGGTGCACTTCCGCCTGTCGCGCAAAGTGGCGCAGAACGCGCCGATCATGTTGACGATCGGCGACCGCAAGCTGCAGCTCGTCGGCGGCGGTGGCGATGCCTGGCCGCGCAACCAGAGTGACAATGCCGCGATCGTCGCCGCTATGCGCTCGGCGACGGCCATAAGCGTCAACGCGCGTGACGAGCGCGGCAATGTCTTCGCCAACCGGTGGCCGCTCGCCGGCGCAGCCTCAGCTATGGACGCCGCCGCGATCGGGTGCGCGCGCAG